>Ga0075018_10000758_pt1 | contig 10226 bp, 10 predicted proteins | sample ColStrG_CSR_2014_FD_71471 | JGI IMG/M metagenome (GOLD analysis project Ga0075018, IMG submission 71471) | Freshwater sediment microbial communities in response to fracking from Pennsylvania, USA - Cold Stream Run_MetaG_CSR_2014 | ecosystem: Environmental > Aquatic > Freshwater > Creek >... | reverse complement strand
CTATGCCATTGCGATCCTTGGCGAAGATGAGCATCCCAAGCGCGCCAAGCGGGCGCTGGAAATTCTGGCGCAGCGCACCGGCGGCATGGCGTTCTTCCCGAAAACGCTGGACGAAGTGGACGAAATCAGCAAGACCATCGCGCGCGATATTCGCAATCAGTACACCATCGGATATAAGCCGGGAAACCCTCGCGAGGGCGGTGCCTACCGCATGATCCACGTGGAGGCCAAAGCCAAGGGCTACGGCAGGCTGACGGTGCGGACCAAGAGCGGATACTATTCAGGGCCAGCGGTGCCTGCGACCGGTCAGTAAGCGGCCCCGGAGATCCGAGGCGGTTTTCCCAGCTCAAATGGCCAACATTCTTTACGGAGTCAATGGCGAAGGAGCAGGACACTCGACGCGCGCCAAAGAAGTCATCACTCATCTCCAGCGAGCAGGGCATCGCGTTCATGTTGCCTCATTCGACCGCGGCCTGCAAAATCTGAGCAAAGATTTTGAAGTCACCGAGATCTTCGGCTGGCGTTTGGCCTATGTCAACAATCAGGTGCGGTATCGCCGGACGATCGCGCGAAATCTGCTGGCTGCGCCCAAGGCTGCCAGAAGCGCTTCGCGTCTGAAGAATCTGGCCCAGGAGTGGAACATCCAGGTGGTTGTCACGGACTTTGAACCTTTGACTTGTCACGTCGGCCACAAGCTGGGCGTGCCGGTCATTTCCATTGACAATCAGCACTGCCTGACCAACGCACGCGTATCTTATCCGAAGGAGTATCGGCGGGACGCGGCTGCTACCAAGATGGTTGTACGGTTCATGGTTCCGCGTGCCGCTGCATATCTGGTCACATCTTTCTTTAGCGCGGAACTGACCAAACCAAAGACTTTCCTCTTTCCGCCGATTCTTCGCGAAGCCGTGCTGCAGGCCAAACCGCGTGAGGAAGACTATGTGCTGGTCTACGTGACTTCTCCTGCGCCGGAGTTGGCACGCCTGCTCTCCACCGTGCGCTGCCGGTTGGTTGCGTATGGCTTTGGTCGTGAGGGGCAGGAGGGCAACATTTTCTTCAAGAAGCCCAGCCTCGACGGATTTCTAAAAGACTTGATCGCCGCGCGCGCGGTGGTCGCCAATGCAGGATTTTCTCTTGTCACCGAGGCCCTTCATCTTGGCAAGCCGTACCTTGCCGTGCCCGTCGAGCATCAGTTCGAGCAGTTGTTCAACGCCTACTGGCTGGAGAAGGCGGGCTACGGGGCGTACTGGGACGAACTGAACAAAGAGCGGGTCGAGTCTTTCTTGTTCAATCTTCCCGTCTTCAAGGAAAATCTGGCGCACTATGCGCGCGAAGGCAACGGGAAACTGCTGGCGAAACTCGATGAACTGATCGCGCAGGCGACGGCGAGTTTGTAGGGCGCAAACCACGGAGCCAACAAACTTTAAGTTACTTCAGATATTTCCAGCGTGGGTTGACGTTGACGGCATAAACCCTTCCCCGTACCCTGTAGAGTGACCTCTGATCCTGCCATGCGTTCCAGGCTTCGTGTGACCGACGACATTACTCAGCTCGTCGGTTTGACTCCGATGTTGCAGTTGAAGCGGCTGGTTCCGCCCGCCTCGGCCGCGGTGTTTGCCAAACTGGAGTACTTGAACCCCGGCGGCAGTGTGAAAGACCGCGCCGCGATTGGGATCATCCGCCGCGCCGAGCAGGAAGGGAAACTGAAGCCGGGCGGCACCATCGTCGAAGCGACGGCGGGCAATACGGGCATTGGGCTGGCGCTGATCGGCGTGAACCGCGGCTACCGCGTGAAGCTGTTCGTGCCCGAGCAGTTCTCCGAGGAAAAGGTACAGATCATGCGGGCTCTGGGCGCGGAAGTCACGCGAACTCCGGAAGAAGAAGGAATGAAAGGCGCGATTCAGCGCGGGAAGGCGCTGGCCGCTTCCGATCCGATGGCGTTCATGGCCGGGCAGTTCGAGAACCTGGCGAATCCGGACTACCATTACGAAACGACGGCGCCGGAAATCTTCGAGCAGATGGACGGCAAGGTGGATGCGGTGGTCTTGGGATGTGGAACGTCGGGAACGTTCAGCGGGGTGGCGCGATTCATGAAGGAAAAGATTCGCGGCGTGATCGCGATTGCGGTGGAGACCCAGGGATCCGTGCTTGGGGGTGGGCCGGCGGGACCGCACAAAGTAGAAGGCATTGGGGCCAGCTTTATTCCGGCGACGTTCGACCGTTCGGTGTGCGACGAAGTGATGATGGTCACCGATGATGACGCGTTCAATATGGTGAAACTGTTGGCCGCAAAGGAAGGTGTGCTGGCGGGGTCAAGCGGAGGAGCGGCCGCCTGCGCGGCATTGCGAGTGGCGGCACGCTTGGGTGTGGGCAAGCGTGTGGTCACCGTCATACCCGATTCCGCTGAGCGTTATCTGTCGAAAAAAATCTTCGAAGGCGGCATCTAAAGGAAAGCGCGTCATCTCGGGCGAAAAATAAACCATGAAAAGCAGCAAGCATCCAGGATTTGCCACACGAGCCATCCACGTGGGCCAGGAACCCGACCCACTTACGGGTGCGGTGAGCGTGCCCATCTATCCAACCTCAACCTATGTGCAGCAGGGAATTGGGGAGCACAAAGGCTACGAGTATTCGCGAGTATCGAACCCGACACGAACGCGTTTGGAGGAAAACCTCGCGGCACTGGAGAACGGCGTGGCGGCGCGTGTGTTTGCCAGCGGGATGGCGGCGATTCATGCCATCGTGACCATGCTGAAGTCCGGCGACCATGTTGTCTGCGGCAACGATCTCTACGGCGGCACGCCGCGGCTGTTCAATCAGGTGATGGCCGGGTTCGGACTTGAATTCACTTACGTGGACACATCAGACGCAGCCAACGTGGCACGCGCCATGCAGCCCAACACAAAGATGGTGTACATCGAGACGCCGACCAATCCGCTGATGGGGTTGACCGACATCCGCGCGGTCAGCCGAATCTGCCGGTCGCACAAGGCCGATCTGGTCGTGGACAACACGTTCATGTCGCCCTATTTCCAGCAACCGCTGGATCTGGGCGCGGACATGGTGGTGCATTCGACGACAAAGTTTCTTAACGGCCACAGCGACGGACTTGGCGGCGTAGTGGTCTGCGCCCGAAAGCATCACGCGGAGAAGCTTGCGTTTTTGCAGAAGTGCTCTGGCGCCATTCTTTCACCGTTTGAATGCTGGCTGGTGTTGCGCGGCGTAAAAACCCTCGCGGCGCGCATGGAAATTCATGACCGCAGCGGCCGCAAAGTTGCAGCCTTCCTGGCGAAACACAAGAAAGTAAAACGCGTTTTCTATCCCGGATTGAGCGACCATCCTCAACATGCTCTGGCCAAGCGGCAGATGAGCGGATTCGGTTCCATGATCACGTTTGAAACCGGTTCGCGGAAGAACGCCAACAAATTGCTGAAGCGGTTGCGCGTCTGCTCGCTGGCGGAGTCGCTGGGTGGAGTAGAGACGCTGATCTCGCATCCTGCGACCATGACGCACGCCGCGCTGGGCGTGGAGGGCCGCAGGAAAATTGGCCTTACCGACGGACTGGTCCGTATTTCTGTGGGGATCGAGAACATTGAAGATATCTTGCAGGATCTGGAGCAAGGTCTGGGTGCAATGTGACGCAATTTCTTTTGCCACGGATTTGCGCGGACCACTGCGGATAGAGCCGCGGCCTGCAAGTTCTCTTGACGAAAACTTCCTTGACAGAGCAATCTTCATCGTCTTCGCGTGAGTGGAACTCCTCGGTTTACCACCGCCTCTCCGGGCCGCAGGTAAGCTGGGGCAAGAGAGTCTTGTCGCGGTTGAGTCTGCGCGGCAACGAACGAGTACTCGATGCCGGGTGTGGTACCGGCCGTCTGACCGCTGATCTGCTGGAAGCGCTGCCCCGCGGACAGGTGGTTGGTGTGGACCTTTCCCAGAACATGCTGAACTCGGCGCGGGAGCACCTAAGCGCACACGGATCGCGTGTGAGTCTGGTGGCTGCCGATCTGCTGCTACTGCCTTTCGAGCACGCCTTCGACGGTATCGTCAGTACAGCTGCATTTCATTGGGTGCTCGACCACGATCAACTGTTTCGAGGACTGCATCGGGTGCTCGTTCCAGGGGGCTGGCTTGAGGCGCAGTGTGGCGGCGGCCCCAACCTAGCCGTTCTCCGCAGACGAACGGATGCTCTGGCGGCGACCACGAAGTTCGCGCCGTACTTCTCAGGATTTCGCGAGCCGTGGCTGTTCCAAGACGCGGAAAGTGCGGCCGAGACGCTGCGCCGGGCGGGATTTCTCGATGTGGAAACTTCCGTCGAGCCTGCGCCGACCGTGCTTGATGGCGCGGAGCAGTACAACGAGTTTGTCCGGAATATTATTTTCCGGCAGCATCTGCGGCAAATTCCCGATGAGCGCTTGCGCGATGAATTCATGACAGACTTGACTGCGCAAGCTGCCGCTGACGATCCTGCTTTCACGCTGGACTACTGGCGTTTGAATTTGCGTGGAAGGGTCGCGTAGGGAACCGCTGAGTTCGTGCCATCGCAGAACCAGCGGGTTTCTCGACTTCGCAAGATTGCCCGCAAGGGGCAATCTTGCTGCGCTCGAAATGACAGAAAATAGGGTAGATCAGAGATTCCCTAGCTCTTGACCGAGTCCCCAAGCCACTCCAGATAGGACGCACCGCCGTCTTCGATGTCAATCGAGACGCACTCCGGGAGTTCGTAGGAGTGCATCTCCTGAATCGCATCGCGCACGGAAGGGAAGCGGTCCTTCGTTGTTTTGATGATCAGCAGCCATTCCCGCGAAGCCTCCACGTTACCCTGCCAGCGATAAACAGACTCGACCTGGGCAACGATATTCACGCAGGCCGCGAGGCGGCGCTCCACCAGCGCGTGCGCGATTTTCCGGGCTTCTTCTTCCGACCCCGTGGTGGTGAGCACGATTTGTTTACCGGTCATATAAAATCGCCTGTCCGTCAGTTGATGTTCTGGCTGAGAGAGACTAGCATTTTCGGCGAATTGGAGGGAGTCATGCCGACGCAGATCAAGTTTGGGACCTCGGGCTGGCGAGCAGTGATGGCCGAGGAGTTCACGTTTGCCAACGTCCGCCTAGCGGTAAGCGGCATCGCGCGCTATGTGGTATCTCAAAAGCCGCGAGGGGCGCGGGTGATCGTCGGACGCGATCCCCGATTCTTGGGTGAGACATTTTGTTCGATCGCCGCCGATGTCCTGCGCGCTCATGGCGTGACCCCGGTTGTGATTGCGGAGGCCGCGCCTACGCCCGCGATTTCTTACGCAGTCATCAAGACTGGAGCGGACGGAGCCATCAATTTCACCGCATCGCATAATCCGCCGGAATATAACGGCATCAAGTTTTCGACCGCCGATGGTTGTCCGGCCCTGCCGGAGGTGACGCGCCGGATCGAGGCGGAGATTGCCGCCGGCGCGGACATCCCCACGTCCGCAGCGCCAGGCACTGAGGCACAATCGCTTGATCCCAAGCCTTTCTATCTGGAACGCCTGGCGGAGATTGTGGACTTCAACGCTATCCGCAAGGCCAGATTGAAGGTGGTCTTTGATCCCATGTGGGGCGCCGCGCGGGGATACTCGGATGAGCTTCTGCGCGACGCGGGCATCGAGGTCGCCACCGTCCATGATGTTCGGGACGTCTTATTCGGCGGTCACGCGCCAGAGCCGGACGATCATCTGCTCGAAGATTTGCGCGGCAAGATGCGGGAAACCGGCGCGCAGATTGGTATTGCGACCGACGGCGATGCCGATCGTTTTGGCATTGTGGACGCCGACGGAACCTTCCCGCAGCCAAATCACATCATCGCCCTGCTGTTTGACTATTTGGTGGAGAGCCGCGGCTGGAAGAATGGCGTTGCTAAGTCGGTGGCGACCACGAACCTGATCAACGCTCTGGCCAAGCACCACGGGGTCGAACTTTATGAGACCCCGGTGGGGTTCAAGTACATCGGTGAACTCATCCAGCAGGACAAGATCGCCATCGGCGGCGAGGAAAGCGCTGGGCTGTCCATCCGCTACCACGTTCCCGAAAAAGACGGTGTGCTGGCTGGGCTGTTGTGCTGCGAGATGGTGGCCAAGCGGGGACGGACGCTGGGCGAGGAATTACGACGCATCTATGACCAAGTTGGTTCCTTTTTCCCTCAACGCGACAACTTCCGCTTGACCCCGGAGGTGAAAGAGAAGTTCACTAAGAAGTTGGGAGTTGATCCGCAAGAGTTTGGTGGAGCGAGAGTTAGCAGCGTGGTGCGGACCGATGGACTGAAGCTAGTGCTGGATGACGGCTCCTGGGTCTGCTACCGGCTGTCGGGCACCGAGCCCGTGGTTCGCATTTACTCGGAAGCACGCACCGAAGACGGGTTGAAGAAACTGAGCGCAGTGGCGAAGCAATGGATTTTCGAGTAACAAAACTCGGCAAGGTGCGCCGCTTCCCCGGCCCCGAGGATGGGCTGCGCGCGGTGGCGCGGCATGCGCCGCAGGCCGAGGAATTTGCGGAGCGTTACGCCGAACGTCTGGCACCGCAGTGGAAGCGTTTTTATGCGCTCCGGCGTCGCATTGCGACGGTTACGCTGGGCGTCGCAGCGTGCCTGCTTCTGGTGCACGTGGTGTTTGGCGCCAATGGCATGGTGGTCTACCAGCAGAAACACGCAGAAGTTTTAGAGCTCCGGGCAAAGGCGGCAAAGATGCGTCAGGAAAACGAATCCCTCACGCAACAGAATGCCGATCTCGGTTCCCAGAGCAGCAAGGCGGTCGAGCGCGAGGCCCGCGAGCATCTTCACTATGCCCGGCCGGGCGAGTTTGTGTATGTTCCGTCCGAGACCCAGCCTGCGACCACTCCTGCTGAAAACCACTCGGCGAAGCGGTGAACTACCGGTGACAACCGGCCTCGCGACGCTATGTTATAGTTCGCGTTAGCCGTTGGATTCTGCGGTCGGGACCGACGAGTGCATTCGAAAAAGGAGAATCACCAATGAAGAAGCTTGCATATTTGGGATTGGCGTTCTGTATGGCGACGGCGGTGTATGCCGTGGCATTTGATGATATGGCGAAGAGCGCAACGGTCAACGGATGGGTCAGTGACGACAAGTGCGGTGCAAAGGGCGCCAACGCCGGCGCCGAGGCTTGCACCAAGAAGTGCCTGGCAGAAGGCGCGAAGATGGTCATTGTGACCGATGGCGACCAGAAAGTGCTGGCCGTCGAGAACCCCGACGCTCTCAAAGGGCACGAGGGACATCACATTGCCGTGACCGGACATATGGGCAAGGATTCCATTCACGTGGAAAGCGCAAAGATGCTGTGAGGTCTTAAACGACCCGGCAGGATTGGGCCGCAGATTTCGCTGATTTCGCAGACAGGATTTGACCTGCTGCGTTCATCCGCGGGATCTGCGGCTTGTTTATTTCACGACGCCTTCGAGCGGGGAACTTGCGGTGGCATAGAGTTTCTTCGGCATTCTTCCTGCCAGATAGGCCTGACGTCCGGCCAGGACCGCATGTTTCATGGCTTCGGCCATAAGCACTGGATCGCCGGCCGCAGCAATGCCGGTATTCATCAGCACGGCGTCGGCCCCGAGTTCCATGGCAATGGCCGCGTCTGAAGCCGTGCCTACGCCTGCATCCACGATCAGCGGAACGCTGGTCACCACCTCCCGCAGAATGCGGATGTTGGCCTGGTTCTGGATGCCCAGGCCGCTGCCAATGGGCGCTCCCAGCGGCATAATCGCCGCCGCGCCGGCGTCCAGCAATCGCTTTGCATAGACGACATCGTCGGAAGTGTAGGGCAGCACGGTGAAACCTTCCTTCACGAGCGTGCGCGTGGCTTCAAGCGTGGCCTGCACATCCGGGTAGAGCGTTGCCTGGTCTCCGATGACCTCCAGCTTCACCCAGTCTGAGAGTCCAACTTCGCGCGCCAGCCGGGCCGCCCGCACCGCCTCATCGGCGGTGTAGCAGCCTGCCGTGTTCGGCAGCAGAAAGTATTTCTTGGGATCGAGGTAATCGAGAAGCGATTCTTTGCCGCGATCCAGGTTCACACGACGCACGGCCACGGTGACCATGTCAGCGCCGCTGGCTTCCAGCGCGCGCGCGGTTTCCTGGAACGATTTGTACTTTCCCGTGCCCACAATCAGGCGCGAGCGAAACGTGCGGCCGGCGATGATCAAGGGGTCGGAGGTCAGCGAATCAGGCATGATTTCATTGTAATGAAAACCGTTTCACTTCCGCTCCTCCCTCTCCGCCTTGTGGTACAGATCGTTGATCTGCTGCTGATAGCGGTCCTGGATCACACGCCGCCGTAATTTCATCGAGGGTGTGAGCGCGCCGTTCTCGATGGAGAACTCGTCGGCCACCAGAATTATTTTCTTCAGCGTCTCAAAGCGGGCCAGGCCCAGGTTCACCTGCTCCACGACGCCGTGGTAAAGCCCTTCGACCGCGGGGTTCGCCACCAATTCCTCGCGAGAGGCGAACTGGATGTCGTTTTCATGTGCCCAGGCCTCCAGCGCAGCAAAGTTCGGGGAAATCAGAACCGCGGCAAACTTTCGCTTGTCTCCCAGCACCGCGCACGTCCCAATCATTGGGTTCAGCTTCAGAGTGTTCTCGATTGGCTGCGGCGCGATGAACTTTCCCCCCGAAGTCTTGATCAGATCTTTTTTCCGGTCGGTGACCGACAAGTATCCGTCGGCGTCAATGTTCCCAATATCGCCGGTCCTGAAAAAACCGTCCACGAATGCTTGCTGTGTTTCATCCGGGCGGTTCCAGTAGCCCTTGAACACCGACGGCCCGCGCACCAGAATCTCGCCATCCTCGGCGATGCGGACTTCAAGGTTGGGCAGCACCCGCCCGACCGTGCCGATGCGATGGTGCTCGGGAGTGTTGACCGCGATGACCGGAGAAGTCTCAGTCAGACCGTAACCCTCGTGAATGCGAATGCCCACGGCGGCGTACCATTCGGCGAGTTCGCGGCCCAGCGGCGCGCCACCGGAAATGAAGGTCTTCACGTGTCCACCGAGTCCGGCGCGAATTCTTGAGAACACCAGGCGGTCCGCCAGACGCCAATCGCGCGTTGTGGGCGTCTGTCCCCTCAGAGTCTCGTCGCGATGGTCGTTGCCGACCGACAACGCCCATTGATAGGCCTTTCGTTTTGCGAAGCCGGAGGCAGTGCGTTCCGTCTGCTGGTAAATTTTTTCGTACACGCGGGGAACCGCCACGCAGATCGTCGGCTTCACCTCGACAAAAGCCGAGGGCAATTGATCCATGAATGGGCAGTAGGCGAGCGTGACGCCGTGATACAGCATGGCGATATCCACGTGCCGGGCGGTGACGTGGGACAGCGGAAGAAATGACACCATGACTTCTCCCGCTTCCATTCCAAAACCTTGGAGAGAGCAGGAAATGTTGGACGCCATATTGCCGTGGGTGAGCATGACACCCTTGGAGGCGCCGGTCGTGCCCGAGGTGTAGATGAGCGTGGCAAGATCATCGGGCTTCACTGTACGGGCCGTGCCCTCGAGTTCCGGCTCTAACTGTTCCGGGCCGCTGGCTGTGATCTGGGCCATTTCTATGCAGGGAATGGCCAGGCCGGAGACGCCCTCTGCCGAATCCATCAATACAATTCTTTCGATCTTGGTGTTGGCGATGACCGGTGCCACTTTGTCGAGTTGTGCCCGGCTGGACAGGAACAGCACGCGCGCGCCGGAATCCTCGAGCAGGGCCGCGGTCTGCTCCGCCGTGAGTGTCGAATAAATAGGGACGGTCACCACGCCCAGCAATAACGCGGCAAAATCAGCTGTCGTCCACTCCGGGCGGTTTTCGCTAAGAATGGCAACGCGGTCGCTCTTGCCGATCCCCCATGCGTGCAGGCCGTGCGCCACGCGGGCCACGTTGCGCGCGAACTCTGCCGAACTGATGCCGCGCCATTCGCCATCGGCGCGATAAAGTTGTGCGCGGTCCAGCCTGCGTTCGATGGCGGCAAAGAAAAGATCGTTTAGCGTGGCTAGGCTCATTGGTTGCTGGGGCGGGTTCCTTGGAACTGTAACGTTTGGGGAATCCTTTGGGCAACTGGATGGTGTCCTAATTTGCTTTTTTTACCACAGAGACACAGAGTCACGGAGAAAACCTTGAACCTGTAAGAGTCAGGACGGAAAAGCCTTGCCAAGCGGTTGGGATTCTCTGCGCCTCTGTGTCTCTGTGGTGAAAAACTAAAT
>Ga0075018_10000756_pt1 | contig 10232 bp, 8 predicted proteins | sample ColStrG_CSR_2014_FD_71471 | JGI IMG/M metagenome (GOLD analysis project Ga0075018, IMG submission 71471) | Freshwater sediment microbial communities in response to fracking from Pennsylvania, USA - Cold Stream Run_MetaG_CSR_2014 | ecosystem: Environmental > Aquatic > Freshwater > Creek >... | reverse complement strand
CGAAGTTTCCGTGCAACATGGCGTTACCCTGATTGGCCGTTACAACATTGCCGGAACGGCTCCATACCACGCCAGTCAGCTGTATGCGCGCAACCTGACGAATTTTCTTCTGAATCTCTTTAAGAAAGATCAGAAGTCCGAGTTGAACCTTGAGGACGACATCGTCCGCGAGACTTTGCTAACGCGGGGCGGGGAAGTGGCCAATGCCCGCGTCCGAGAATTTCTGTCTCTGCCAGCTTTGGCTGGACAGGGAAAAGCCTAGCGCGTTCATCTCAGCGCGGGAGGAACAATGCCGTCGAATTTAATCGATAGTCTGTACATCTTTATGCTGGCGGGCTTCGTCGGCTTTTTGGTCATTCGCCGCGTCTCACCGCTGCTGCATACGCCGCTCATGTCTCTGACCAACGCGCTTGACGCGATCGCTGTCGTCGGAGCGATTGTGCTGGCAGGAGAACATAAAAGCACGTTCGCTACCGTTCTTGGAACCATTGCGGTGGTGGCGGCGACGGTGAACATCGTCGGCGGCTTCATCATTACGGACCGCATGTTGAAGATGTTCAAGAGCAGCCGGCCGGCGAAATAGACATGACTCAAGCAGACCTGATTCTTTACACCATCGAGTTCGTTTACCTCATCGCCAGCGTTCTATTCATTTTCTCGCTGCACTGGATGAGTTCTCCGGCTACCGCGCGCCGTGGCGTGTTCGCGGGCGAAATCGGCATGCTGCTGGCGATTTGTGGCACGCTGCTGCATAAAGACATCGTCGAGTGGAAATGGATTGTTGCCGCGCTGGTGCTGGGCAGCATCATCGGCATTCCGCTGGGCAAAGTGCAGATGACGGCTGTGCCGCAGCGGACGGCGTTAAGTCACGCTTTCGGCGCATTGTGCGTAACGTTGGTGGGCACGGCTGAGTTTTATTTGCAATCGCCCAATATCTCGCCGTTCATGATGGTCGTTCTGAGCATGGAAGTGATCCTGGGATCACTGACGTTCACGGGCAGCCTGATGGCGGCGGGAAAGTTGCAGGAGATTCTGCCGCAGCGGCCCATTACCTATAAAGGCCAGAACATCGTCAATCTGGCTTTCATGTTGATCGCCGTCGGCAGCGCAGGGTATCTGGTCGCGCATCCGGGAGCGACGCATCTTTTTCCGGTGATGGTGTTTATTCCTCTCATCATCGGCGTGCTGATGATTATCCCCATCGGCGGCGCGGACATGCCGACGGTCATCTCACTCTTGAACTCCTACGCGGGCCTCTCCGCGGCGGCCATGGGTTTTGTTCTCAATAATAAACTGCTCATCATCGCAGGCGCGCTTGATGGCTCGTCGGGTTTCATCCTTTCCGTCATCATGTCGAAGGCGATGAACCGTTCGTTCTCGAACGTGCTCTTCGGAGCCTTCGGCCAGGTGCAAGCTTCAGCCGCAGCCACAGGCGAACAAAAAACCGCGCGCAGCGCCACCGCAGAAGAGGCTGCCAGCATTCTTTCCGCCGCCAACAAAGTTGTTATCGTTCCTGGCTACGGCATGGCCGTCGCGCAAGCGCAACATAAAGTCCGCGAAATGTACGACGCGCTCACCAAGAAAGGCGTGGAAGTGAAATTCGCCATCCACCCCGTCGCCGGACGCATGCCCGGCCATATGAACGTGCTCCTCGCCGAAGCCGACATTCCCTACGACCGCTTGATTGAAATGGATGACATCAACGGCGACTTCCCCCAAACCGATGTCGCACTTATCATCGGCGCTAACGACGTAACTAACCCAGCCGCCCGCACAGACTCGTCGAGTCCGATTTTTGGAATGCCGATTCTCGACGTGGACAAAGCCCGCACCGTCATGGTGATCAAGCGCGGTATGAGCCCGGGCTTCGCGGGTATCGACAACCCGCTCTACTACGACGACAAGACGCTCATGCTATTTGGCGATGCCAAGGCGTTCGTGAACAACATCGTTCGCGAACTCAGCGGTGGCGGACACTAACAGCGATACAACGACGCTTGCGTTAGAACAGGGGCTGTTGATCAAGCTTGGATTGATCAACTTCGAATTCGTACCCATACTTGTGGATCAGGGCTCTGGTTAAGTCGGCAAACCAGCCAGGTGCGCTCGGTGCGATGTAGATTTTTTCGACGAGACGCTCCACATCCACTTGGATAGCCAGACCGCGGCTGATCGTTTCTTGGGTCATATCGAGAGTCCCACCCTCCGCGACCGGAATTTTTATGACAAGTGCCCTGACTTCTCGTTCATGCTCAAAACTCATCCGCTTGTGAACAAAAGGTGTCAGGAGATTTCCGGCGTCAATGCCTTCGTTTTCATAGTCGATGTACTTTACGACGCCCAGAAAAACCCTTTCACTGTCAGTAATGGAATCACGAAGTCGTTTGTAGGTTGATTGAACCGCAATACCTTCGTTGCTCTTTAGGTACAGCTTCCACATCGCCGCTGACTCATGATTGTTCATGTGCCAACAGTTGACAACGTTGTATTTCAACCATTGCTTATTGAAATCGCCCATCTTTGCCATAGCGTTGGTAAACGCTGCTTGGCTCTCTGACGGAACTTCCTTCAGGGTCAGCTGTCTGGCATCGATATTCATCTTAGGCCACGAGCCCTCAAAAGGGTCGCCCAATTGATCAGCACGCGAGAAGAATAGGCAGCGAGAGTCAAGCAGAGACACAAGTTTTGTGAAGTCCATGTATCTCCAGATCTTCACCGCATCGTTGTTGGGCTGAACGAAAGTTGGGTGTGGTTCGAACATCCGATTGGCAACCTGTGATTCTAAAGATTTGAGCGAAATAGTAGATCAACCAAAGGCTACACTGTGCCAGGCACGTTTGCGACTTATGCCCCGCAATTTTTCATCCGAAAACAATTAGCACAACGAGAATCGTTCAAAGATTAGAAAGACTACAGGCTGCCTTTGCCGGCCACAACGATGATCGCACGATGCGGTCTGCAGCTTACTGGGGAAAGCTAGCTCTAATTTTAATCCCACCACTCCTTTCGCCTGCGATACGTTCCGCACGTAAATTTAAGCGAGGAGCGCCTTTGGAGAAGATCTGCTCCCAGAGTAAACTCTAGAGTTCGCAATACCGACCTCACGAAAAGGAACCATGAAGACTCAATCCACCCTGCTGGCCACTTTGATACTCAGTGTCGCTTTCCCTGCCGCGGCACAAACCAAGCCCGCCGCCGACTGGCGCACTCCGACGGAAATCTGCGACTACCGCTGCACTCCGCGCTATGACGAAACCATGGCCTACATCCGCCGTGTCGTCGCTGCCGCGCCGACGCAGGTCAAGATTGAGCCCTGGGGCAAGACCGGCGAAGGCCGCGAACTGGTCGGCGTCATCGTTTCCAAAGATGGCGTCTTCGATCCTGTCGCGATTCATAAAGCCAGCCGTCCCGTGGTCTACATTCAGAACGGAATCCACGCTGGAGAAATCGAAGGCAAGGACGCTTCTCTCGCTCTGCTGCGCGACATGGTCGTCAACAAAACCCGCGCTGCTCTGCTCGACAAGGCTGTCGTCATCATCGTGCCCGTCTACAATATCGACGGCCACGAGCGCGTCTCGCGCTACAACCGCATCAACCAAAACGGCCCCGAAGAAATGGGCTGGCGCACGCAGTCGAACAACCTCAACCTGAATCGCGACTACATGAAGGCAGACTCGGTCGAAGCCCGTCAATTCCTTGCATACTTCGCGAAGTGGCTGCCCGACTTCTTCATCGACGACCATGTCACTGACGGCGCCGACTACCAATACGACGTGACGTACGCCATCGATTTCGGTCCCGATGTCGATCCAGCCATCAACTCATGGGAACGTGATCAATTGCGCCCCTACATCGAAAAATCCGTTACCGATGCCGGACATGTGATCGGGCTGTACGTCGGGATCGGCGAAGCTGATCCCATGAAAGGGCTCAAGATTCCCCAGGACCCGCCCCGTTTCTCCACCGGATACATGGTTCTGCAGAACCGTCCATCGATTCTCGTCGAAATGCACATGCTCAAAGATTACAAAACACGCGTGCGTGGAAACTACGAATTGCTGCGTGCCATTCTCGAGAAAGTCAATTCCGGCGCCGATACCTTGATCGAGATGAACCGTGCCGCCGACGCCGCCATGGTTGCGGACGGCAAGAGCTACAACCCATCACGCAAGGTTGTGCTGCGTACAGCGCCCAGCGACCATTCAGAGCCCTTCCACTACCTTGGCTACAAGAGCAAGCGTGTCTTAAGTGAAGTCTCCGGTGGTGTCTGGAACCAGTACACGCACGAAATAGAGAACATCGATCTCCCGCTCTACAACGACTTCCAGCCTGTGTTCAGCGTCACACCGCCCCGCGCGTATATTGTTCCCGCGCAATGGACTCGCGTGATCGATCTTCTCCGCGCCCACGGAGTTCAGATGCAACCCACCACCGCCTCCTGGGAAGGCGAAGTGGGAACCTACCGTTGTTCGCCAAAATGGAACAATATGCTCTTTGAAGGCCGCCACCCCATGGCGATTGGCGACTTCTCCGACCCGAGCCACTACACCCCAATATGCCGGCAAGTTCAGGAAAAACTCAGCTTCGGCCCTGGTTCGATGGTGATTTCACTCGATCAGCGCACAGCGAAAGTCATCATGGGTTTGCTCGAGCCCGACGCTCCAGACTCCTGCGTGCAGTGGGGATTCTTCGATGCCATCTTTGAGCAAAAAGAATTCGGCGAGCCCTATGTGCTTGAGCCGCTGGCCCGCAAGATGCTGGCCGAAGACCCGGCACTGCGCGCGGAATTCGAGAAAAAACTGGCAGAGGATAAAGCCTTCGCCGGCGATCCCGACGCGCGCCTCAATTTCTTTTATGACCGTTCGCCTTACCACGACTTGCATATCGGCTTGTACCCTGTCGGCCGTCTCACATCGCTGGAGGGTATTCCGTTTAAGTAAGTTTTAGAACATGAGCGGCTAGGGTGTTGCAGTCACCCGTTCAGGGGCAGATTTGGGCTTTATTCTCACCACGCGGTATGCCAGGAGTACGGCAAGAATCGCTCCATACGTCAGCGGCAGCCGGTGATCTGCTTTCACCAGCCAATAGTAGTGAATCACCCCCGCCGCCGCGCTCGCATAAATCAGGCGATGAATCGCCGTCCAGCGCTTGCCCAAGCGACGAATCATCCCTTTCGTCGACGTCACCGCCAGCGGAATCATTAGCACAAAACCCAGGAATCCCACGGTAATGAACTTCCGCTTGCCGATATCCTCCAGTATCGCGGGCCAACTGAAGAACTTGTCGAACCACAGGTAAGTTGTCAGGTGTAGCGTCCCATAGAAAAACGCAAACAACCCGAACATCCGCCGGTACTGAATCATCCAATAGTGCTTCGTAAGCTGCCGCAGCGGAGTAACGCACAGCGTAATCAGCAGAAAGCGGATCGTCCAGTCGCCCGTGGTGTGCGTGATCACCTCAAGCGGGTTGGCGCCGAGATCCCCGTGGTACGCGCCGACGCCCAGGTACGCCACAGGGATCAGGCACACAGGGAACACCACGAGTTTGCTCCAGCCGGTAGCTTTCATAAGGCGAGACGACTAGCCTTTACTTTCTCACACCGCGTGGATAGACACGCCACCCTTGCTCTGTTCTACGTGAGACCCAAAAGTGCGCGGAAAGTTTCGGCTCTAGGAGGATCTCGCGATCCACATTCTCAGATGCCTGACGGTCACGGAAGCTAAAAATGCCGGCGCTTTTGCCGGCGTGATGACCTTCATAGGTGGGTTTGAATCAATATCAACTCTTGCTTACGCGGTTCCGAGTCCTTTCCCGTATTGCTCGTCGCTGACCTGTTCCATCCAATCGACGACTTTCCCATCGAGCTTTTCCTGAATGGCGATGTGCATCATAGCCGTGGTCGGAGCAGCTCCATGCCAGTGCTTCTCGCCGGGTGCGAACCAGACCACATCTCCGGGGTGGATCTCTTCAATGAGTCCTCCTTCGCGCTGGGCCCAACCGCAACCAGCTGTAACAATGAGCGTCTGACCAAGTGGATGTGTGTGCCATGCCGTCCGCGCGCCCGGCTCGAAAGTTACGCTGGCACCCTGCACGAATGCCGGATCGGGTGCCTGAAACAACGGATCGATCCGCACTGTGCCAGTAAACCAGTCCGAAGGTCCTTTGGCGGAGGGTTGAGAGCCAATTCGCTTGATTTCCATATTTGACTCCTCGATTTCTGGCATTCTTCAGCACGCCTTCGATGTTCTGGCTAAGTCTTCAATAGTGCCTGCACGTAAGCAGCTTTCAGCGGAAGACGCCGAAGGATTTTTCCAGTTGCGTCGTGCAGTGCGGCTGCGATCGCTGGCGAGGCGAGTGCATTCGGCGCTTCCGAACCTGCACCGTACGTGCCGACTTTCGGATTGTTGATCAGCACAACTTTGATCTCAAAGACGTCGGACATGGTCGGAATCGGATACGAAAGCCAGTCGTCCGTTGTGATTCCGCTCTCGTCAAACGTGACTTCATCGAACAGTGCATGGCTGATTCCCATGACCGCACCGCCCTCAACTTGGCGTTTGAGCTGCATTGGGTTAATGACGATGCCGGGATCCACCGCAACCGTGAACTTCTCCACCTGGATCGCGCCTGTACTGGGAGTGACAGCAATCTCACAAACGCACGCCCAGTAGGTGAGGCTGCGGAACATCACCGAGACCCCTCGGCCGCGCACCGGCGTCGAACCGGTGGATACAGGATTCGGACGCGGTGAAGGACGGGTCTCCCAACCGGAAGCTTCCCGCACGGCTTTCAACACCCCGATTACACGCTCTTCGCTGGCGTGGTCGATGCGGAACTGTAAGGCGTCCGCGCCTGCGAGCGCAGCTGCTTCGCTGATGGCCAGTTCGCGCGGAAAGTTCTGTTGGAACTGTACCGGCGTGCGCATACTGTGGTCGCGGATACCGACGGCAAGGGGCGAAGCTTTCTGTCCCACCTGGTACGTACCATGGCCGCGCTCCAGCACATTCGCCACCGGAGCGTAAATCCAGGGATCAGCGATATTGTTGACCGTGGAAGTGATGAAATCAGCATGGACAGCGGGAGCCGGCATGGTCGGCAACCCTGCCAGGACCGCGCCAATCAAGCGGTCATCCTGCATGGCGGGCATGTGGTGGTCCACCTGATACGCGGCGATCTTGCCTTTTTCGTCAATGGCAAGCTGCACATCGGAAAATGAAGCTGGCGATTGCGTAGACCACTGCATATCGTCGGCGCGCATCCACTGCACGCGCACCGGCTTGCCCAGCGCTTGCGACAAGATTACCGCCTCGTCCTCCGCGCCGGCATTTCCGCCATTGGATCTGCCGTAGTGGCCGGGCCCGGGGTACGCATGCACGATCACGTGGTCCGGCGTCGTACCGAGCATCATCGCGATTTCGCCGCGCAACTGCTGCGGATTCTGATTGTGTGTATAAATATGGACCGTGCCATCTGCCTGGAAATCGGCAACCGCCATGGTTGGGCCAATCGGAGCGTGCTTCATGTAAGACAGCTGATAGGTGGCGGAAAGCTTCTTGTGAGCCGACGAGAGCACGGGCTCCACATCGCCTGTGTTAGTGCCGCCCTTGGTCACGGGCGCGGTCTTCCAATCGGATTCTTCTCGAAGGTGCTGGTAGAGTCTTGCGTTACCGGGCAGGCCCTTCCATTCTGTCCATTTTGTGCCGCTGGCTACCTGATCGGCTGCCTGGATTGCTTCCCACTCGGTGGGTGCGACGACTCCCAGGAGATTCCCCTTCACGACAACTTGCGAATGTGGAAACTTGGTTTTATCCAGTGGACCGGCTGATACCAAAGTAGACCCGAGTGTCTTCGGATGCACCACCCGCGCGTGCAACATCCCCGGGAGGCGCACATCTGTCGCCCAGGTTTCCTTGGCAGCTACTTTCGAGCTGATGACGGAGTTCTTGAAGGACTTGCCGATCACCGCGTACTCGCTCACCGGCTTCATCGGCGGATTGCCATCAATGGTCAATCCAAAGATGCTGGTGAGGTCTCCCTTGACCGGAATCGTGAGTTTCAACTGCTGGTCTTTTACAAGGTCGCCATAAGAGATGGTTTTACCGCCTCCCGAGACAATGCCGTCTTTGACGGAAAGCTTGTCCTTGGGCACGCCGAGCCGCTCCGACGCTAAGTCGAGCAGAGCCTGATAGGTATAGGCGGCAGCCTTGCGGATATTGGGCGTTCCACGTCCGAGAAAGTCGAAAGAGCCGCTACCGTCCGGCGTACGATCCGTATCTCCTTGTACCACCGTGGTGATTGCCTCGAACGGCACGCTCAATTCATCGGCAACAATTTGCCGGTACGCGGTAAAGGTGGTGCCCTGGCCGAAGTCGTTCTTTCCGGTGCGAATCAGCAGGGTGTTGTCCGGATGAATCTCGATCCACGAATTGGGCAGCGTGGGATCGAGCGAGTTCTTCAAGCTGGCAGGCGTGCCATCGCCTTTCACAAGCTTTGGGCCGATCAAGCCGAAACCCACGACGAGTGCCCCGCCGGCTTTTACGAATTGACGGCGCGATAGCGTCGGTCCAACAACATTTCGTGGTTTTTCGCTCATGGTTGCCATCGCTTACCTTCCCTTCGCCATAATCGTGGCGGCATGTTGTACGGCTTCCCGGATAGCGACGTAGGTTCCGCAGCGGCACAGATGCGGCGACACTCCGGAGGTGGTGAAAGCCTCCTTGATTTGCGCCAGCGTCGGACTGGCATTGCTTTCCAGGAGTTCCGTCGCCTTGATCATCATCCCGTTCTGGCAAAAGCCGCACTGCGGGGTTTGCTCTTCAATCCAGGCTTGCTGTACCGGGTGAAGCGTGTTCTTTGCTTCCTCCACCGAGAGGCCTTTTTGCTTGGCCCATCTTGCCGGCAGGCCTTCGAGGGTCGTAACTTCCTGGTCACCCACTTCAGAGACGGCTGTAACGCAGGAACGTGCTTCCTTCCCGTCGACGAGGACGGAACAGGCTCCGCACTGCGCCAGGCCGCAGCCAAACTGCGGACCAATCAGATGGAGATCGTTACGTAACACGTAAAGTAGCGGAGTGTCGCCAGGCGCTTGGACCTGATGCCGGACTCCATTCACATTCAGCGTGATCATAAGAGAACTTCCTTCCAAGGCGCTCATCCCCCGCCTCCGACCGCCTTTTTCTGAAATCCTACTATTTGCCAGGTCCGATCGCCTCAAGAAAATTCGGAACCAGCTAGAGCCCCGTCATCTTCTCAATGTGCTCCGGATACCGGTTGCCTTCCACCGTAATCTTCGACGCCGCGCTTTCAATGTCGCGCAAGTCATCCGCTGTCAGCTCAACGGCAACCGATCCAATATTCTCATCCAGGCGCTCCAATTTCGTCGTGCCAGGAATCGGAACAATCCACGGCTTCTGCGCCAGCAGCCACGCCAGCGCAATCTGCGCCGGAGTAGCTTTCTTCTTTTGTGCGATCTTGCCCAGCAAATCCACCAGTGCTTGATTTGCCGTCATTGCCTCCGGCGTAAACCGCGGCAGCGTGCTGCGGAAATCTGTGCTGCCAAGCTTGGTGCTTGCGTTCATCTTTCCGGTCAGGAATCCCTTCCCCAACGGGCTATAAGGCACAAATCCAATCCCTAGCTCCTCCAGCATCGGCAGCACTTCCGCCTCCGGGCCTCGCGTCCATAGCGAGTACTCGCTCTGGAGTGCGGTGAGCGGCTGCACAGCGTGTGCGCGCCGGATCGTCTTGACGCCCGCTTCCGACATGCCAAAGTGCTTCACCTTCCCCGCTTGAATCAAATCCTTCACCGCACCCGCGACGTCTTCGATGGGCACGTTCGGGTCAACACGGTGCTGATACAACAAATCGATCACATCCACCTTCAACCGCTTGAGCGACCCTTCGACAGCTTGCTTAATGTGCTCAGGCTGACTATTGATGGTCGACTTTCCCGGCCGGTTATCACCTCCACTGAAATCGAACCCAAATTTGGTCGCGATCACCACTTTGCCGCGGAACGGAGCCAGCGCCTCGCCCACCAGCTCCTCATTCAGGAACGGGCCGTAAACTTCGGCGGTATCAAAGAAAGTGATGCCACGCTCCACGCTGGCGTGCAGCAGGTCAGTCATTTCCTTCTTGTCTTTCGGCGGCCCATAGGAAAAACTCATGCCCATGCAGCCAAGGCCTAACGCCGAAACTTCCAGATTGCTTTTTCCAAGTTTGCGCTTTTGCATTGT
>Ga0075018_10000753_pt1 | contig 10247 bp, 8 predicted proteins | sample ColStrG_CSR_2014_FD_71471 | JGI IMG/M metagenome (GOLD analysis project Ga0075018, IMG submission 71471) | Freshwater sediment microbial communities in response to fracking from Pennsylvania, USA - Cold Stream Run_MetaG_CSR_2014 | ecosystem: Environmental > Aquatic > Freshwater > Creek >... | reverse complement strand
CGACGAGGTGATCGAATAGTGGTGCCCTTTTTTTGCAGTGCGAGAGTCTCCTCCTGGCCCAGCCCGTGTGAAAACTCCGACGCTCGCCGTAGGCGTAGAAAAATCTCGAAGCGATCGCGATAGAGAGAGTCAAAACATATTGCGCATCAATGGTTCGATGCCGTTTGAGAGAATTGTATTTTCTACATTTCGCCGATGTATGAGTTTTCACACAGCCTGGGCCGGCAGCGGCGATTCGCGGCAGTGCGGCAGAACGCCTGCAATCGGAAGTAGAAGCGGACTGTCGTCCGACATAGCCGGCACAGCCGTTCGTGACCCGAAGTCCCTCGGCGGCATTCGGCGCGTGGTCCTTTTCGCACACGACCCGTTGGGCTTCTGCTGCGTCGATCTGATGCGAAGATTCGCAAAAAATTGGCGGGGACCTGTGAACTGACATGTTCTCGCTGCAACTAAGCGGGAGACTCAGACAATCCCGTGGTATTTGCAGTGCCCCGCGCGGGCCAATTCACATTTCCACTAGGCTCGCCACCGCAACTTCCCCATCAGTAATATAGTGGTTGACGCGCTCCGTGGGCAGGTGTTGGCCGGCTTGATATGATGTCACGGCCCCAATGACCCGATTCTTCCTCAACTCAGCAATGATATAGTCTCGCTCGACATTCGTATCCGAGTCGGTGGCGTGGGTGATCTGGAATGTGAGGTGGGTTAAGGAAAAGCCGGTATCTTTGGTGCCGGCTCCCACCCAGAGGGCGCGCTCATTCTCGGCTGGCCGGTCGGAGTTTAGCCAGAACTTGGCTGTTCCCACGGTGTCCTCGACACGAGCAAGGCTCAAAGCCCAGAATCGTATGTGATGGCGCTTCCGTGGGCTGTTATCAATTGCCTTTTGGAAGCCAATGTCTTGGCCGCGTCCGAAAAGGTAGAGGGTGCTAAACGGCGCGGTAGGATACGGGGAGTTGAATACGAACGCTCGGACCATGCGCCACGAGCTTGCCAGACCCAACCGGTCAGCCTCTGACCAGCCGGCGGCTGCAAAAGCGACGCGAAGCTGTTGGAAAGTGCCTACAAGCGCGAGATTGACGGGATCACCCGGCAATCCGTCGCCGGTAATTGTGAACCGAGGCACAAGTTTGCGCTGGAGGACCTTCAGGCCCATGCGAACCGCACGCGGGAGGATAACGTACGCCGCAATTCCATAAGTGAGGCCCAAAGCCAGAGCCCATGGCAGCTTTTGGTCCGCAAAATCGAAGACAACAAAAACGATCAACCAGACACTGAGGATGCCCAATCCCAGGATCAACAAGCGTTGCAAAAGGCGTGTAATTAATCTCACAGTCTAACCACCTAAGCGGCCCATCTACTTTGATATCTGCCACAGTCTAGCCGCGACCGCCGCGTTCTGAAGAACGGCGGACAGTCAGGAATAAGTCAAGTCCTTTGCATTTGTGCAGGGCTCTTTGCTGCACTGCATGAGTCTGGAATTGGCCCGTTTGCGACCTTCCCGAATGCCCGCGCGAGGTCGGCTTTCGGGGGCGAAGCGGACTCGTTTTGCTCACTCGGAGCTTAGCCGTTCATGACCCGGAGCGGACGTGCAAGAGCGTCTGTTTTCGATGCAAGCTCTGACGAACGAAATGGATTGGCAGCCGTCTCATTGAGAAGCGACAAGTTGGATCAATCATAGGCCGGGCCCGACACGATTCCAGACCGCCATCGCAGCCGAAAACAAAAATCGCGCAAAAATGGTACAATCAGCGCGCGGTGAACCACGAAGGTCGCTTCGCGACGAACCGAAGAGGGATCCGATGCACAGACGCGATTTCATCCGAGCGAGCACAGCGGGACTTGCAGCCGCCACGCTTCCTGCCGCTGGCAGCGCGAGGGCACAGGATAGCATCGTGGGTGAGGGACGGCCCGGAAACCTGCGCTCGGCGAATCCTTCAGATCTCCAAGGCCTGGTCGGGGACGGCCGACAACGCCGAATTCTGTTGCGCGGCGGGGTCGTGCTGAGCCTCGACCCGCGGGTGGGCGATTTCGAAAAGGCCGACGTCCTGATCGACGGGAAGAGAATTTCCGAAGTCGCACCCACGGTCTCCGCAGGCGACGCCGAAATCGTCGACTGCACTGGGACAATCGTCATGCCGGGCTTTATCCATACGCACCACCACCAGTACGAAACATTGCAACGCAGCATCATCCCCGATGGTTTGCTCAGGGGTGAGTGGCCGCAGGAGAGCTACGGTTCGGTTGTTCAGAACATCTGGACCGCTGGCCGCATCGCAGATCCCGCGAATCCAAATAAAATCATCTGGGACCTGGGTCGTCCGCCGTATGACCCGGAGGACTGTTACATCTCCGAGCTGATTGCATGCCTTAGCGAAATCAGCGAGGGCATCACGACGGGAACCGATACCTCTCAGTCCTCCCATACACCCGAACACACCGACGCGATGATCAAAGGTCTAATGGATTCAGGTCGGCGAATGGTCTACGCCTACAGCCCCGGCATCAATCGCAGCAGCGACGGTATTCCGCACGAATTTCCAGGAGCGATGAACGACACGGCGAACGGAATCGGTCGCCTCGCAAAAACATATTTCAGTTCGAGAGATCAACTGGTGACGCTTGGGTTCGGCGGCGGGCCGGGGCCCGCGGAGCCGGCTGCCGACTACACCGGATGGCAGCTCGCCCGCGCGTTCGGCGCGTCGATTCACAATCACAATGTGGGTGGCCCCAAAGTCGTGATCGATGCAGCCGCGGACGTCCGTAACGGCACCGACTGGTCGGATGTCACTTTTATCCATAGTACCCGATGGCAGGATGAACCGCTCTCGCAGATCAGTTACGGCGCGCACGGATATCCCAAAGAGAACCGGTCCAAGGCGTGGGAGATCTGGCGCGACCGAGGCGCTCACGTGTCAATCGCGGTCCTGATCGAGATGCAGATGCGGCACGGGATGCCGCCATTTCAACAGGCGCTCGATCACGGCATTCTACCCAGTCTCAGCCCGGACGTTGACACCAACATGACCACGGATCCGTTTTCGCTCATGCGCGGCGCATTCTGTCTGCAGCGCGCGCTGGCAAACGATCTCGCGTTTCCGGAAAGCAATCCAGGTGGACTTCCGGTGCCGCAAGCCGTCACCTCCCGACAGGTCATCGAGATGGCCACGATTGCGGGCGCCGCGTCGAACCGCATTCTCGACAAGGTCGGAACACTGAGCCCTGGCAAGGAGGCCGATATTGTCGTTCTCGACGCGCGCAACATCAACACATGGCCGATGAACAACGTGCCGGGCACGATCGTGACGATGATGAACCCCAGGCATGTCCGCGACGTGTTGATCGCGGGGAAGGTCGTGTACTGGAGGGGTAAAGTCGTGGGTTGGAATGTCGATGCACTATTGCGGCAGATCGAGCAGGCACGCGAGCGCGTTCTCGCGCGCATCAACGGTACGCCAAAGGTGGGACAGCTGCCGCAGGGTAACAACAGCTTCGCCAATCCATACCGGCCGAACTTCCTCGCCGGATGCTGCGACAAGGGTCAGAACACGACGGCGCCCGCGTACGTGCTGAGACCTTAGTGGTGCATCCTGCCGACCGCTGGCCCGACCGTTGGATATGCTGCGCGGAGATGCTTGGTTATCGCTTTGCCATATCGTCATTTGGCGCGGCCCTGAAATCCGCGTGTGAGCATCGGAATCCGCAGCAGCGCGCCGCCGCCGGCCACGTAAAGCGTGCGTTTGTCGGGGCCGCCAAACCCCAGGTTCTGGCAGCGCCGCGTGATGCACCACAGAGGGATCACGCCGAGGTGCTGTCCGGCGGGGCTCAAAACCTCGATCCCCGATTCGGTCAGCGAATAAAGCCGGCCGTCGTCATCGGTGACCAGGCCATCGGCATTCGACTTCGGCGGGGCGCCGACAGGGAGTGTCTGGTCGCGCCCAACATAGGTAGCGAACGCGCGGCGATTGGCGAGCCGCCCGTCCGGCTGCACGTCGAAGGCATAGACATCAATGCCGCCGGTGTCGTTGACATAGAGCGTCTTCTCGTCGTGGCTGAGTTGCAGCCCGTTAGGCGTCGTGATCCCTTCGGCCACGCGGATCGGATCGCCACCAGCCGGTACGTAGTACACACCCGCCGGGATAATGGTCCGGTCAGGCGGAATATCCGTGAAGTAGAGGCCGCCATTGCGGTCCGCAACGATGTCGTTCGGGCGGCCGAAGGGTTTCCCTTGGTAGTTACTTGCTAAAATTGCTTCCTTGCCGGCCGGCCACACAGCGCGAGGCCCAGTGAACCCGGGCTGTGTCTGAAGGGAGATCAGCCGACCGTTCTTCGCATCGAAGACCATTCCGAGCGGGCCGTGAAGATTGCCTACGAACGTCACAGGCTGGTCGTGCTCGTCAAGCCGCACGATACGATTGGCTCGCAGCTCGGAAAAGATGATGCCGACGTTCGGCAGCCAGAAGGAGTCGTCCGAGCTGGTCAGCTCCTTGAGCACAACCTCCGGCACCGTGCCGCCCTTGATCACGCCGGGAATGTCGGGAGCTGGCTGCAGCTGCGTGGTATTAGGCGGCGTCTGAGCGAAGACAGAGGACATACCCAGGCCCGATGCCAACGCGAAGGTCAATACAACGAGCGCTTGGCGTGTCATCGGAAAGCCTCCTACACTGATATCGACGATGGCTAACGCAGCTCATGCTGCGAAACATGCGGCCCCGCCGTCCGCTGCGGGAGTTTATGCATCTCCAGACCAATCGTAAATGCGCGCCTTGCGGCCGCCCTGATGTCGCGGCCCCGCTCAATTCGGCCGACAGAGCGGATTGCAAACTCCTCGGCTGCGGTATTGTTCGTGACCGAGGCGACGTTGCGTCCCATTCGGGTTCATCACCGCGGAGTTGCGGTGTCGGCCAACTCCAGTGGGGCTGCGTTTCGGGTAGCTTGAGAATGGAGCCGAGGGCTCCGCGGGCTAGCCAACATACGGAGAAAGACATGAGGATGGTACAAACCGCCGCCGCAGCACTCTTCAGCATAGCCGCGCTTCTCATGGCGAGCGCGAGTGAGGCAGGCGAGATCACGGTGATGTCAACGGTGGCTGTAAGAGAACCCTATGTCGAGCTCGTTCCCGTATTCGAACGGATGACGGAGAATAAGATTGCGACGATGTGGGTTGGGGCCGGCGCCATAATCGAGCGGATCAAAGGTGGTGAGATCGTCGACCTCGTGATCGGCACGGCAAGCGGCATCGATGAACTAAACAAGCTCGGCCGCCTCGTATCCGCCGTGGCGATGACAAAATCCGGCGTCGGGGTAGCGGTCCGCTCCGGGGCGACAAGGCCTGACATTTCATCGGGTGAAGCCCTTAAGCGCACGCTGCTGGCATCGAAATCAATCGCATTGTCGGCTGGGCCAAGCGGCGTCTATCTTTCGGGCCTGTTCCAGAAATGGGGCATTGCCGATGAGCTCAAGCCGAAGATTAAGCAGAGCGGGGGACAAATCGGTGACGTTTTGGCGCGCGGTGACGCCGAGATCGGATTCCAACAGGTGAGCGAGCTTGTGGCGGTAAAGGGCATCACCTATCTGGGTCCGCTGTCGGACGATATCCAGATGATCACTGTCTTTTCAGGCGGCGTGCACAGCCAGGCCAAGAACCCAGCAGGTGCGGCTGCGCTCTTGAAGTTCCTCACCTCGCCGGATGCGGCACAGGCAATCAGGAAGGCCGGCATGGAGCCCGGCTGACCGCAGGGGCGCCCCGATGAGAGGGGCCTTGCGGCTCGCACTAGGACTTAGAATGCCGATAATCTGGCAGCGCTTTCTGGTGCGCCCGCGTCACGCGCGGTCAGGCCGCAGCGTCTAGCCCTCCGAGGAATTCGCGCCGTCTCATGATGAACCCCCAAGTTTTGGGAGCAGCTTATCGATTTTGGTTGAACAGGAATGGGATCCAACCTTTCCGGTATAGGCAGTTTTGTCGGCTGCTGGCCCTGAGTGCCTGTAGCATGACCATCCCTGATGGCAGCTTATAGGGTAACGGCTGCCATCACTCGTGAAGGAGTGCGCGGTGAGTTTTGGCGCACAATGGCCGTCGACGGTCAAAACTTTCTTGCGTCGCGAGATTACTATTCGATCACCTCGTCGGCGAAGGCGAGAAGCGTCGACGGCACATTCAGGCCAAGCGTTTTGCCGGCCTTCATATTGATCGATTTTCATCTCGGTCGCGCGAGGGAGACAAACAGATTCGGCTTTTCAATCCGACTTGCCTTTGCGCGACGTCCGGAATGACCTCAGCGGGTAGTGTGAACGCCGTTGTCGCCGAGCATCCAAAAGCGCACAATCGCCTCTCACGTCATCGCACGTCATCGCAACATCGGCGACAATAGCGACGGAGGCCCGCATGTTCTCACGACGACACGTTCTTACCACCGCAATCGCTGCCGGAGCAGGCGCGATGGCATCGCAAGCAGAACCTTCGAAGGCGCAGGCCGCGCGCCGCATCATTGTCGACGCGCAGGTCCATATCTGGAAGATGCACACGCCGGAGCGCCCGTGGCCGGCCGATGGAATTGGACAGGCGCACATCCCGCGGCCACTCTCCTATTACGAGCTGAGCGCGCGTATGGACGAGGCGGGCGTCGACCGCGTCGTGATCGTCCCGCCGTCCTGGGAGGGCTACCGCAACGAATACGCGATGGAGGCGGCGAAGAAATGGCCAAAGCGCTTTGCGCTGATGGGACGGCTCAAGATCGACGACCCGAAATCGAAGGAGGTGCTCGCCACTTGGCGCGATCAGCCCGGCATGCTTGGTATCCGCCACACCTTCAACCGCCTTCAAACCGGTTGGCTCACGGATGGCACCGCCGATTGGTTTTGGCCGGCCGCCGTCAAGGTCAACATGCCGGTGATGGTTGCGACCTCGGGACACGAGCGCTCTTTCAAGACCATTCTCGAACGCAACCCGGATCTGTTCTTGATTGTCGATCATTTGAGCCTCTCGGATCAGACCGCAAAAGAGGGCCGGATTCCCGAGGTCATCTCCCAGGTTGTCGAGTGGGCCAAATACCCGAACGTGTGCGCCAAAATGTCGTCGGTGCCGCACAAATCGGCGCAACCCTATCCCTTCCGGGACATGACCGAGCACCTCAAGCGCGTGTTTGACGCGTACGGCCCTCGCCGCTGCTTCTGGGGCACGGACCTCACCGCCGGTATCGACCGTTTCCCAAACTTCACTTATCAACAGCGCATTACGCACTTCACCGAGGAACTGCCGTTCCTGTCCGAAGAGGACAAGGACTGGGTGATGGGCCGCGCCATCATGCGCCGCCTCAACTGGGCGTGACGTGATCCGTTTGACGTGGCTCCGGCAGGCGTGCGGTGCAATTCCGACAGTGAGGGAGTTTTAGCAATGGCAACCGAAGTCAGCGTGGACGATCGCTTTCGCATCCAGGATGTGCTGCGGAGCTATGTGTGGGGCAACGACTCGGGCAGTGTCGAGGGCGTGGTCGCAGCATTCACTCCTGACGGCATCGTGCAGGCGAACGAAGTGCGCACTCCCGTGCGACGCTGGGCGATCGAGACCTTTGCCCAATCAGGGCGGCGCGGCCGTCAGCACTGGGTGCAACACATGACATTCGAGCCTACCGCGGACGGGGTTACGGTACGCTCCTATTGGAAGGTGGTACAGGGGATTGTCTCTACCAATACCAGGACGCTCAACGCCATGGGCTTCTATGACGATTTCTGCGTGAAGTTTGACGGCCGCTGGCTGATCAAGGAAAAGCGCATCTACCGCTGCAACGACGAGACGCCGCTGCCGTGGTGAGCCCGGCGATGATCGCGAGCTCGCGTCGTCGCATCAGAGCCCTGACGAAGACACTAGACAATCTGTCGTCACTGGGCGCGCCGGTCTGAGAGCTTCGCTCACCTTCAGGCGGCGCTTACGACAGGCAATTCTGGGCGCGGTTTTTGCACCTGCTCACGACCGCAGTTGGCCCTTCTCGGACCTCTCGCTATCGAAGCAAAAGTGGACTCGTTCATCGCGAGTGACGCTACGATGCGCGTGTTCTATCCGCAATCTCGCACTCGCGGTCAATCAGCACGATGCCGACGTAGAGCCGGGCAAGCGCGGCAACCAGCGCGACACGTTGGCGCAATAGGCATCGTACTCCGCTCCAAATCTCCTGCGCAGCGTCGGCTCCTCATAAGCCAGAACGAAGATTTGGAAGCCGATCCACAGTAGCGCGCCGTAGACCAGAAGCCTTGCGTTGCCGAGGATCAGTCCTTGGCCAAGTACAATCGCCACTAGTGCAAGATAAATCGGATTGCGGACATATCGATTGGGGCCCGTGATCACTAAATGTTGCGTTGGTGCGACCGGCGCTGGCGTGCCGCCGCCTTGCAGCGCAAATCGTGCGAAGGTTTCGACCAACACCGGAATGCCAAGCAGGATCAGAACCACGCCGAACCACCGGATAAGCTGGAGATCAAAGAACGGCGCTTGCAGTCGCCATCGCGAAATCCACCACGGCACGACACCGGCGACCGTTGTGGGGGCAATCAGAAAAAAGACCGCCGACCCCAGAGCTGCCAAGCCTCTGGTCATGAGGTTGCTCCGTCCTCACAAATGCTGCCGTCGCACCCGCGATAGCGACGCGATCGCGGGCCTCATCGTGGCGGCCCGCGATTGGGGCGACTAGGGATTGACCGGCCCGTGGTCACACTGCTCACGACCGCTTATGGCCCGAAGCGCCATTTCGCTGCGATGCATCGATTTGGCCGGTATCGGTGGAACACCGGACGGTCGGCGGGCGCCACCGGCTCCGCTGCACCTGACCTATACCTGCCGCCGCGACGCTAAGACGCCATGCCAATTTTCAGAAATCCGGTTTGTCTGTGGTCGGCACAGCGGCGTGCTTGCCGGGGAAGTATCCATTCGGGTTTTCGGCGCAGACCATTTCGTTCCACTCGCCCAACGGGCGCCGATAACTTATGGCCGCTGACCAGGGCTTGGTGAAGACACCGTCATCCTCGACGGTGAATTCGAGTTGCAGCCCTTTGCCCTTATAATCGGGGTTCGGGACAAAACCGGGATCTCGGCCGAAGCGGGTTAGCCCTCGCTGGCCCCGCTCTTCCGCCTGTTTCGCGGCCTCGTAATCAAGCAGCCGATAGCGTTCCACCACGTGCAGAGCCGGACTGTGCGGCGTACCGTACATGTCAACCATGGCGAACGGCCCTATCTTGACCCCTACGGTATCGATCACCAACGTATCGCCTTCGTAGTGGCCGACCGCATCGCCGTACCAGGACGGCGTCGGATGCTCGGGATGGGACGCATTCATGCGAACGTGCCGGACTTCGTGGTCGTTGGAATAGAGGAAAGTGATCCGGTCGGACTGCTGCAGCATCTGCATCCCGATATTATAAAATACGAATGGCACGCCCCCAGGCCAACACTGATTGCTCGGAGTCGGAGAGGGCCCGCTCAGCTCGACTTCGCCCTTTTTCTTCACAACCTCCGCCGCTTTCGGCGTCAGGATTGGATTTGTATAGTCGCCGACCAGTTGGTAGATGTCGCCCGCCCCGTTGCGGCGCGACCTGTTTGTCACCGGGCCGGGACCCGCCGGTGGTGGCTCGAAGTCGGGCCAGGTTAGGTGGGTCCATATGCCGGAGAAATCCGGGATCGACGCAGCGCTTTGAATATCGCTGCGATTAGCTGGCCCAACTGCGGGCACCGCTTCCTGCCCCAAAGCGGGCGTCGCTGCCAATGCAACTACGAAAAGGAAATCCCGCAGCTGAAAATTCATGGTCCCCTCCCTTTCACGGTTCCACCGGCAGCTCTCGGATAAAACTACACCCTTTGCGCGCGTGCCAAAATGGGGTCCGCCAACAGGGGTGTGCGATGTCTGCACCTGATGTGGTGGACGGCGCCCGCTCCCGGCATCGAGTGCCATAGAGTGATCGTCGCTGACGAATCACATGAGGGGAGCCGTCCAGATGCAAATTACTACGATCGGGTTGGACATCGCCAAGAACGTGTTCCAGGTTCACGGGATCGACGCGGCCGAGAAGGTCGTGGTCCGGAAGCAACTCCGGCGCAGCCAGGTGCTGGCGTTCTTCAGAGCGCTGCCGCCGTGCCTCATCGGCATGGAGGCCTGCGCCACTGCGCATTATTGGGCACGTGAGCTTACGAAGCTTGGTCACACGGTGCGTCTGATGCCGGCGAAGGACGTGAAGGCCTACGTCAAGCGCAACAAGAACGATGC
>Ga0075018_10000752_pt1 | contig 10250 bp, 5 predicted proteins | sample ColStrG_CSR_2014_FD_71471 | JGI IMG/M metagenome (GOLD analysis project Ga0075018, IMG submission 71471) | Freshwater sediment microbial communities in response to fracking from Pennsylvania, USA - Cold Stream Run_MetaG_CSR_2014 | ecosystem: Environmental > Aquatic > Freshwater > Creek >... | reverse complement strand
GATCAAATGTCTCTGTAAATTGCTGTCGCCGCATTTGAGTGACCGAGAATATTCCGGCCTGGAATTAATTTACGCAGAGTTTCACTAGAAAATATCCTTAAATGCTTGACATCATTCGCCACGTAGTGCTAAACCCACATTCAGAATTTCGAACCTCAATCTAAATTAAATACCGATCAGAGGCGGTTCAACCTCGGCGGGAAACAAGACATCTTGAAGAATATCTACAGTCTGAAATCATTTTGTGGGGGTGCGGGGATGAGTTTCCTGCGGCCGATGCTGGATGGGGTAGTTCGTGCAATCGAAGCCAGGGTGGTTCGGGTGCTGGTTCTGGGTGTCGGAATGTTTTTGGTTTGCCTACCCGTATTCTCACAAGGCAACCAAGGCCGCCTTACGGGAACCATCACGGACCAATCTGGCGGCGTCATCTCTGGCGCTACTGTAACCGTCTTGGACGTGGCAAGGGGCGTTTCGAGAACGCTGACCACCGGAGAATCCGGAGAGTACAACGCGCCCAACCTGCTCCCGGGCACGTATTCAGTTCGCGGCGAGGCCAAAGGGTTCAAGAGAACCGAGCAACAGAACATCTTGCTAGAGGTGGGCAAGGAAGTTCGCGTGGACTTGTCACTCCAGCCCGGCGAGGTCTCCCAGACCATCACCATCACCGAAGCTCCTCCCATGGTGGAAACCACGAACGCTACGCTGGGCGGCACGATCAGCAACGAGACCATCAACGAATTGCCGTTGAACGGCCGCAACTACATCAACTTGCTCTCCCTGCGCCCCGGCATGACGGTTTACGCAGGCGGCGGAAGTTTTACCCGCTCCGCCAATGGGACCCGCGCGGAGGACATCGGCTATCTGCTGGATGGCTTGAGGAACGACGATTCCTACACGGGCTCGAGCGTTCTCAATGCGGCCATCCCCGCTGGCGATGCGTCCACGTCCCTGCCGATTGACGCCATCCAGGAATTCAATTCCGAGGAAAATCCGAAGGCGGAATTTGGCTGGAAACCCGGTGCCATCGTCAACGCCGGAATCAAGTCGGGCACCAATTCGATTCACGGCACCGCGTTCGCGTTTGGCCGGAACACTGGTATGGACGCCCGGAACTTCTTCGACGCGGCGCCGCTGCCGAAGGCGCCTATCGGACTGGAACAGTATGGCGCCAGCCTTGGCGGAGCCATCAAGAAAGACAAGCTGTTCTACTTTGTAAATTACGAGGGCCAGCGCTACAGCGTGGGAGATACGCTCTTCACAAATCCACCAGTCACGATCGCGCTGCCGTCTTTTGCGGGGAAGAATGCCACACCCAATCCACTCTGTAACAACTTGACCGCTGGCAACTGCCAGCTGAGCCTGGTGGATGCCTGCAACGATGTGGCATTCATCGCGCCTGGCAGTTACTCCCCCGTTGGTACAGCGAATAAAGTAACCTTCCTGAGCGCACAGATAGCCGGCATCGCCATCGACCCCACGAAGGGCTGTAGCATAGCGCCCCCGAATTACACGCCCGGCGCGAGTGAATCTCTCTTCCCATCAAACGACGGATCAAACCCAAACGGAGTGATCCTGGGTCTGGTTAGCACCAGCGCGCAAGACAACGGCGTCGTAAAGGTCGACTATCACATCAACGATCACCACTCGCTGTCCGGCATGTACTTCCGTGGCGTAGGCGGCGGATCCTGGCATGATGGGGCCTGGGAAGTTGGGATTCCAGGGTCCGCTAAGGCTCCGTTCATATCCGATCTGTGGGGCTACATTCAGGTGGGATCAGCGGGCTGGACCTGGACCCCGAACTCGACGCTGGTAAATGAATTTCGCGTGGGCTACGTCCACTTCCGCCAGTGGTATGATTCGAACGACGCCAGCATAAATCCGCTCGCTTACGGCATTAACACCGGCGTAACCGACAAGCGTGAATTCGGCTTCCCGCTTCTCCAGATCACCGACTTTAACGGCGCCAATTTCCGCCTTGGAGGCAATTGGCCCAAGCACGTCGGCCCCGACGGCAGCTTGCAGATTTTGGAGCACGTCGCTCTCTTGCGCGGCAAGCACGCCTTCAAATTCGGCGGGGAAATCATCGAATCCACCGCCGATCCGTTCATCACCGTGGATGCCAAGGGCCTCATCAAATTCCATCACATCGAGGACTTTCTGCAGGGCAACGTGAGGCCCGGCGGTTCCATTATTCAGTCTGGCGATCCTCTACGGCATTTGAGCAATACCTCGTATGCGGCCTTCCTGCAGGATGACTGGCGGGTCACGCCGCGGCTGATGGTAAATCTCGGTGTTCGCTACGAACTGAGCACGGTAATCAAGGACCGCAACAACCAGCTCGGCAACTTCGATCCGAACTCCCTTACGGGTCTTGTTCAGGTTGGCTCCGGGCTGACTTCACCCTTTCACGGCGATCACAACAATTTCTCGCCCCGCGTGGGTTTCGCGTGGGACGTGCAGGGAAATGGCAAGACCGTTATCCGCGGCGGTGGCAGCCTCATGTATGAGGAGATGCCCATCATTACCTTCACCGCCGTGGCTAACCAGCTCGGGCTGAATCAGGTGCCCACCGGTGCAACCCAGATTTTCTGCTCAGGGGACGCTCTCCCAGGTGGTTGTGTGGATGGCAACACGCAAACCAACAGACCGGGCTCTGGCAACATGGGTGTGCTCAATAACGGAGTTGACGGCGGCTTGCTAACACAGGGATGGCAGGCTCAAACCCCTGCCTGTGTGAGCGGAGGCACCGCTGCAGGCTGCGCAGGCGTACCCACGATTTTTCCAGCAAGCATTTTCGCGCTCCAGTGCGGCGACGGCCTAACATTTACTCCAGCGGGCCCCATAGGAACGCAGCCCGTAACGGATCCTGCGCCCTGCAACACGGAGGCCGTGGATCGGAATCTGCGGACTCCCTACATCAGCACGTGGACGCTGACCATCCAGCGGGCGATCACGAACGACTTGTCCTTGGAAGTCGCTTATGTTGGCAACCGTGGCACTAAATTGTTGGCCTTCAGTAATATCAACCAGCCACCCCTGGGCTCTTCGTATCCGGGTGCAGGCGCTCTGAATGGGACTGCGCTTGGCGAGGTTGCCTGGTGCAATACGTTTAACCTCTCTCAGACGCCAGCCGCGTCAATCCCGACGATCCCGAATACTAGCCCTGCCCAACAAATCGCCTGCGACCCTGGCGAGGCGGGCGTGAATCAGCCGGCACGGCCGTTCTTCAGCAAGTTCCCGTACATCGGGGAGATCGACCGCCTGTCGAACCTGGACAAGTCGAGCTACAACGGCCTGCAGGTGACCCTTACCCAGCGACCTTCCCACGGGCTGTCATTCCTGGCGGGCTACACCTATTCCCACGCCTTCGACGCTGGTTCAAATAATTTTAATGACATCGTGTTGCCACCGGACAGCTCTCGCCCGACGGCGGGACTCTACGGAAACAGTATCTTTGACATCCGCCATCGCCTCACTCTCTCCACGACCTATGCGATCCCCGGGAGGAAGGGACTGGGACAGCTCCTCCAAGGCTGGGAAGTCAATTCTGTCGTGACCCTGCAATCCTCCTCGCCGTGGGGCGCGCAAGACTTTACCAACGACTTCAGCGGGACCAACCAGGTGAACGAGCTCGACAGCTACGGCCAACCCTGGAATTTCGTCGGCAACCTCAGCGACTTCCAAGCTGGCCGGGCAGTGCCCACACCGTGCTGGAGTGGTTCCGGAGGGTCTGCGTTACCAGGCTGTACTCTTGCGGCTGTGCCAGCAGCGTGTGTGAGCGCCGCAACCACTACTGGTGAGATGAACACGCTCAACAGCGTTGGCTGTTACGTCAGCGCGAATGGCAAGTCGGCTCTGATTCCTCCCGCGTTGGGAACCGTTGGCAATTCGGGGCGCAACAACTTCCGCGACTTGGGGCTCAAAAACTGGGATGTGTCCGTGCTCAAGGAGACGAAATTCAAGGAACGCCTCACCGCCCAGTTCCGCGCCGAATTTTTCAATGTTCTTAACCGCGCGATCTTCTCCAACCCCAACGGCCCAGCAAACGCCGGCTTCAACGATCCTTCAACGGGCTTCACTGGCAATTTCGGTTGCGCCTGCAACACACCGGACCAGGCCGCTCCCAATCCCGTGCTCGGAACGGGAGGGGCCCGTTCGATTCAGTTGGGCTTGAAGCTGATCTTCTAGCAGCAGCTTTCGCAGGCAGGCGAGCCATTCTTTGAGGGCTTTTGAACTTTCGGGTGCCGCACCCTTCGAGATCGAAGGATGCGGTTCCTATTTCGTGAGTTCACGATTGACAAGCCCATAGGGAATTTCGCCTTTGAGGCAAGCCAGCGCCTGCTCGATCGCGCGAGCTTGAAGTGTCATGCGAGCTTCTTGGCTGAGCCATGCGGTGTGCGCCGTGACAATGACCTTGGGATGATTCACGAGCGCAGTCCGCACAGGCGTGGCGGCTGTTTCCGATTCCACCACGTCGAGACCGGCGCCGGAAATTTTCCCGGCATCGAGCGCGGCCAGCAGCGCAACCTCATCGATCAATCCGCCTCGCGCCGTATTGATGATCGAGGCGGAGCTTTTCATCTTCGCGAAGGCCGCGTCTCCGAAGAGATGATGCGTCTCGTCGTTGAGCGGCGCGTGGAGCGAGATGAAGTCCGCGCGCGCGAGCAAGGCGTCAAAGGAAACAAGCTCCGCGCCCATTTCGCGCGCACGGGCCTCGCCCAAGTAGGGATCACAAACGATTACGCGCATGCCGAGCTGCGCCACCTTGCCGGCAAGAAGCGATCCGATTTTCCCGCAGCCGACCAGGCCACAAGTCTGTCCCCGCAAGCGGTGCAACGGCGGCATTTTGGGTATGGTCCACTGCTCTTCCCTGGCCAGGGCGATGGCGGGAATGATCTGACGGCTGAGCATCAGCAGAAGCGTCAGCGCGTGGTCTGAAACTTCGTCGAGGCAATAATCGGGAACGTTCGCCACCATGATGCCGCGCTCGGTGGCGGCGGGGATGTCAACAGTATCGACTCCGATTCCGTAGCGCACGATGATGCGGCAGCGCTCCATGGCCGCAATCACGCGCCTTGTGATGGGCGCTCGCACGGTGAGCACGCCGTCGGCGTCTTTGCACAGGCCGGCAAGCCGTTCTTCGTCGGTGATCTGCGCGACGACGAGTTCTCCGCCCGACGCTTCCACCGCGCGCCGTTCCTGCGCGACGTCCGGAAATCGGTGATCGGTGATAACAATCTTCACGTTCTTCCCCCCCCCGCTGCGCATTTCAGCAGACCCACAAATTTGACACGCTCCCGCAAATAATGCTAATGGAAGCGTGCATTTATTTTTGCGGAGGAAAAACCTTGTCTGATTTTGGAATGATTCCAGTCGATTGGGAAGTTCGCTTGGATCCGCAGCGGATGCTGCGGGAACGGTTGCAACGGGCCAAGGATGCGCTCAATAATTCCGATCTGGATGCGCTGTTCGTGTTCCGCACCGAAGATGCACGCTACCTGATGGGCTATCGCCATCATCTCGGCCCAGCCTTCATTATGGGAAATGCCGTCACGGTGCTGGCGCGTAATCGCGATCCCATTCTCTGGACGATGGATTTCGAGCACTGCCGCCTGCGCATGCCCTGGCTGACACCGGATCAGATACGCCCGCGCGCAAATTTCCGTGAAAAGATCGGGATGAAACGCTGGGCCGAACAGGTCGAAGGCCTGGTCGGCTCACTTGCCGGCAAGCGAGTCGGCGTCGACATCTGGGATCTGAATATGGAGGCCGCGATCCGCGAAGTCTTCCCCAAGACCGAATTCGCCGACGGATATCAGAGCGTGCTCATGCGTGCCAAGGAGATCAAGACGCAGGACGAAATCATCTGCCTCAAGATCGCGAACGCGATGACCGAGGCGGCGCTCGATCGCGCGCTGCAGCATTTGCGTCCCGGAATCAAGGAATGCGAAATCCTGGCAATCGCCTGGGAAACCATGACCGCGATGGGCAGCGAGTGGACGCAGTGCTCGAACATCGTCTGTTCCGGTCCGTATACCGCTCCCTATCGCCGCTTCACATCCGACCGGATTATCCGCAACGGCGACCTCGTCATCATCGACATCGGCGCGGGCTACAACGGCTACTGGGGCGATCTGACGCGCACCTGGGTTTGCGGCAATGTGAAGCCCACGCCCGAAATGCGCGATCTTCATCAGAAGTGCTACAACGCGCTGTTCAATGCTGGAAGCAAAGTGCGCCCCGGTGCGACCAATGCCGAAGTCTTCGCGGCAGCCGACCCTTATGTGCTCGACAGCCTGGGCCACGGCTCCGGCGTCAACCCCTGGGAGGCTCCGTACTTTAGTCCCGCGTCGAAGGATTCGCCCGTGGTGCTCAAGGAAGGAATGGCGTTCAATCTCGAGCCCTACGCCGGTAAACCCGGCGTTGGCGGCATCCGCCTCGAGAACGATCACATCGTGACCGCCGACGGAGTCGACATCTACACGACGTATCCGTTCGACGAGCGCCTTGTGAACGATCTCCATCCCCTGGACACCACAACGGGGCGGACGAGATAACCCCTTTGGCGCCCAAATCCAAAGGCGACGAGCTACCTTCCTTTCGCCTCGACGGCCGCCTCGCGGTTGTGACCGGAGCCAGCGAAGGCATTGGGCGCGCGTTCGCTCTCGCCTACTCCCGCGCAGGAGCTGAGGTTGTCCTGGTGAGCCGGAGCCGCGAAAAGCTTCTCGAGGTGCAGCGCGCGGTAGAAACCGCAGGCGGGCGAGCCCACGTCATTTGCGCGGACCTGAGCAAGATGGAGGACATCCGCTCGCTGGACCAGAGCGTGTCCAAGCTCATCGAAGGCAGAGATTTCCCCTTGGTCTTGGTAAACTGCGCGGGCTTCGGCTTTACCAAACCGGCGCTGGAGATTACGGAAGAAGACTGGGACCGCGTTCTCGACATTCATGCCAAGGGCACGTTTTTTTGCTCGCAGTTCCTGGGCCGGCGGATGATCGATCGCGGCTACGGGAAAATTATCAATCTCAGTTCGACTTGGTCGGCAAGCACCGACCTCGGCAAGAGCGTCTACGGCCTTGCCAAAGCTGGCGTGTCCTACCTCACCGCTGCCCTCTCTACCGAATGGGCTCCTTTAGGCGTGCGCGTAAACGCCATCGCCCCCACAGCCACACTCACGGAAAGTACCAGCGCTTCATTCCGAGAGGATGAGGCCCGCGCTGAACGATTGCGCAGCCGCATCAAGCTTGGACGTTTTGCAGAGCCCTCTGACTTGTTGGGCGCCGCGCTTTTCCTGGCAAGTCCTGCTTCGGATTTCATCACCGGACATACGCTGTTTGTCGACGGTGGCTGGCATGCTGCCCTGTAACGCAGCGTCGCTTTCCGGTGTAGGGGAACTTCCACATTCAGGCGATGCAGATTGCCTTAATCTTGTCCAGATCGAAAACACAGGTCATGGTGACCGCAGACCGGCCCCCATTTCTGCACACTTCATGATACGACATCCGAGCTTACTGACCGGGATCGTTTCCGGTTTCTGCTATCGGCTCACTAGCTTGAATTTCTGCACTCTCCGCCCGATATCCGTTTCGGCGATATAGAGGTTGCCCTTCGAGTCCACATCCAGCGTGTGGCAATGCGTGAATTCGCCGATCTGATGGCCGGGGCGGCCGAACTTCGTGATTTCCGTCCCGGTCTCATGATCGAGAATGTGGACGAGCTCGTTGCGGCCATCGGCGACGTACATGTATTTCTGTGCCGGGTCGCGGGAAAAGCGCAGCCACCACGCGGTGCCCCATGAGTCGGGCGTTTCTTCGTGCCCTGACTTGATCCAGATGTTCTTCTTGAAATTGCCCATTTTGTCGAACACCTGAATCCGATTGCCCTGCCGGTCGCACACGTAGACGAGACCGTTGTTGTCCATCACCACGCAATGCACCACGCCCATGAACACGCCGCCCACGCCGGCCGTTGAGTCCGCGGCAACTGCCTGCTGGCCCCACTGGCGCAGGAATTTTCCGCTCTTGTCAAATACCACGATGCGGTGGTCGCCGTAGCCGTCGGCGATGTAAACGTCACCGTTGGCCGGATCAATCGCGATATCCGCCGGCTTGTTCAAAAGGGTCTGGCTCCGGTTCATCGCGATGCCGGTGATCAGGCCCGTGGAGCTATCGAAAAGGCCCTTGGTTCCGATCTGCAGCAGCATCTTGCTCCCGTCATGCGTATATTTCTGCACGACGGCGTCATCGTTGCCGGCCACAAACACGTTGTTTTCTTTGTCCACGATGCAGCCGTGGATGGAACTCGGCGCGGTCTTAAAATCCCCGAACGAATTGACCATGTTGCCGTCAGAGTCGTATTCGAGCACCGGCGGCGCGGGAGTCGCGACCAGCTTTTCCTTGTCTTGCAAATCGCCGCGGTTCACTTCAAACACGTGGTCTTGTGCGTCCACGCAAATCCCGCCTGCCCTGCCGGTAACAAGCAAGCCCGGCAAAGGCTTGGGCCACGTAGGGTCCACCTCGTACCTGGGCACGCCGACTTGCGCTTGCGCGGTACACAACGCCCCAAGGGCGATTGCGAGAACCGCAATTAGCCGGAGCTTAATTGGAAGACTTGTTTCGAACTTCATTCGCGCCTCCTTGAAGTTTACAATCCGACGTGTGAACTACCGCAAGCCGTCGCCTGCGCGGTTGACGCTCAAGATTCCTACCCTGCCGAAGCCCGCTCCATTGCGTTCAGCCGGTCATACGCGGGCAGCGTGAGGAAATCAACAAACTTCGGCGACTGAATCAAATCGCGCAAAATATTCGCCGCATCGTTATACCGGCCGGCACGAAATTGCGCGTCGCCCGCTGATTGCTGCATCTTCGCCAGCTCTTCGTCGATGGTTTTAAGGCAAAGCTCGCGAGTGATGGGCCGGCCATCGCTCATCTTGGCATTGTAGTGGACCCACTGCCAGAGCTGGGCGCGGCTGATCTCCGCGGTGGCCGCGTCCTCCATTAGATTGAAAAGAGGAACGCATCCGATCCCGCGCAGCCAGGACTCCATATACCCGATCCCCACGGCGATGTTCTGCCTGAGTCCCGCCTCGGTGATGTCGCCTTTCGGCACAACGAGCAGGTCTGCCGCTGTGGCCTGAAAATCTTCGAGCTTGCGGTCAATCTGATTGGCCTTGGGCATAATTCGATCGAATATTTCTTTGGCAATCTCGACGAGTCCCGGGTGCGCGACCCAGGTGCCGTCATGACCAATGGTGGCCTCTCGCTCTTTATCGGCCCGAACCTGGTCCATCGCAACTTTGTTCAACTCCACGTCTCGCTTGTTCGGAATGTAGGCGGACATTCCGCCCATCGCGTGCACTTCGCGGTTGTGGCAAATCTTGATCAACAATTTCGCGTAAGAGCTCAAGAAATGTGTGGTCATGGTGACTTTGCCGCGGTCCGGGAGAATATCGTCGGGATCGTTGGCGAACTTCTTGATGAAGCTGAAGATGTAATCCCATCGCCCCGCGTTCAAGCCTGAGGAATGTTCACGCAATTCATACAGGATTTCGTCCATCTCGAATGCCGCAAGAATCGTTTCGATCAGGACAGTGGCCTTGATCGTTCCGCGCTTGAGTCCAAGGGTTTCTTGCGTGTGCAGGAATATGTCATTCCACAGGCGGGCCTCCAGGTGGCTCTCCATCTTTGGCAAGTAGAAATACGGCCCTGTCCCACGCGCCAGTAATTCCTTGGCGTTGTGCCACATGAAAAGCCCGTAGTCAAAGAGGGCCCCAGCCATCGGCTGCCCGTCAACGCGGACGTGATTCTCCGGCAAATGCCAACCTCGAGGCCGCACAAGCAATACGGCAGTCTTGTCGTTCAGCTTGTAGGCTTTGCCGCTCGCTGGATCGGAATACGTAATCGTCCGCCGGACGGCATCCTTCAAGTTGATGTGGCCTTCGATGAGGTTGCTCCACGTGGGCGTGTTGGAGTCTTCGAAGTCCGCCATGAAAACGCTGGCACCTGAATTCAACGCGTTGATGACCATCTTGCGGTCGACGGGTCCAGTGATCTCGACGCGGCGGTCCAACAAGTCCGCCGGCAGCGGCGACACCGTCCACTTCGCCTTGCGAATTTCCGCGGTCTGCGGCAGGAAATCCGGACGTTCGCCCGCATCCATCCTTTTTTGCCGCTCCACGCGCGCGGCCAGCAATTCCCGGCGCTTCGGGCCGAAGCGCCTCTCCAGATCGACAACAAACTGCAAGGCTTCGGGAG
>Ga0075018_10000750_pt1 | contig 10262 bp, 8 predicted proteins | sample ColStrG_CSR_2014_FD_71471 | JGI IMG/M metagenome (GOLD analysis project Ga0075018, IMG submission 71471) | Freshwater sediment microbial communities in response to fracking from Pennsylvania, USA - Cold Stream Run_MetaG_CSR_2014 | ecosystem: Environmental > Aquatic > Freshwater > Creek >... | reverse complement strand
GGCGGGTTGCGGCAAGTCGCGCTCGATCAGGTCCATGAGCAGAAAGGCGAGATCGTAGAGGAGGTCGCCTGACCCGATCAGCGGACTGAACTCGATGGCGTCGAACAGGACCGGGACGCCATCGATCAGCGCGATATTGCCGAGATGAAGATCGCCATGGATGCGCCGGATGAGGCCGCGCCGGCCGCGCTCGACCAGAAGGGGGCGGATGCGCTCATAGGCGGCCTGGCCCGCGCGCCCGAGCGCCTCGACCTCGGCGGGCGGGAAGAGTTCCGGCGTCTTGCCGAACTCGGCGAGATGCTCCGCGATGTAGGCTCCCATCGTGTCGATCCACGGCTGCGGTTCGACCGGCACCGCCTTGGCGTGGGCGGCGGCCACGATGCGGCCCAGGCGGTCGGCGAGCGCGGCATCGATGCGTCCTTGGTCGGCGAGATGATCAAGCGTGAGAGCCTCATCGAAGCGGCGCATCTCGACCGCCCATTCGACCGGCTCGCCTTGCCCGTCGAGCGCGAGCGCGCCGTCCGCCGCGCGCGTGATCGCCACCACCGCCCGATAGATCTGCGGCGCGAACGGACGGTTGACTGCGATCTCGGCTTCGCAGGCGGCTTTGCGCTTTTCGAGGGTGGAGAAATCGAGAAACGGAAAACACACTGCGCGCTTGACCTTGAAGGCACGCTCGCCGGCGAGAAAGACCGAAGCCGCGTGGGTGTCGATGCGCTTGACTGGGTTCCCGCCGTGGGTGGCGGGATCGCCGAGCAGCGCCATGGTCGGCTCCTGCGTTTCGGTCACGGGGTTCATGAGGGGTTCACGCGGGGTTCCTGGGGTACACGGGCTTCGCACCTTCCTGCCGAACACGCTGCCAGGAAGGTCGATGTCCCGCAATCTTGCGCCCTTTTCTGGGCGCCCGAAGCACACGCGCCGGCCGACAAACCTATTGACCACGGCGGGCGAAGCCGAAAGATGTCGCCGCGGTCGCCCGCCCCAGTGGGTGGCCAATGCCAATGAACAGGGAAACCCCATGCGCCCCAATGACGGCACCAGAACCGCCGCCCAAGTGTTGATCGACCAGCTCGTGCTGCACGGCGTGCGCCATGTCTTTTGCGTGCCGGGCGAGAGCTACATCGCGGCGCTCGACGCCTTGCATGACCGGCCGATCGCGGTGACGGTCTGCCGGCAGGAAGGCGGCGCCGCCATGATGGCGGAGGCGGTCGGCAAGGCCACCGGGGCGCCCGGCATCTGCTTCGTCACGCGCGGTCCCGGCGCCACCAATGCGGCCGCCGGGCTGCATGTCGCGCGCCAGGATTCGACCCCGATGATCCTGTTCGTGGGGCAGATCGCGCGCGACATGCGCGAGCGCGAGGCCTTCCAGGAGCTCGACTACCGCGCGGTGTTCGGCACCATCGCCAAATGGGCGACCGAGATCGACGATCCGGCCCGCATTCCCGAGCTGATCTCGCGCGCCTTCCACGTCGCGACCAGCGGCCGGCCCGGCCCGGTGGTCATCGCGCTTCCGGAGGACATGCTGGTGGAGCAAGTGGCGGTCAAGGACGCGCCGGCCTTCGTGCCGGTGGAGACCTGGCCCGGCCAGAGCGACATGAGCCGGCTGCAGAAGCTCCTCTGGGCGGCCGCACGGCCGATCGTGCTGGCGGGCGGCAGCCGCTGGTCGGAGCCCGCGGGCGCCGCACTCCAACGATTTGCCGAGCGCTTCGCGCTGCCGGTCGCGACCACGTTTCGGCGCGCTCATGTGATCGATGCGCTGCACCCCTGCTACGCCGGCGACCTCGGCATCGGTCCCAATCCCAAGTTGCTGGCGCGCATCAAGGCGGCCGATCTGGTCGTGCTGATCGGCGGCCGGATGGGCGAGTTGCCCTCGCAGCGCTACACGCTCTTCGACATCCCGGCCCCGCAGCAAACCTTCGTGCACGTGCATCCGGGCGCCGAGGAGCTGGGACGGGTCTACCGGCCCCATCTCGCCGTGCACGCCGCGCCGACCGCATTTGCGGCCTCGCTCGAAGCCCTGCAGCCGCCCAGCCACATCCCGTGGGCGGACGCGGCCAAAGCCGCCCATGCCGAGTTTCTGGCCTGGACCGAGCAGCCGACCGCGGTGCCAGGCGGCGTCAATATGGGCGAGATCGTCACCGCTTTGCGCTCAAACCTTCCGGTCGATGCCTTCATCTGCAACGGCGCGGGCAATTTCTCCATCTGGGTGCATCGCTACTATCGCTACCGGCGATTTGGCACCCAGATCGCACCTATCTCCGGCTCCATGGGGTACGGCGTGCCGGCCGCGGTGGCGATGAAGCGGCTGCATCCGGAGCGCACCGTCATCGCGTTTGCGGGCGACGGGGATTTCCTGATGACCGGACAGGAATTCGCCACCGCCGTGCAATACGGTCTGCCGATCATCGTGCTCGTGGTCGACAACGGCATGTACGGCACCATCCGCATGCATCAGGAGCGCGACTATCCGGGCCGCGTGGTCGGCACGCAGCTGCAGAACCCGGATTTCGCCGCCTATGCGCGCGCCTTCGGCGGGTTCGGGGCGACCGTGGAGCGGACCGCCGACTTCGCGGACGCGTTCGCGGCGGCGCAACGCTCCGGCAAGCCCGCGCTCATTCACATCAAGGTCGATCCCGAGGCGATCACCCCGACCACGACGCTCGGAGCCATCCGCGAAAAGGCCCTGAGCGAGCACAACGGGTAGCAACTGCGGCTGATTCGCGAGGTGGGCCTTGTTTTGTGCGTCGATATGAATCATTATTCATTTTTTGAACATTCGACGCGGCCTGCGCATGCCTTACCGCCGCACCGAGAACGTCAGCCGCAAGCTCGCGGCGCGCCACGGCGCCATCATGGCGGCGGCCCACGCGCTCGCGGCTGAAGGTGGCATGGGGAGCGTGCAGATTGCCGCGGTGGCGCAGCGCGCCGGCATCGCGGCCGGCACGGTCTATCGCTATTTTCCTTCGAAGACCGACCTGATCGCGGCCCTGGTGGCGGCCCAGTCCGCGGCGGAGATTGCAGCGCTCAACCGTGCCGGCGACGCGGCCCCCGGGCCGCTCTCGGCGCTGGCGGCCGCGATCGTGACCTTCGCCGCCCGCGCCTTGGCAAGCCCCCGGCTCGCCTTCGCGTTGATCGCTGAACCGGTCGAGCCCGAGCTCGACGCCGCCCGTTTTGGTCATCGGCGCGCGCTCGCCGGCGCCTTCGAGGTTCGCATTCGAAGCGCGCTGGAGCGCGGCCATCTGCCCGGGCAGGATGCGGGGGTGGCGGCGGCAGCGTTGGTCGGGGCCTTGATCGAGGGGCTGATCGGGCCGCTCGCCCCGGGGGTGGCCGATGATCCGGCCAAGAACCGCGCGCAGGTGCAGACCCTCACCCTGTTCGGTTTGCGCGGCCTCGGCGTCGTCGACGCGCGCGCCCGTGGCCTCGTGGTGCAGTGCGCGTTGCCGCTGCGCGAGGGCACGCGGTGACCCAACTATCGCTCGACCGGCTGCGGCACGCTGCGGCCTCGACGCCAGGCCGTGCGCAGGCGGCGGAACGGTGTTCCGAGATAGAGCTTGTTGAAGAACTGCCAGCGCCCGTCGAATCCGAGTTTTGTCGGTACATTGGCGGGAATGTACCAGTTGTTGATTCCGGTGCGGCGCAGCCAGCCGTAACCGTTACGCACCAGATATCGGTGCAGTTTCAGGTGCAACAGCAGATCCTCGATCAGGATCAGTCGGGGAGCCCATCGCGCCAAGCTGAATCCGTCGAGGACGTCGAGCTCGTGTCCCTCGACATCGATCGAGATGAAGTCGATTTGCGGGGCGCCGGCCTCGATCAAAATGTCGTCCAGTGTTCGCACCGGAACGTCGATGGCTCCGTGCGGCCTGACGGTTTCCAGATTGAGATTTTGGTCGAATGACGAATGGGGGCCCGCCAGATGAAGCGTCATGCTGGTCCCCGAATTGCGCCTGGACGAGCAGGCTGCCGCAAACACTTTCGCAGACCTCTGGCGCCTGAGCTCGTCGGCCAGGCCCGGCTGGGGCTCGACGAGCAGGCCGGTCCATCCTCGCTGCTCGAGGTCGAACGTCTGCGACAGCTCGCGCGGCTGGTTGGCCCCCACCTCGACGAAGTAGCCGGGACTGGATTCGCCGAGGAACGCGAGCTTCAGCTCGCTCTCCATTTCCGCGGGAAAAATGGATCTCATCGGCGGCCGGGTTCCTTGCGGGCGTTCCACATTCCGATCGGCGCGCCTTCTCGATCGGTCGGAAAGAGCTGTTTTTCGCCGCGTCCGATGTTTGAAGGCAGTGCCTGATCTTCTAATGCGACATCAGCACCGGGATCGTCGATGACGTCAAAATCGTGCGGGTGACACCGCCGAGGATGAATTCCCGCAAACGGGAATGCCCGTAGCCGCCCATCACCATGAAGTCGGCGCCGATCTCGGCCGCATGCGAGCGAATCGCCGAGGGGACGTCGACATTGCCGGCGGACACGCGCCTGAGCTCGACCGCAAGGCCGTGGCGGGCGAGGTGCCGGGCCATGTTGGTGCCCACCAATTCACTGCCTTTGCCGCGCTCGCCGCTGACCGCGACGATATCGATGGCCTTGGCGCGCCGAAGAAACGGCAGCGCATCCGCGATGGCGCGTGTGGCCGGGCGACTGCCGTCCCAGCACACCAGCACCCGCTCGAGCGTGACCGCTTGCTTCTGCACATAGGGCACGACCACGACCGGGCGCCCGGATTCGAACAGCGCTCCCTCGATCAGAAGCTCCTCGGAGGCACCCTCCTTGGGGCGGGCCTGCCCGACCACCGCGAGGTCGAACCGGCGCGCGATGCGCCCGAACAGGTCGGCGGCTCCCGCCACGCTGGCGTCGAGGATGCGCACCTCGGCGGAAAGCCCGGCTTGCGTCGCCGCCGCCTCGAATCGCCCGGTCGCCGCCTTCGCGGCCTTGGTATTCTCCTCGCGCTGGGCTTCGATAAGATCGGTCGGGATGCCGCCCATCACGGTACCGGGGATCACCGGCTCATAAATGAAACCGACGCCCGCGATATGGGCGTCGAAGAGCTTCGCGAGCGAGACAGCATAGTCGGCCGCGAATTCCTGGGGGGCTCCGCCGGTCAGGTTGACCACGATGTCCTTCACCATGGCTTTTCGCTCCTCATCCGGTTGAGAGCTTCGCGGTCGATGAGCATTGCGGCCCGTCGATCGAGACCGATCACGGGCCGCGCCGCATTCACGCCAAACCTGCGTGCCATTATTTTTTCGTACCATCCGCCTTGAATTGGTCGACATAGGCCCAAAGGTTCGCGACCTCGCCCGCGTCCTTGATTCCGCCAAAAGCCATGCGGGTGCCCGGGACCATGGCGGCCGGATTATCGATATATTTCATGAAGGTGTCCTTGCCCCAGGTGATGCCGGAGGCCTTGTTTGCTTCCGAATAATTGAAGCCCTCGACGCCGCCGGCCTTGCGACCGTCCAGCCCGTTGAGCGGGGGTCCGAGCTTGATCTTGGCGTCTGCCCCCACATCGTGGCAGGGGCGGCACTTGTTGAACGACTGCTCGCCTGCGGCGGCATCCTGCGCCAGCGCGGCCCCCGTCGATGCGGCAACGAGCACTCCAGCAAAAATCCACGTCCTCATCAGTTTCTCCTCTCGTTCCTCTTGTTTTGACGTCGTTCCGACGGCCCGGTATTCGCCGCGGGGCGGACCTCCACCATGCTCGAATGACGCTCCGCGCCGCAAGTGTCAACGGTGGGGCGCATCGGGTGGTTTCCCCCGGCGGCCTCGGCCGCCGGATTTTTGCACGAAGCGAGTATCGCACGGCATTTGCCGCTATAAACAGCGCCAGCGAGGAATGCAAAGCCGGGGGCCTTGCCCGGATCGGTTTCGACGCCCGCCCGCAACCCGGTGGCCGGAGCCCAGGGGACATTTTCCGATGTCGGTCAAAATGCCGGCCGCCGACCAGACCGTGCTCGACCGCCGCGATCGCATCGTGCGGGCGCTGCGCGCGATCGTTCCGGGAGAAGGCGTGATCGCGACCGAAACCGAGATGCGGCCCTACGAGTCGGACGCGCTGACGGCCTATCGCCAGCTGCCCCTGGTCGTGGTGCTGCCCGAAACCGTCGATCAGGTGCGCGCCGTGCTGAAATATTGCCATGCGCAAGACATCAAGGTGGTGCCGCGTGGTGCCGGCACATCGCTGTCCGGCGGGGCCCTGCCGGCATCGGACGGCGTCCTGCTCGGCATGGCCAAGTTCAACCGAATCCGCGAGATCGACCTGGAAAATCGCGTGGTGGTGGCGGAGCCCGGGGTGACCAATCTCGCCGTCACGCAAGCGGTCGAGCAGGCCGGATTTTACTACGCGCCCGATCCCTCCTCGCAGATCGCCTGCACGATCGGCGGCAACGTGGCGGAAAATTCGGGTGGCGTGCATTGTCTCAAATACGGGGTCACCAGCAACAATGTGCTGGGTCTCGAGATCGCGCTGATGACCGGCGAGATCGTTCGCCTCGGCGGCAAGCATCTCGACAGCGGCGGCTATGATCTGCTCGGTGTCGTGACCGGTTCGGAGGGGCTGCTCGGCGTCGTCACCGAGGTCACCGTGCGCATCCTGCGCAAACCGGAATGCGCGCGCGTCGTGCTGATCGGTTTCGCGTCCTCCGAGGCTGCCGGCGATTGCGTGGCCAGGATCATCGGGGCCGGCATCATACCGGGCGGCATGGAGATGATGGACCAGCCGGCCATCCACGCGGTCGAGCAATTCGTCCAGGCCGGCTATCCGCTCGATGTCGAGGCGCTCTTGATCGTCGAGCTCGACGGCGTGCAGGCCGAGGTCGACCACCTGATGCCGCGCGTCCAGGCGATCGCCACGGACTGCGGCGCGGTGACGTGCCGGGTTTCGACCTCGGAACAGGAGCGGCTCTTGTTCTGGGCCGGCCGCAAGGCGGCGTTTCCGGCGGTCGGACGCATCTCGCCGGACTACTACTGCATGGACGGCACCATCCCGCGTGCGAAGCTGCCGTTCGTGCTCAGGCGCATGCGCGAGATGTCGAAGGCGCATGGGCTCGCGGTCGCCAACGTGTTCCATGCCGGCGACGGCAATCTGCATCCGCTCATCCTGTACGACGCCAATCAGCCGGGCGAGCTGGAACGTGCCGAAGCGTTCGGCGCCGACATCCTGCGGCTCTGCGTCGAGGTGGGCGGCGTGCTGACCGGCGAGCACGGGGTCGGGATCGAGAAGCGCGATCTGATGCCGACCATGTTCTCGGACATCGATCTGGCCCAGCAGCAACGCCTCAAATGCGCGTTCGACGACCGCGGCCTGCTCAATCCCGGCAAGGTGTTTCCGACCCTGCACCGCTGCGCCGAGCTCGGCCGCATGCATGTGCGGGCCGGCAAGCTGCCGTTTCCCGATCTTCCGCGGTTTTGATCGAGCACTTTCAGGAAAGGTGGAATCCGGTTTTCCGTCCGAAAATGCGACAATGCAAACCGACCAGACCCATCAGGGTCGGCGGCGGGGCGCACACATGACCGATACGCTCAAGGCGCGTGACGCCACGGACGTCGAGAACGCCGTGCAATGGGCGCTCGGCGAGGGTAGGGCGCTCGAAATCCTCGGCCACGGCTCCAAGCGTGCGATCGGCCGACCGCCGCAGACCGATTTGGTGCTCGACCTATCCGCCCTGTCGGGTGTCACGCTCTACGAGCCCGAGGAGCTGGTGTTGAGCGCGAAGGCGGGCACGCCACTCTCCGAGATCGAGGCGCTGCTTGCCCAAAGAGGGCAGCGGTTCGCTTTCGAGCCGATGGACTACGGTCTGCTGCTGGGCAGCTCGAGCGGGCGCGGAACCATCGGCGGCACAATCGCGACGAATCTGTCCGGCCCGCGCCGGATCACGGCGGGCGCCGCACGCGACCATCTGCTCGGCTTTTCGGCAGTGTCCGGGCGCGGCGAGACCTTCAAGTCGGGTGGCCGGGTGGTAAAGAACGTCACCGGCTACGATTTCTGCAAGCTGATGGCGGGCTCCTGGGGCACGCTGGCGGCCATGACCGAGGTGACCGTGAAGACGCTGCCCAGGCCGGAAACCGAGGCCACCGTGCTGGTGTCCGGGCTCGACGATGCAGCGGCGACGCGGGCCATGGCGGCCGCCATGGGCTCGACCTGCGAGGTCTCGGGCGCGGCGCATCTGCCGGCCGGGACGGCGGAGCGTTTCCCGATGGGGGCCGCGCTGGCGGCGGGCCGCGCCCTGACCGCGATGCGGCTCGAGGGCGTGGCACCGTCGGTTGCGCATCGCGTGGCGGCCCTGCAAGCGGTGCTGCGGCCCCACGGCGATACCGCCATGATCGACGATATGGTCTCACGCCGGCTCTGGACGGCCATACGCGACGTGGCCGCGTTCGCGCCCAGCCGCACCGGCCAGGATCAGCCGCTGTGGCGCGTTTCGACCACACCCGGTAAGGGTCACGAGTTGGCGGCGCGCGTCGCCGGCGAGATCGAGGCCGAGGTGCTCTACGACTGGGCCGGGGGACTGGTCTGGATCGCGATGCCGGCCGCCGCGGATGCGGCCGCCGGCCTGGTTCGGGCGGCGGTCAGGGCGCTCGGCGGGCACGCCACGCTGGTGCGCGGATCGGCGCTCTTGCGCGCCGCCGTCGATGTGTTCGAGCCGCAGGAGGCCGGCCTCGCCGCATTGACGAAGCGGGTCAAGGAGAGCTTCGATCCCAAGGGCGTGCTCAATCCCGGGCGGATGTGGGCTCAGGTTTGACGGACGAATCACGGGTGCGGGAGCATGGTGCAGGAATGACGGTGCCAGCATGATTCAAGCTTGATTCGATGCAGACCTTGTTCACGATCGCCCAGCTCGCGGATCCGCAAGTGGCGGAATCGGAGCGCATTTTGCGCACCTGCGTGCATTGCGGCTTTTGCACCGCGACCTGTCCGACCTACGTGCTTGACGGCGACGAGCTCGATAGTCCGCGCGGCCGCATCTACCTGATCAAGGACATGCTGGAATACGACCGGCCGGCGAGCCCCGAGGTGGTCAAGCACATCGACCGCTGCCTGTCGTGCCTCGCCTGTATGACCACCTGTCCGTCCGGGGTGCACTACATGCACCTGGTCGATCACGCCCGCGCCCGAATCGAGGCCACCTACGTCCGCCCGCTGCTCGACCGCTGGCTGCGGGCGACGCTCGCCCGGGTCTTGCCCGACGATGTGCTGCTGCGCCGGGCGCTGCGCCTGGCGCGCCTGGCGAGGCCATTCGCCGGCCTGTTGGCGGCTGTGGGGCTCAAGCCCCTCGCCGCCATGCTGCGGCTCGCTCCGGCGCGGCTGCGGCCGAGCACGCCGACCCAGAGCTTGCCGGCGCATAGCTTGCCGACACATGGGCGGCGCGTGGTGGCGGCCCAAGGCGCCTGCAAGGGGCGAGTCGCCCTCTTGTCCGGCTGCGTCGGACCCGTGATCAAACCCTCGATCAACGAAGCCGCGATCGCGGTCCTCACCCGCCACGGCGTCGAGGTGGTGCTGGTGCAGGGGCAGGGCTGCTGCGGCGCACTCGTCCACCATCTCGGCCGCGAGCACGACGCGCTCGCAGCCGCCCGCGCCAATATCGATGCCTGGACGCAGGAACTCGCCACCGCCGGCATCGACGCCGTCCTGGTCACCGCGTCCGGCTGCGGCACCATGCTGAAGGACTACGGCTTCTTGCTGCGCGGTGATTCGGCCTATGCGGCCAAGGCCGCCCGGATATCCGCCCTCGCCCGCGATATCAGCGAGTATCTGGCCGGCTTGGACTTGTCCCGGTCAGGCGAATCGAAAGGCCTGATAATCGCGTATCACTCGGCCTGTTCGCTGCAGCATGGACAGAAAATCGAGCGCCAACCAAAAGAATTGCTTTGCAAGACGGGATTCGTGGTCAAAGATGTACCAGAAGGACATCTCTGCTGCGGGTCGGCCGGGACCTACAACATTTTGCAGCCGGACATCGCGAGGAGGTTGCGCGATCGCAAAGTGGGGAATATCGAGAAGCTTGCGCCCGACGTGATCGCCGCCGGCAATATCGGTTGCATCACCCAGATCGCGGCGGGCACGGCCATCCCGGTGGTCCACACGGTCGAGCTGATCGATTGGGCGACCGGAGGTCGCAGGCCTGAGGCTCTGATGGATGTTGGCTTCTGATGGACGTTAGTTGATGGACAGCGGCTTACGAAATCTGGGCCGAACCGATCGGGAGGACGATCATGGCGAAGAAAGCGAAGTCGAAGACCAAGAAGTCGAAGAAGGTGAAGGCCAA
>Ga0075018_10000749_pt1 | contig 10271 bp, 8 predicted proteins | sample ColStrG_CSR_2014_FD_71471 | JGI IMG/M metagenome (GOLD analysis project Ga0075018, IMG submission 71471) | Freshwater sediment microbial communities in response to fracking from Pennsylvania, USA - Cold Stream Run_MetaG_CSR_2014 | ecosystem: Environmental > Aquatic > Freshwater > Creek >... | reverse complement strand
ATTCCCGCCGCCTCGAAGGCGGCCGGCACGACCAGTTGTTCGAGCGAGCGCCGCAGCATCTTGCGCCGATGGGCGAATCCGCCCTTCACCACGGCGAACAGGCGCTCGTAGCCGGGATTGCCGGGGCCGACCTGCCCGTCACCTGTCGGAACGGGCTGGTCGGGGCGACGGTCCATTCGCACCAGCACTGATTCCACGCGGGGTCGGGGGATGAATACGCTGGCTGGTACCTTGCCGACCACCGATGCCCGGGCCCAGTAGGCCACTTTGACCGAGACGGCACCATACGCCTCGTGACGGGCATCTGCCGCCAACCTCTCCCCCACCTCCCGCTGCACCATGACGAGCAACGAGTCCACCTGTGGTGCCTCTTCCAGAACTCGAACTACCAAGGGCACAGCCACGTTGTAAGGCAGGTTGGCCACCAGTGACCAACCCGGCTGATCGCCCAGAAGCTCCGAGAAGTCGAGCGTCCTGGCGTCGGCCTCGACGACGGAAACCCCGAGCGGTTCGACCTGGCGCCGGAGCACGGGCAGCACATACCGGTCGACTTCGACGGCCGTCACCTCGGCCCCGGCCTCTACCAGGGCCAGCGTGAGCGAACCGAGGCCGGCTCCGATCTCCACCACGCGGGCCCCGGGCTCCACCCCGGCGAGGCGGACGATGCGCCGTACCGTGTTGCCATCGGCCACGAAGTTCTGGCCCAGGGCACGACTCGGACGCAATTCATTGGTGGCGAGGAGTTCGTGGATTTCCGCCCGCCCGTGAGTCACCCGATCAGTGTGACACCTGCCGGACGACGGACGCACCGTGGCGCGACACAGCGCCGGATCGACGGTCACCAATGGAGGATGGCATTCACGACCCCTTGCGACAATGGCGCGATCTGGGCGAACGACGACGTGGCCAGATCGATCGAGCGGGAGGTATCTGCCTCGCGATCGTCGACTACACAGGTCACCGTGGCTCCGTTGGCAGGGTTGGTGACGGTCACTACCGTGCCGAAGGGCAGACGTGGGCTGGCACAGTGGCCGGCGGGATGGTCGTAGTAGGTCACCTCACCCCTCGACGGCGTGCCCGGTGCGACTTGCAGAGGTGGAGCCGTGGTGGTGGTAGTGGTCGGCGCGGTAGTGGTCGTCGGTGGAACAGTTGCCATGGGGACCACTTGGCGAACGGGAACGGCCGCAATGGCCACCGGCGCCACTGCCGGCACGGTGGTCGTAGGTGCTGTCGCCCGCGGCGTAGGGCGTACGACGGGCGACGGGGATGCGTCGCGGTGCGCCGGAACGGCGCCAGGCACCGACACGCGGGCCATCGGCACGGACGCGTCCGCTCCATTTTGGGACAACAGGAGCGGCACGATCAGTACGGCTCCGCACAGAACCAGTCCGACTACTTGTCGGCCGATCCGATGATGTTCACTCCTCAGGACTCCACTCTCCTCAACGGCATGCTGCCCTCCCCCGACAGTCCCGGCGTGCCCACGTCTGGGCGGGCACCAATCCGGGGAGAGGATGGACAGGGACGACTCCTCCAAGCCGTCCTCCGCACAGGGTCACGACACGATCCCGGTTGCGGAACGGCCACTCCGAAGAGCGGCCCAGTACCCAGGCTAGGTCGATCGATCGATCGAGGCAACCAGGAGTGCCCACCTGGCCAGCGACTGTTGGCGCCGGGTCTCGTCTGGCCTCGATCTCCTACGCCGAGGCAGACCCGTCGGACGGCCCCGGATTCCCCCGGGACCGTCCGACGAGGCGCTACTTGACCTTGATGGCGTGGACGACGATCGCCGTCCCGTTGGTCTGGGTGATTGTCACGGTGAACCACCCATGGACTGCAGAGTTGGAGACCGTCAGCTTCAGCTTCAGCTTGATCCCGGTGATGAACTTGGTCAAGGTGACGGTGACACCGGGGTTGGAGACGGTGGCGACCGCGGAGGCGTCAAATCCGGTCCCCGCAATCAGGGTGACCAGCTTCTGACCGTGCACGACCTTGTTCAAGGAGAATCCGGTGACGGCGGGACCGGTCACCACGACCGACTCCGACGTGACCTGGGTGGTCCCGTTGGTGTTGGCAACCGAAGTCTGCACGGTGTAGGTACCCGGAGCCGTGTAGGTATGGCTCGGACCGGTCACCATGCCGGTCGTACCCAGGATGGCCACGGTGGCTGCCACCGGACCTCCGCCATCGCCGTAGTTGACGGTGGCCGAGTACGTGCCGGTGCCGGCGGTTGCGTTGGCGATCGAGGCGACCTGCGGCGTGACCAGGGCGATGTTCTCCTTGGGTGCCAGAGGCGTGGGGGTCGTGGTGAAGACCCCGACCACGGTCAACAGGACCGAGGACCCCGGGTAGGTGACCGAATAGCCCGCACCTCCGAAGGAGAACATGGTGAACGCCCCGACGACCGGACCGCTGATCGGAACGTACATGTGGCCGAGGGTGGGCGAGCCCACCGTGGTCACACTCAACGTCCCGGCCAGCGTCACACCAGGACCGGAAATGCCGGAAGCGACATTGGTGGTGCCGTTGACCGACACACCTAGGGTGGCCCCGGCCGACGTGGACAAGGTGGAACCGCTGGTCAGCGCGAGATGTCCCCCGTCGGTCACGCGGAGTGTTCCGTTGTTGGTCGTGTTGGTGCCCTGATCCTGATTGCTGTTGGGTGCCGAAATAGTAATCGTGCCACCGGCCTGGTTGGTGATGTTGGTGCGGAGGTAGGCAGTGCTGCCGGATCCGGTCGTAGTGAACACACCGCCTGATGCCACCGTCAGCGCACCGGGTCCGTTGAGCCAGGTGAACCCGTTCGTCGGGCTCATCGTCAGTGTGCCATTGACCGTGGTCGCCCCCGACAGGTTGAGAATCACATTGGTGACCGAGCCGTCGACCGTGACCGTCTGCCCGGTCGGGATGTTCCCCGTCAATGTCGAGCTTCCGGTGATGTTGAATGCTCCGGTGCCCGAGGTGTCGACCAGGGTCGAACTACCCGCCAGCACGACGGCGTTGCCACTGATCGAACCACTGGTCTGGGTGAAGCTGTCGCTTCCGATGGTCAGTGATCCGGTGATCGTCAATGATCCGGCGTTGACGAAGCCGAAGGAACTACCTCCACCGCTGGCCAGATAGGCGCCGCCAACGGCCACGGTGAACGTCCCGTTGTTGGTCGTGGTGGTGCTCTGATCCTGGCGGGTGTTCGAACCCGAGATGTTCACCGTGCCACCCGATTGGTTGGTGATGTTGGACCGTAGGTAAGAAATGTTGCCGGATCCTCCGGTGGCGAAAACACCGCCGGAGGCAATCGTCACAGACCCGGGTCCGTTGAGCCAGGTGAAACCTACCGACGGATTGAGATTCAGCACTCCGTGCACCGTGGTCGCCCCCGACAGGGTGAGAGTCACATTGGTGACCGAGCCGTCGACCGTGACCGTCTGACCGGTCGGGATGTTCCCTATCAACGTCGAACTTCCGGTGATGTCGAATGCGCCGGTGCCCGAGGTGTCGACCAGGATCGAACCACCGGAAAGGACGACGGCGTTGCCACTGATCGACCCACTGGTCTGGGTGAAGCTATCGCTTACGATGGTCAGTGATCCGGTGATCGTCAATGATCCGGCGTTGACGAAGCCGAAGGAACTACCTCCACCGCTGGCCAGATAGGCGCCGCCCAGGGCCACGGTGAACGTCCCGTTGTTGGTCGTGGTGGTGCTCTGATCCTGGCGGGTGTTCGAACCCGAGATGTTCACCGTGCCACCCGATTGGTTGGTGATGTTGGACCGCAGGTAGGAAATGTTGCCGGATCCTCCGGTGGCGAAAACACCGCCGGATGTAACCGTCAGGTCACTGCCACCGAGCCAGGCGAATCCAGTCGAAGGGTTGAGCACCAGAGTGCCGCTGTCCGTGAGTGCACTCGTTGCGTTGAGGGTCACGTTTGTGATCGAGCCATCGACGGTCACCGTCTGACCGGACGGGATCACTCCGGAAACATTGATGCTGCCGGTCACGTCGATGCTACCGGTACCTCCGGCATCAGCCAGTGTTCCGCCGCCGGACATGATCACTGGATTCCCCGAAATCGAACCGCTGTTCTGCGTATACGTGGCGTTCCCAATGGTGATTGATCCGGTGAGAGCGATTGCCCCACTATTGGTGAAGGCACCGACGCCACCGACCGCCAGGTGACCCGCAGCCGAGACAGTGAGCGTCCCATTGTTCGTTGTGGCGGTGCCGACATCCTGAAGGGAGTTGGCAGCGCCGATGGACATCGTTCCACCGGCCTGATTCGTGATATTGGTCCGCAGATACGCCGTGTTGGAGGGCCCCGCCGTCGCCAGTGTTCCACCGGAGTTGACGGTAAGCCCGCCCGCCCCGCTGACGAGGCCAAAGCCGGTCGATGGCGCCAGGAGGAGCTCGCCACCATTGCCGACGAGGCTGGGCGTCGCCAGGGTGACGCTGACATTGGTCACCGACCCGTCGACTTTCAGGGTCTGTACCCCGCTCGCTCCGCCGCCGACCTGGAGGGCCCCCAGGTTGACGTCGGCTTTGAGTACGACCGTATAGGTCCCGGCCAAGCTGATGCAGGTCACACCGCTCGCAGTGGGAAAGCCGGCTGACCAGTTGGCCGCACTGGCATTCCAGTCGGTAGTACCGGTGGTCGGACCCTGCCACGAGTTCGTACACGTGGCGGCTCCGCTCGGGGTGGCCGTGGCCACCGCGGCCACTCCGGCAGATCCGAGGGACGCCACTCCCACCAGCACAGCTACTCCGACCTTGCGAATTCCCGCGAGCATGGACGACTCCTTGGTTCCGTTGAGAGGATGCCGGACCACACGCAAGACGGAGCATGGGACGGCGACCACCAGTATCCTCGTCATCAAACGTGATCGCGCGGCTGATTGCAACCTGATTCCCCAAGATGTGAACGATTACCTACGCTCAGTGGCCGAGAGTCCTCTGTGCGTGGCCGGTAGCCCAGACACCGGCGGCTCGGATCAGTTTCGAGGGACTTGGACCCCACCAGGTGCGGGATCCGCACCTGACAGCTTGCTCGCCTCGTCCGACGGCCTGGATCACCTCCGATGAACCACGGAACCACGGACGTCCGACAGTACGATGGCCGAATGTTCCGACCCAAGACGGCTCACGTCGCCGCGGCCCTGTTCGCCCTCACCCTCCCCGTGGTCGCTGGCTGCTCCAGTTCCGGAAGTTCCACCACGACAACGGCCAAAGCATCGACCACGACGGCACCCGTCCCGTCTGGCCTGCCGGCGACCGGAAGCGTCGACGGTTACACACTGTCGGTCACATCCTCACCGGCCCGGGGCACGACCGGACACACCACCATCATCGTGCGGGCGGTCCTGACCGGGACCGTCAAGCCGGCCACCCTGGTCTTTGCCATCTCGTCGCGGGCATCTGCCGATGCCGGCCCACCGGCCATCAAAGAGCGTGTGACGGTAAAAGGGCCGGGAACCTACCCGATGCCCCATCCGTTCTCGCCGGCCAGCCCGGGCAATTGGGCCTCATCGGTGACGTTCGTACCTGACCAGGCCGGAGCCTCGAGACTGAGTGTCTCCGGGCTCCCCCCGGTCGCTGGGGCACCGTCGCCGTTCCCCCAGCTGATCACTGTCGTCGCTGTAGCTCAGTAGGCAGTTCTCCCCCACGGCCGGACCAGGATCAGCAACCGAAGGCGCGACGGGCGTTTTCGGTGCTGACTGCCGCCACTTCTGCGATGTCCAAGTTTTTGACGTGAGCGACAGCCGCGCCGACCAGGGGGACCCGGGACGGCTCGTTGAGCTTCCCCCGGTGGGGCACCGGGGTCAGAAACGGTGAATCGGTCTCGACCAGTAACCGGTCCATCGGGCACACGGCGGCGGCCAGGCGGACGTCTTCGGCGTTCTTGAAGGTGACCACCCCGCTGAACGAGAGTGACGCCCCGAGGTCGAGGCAGCGACGGGCCTCGTCCGGTCCACCCGTGAAACAGTGGATGATCGTCCGCTCCGGTGCTCCGTTGGCCGTCAGCAGGTCGATGGTGTCGTCCCACGCCTCACGGGTGTGCACCACCAGGGCCAGATCGAGACGCCGAGCCAGCTCGATCTGGAGGGCGAATGCCTCCCGCTGGATCGGCCGGGGCGAGTGGTCGTAGTGGTAGTCGAGGCCGCACTCGCCGATGCCCACCACTACCCGGTCCGCCGGGTCCATCGCCGGATCGAGTTCGGCGGCCAGCAACTGGTCGAGTCCCTCGACTCCGTCAATGGCGTCATGGGGGTGGAGTCCGATGGTGGCCCACATGACCACGCCCTCGGCCGCGGCCGGGCCGCCTGGACGGCGCGACCCCCGGGCCAGGGCCACCGCTTCCGCCGAGGATGCGCTGCCTGTACCCACACACACCAGTCGGCTCACTCCGGCCTCGGACGCCCGGGCGATGACGCCGGCCAGTCGGTCGGCACGGGGCTCGGCGGGGCCATCCTCAGGGCGGTCGAACTCGTCCTGCAGGTGGCAGTGCGAGTCGAACCACTCCACCACCGCGTCCACTGCCGCATCCACCATGACGTCAGTCCTTGCGCCGGGGGAAGAGCGGGGCGCCCTTCTCCACGGTGAGGCCACCCGGATAGCCGCCCCAGGCTCCAGATGCCGGCAGTCGCTCGTCCTCGGGTACTCCGGGCAGGCCGATGCGACGCCATAGCTCGCGGGCCGTCGCCGGCATGGCCGGCGACACCAGGACGGCGACGATTCGCAGCACCTCGAGAGCACTGCCCAACACGGCGTCGACCACCGGGCCAGGGTCGGCCTTCCACGGTTCGGAGACCTCCAGCTCGGCGTTGGTCTCCCGGATCAGCCGCCATGTCGACTCGAGAGCGAGGTGGGGAGCTCCTGCATCCCACGCTGCACCTGTTTCGGCCAGCACCCCTACAGCGACGTCGGCCAGACGACTCGAGGGGTCGGGCGCCGGGCCGACACCGCCGCACTTCTTGTCGACGACGGTTGCCACCCGGGACAGCAGATTGCCCAGGTTGTTGGCCAAATCGGCGTTGTAACGGGCCGAGATCCCCTCAGCGGAGAACTCACCGTCGGAACCCAGCGGCACGTCGCGAAGCAGGTGGTACCGCACGGGATCCACCCCGTACTCGTCCGTGAGGTCGGACGGCGAGATCCGGTTGACGCTGGAGTTGGACATCTTGTCCCCCCCGAGCAGCAGCCAGCCGTGGACCTGTATGTGGGCCGGCGGATCGATGCCGGCGGCCATGCACATGGCCGGCCACCACACGCAGTGGAACCGGGTGATCTCCTTGCCGATCAGGTGATGGACATGCGGCCACCAGGTGTCGAACCGATCCTGATCCTGTCCGAAACCAATGGCTGTGACGTAGTTGACCAGGGCGTCGTACCAGACGTAGAAGACATGGGAGTCGTCCCACGGGACCCGGACTCCCCAGTCGATGGAGGTGCGGGTGATCGAGATGTCGTTGAGGCCGCCCTTGATGAATCCCAGCGCCTCGTTGCGCTTCGACTCGGGTTGGACGACAGCAGCGTTGGCTGCGTACCAGTCGATCAGGGGCTGCTGGAACTCACTCAGCTTGAAGAAGTAGTTCTCCTCTTCGAGCTCCTCGAGCGGGATCCGGTGGTCCGGGCACAGGCCGCCGGGCAAGAGTTCGTCTGCTGCGTAGTAGCGCTCGCACGGCACGCAGTAGAGGCCCCGGTAGGTGTCCTTGTAGATGAAACCGTTGTCGTTGATCCGACCGAGGAACTGCTCGACCGCCACCCGGTGGCGGTCCTCGGTGGTCCGGATGAAGTCGTCGTTCGAGATGTCGAGGCCGGCCCAGGCCTCGGCAAAACGGGGCGAGAGTCTGTCGGTCCACTCGAGCGGGGCCATGCCCTGCTCCTCGGCGGCCCGGGCCACCTTCTGACCGTGCTCATCGGTGCCGGTCAGGAAGAAGACGTCGTCGCCGATCAGTCGGTGCCACCGGGCCAGGGCATCGGCGTTGACGGTCGTATAGGCGTGCCCCACATGGGGCGCATCCTTGACGTAGTAGATCGGCGTGGTGATGAAGTATCGGGACACTGCCCGTCAGCGTACCGACCTGGCACGCCCGGTCCGGACAGTCACACCCGGACCGGCCGGACCGTGTGTCGGTGATGGCTACCAGTTGGCTACGTGACAACCGCCCCGGCCGGTGCGTTCGGTATAGCGCTGGTGGTAGGCCTCGGCCGGCCAGAAGGTCGTAGCTTCCGCCACTTCGGTCACGATGGGGCGCTTGAAGCGGACCTGGAAGTCCTCCAGTGATGCCCGGGCTGCCGTGGCCTGCGCCTCACTGTGGACGAACACGGCCGAACGGTACTGGGTCCCATGGTCCGGGCCTTGGCGATTGAGGGTCGTCGGATCGTGGTGGCGCCAGAACTCCTCGAGTAGGTGCTCGAAGCTGACCCGGGTCGGGTCGAAGGTGACGAGCACGGCCTCAGCGTGGCCGGTCGAACCGGAGCAGACCTGCTCGTAGGTCGGATGGTCCACCTGGCCGCCTTCATATCCGGATACGGCGTCGACGACGCCGGGAACGGCGAGGAAGAACTCCTCCACACCCCAGAAGCAGCCGGCGGCGAACGCCGCCCTGTCGAGACCCTCAGGGATGTCGTCGGGCTGAACGGGAGGGGCCTGGGTGGCATCGAGTGGTGTGCTGCGTCCGAACATCTTCTGTCCTCCTGGGTTTGTGGACCTGTGGTCCGTGGCATCGATGGGCGCCCGCCTTCGGGTCGCAACCGCTCTGACTTCCGTCCGCCAGGCACCACGGCGCGTTACGCACCATCCGAGGCAACGCCCAGCGAACGCCAGTAGATGAGCCGACAGCCCTCAGGCTATGACGAATGGGCGGCCATCATTCGAGGTATCCGTCTTCGCTACTCCCATGGCACTTCCGCCCATCTGTGTTCCCGTTCGCCCACTGCTGTCTCGTACCCGGTCCCCAGGGATGTTCACGCCCTGAACGGGTCAAGGCTCCCGGAAGATCCGGTGGCTGCCGAGTCTTCGCCAGCGCACCGCGGGCCACTCAGGACCATCGGCATCTATCGTCGACGTCCATTGCCACGTCGTCCGACCGTCCGGTCCACGGAAACTCCACGTCATCTCGAAGACACCTCTGGCGTTCACTACCGGCTTGACCCGAAGGTCGGCCGGCCACGACGACGGGTCCCTGGTTTCAACGAAACGGTCACAGCCGGCGTTGAACTCCCGAGCTGCCTCGCGGTACATCTGGCGCTCATCCTCGGACAATCGCTGGTAGTCGGCCTTGAACGGTTCGGTCCGTTCGAATCTCACGATTCGAGATCGTCCAGCAATTCGTCAATGTCATCGGCAGCTGCAAACTTCCCGCTCTCGATGGCTACGTCTGCTTGCCGTTCCAATTGCTGCCAACGCTCGGTCCAGAACCAAGCTTGATCCGCAGGTACGGCAATGTGCGGACGAAGAACGATCTCCCCGTCGCGCTCGAATACCTCGACCTGTGCCCCTGGCTGATCCAGGCCGAAACGGCGTCGGATTGCCGTCGGAATTGCGATGACCCCCCGGCCCTGGACGGCAATGAACGTCTGTCCCGTGGTCATGACTACAGTATAGCTGTTTAGCAGCTTTACTGCAATTAGTTGGAAGACGGCAGTGTGGTCGGAGCAAACGAACAGGCGGCCATCATTCAGGGCCCTCGCCGGCTTTGATCCGGAGCGCCAACTCGTAGACCTGTCGGCGCGCTACCCCGTAGGCCGCGGCCACATCATCGACCGCTCCCCTGGTCCGCGCGCCTGCCTCCAGTCGATCGGTCAGGGCCCGGGCCAGCTCGTCTTCCCCGATCTCGACGTCGGCCGCGGCCGGTGCACCAGCCAGAACCAGCACCACTTCGCCCCGGACACCATCTGCCGCCCAATCCGCCGCATCAGTGAGGGTCCCGCGCCACACCTCTTCATGGAGCTTGGTCAACTCACGGGCGACGGCTACCTGTCTGTCTCCTCCGCACACCGCTGCCAGATGGCCCAAGGTGGCAGCCACTCGGCCGGGCGCCTCGAATAGCACGGTCGTGCGAGGCTCGGCGGCAACGACATCCAGCCGTTCGGTTCGGTCGCGCCCCGACCGGGGCAGGAACCCCTCGAAGCAGAACCGCTCGGTGGTCAAACCGCTGGCCACCAGAGCGACGAGTACGGCGGATGGCCCTGGCACCACCGTGACCGTCAGCCCGGCAGCGGCCACCGCCGCCACTACCCGGGCGCCTGGATCGGAAACAGCCGGCATCCCGGCA
>Ga0075018_10000748_pt1 | contig 10275 bp, 9 predicted proteins | sample ColStrG_CSR_2014_FD_71471 | JGI IMG/M metagenome (GOLD analysis project Ga0075018, IMG submission 71471) | Freshwater sediment microbial communities in response to fracking from Pennsylvania, USA - Cold Stream Run_MetaG_CSR_2014 | ecosystem: Environmental > Aquatic > Freshwater > Creek >... | reverse complement strand
GCGCTGAGCAGCGTGACGATCAATACCGCGCCCAGCAGTCGGGGCGTGGCGGCTAACTCGGTTGACATATTCAGATCGCTCCAATCGGTTGTCAGGTTTGGGATCATAGCTTGAGGCGACGCCAGCTGGCGCCGGCGGCAAAGGCCCAGGCCAGCACCAGCACCGGCCAGTTGCCTGTCCGTGCATAGGGGGATAGACCGCCCATCGTCACGACGGTTCCACGCAGCACCGCCGGCTGGAATTCCGGCGCCCGGGCCAGCACCTCGCCGTGCGGACCGACGATGACCGAGAGGCCATCGTTGGCGGCGCGCAGCAGGTAGCGGCCGGTTTCCAGGGCGCGCATCCTGGCGATCTGCAGGTGCTGATAGCGGGCCGGTGAGCGCCCGAACCAGGCGTCATTGGTCACGTTGACCAGCGCATCGGCGCCACGCACCAGCGCGAGCTGGGCGCTGCCGAAGCCATCCTCATAGCAGACCGTGGGCGCGAACCTGAGACCCGCAGCGACCATCGGCGCCTGCAGTTCGTTGCCCGCCGTGAAATCGGCGTAGGGCAGATTCATCAGCCTCAGCCAGTGGCGCACGAAGCCGGGCACCGGCAGGTATTCTGAATAGGGCACCAGGTGGCGCTTGTCGTAGAAGGCGACGCCGCCGGTAAGCGCCAATATCGAGTTGTAGTAATCCTGTCCGTTGTCGGCCACACGTATCACGCCCATGATCACATCGGCACCACGTCCGCGCGAGCTGGCCTGGATGTCGGCCAGGTACCGCGCCATCTCGTTGGCGAGTTCGGGGATCGCCGATTCGGGCCAGATCACTAGCCGCGCGCCGCCGCTCTGATCGTTCAGCGCCCGATAGCGGAGCTTCGTGGGCTCGAGATTGTCGGTCTGCCACTTTTCATCCTGCGGAATGGCGCCCTGCAGGACCGCCACCGGGACCGGCTCGCCCCGCGGCACCGTCCAGGCGACGCCGCGCAGCAGACTGCCGCCGCCCCACAGCATAAGGGAGGCGATCGCGACGCCCACGCGCAGTCCGACACCGCCACGCCAGGCCGCGAGCAGGGCACCCGCCTGCCACAGCGCGAGTCCGGACAGCCCGTATACGCCCAGCAGCGGCGCATAGCCGGCCAGCGGGCTGTCCACCAAGCTGTAGCCCAGCGACAGCCAGGGGAAGCCCGAGATGAACCAGCCGCGCCACCATTCGCACAGCAGCCACAGCGCCGGCAGGCCCGCCAGCCATCGCCAGGCTCCATCGCCGGGCAGCAGCCAGGCGCACAGCGCGCCCAGCAGCGCGTAGTAGGCCGCCATCAGCGCCACCAGCGCGACAATCAACAGCAGCGTGAGCCACAGCGGTGCCGCCGCAATGGTGTGGATCGAGATATAGAGCCACCAGGTGCCAGCGCCAAACAGGCCCGCCCCAAACCAGAATCCCAGCGCCGCCGCTTCGCGCCGCGACGCCGCGCGCCATTGCCACATCAGTAGGGCCGGACACAGGATGGCCAGCGGCCAGTAGCCGAACGGGGCAAACGCCAGGGTCAACGCCGCGCCGGCCAGCAGCGCTGCGCCGCGCCCCAGCCAACGCGCGCGCGTTGGCGACAGCGCGGGCGCCGGGTTCACGACTTGCCGGCCGCCGCGCTCGGCGCGACCACGACACGCAGGCTTTCGATGCGTCGCCGGTCGGTACGCAGCACCTGGAACTCCTGGGCACCGATGCTCACGCTCTCGCCGCGGCGCGGCACCCGCCCGAACTGCTGCATCACCAGACCGGCGATGGTGTCGAACTCCGCATCGGCCAGCGTGGTACCAAAATGCTCGTTGAACTCGTCAATACGCGTAGCGCCGCGCACGATGAACACATGCTCGCCCTGCGGCCGTATGTTCTGATCATCCTCGACATCGAACTCATCATCGATCTCGCCGATGATCTGTTCGATGACATCCTCGATGGTGATCAATCCGGCGACGCCGCCGTACTCATCGACCACGATCGCCAGGTGATTGCGATTGCCGCGGAATTCCTTCAGCAGCACATTGAGCCGCTTGGCCTCGGGCACGAACACCACCGGCCGCAGGAACTCGCGCATGTCGAACTTGGCGCGCGCCGCGCTGCTGGCACTGGCGGCGCGCAGCAGATCCTTGGCCAGCAGCATGCCGACCACATCGTCCTTGTCGCCGTCGACCACCGGAAAGCGCGAGTGCCCCGATTCGATCACCGCCGGCAGGATGCTCGCCAGCGTCGCCTCGCGGCGGATGCACACCATCTCGGCGCGCGCCACCATCAGGTCGCGCGCCTGCAGTTCTGCCATCGTCAGTGCGCCTTCGACCATGGCCAGCGCATCCGCGTCGAGCAGGTCGCGCTTGTAGGCCTCGCGCAGCAGCTCGAGTATCTGGCTGCGCTCCTTGAGCCCGCCGGCCAGCGTGCGCGTCAGCAGATCGCGCCAGCCCGAGGCCTTGCTCTTGGGTTTGGTTTTGGCCGTCGCCATGCCTCAAGCGCTCCGGTAAGGATTGGCCACGCCGAGCGCGCGCAGCACGCGCACCTCGCGCCGCTCCATGCGCCGCGCCTCGGCGGCACGCTGGTGGTCGTGGCCGATCAGGTGCAGCACGCCGTGCACGAACAGGTGCATCCAGTGCGCGCGCGGCGGCTTGCACTGTGCACGCGCCTCGCGCAGCAGCACTTCCGGGCAGATCACGATATCGCCCAGCACGGCGCCGGCCACGGCCGGCTGCGCCGCGGCGGGGAACGACAGCACGTTGGTGGCGTAGTCGCGGCCGCGATAGCGGCGATTGAGCGTGCGGCTGCGCGCCGCGCCGACAATCAGCAGCGAGAGCTCGCCGCCGCGCGCGCGCTTGCCGAGCGCCAGGCTGGCCCAGTGGCGCAGCGCCCCGGCGCCCGGCACCCAGCCGCGCCGCGTCGAGCGGCGCAGGGTCACGGTCAGGCCGCTCGCTGCGCGTTTAGTCATTGCCGGAGCCGTAGGCCTCGTAGGCCTGCACGATGCGCTGCACGAGCGGGTGTCGCACCACGTCGGCGGCCTCGAAGTGGCAGAAGGCCACGCCCCTGACGGTGCTCAGCACCTGCAGCGCGTGACGCAGGCCCGAGGCGCGCCCGGCTGGCAGATCGGTCTGCGTGACATCGCCCGTGACCACGGTCTTGGAACCAAAACCGATGCGTGTCAGGAACATCTTCATCTGCTCGACCGTGGTGTTCTGCGCCTCGTCGAGGATGATGAACGAATCATTCAGCGAACGGCCGCGCATGAATGCCAGCGGCGCCACTTCGATCACCGCACGTTCCATCAGCCGCGCCACCCGATCGAAGCCGAACATCTCATAGAGCGCGTCGTAGATCGGCCGCAGGTAGGGATCGACCTTCTGCGCCAGATCGCCAGGCAGGAAGCCCAGCCGCTCGCCGGCCTCGACCGCCGGGCGCACCAGCACCAGGCGGCGCACGCGCTCGGCCGTCAGCGCCTCGACCGCGCAGGCCACCGCGAGGTAAGTTTTGCCAGTGCCGGCTGGGCCTAAGCCAAAGGTGAGATCGCAATCGCGGATCGCGGCGAGATAGGCGCGCTGATGCTCGCCGCGCGCTCGGATCTGACCGCGCGGCGTGCGCACCGCCTGCGGGTCGAGCTGGCTGAAGCGATCCTCGGCGCCGGAGTCGGTTCCCAGACCGGCGATGCACAGGTGCACCTGCTCGGCATTCACCTCGCCCTGCAGCGCCTGGGCGTGCAGCTGGCGCAGCGCACGCTCGGCCGCCTCAGCCTGCTCCCCCTGCACGCGAAAGCCATGACCGCGGCGGCGAATCTGCACGCTCAGTCGCGCCTCGAGCTGGTGCAGGTGAGCATCGAGCGGGCCGCACAGGCTGGCCAGTCGCGCGTTATCCGCGGGCTCCAGCTGAAATTCACGTACCGCGCCGATCTGGGGAGCGTTCAGTCTCAAGCCCTCGCCGCAAGCAGGCGGCCGCGCAGCGAGTGCGGGCGCGCCTCGGTGACCTGCACGTCGACAAAACGCTGCAACAGCCGCGCCGGGCCCGAAAAATTCACCCAGCGATTGTTCTCGGTGCGCCCCGCCAATTCGGCGTGGTCCTTCTTGGCATGGCGCTCGACCAGCACGCGCTGTGTGCTGCCCACCATGCGGCGGCTGATCGCCAGCGCCTGGGCATCGAGTTGCGCCTGCAGGCGCGCCAGGCGCTGCTGCTTGATCTCGAGGCTTACCTCGTCCGGGAGCGATGCCGCCGGCGTGCCGGGGCGCGCGCTGTAGATGAAGCTGAAGGACTGATCGAGATCCGCCTCCGCCACCAGGCGCAGCGTAGCCTCGAAGTCGCGCTCGCTCTCGCCCGGAAAGCCGACGATGATATCGGTCGAAATCGCGATGTCGGGACGCACCGCGCGCAGCCGCCGCAGCTTGTCCTTGTACTCGAGCGCCGTATAGCCGCGCTTCATCAGCGCCAGCACCCGGTCCGAGCCGCTCTGCACCGGCAGGTGCAGGTGATTGGCGAGCTGCGGGACATTCGCGTAGGCCTCGATGAGACTGTCGGAGAATTCCAGCGGGTGCGAGGTGGTGAAGCGGATGCGCTCGATGCCATCGATGCGCGCCACGTGATGGATCAGTGTGGCCAGATCGGCCGTGCCGCCGGCGCCCGACTCGCCGGCGTAGGCATTCACGTTCTGGCCGAGCAGCGTCAGCTCAGCGACACCCTGCGCTGCCAGCGCGCGCACTTCGGCCAGCACGGACCCCAGCGGTCGGCTGACTTCATCGCCACGCGTGTAAGGCACGACGCAGAAGCTGCAATATTTGCTGCAGCCTTCCATCACCGACACATAGGCGCGCGCCCCCTCGGCCCGCGGCTCAGGAAGCGCGTCGAATTTCTCGATCTCTGGAAAACTCACGTCGACGACCGCACCGCGCCCCTGGCGCACGGCCCGGAGCATCTGCGGTAACCGATGGATGGTCTGCGGCCCAAACACCAGGTCGACGCAGGGCGCGCGCGCGCTCAAGGCCGCACCCTCCTGGCTGGCCACGCAACCGCCGACGCCGATGATCAGCTCGGGGCGCATTGCTTTAAGCGCGCGCCACTCACCGAGCAGCGAGTAAACCTTGTCCTGCGCCTTTTCGCGCACCGAACAGGTGTTCATCAGCAGCAGATCGGCGCTCGCCGCGTCGTCGGTGGCTTCATAACCCAGTGAGGCGCGCAGCACGTCCGCCATGCGGGCGGAATCGTACTCATTCATCTGGCAACCGTAGGTCTTGATGTAGTAGCGCTGCGCCATGTATCAGAACGGAATATCGTCGTCGAACTCTTCGGCGCTGGCGCCGGCACCGGCCGGCACGCCTTCCGGCGCAGCACTGCGCTCGCGCACCTCGGAACCAGCTGCGCCACCGCCACCGCCACCGCGTCCGCCCAGCATCTGCATCTCAGCGGCCACGACCTCGGTGGTGTAGCGATCGCGCCCTTCCTTGTCCTGCCATTTGCGGGTTCGGAGCGACCCCTCAATGTAGACCTGCGAGCCCTTGCGCAGGTACTCAGCGGCGATTTCGCCCAGCCGCCCGAACATCACTATGTTGTGCCACTCGGTGCGCTCCTTCTGCTCGCCCGATTGCTTGTCCTTCCAGCTCTCGCTGGTGGCAATCCGGATGTTGGCAACCGTCCCGCCCGAAGGCATGGTCCTGGTTTCCGGGTCAGCACCGAGATTGCCGACCAATATGACCTTGTTGACTCCGCGCGCCATGTGCAGACCCTCTTTGGGGCTATTGAATGTGAAGGCCGCTATTGTAGTCGCCGCCCGCCCGCCCGGCAGGGGTCGTTTGTGGCTGCTGCATGGCGATTAGCCCCGCCAGCGGCTTAGGACCTGCCCGGCAGGCTCCAAAACGGTGCCCCACCGTGCCAGGTCCCGTCCTGCCGGCCAGCCGCTGGTAGAATGGCCGATCCCCCCACCGGGTACCGGACCCCTGAATCATGAAGACCATCAGCGTGCGCGGCGCCCGCACCCACAACCTGAAGAGCATCGACCTGGACCTGCCGCGCGACCGGCTGATCGTGCTGACCGGCTTGTCGGGATCCGGCAAGTCCTCCCTGGCCTTCGATACGCTCTACGCCGAGGGCCAGCGCCGCTACGTGGAGTCGCTGTCGGCCTACGCCCGTCAGTTCCTGTCGATGATGGACAAGCCGGACGTCGACAGCATCGAGGGACTGTCGCCGGCAATCGCCATCGAGCAGAAAGCGGGATCGCACAACCCGCGCTCCACCGTCGGCACGGTCACCGAGATCTACGATTACCTGCGCCTGCTGTTCGCGCGCGCGGGCCTGCCACGCTGTCCGACCCATGGCATCGACCTGATCGCGCAAAGCGTCGGGCAGATGGTCGACCAGGTGCTGCAGGCCGGCGCGGAACGCCCGGGCCTGTTGCTCGCGCCGCTGGTGGTCGATCGCAAGGGCGAACACGCGCAGCTGTTCGCGGATCTGGCGGCGCAGGGTTTCGTGCGCGTGCGCGTCGACGCGCGGGTCTACGAACTCGACCAGGTGCCGGCGCTCGATGCGCGGCGCAAGCACACCATCGAAGCGGTGATCGATCGCTTCCGCGTGCGCCCCGATGCGGCGCAGCGCCTGGCCGAATCCTTCGAGACCGCACTGCGCCTGGCCCAGGGCACGGCGCGCGTGGTGTTCACCGAAGGCGATGCCACGCCGCTGGTGTTCTCCAGCCGCCACGCCTGTCCGGTATGCGGCTTCGCGGTGCCGACCCTGGAGCCGCGCATGTTCTCGTTCAACAACCCGGCCGGGGCCTGTCCGGCCTGCGACGGGCTCGGGCTGCAGGATTTCTTCGACCCGCAGCGCGTGGTCGCGCATGCGCACCTGTCGGTGGCCGGCGGCGCGGTGCGCGGCTGGGACCGCCACAATCCGCACTACTTCCAGCTGGTGCAGGGCCTGGCGCGACACTACCACTTCGACCTCGAGGCGCCATGGACCGCGCTGCCCGAGTCGATCCGCCAGCGGCTGCTGTACGGCAGTGGCGGCGAGGAAATCGAGTTTCGCTATCAGGACGGGCGCGGCGCCAGCCAGCGTCGCCGCCATGCCTTCGAGGGCATCGTGCCCAACCTGGAGCGGCGCTGGCAGGAGACCGAATCGGCGGCGGTACGCGAGGAGCTGGGGCGCTTTCGCGGCACCCGACCCTGTCCGGATTGTGGCGGTTCGCGCCTGAACATTACCGCGCGCGCAGTGCTGATCGACGGGCGCAACATCGCCGAACTTACCCGCCTCACGGTCGGTCACGCACTCGGCCACTTTCGCGCATTGGAACTGGCCGGCTGGCGCGCCACGGTCGCGCAGCGCATCGTGCACGAGGTCATCGAGCGACTGCGCTTCCTGACTGATGTGGGCCTCGATTACCTGGGACTCGATCGCGCCGCCGACACGCTCTCGGGCGGCGAGACCCAGCGCATCCGGCTCGCCAGCCAGGTCGGCTCAGGCCTCACGGGCGTGATGTACATCCTCGATGAGCCTTCGATCGGCCTGCACCAGCGCGACAACGAACGCCTGCTGGTCACGCTGCGCCGGCTCCGGGATCTTGGTAACACGGTAATTGTGGTCGAACACGACGAGGATGCGATCCGCAGCGCCGATCACGTCGTTGATCTCGGTCCCGGCGCCGGCGTGCATGGCGGTGCCGTGGTGGCGCAGGGCACGCCGGCCGAGATCAGTGCCAACAGCGCCTCGCTGACCGGCCGCTACCTCGCGGGCCTGGAGTCCATCGCGGTACCCTCGAAGCGGCGCCGGCCGACCGCGGCACGCATCGTGATCAACGGTGCACGCGGCAACAACCTGCAGAATCTGCAGGTCGCGGTGCCGGTGGGACTGTTCACCTGCGTCAGCGGTGTCTCCGGCTCCGGCAAGTCAACGCTGATCAATGACACGCTGTATCGGCACGCCGCCGCCACTTTAAGCGATACCGGCCTGGAGAGCGCCGCGCCCTGCGACAGCATCGGCGGCCTGGAGCGCTTCGAACGCGTGATCGACATCGACCAGAATCCGATCGGCCGCACGCCACGTTCCAACCCAGCGACCTACACGGGCCTGTTCACCGTGATCCGCGATCTCTATGCCCAGGTTCCGGAGGCCCGCGCCCGCGGCTACGATGCCGGCCGCTTCAGTTTCAACGTGCGCGGCGGACGCTGCGAAGCCTGCCAGGGCGACGGCGTATTGCGGGTTGAGATGCATTTCCTGCCGGATGTCTATGTGCCCTGCGACGTCTGTCGCGGCCGGCGCTATAACCGCGAGACCCTGGAAGTACGCTATCGCGGCCTCAACATATACGAGACTCTGGAGCTGACAGTCGAGGACGCCGCGGCCCTGTTTGCCAGCGTGCCCGCGGCGGCCAGCCGGCTGCGCACACTTCTGGAGGTGGGTCTGGGTTACGTGCGTCTCGGCCAGAGTGCGACCACGCTCTCGGGCGGCGAGGCGCAGCGCATCAAGCTGGCTCGCGAGCTCGCGAAGCGCGGCAGCGGGCGGACGCTCTATATACTCGATGAGCCCACCACCGGCCTGCATTTCCACGACGTCGCACAGTTGCTGGGCGTGCTGCAGCAGCTGGTGGATGCCGGCAATACCATGGTGGTGATCGAACACAATCTCGATGTCATCAAGACCGCCGACTGGATCATCGACCTGGGACCAGGGGGCGGCGAGCACGGCGGACGCGTAATCGCCGAGGGCACGCCGGAAACGGTGGCGGCGAATGCCGCCTCGGTCACCGGCCAGTATCTGGCCGAAGTGCTGCGCCGCGCCGCGCCGGCCAGGGCCCCGACCGCGCGCTCAGCGCACGCGCCGCACGCTTGAATCGAAGTATTGGTGCACTTCGCCCGCCCCGCCGCGCTCGCGGTAGTCACCGCGGGTGTAGGCGCTGACCACGCGCCGCCAGAAGGCGACCGCCGGCACATTGCGCAGGTACTCCATGATGTGCCAGCGGCCGGCGAAACGATCGCAGATCAGGCGCACCGCTTCCTTGCCGACGCCGCGCCGGCGCCAGTCGCGGGCGATGAAGAATTCCGCCATCGAGAAATCGAAGTGCTCGCGGCCGGCCGGCATGATGCCGGTGCGCACCATGGCGAAACCCACCGGACTGTCGTCCTTGAGTATCGTCAGCAGGTGAGCGCTCGAATCAGCGAACCAGCTGGCGAGCTGATCGGGCTCGCGGTGGCCGAACTCCGTCAGCGCGGGGAAGACACCGGTGCCGAGGGGCGCGAGATCGTTGAGGTAGTCGCGATAGACCGATTCGATCCAGCCGCGATCGCTCCTGGCCTGGCGGGTATCGCGGATACTGATCGTCATGTCACAAATACACGAAAGCCCGTGCCGACCGCCAGGCGGCCGGCACGGGCTCTCATGCCAAACCCGATTGAGATCAGTTTGACGGCGGCGTGGCCGGAGCAGCCGGAGCAGCAGCGGGAGCCGCGGCATCGGCAGCCGGGGCAGCAGCGTCTGCAGCCGGGGCCGGAGCAGCGGCGGCAGGAGCGGCTTCAGGAGCAGGTGCCGGAGCAGCGGCTTCCTGGGAGCTGCAAGCGATCAGCGAGAGCGCTGCGACAACAGCGCCGAGAGCGAGCTTAGTATTCATCGATGAATCCCCAGATGATCAGAAGTTGAAATGCGGACAAACTAGTTTGTAGAAGCGACATCCCATCGCGGCTACAGATTCTATAGTAGCCGCAGCGCAATTCAATCATCGCCCCGAAAAAAAGCGCCCCGGACCTGCGTCCGGGGCCGGTATTTCAGCGTTTTGCCAGCAAATCCCGAATTTGTCCCAGCAGTACTTCCTGGGCCGGTGGCGGCGGCGGCGGCGCATTGGGCGCGGGTTTCTTCAGCTTGTTGATGCCCTTCAGCGCCATGAAGATGATGAAGGCGACGATGGCGAAATCGATGACCGTCTGCAGGAAAGCGCCGTACTTCAGCATCACGGCCTTGCCGTCGGCGGCAACGCCGATCTTCGCCGCCCAGTCGGCGACATTGACGCCAGCCATAAGCATGCCGATCGGCGGCATGATGACGTTTTCGACCAGCGATGCGACGATCTTGCCAAAGGCGGCGCCGATGATGACGCCGACCGCCATGTCGACGACATTGCCTTTCATGGCAAATTCTTTGAATTCTGCAGCGATTCCCATAGCCGAGCTCCTTGCGTTGTGGTGTGACTCGGGCTGTGCCGGCCCCCACCAGCGCAACTATCTGGCTGGCGGGCTTACTTGGACTTCGAGGTCTTCTTCTTGGCGGCCGGTTTTACCCCGGCCTTGACTTTAGC
>Ga0075018_10000746_pt1 | contig 10283 bp, 7 predicted proteins | sample ColStrG_CSR_2014_FD_71471 | JGI IMG/M metagenome (GOLD analysis project Ga0075018, IMG submission 71471) | Freshwater sediment microbial communities in response to fracking from Pennsylvania, USA - Cold Stream Run_MetaG_CSR_2014 | ecosystem: Environmental > Aquatic > Freshwater > Creek >... | reverse complement strand
GAAATACGAGCCCGCCTTCATCAGCCGCCTGGGCGTGCTGTTCAGCATGCTGATCAAGCAGGACCCGCGTGTGTGGATGGAAATCATGCCGCAAATCATCCACGTGCACTGCAAGTTCTACGACTTCGACGCCGAGGGCAACGAGACCACCGTGCCCTACGACCAGCTGCTGCCGCTGTTCGTGGCAGGCGGCTATTCCGGTTACATGTCGAGCGAGTGGGAAGGACACATGTACTCGCGCGGCAGTGGCATCGAGGCGGTGCAGAAGCACCACGCGCTGTCGAAGCGAATCCTCGCGCGCTACAACTGATCGCGCTGCGCCGCGCCGCGCCGTGCTGCGCCCAGGGTTCAGGGTTCTGCCGGACCGTGCGGCGTCAGCCAGCGGCGTCGCTTCTCAAGGTTCAGCAAGTCTTCGAGCGTGTGCCAGCCGAGTTCTTCCATCCTTGACAGTGCGATCAACAGCAATTGCGCTGTTGCCAACGCGTCCGCCACGGCGTGATGGCGATTTGGGATTTGCAGCCGAAAGCGTTCGGCCCATGCGTCCAGAGTATTCGCTCGGGTCTCGGGCCAGAGAATCTGCAGCGATACAGCGAGATCCACGAACGGCCAGTGCGGCGATTGTCCGAGGGTCATGACAAACTCGCGCCGCAGAACCTGGGCGTCGAAGGGAGCACGATAGGCGATCAGGGGTGAATCTCCGACGAAGTGCTGGAAGTCCCTGAGCGCAGCGGCAGGATCAACGCCGCCGAGTTGCTGATGCGCGCCAATTCGATGGATGAGAATGTTGTCCGCGTCGCTCGGCGACTCCTGGCGCAATATCCGCTCGAAACTCTCCTCCAGGATCAGGCTGTAGCCGCGCACCGTAACGGCGCCAATGGAGATCAGGCGATCCCGATTCGCGCGCAGGCCCGTGGTCTCCAGGTCTACGACCACCATGCGCGCGAGCGCCAGGGGTGTGCGCTGAGCCGGGTTTCCGGGCCACACGTTCAATCGCTCACGGCCTGCGAGAGCAGGCCCTGGAGCAGGCGCGCCTGCCGGTAGGCCTCCTTCAGCAGGCGCTGGTCGGGGTCGCTCAACGCATACGGATCGATGCTATTGAGGTCCGTGACGCTCGCCGCGGCGACCAGTCCGCGCTGTGCACGTAAGCGGAGCAGTTGCAGGAACTCGAAGCCCTGCAGCATTCCGTCCAGATCGCGCTCAGGCACGTGCAGCGCACGGGTGCCCAATTGCAGCCGCTGCGCAGTCGAATTGGCGGTTATGCCGCGGGTCAGGGCCAGTACGCGCGCGGCATCGACGTAGACGCGGGTGCCCTGTGTTTTGAGGTTGACGCTATCCGGACTCGAGCCCTCGTCAGTGCGGAAGCTGCGCATGAGTCCGAGGGGCGGGTCGCACTGCAGGGCGTTGGCGCGCAGTAGTTCCAGGAACAGTCGGCTGCCGGCCGCATGTGCGCCGAGCCAGCGGCGCAGGTCGAGTGCCATGGCGCACTGGCCGTGGAGCGGGCGGAAGTCGAAAAAGATATTGGCACGCAGCAGTGCCTGAGGCGTGGGCTCACGCAGCCATTGCGCGAAACGCGCGCGCCACTCGGCACTGCTCAGGCAGCAATCGGGATTGCCGGCCATGATCTGTCCGGGACACAAAGGGAAGCCCAGCTGCGCGAGCGCTTCATTCGCGGCCCTGGCGAAGCGCAGCAGTTCAGCGCGCGCGGTATCGAGCTGGCCGGCTGCAAGCGCGGCACCATCGAAAATCAGCGCGTTGTCCTGGTCCGATCCCGCAGTCTGCTCACTGCGTCCTTCGCTGCCGAGCGCGAGCCAGCACCATGGCAGCCGCTCGAGCGCAAACCGGGGCGCCAGCAGGTCCAATGCACGCACTGTCAGCGCGTCCTTCTGGGCGCTGATCACACCCGTCAGCGTCGTGCCGCTCAGGCCCTGGGCCAGCAGGATATCGGTCAGGTGGGACAGCTCGGTCGCCGCCACGGCGAGCGCGGCGATGTCCTGCGCGGAGCGGATGCGCTGCTGGACCGTGCGCAAAGAAGTGCGTTGCAGGGCAAACAGGTCGCGCTCGGAAATCACGCCAGCCAGCCGCCCGCCACGCGTGATCAGCAGCTGATGGACGCCGCGTTGCGCCATCAGCGCCATCGCATCCTGCGCACTAGCCGTCTCCTCGAGTGTTTGGGGCGCAGCCGTCATCACTTCGCGTACCGACAGGTCCAGTGCGCGCTGTGGCAACACGACGCGCTGCATCAGATCCGTCAAAGTGAAGATGCCAAGCGGGACCAGTTGCTCGTCGACGATGGCAATGGTGCCGACCGACGCCGCATTCATGCGTTCGAGCGCCATGCGTATGGAGGTGTCCTGCGCGCAGCTCACCGGTTCGCGAAGGATCCGTGTGGAGACTGGTGCGAGCAACGAGCCCTGCTCGATCGCGCGCTCGTGAAATCCATGGGAGGATTCCTGGTGCGAGGCGTCGGCGAGCACGCTGGGGGCGGCCGCATGGAAATCCCGGAAGATTGTCGACCGGTCGAGCAGCGCCAGCAGACTGTCGGCTTCGAGGCGGTAGCAAAAGACGTCATCGACGGCATCGAAGCGGGTCGCGGGCATCTGGCTGGCAGTGCCTTCAGTGTGCAGAGGAAAGCATTCGCCAGGTCCCAGGACCAGGATAGTGGCGTCAGCGTCTGCCCTGCCGTGGACGTGACCCTGCTGGATGATATGGAGCCCGGCCGCGGTTGATTGGCTCACCTCGACGATGTGCGCTCCCGGCGCGTAGTAGCTCAGTCGCGCGTGTTGCGCGATGAAGTCGAGGTGCTCCGCGGCCATGCGCGCAAAGGGCGCATGGCCGCACAGGAACCCCAGCATGGGCTCGCGAATCGCGTCGGGAATCACCACGGGCGCGATCAGTCAGTGCGGGTCGGCCTTGGCGACCACCAGTCCGGTGTTCTGTCGCGCATATACTTCCTCCCACATGCCGGCTGCGCGTTCGTCACGGTACAGCAGCGAACCAAAGATGACTGCGAGGAATCCCAGCGGAATTGAAATGATCCCGGGATTCTTCAGCTCGATCAGTGGCTTCTCCAACCCCATGAACGAGGTCGTTTCGTCGCCCCACTTGAGCAGTTCGCCTTTCGCCTTGGTGACGGCCTTGTCGAGCGCCGCCAGATCCTGCTTGGCTTTCGCCGCGACCACCGGGTCGGGATTGATCAGCGCCGCGGTTGCCGCCGAGCGCCTGGCCGGTTCGCCGTCCAGCACCTTGTGCGCCGCAGCCTTGATGGTCAGGGGATAACTGAGATTGGGTGAGACCAGTGTCAGACCAACGGCCGCAATCGTGCCGATCAACATGCCGGCCACGATGCCGCCGGTATTGCAGCGTTTCCAGTAGAGCGTCAGCAGCACGCACGGAAAGTTCGCGCTGGCTGCCACCGCGAACGCCAGGCCGACCAGCACCGCAACGTTCTGCCCCTTGGCCGCGATGCCGATAGCGATCGACATGGCACCGACAATCACCGTTGCGACACGCGCGGCCTTGACCTGACCCTGCGGAGTGACCGTCTTGCCGGCGCGTACCACACCGACGTACAGATCGTGTGCCATGGCCGAGGCGGCTGCCAACACCAGGCCAGCCACGACCGCCACGATGGTGGCGAAGGCAACGGCCGAAACGAAGGCGAGCATGAAGTTGCCGAAGAAAGAGTCCGGCCCGCCACCGATGTACTGCGCCAGCAGGGGTCCCGCCATATTGCCACCGGCATCGACCGCGGAGATGTTCGCTGAGCCGACGTTCCTGGCCGCGCCAAATCCCAGGAACAGTGTCAGGACGTAAAACCCGCCGATGATCGCCATCGCCCAGACCACGGATTTGCGCGCCTGCTGCGCAGTCGGTACGGTGAAGAAGCGCATCAGGATGTGCGGGAGTCCGGCAGTGCCGAAGACCAGCGCCATGCCGAGGCTGATCTGATCAATTGGGGCCTTGAAGTACAGTCCGGGTTCGAGAAAACGCTGCCCGAGCTCCTGCGCCGACATCGCCTTGGCAGGATCGCCCAGCAACTTCGCAACCTGCGCCTGCACCTTGGGATCGCCGACCACGTCCTTGAGGAACCCCGGCAACGAAAAGCCGTAGGGCGCCCAGACCAACATCACGATGACAATTGACGCACACACCAGCAAGACCGCTTTGATGATCTGTACCCAGGTGGTGGCGACCATGCCTCCGAACAGCACGTATGCCAGCATCAGTACGCCCACGCAGACCACTGAAGTCTCGTAGTTGATGCCGATCAGTGTCTTGACCAGCACGCCGCCGCCGACCATCTGCGCGGTCAGGTAAAAGGTGGAGACCGTGATCACCGACAGGGCGCCGACGATGCGTGTCTTGCGCGGATCGTTCCGGTAGGCAAGGATATCGGCGAGCGTGTAGCGCCCGATATTGCGGCACGGCTCTGCGATCAGCAGCAGCACGGTTATGTAGGCCATCAGCCAGCCGACCGAGTACATGAACCCGTCATAGCCGTACAACGAGATCAGACCCGCAATGCCGAGGAACGAGGCCGCCGACAGGTAGTCGCCGGCGATCGCCCAGCCATTTTGCAGCCCGCTGATGCCGCCACCAGCAGTATAGAAATCCGACGCCGAGCGGACGCGCTTGGCCGCCAGGTAAGTGACGTACATGGTCAGTGCGATCACGACGGCGAACACGCTGAATGTCAGCCATTGGTAGTGGTTGTTCATGCTCCTAACCCCTTGATCGCTGAGCGAAGTCGGCGGCGATCTGTGCCGCCAGTACGTCGAAGTCGCGGCTGGCGCGTCTGGAGTACAGCAACGCAATGCCCCAGGCGACGATGAACTCGCTCAACGCGAAGAGCAGACCAAGATTGACCACCCCCCAGATCCGCGTCTTGAACAGGCTCTGGAAATAGGCCGCCCCGATCGGCAGCAGGAAATAATAGGCGACCGAGAAGATCATCAGCCCCCACAGGAACGCGCTCTTGCGCCGGTGCAGCTGCTGGAAGCGCGGATCGCGAATCACAGCTCCCCAGTCGATGGTATTGGCAGTTTGCATATCTCCCCCTTGCATATCGTTGTGTATCCAGTCCGGTTCGCCGCCTCTAGAACGCGTATTTCGTCATCAGCTGCAGGCGATTGAGCGTGCCATTGGCGCCGGTTTCGAGCGTGCGGGTCGCGTGGCGAAACTCCCCGCCCACTTCCAGCTTCGGCAGCGGCGCGTAGATCAGATTCGCCGTCCAGCTGTTGCTCGAGCGACCCACGTCGGCTCCAGTCAGGGTCAAGTCATTGTTGTAGTGTTGCATTCCATAATACAGGCTGGAACGGACCAGCGGCGTCCACACATGGCGGTAGGCGATGAACCCGGCGTAGCCGTTGATGGCCTTGAAGCGCCCGTTGGCGTCGATGGCCGCGTCGTTGGCGAAATTCAGCCCGACGTAGCGTCCGAGGTCGCCGGCATTGACCTGGAAGCGCAAGTCATCGGCGCCGATGTTGATCTTGCCCGAGAAACTGACGGCCGCCGTGTTGATCGAGTCGTCCGGCTTGCCGGTGAGAAGGCGGTACTTGAGCTGCCGAACCAGGACCGCCCCGGAGAGCTGACCCCAGCCAAATTTGTGCGTGTAGCGCCCGGTCAGATCCGGCAACACCCCGTCGTCGCTGACGATCTGCGCACCGCCGTGGTACGGGGTCAGGGTTGCCTGGCGGTTTTCCGCAGAGAAAGACCAGCCGCCGCCGCTGTAGCGCAGCTGCGGCTGACGTACGAACACCGTGCCGTCGGTGGCGCCGATATAGTCGACCGAATCGACCAGCGTTGCCACGTCCTGGAAGTTGCTCCACGTCTGACCGACCAGCCAGCCGCGCCACTGCACGAACGCGTGCCGCAGCGTGGGCGCGAAGGTGTTGGTCACCCGTTGGTTGCCCAGGGAGGTGCCGAAAAAATCGAACTCGACCCGTGTCGACAGCTTGTCCTTGGCATCATCCGAGAGCGGCGTATCGGTGCCGAGAATCAGTCGCGTTTGCTTGACGTGCGCATTCAGGTTCGTGTTCTTGGACGCGCCGCCGATCGGAGTCGAGCCCGGAACGTAAAAATCACGGCCAGCTGTGCCTTCCGCGATCACCCCAGCGCTGGTATCGGTGAACAGTGCATCGGCTTTGACGTACCCGGTATAGAGGAAGGTGGTGCCGGCGGCAGCGTTGGCTGTCGCAGGCGGCGACAGTTTCGGCGCTGCAGGTGCCGCCGCAGCTGCCGGCGCCGCGGCGCTCGCGCTCGCGGTCGAAGCCGGCTGCGACAATTGCTTCACCAGCCGCTCGAGATCAGCGACCCGGCGCTCGAGCTCCTGTTCCTTGACCGTCGGCGCCGTGCTTTCAGCATGTGCAGGGACGGCCAGGCTCAGGACCGAGAGACCCAGGATGGCAGCGCCGCCCACCAGGAAAGTTCTGCCGTGAACTCGCATAGGTATTCCCCCTAGAGATTGGTTTTGCGAACGCGGCTGATACTGGGCTTGCGGCGCGCCGCGCGGTATTCGCCAATGGTCTTATGCGCCAAAGGTCGTAGGGTCCAGGGCAGCGATGGCGTGCTAGAACATGCGCGCAGATGCCATACAACAGATCGGGGGCAGCCAACATGAGTCATGCAGTGCATCGCTACCAGGTTCCGGCGACCTTCGCCGCACAGGCGCGCATCAGCGCGCAGCGCTACAACGACGACTACGCACGCAGCATCGCCGATCCTGTGGGCTACTGGGGCGAGGTCGGTCAACGGCTCGACTGGATCCGTCCCTATACCAAAGTCAAAGATGTCAATTACAGCGTCGAGGACTTCCGGATCCGCTGGTTCGAGGACGGCACCCTGAATGTGGCCTGGAACTGTCTGGACCGGCATCTGCCTGAACGCGCCGATCGCACTGCCCTGATCTGGGAGGGCGATGATCCCGCCGAGTCGCGCCGCATCAGCTATCGCGAGCTGCACGATCTGGTGTGCCGTTTCGCCAACGTGCTCAAGAGCCAGGGCGTGGGCCGTGGCGATCGCGTGACGATCTACCTGCCGATGATTCCGGAGGCAGCGGTAGCCATGCTGGCCTGCGCGCGCATCGGCGCGATCCATTCAGTGGTGTTCGGCGGGTTTTCGCCGGAGTCCATTGCCAGTCGAATTGAAGACTGCGGGTCAAGCGTGGTGGTGACCGCCGATGAGGGGTTGCGCGGAGGCAAGCGGGTGCCGCTCAAGGCCAATGTCGATGCGGCGCTCGCGCTGCGCACGCAGCACACCGTGAAGAGCGTGATCGTGGTACGTCGTACCGGTGCAGACGTTCCGTGGCAGCTGGGGCGGGATCTGTGTTACGAGGAACAGATGGTACACGCGCCTGCGCACTGCGACGCCGAGGAGATGGGTGCCGAGGATCCGCTCTTCATCCTGTACACCTCGGGTTCGACCGGCAAACCCAAGGGCGCCTTGCATACGACCGGCGGCTATCTCGTCTACGCCTCGTTCACTTTTGAAAGTGTATTCGATCAACGCGATCAGGATGTGTTCTGGTGCACGGCCGACGTGGGCTGGATAACCGGGCACAGTTACCTGCTGTACGGACCGCTCGCCAACGGAGCGACCACTTTGATGTTCGAAGGGGTCCCGAACTTTCCGGACCCAGGTCGATTCTGGCAGATTGTCGACCGTCACCAGGTCAGCATCTTCTACACCGCGCCGACGGCGATCCGTGCACTGATGCGCGAGGGCGATCAGTGGGTGCATCAGCACTCACGGCAGAGTCTCAGGCTGCTGGGCAGTGTCGGTGAACCCATCAATCCGGAGGCCTGGGAGTGGTATCACCGCGTGGTCGGCAATCATCACTGCCCGATCGTCGATACCTGGTGGCAGACCGAAACCGGTGGCATCCTGATCACGCCACTACCCGGGGCCACCGATCTGAAGCCCGGGTCCGCGGCGCAGCCATTTTTCGGGGTGCAACCGGCGATTGTCGATGCCAACGGCATGGAACTCGAAGGCGAGTGTGAGGGCAATCTGGTGCTCGCCGACAGCTGGCCGGGGCAAATGCGTACGGTCTACGGTGACCACGGTCGTTACATAGACACGTATTTTCGCACCTACCCTGGGCGCTATTTCACCGGTGACGGGGCACGGCGCGATGCCGACGGTTTCTACTGGATCACCGGACGCGTCGATGATGTCATCAACGTCTCGGGTCATCGGCTCGGCACTGCCGAGATCGAGAGCGCGCTGGTCGCCAATCCAGCGGTGGCCGAAGCGGCCGTGGTGGGTTGTCCGCACGATGTCAAGGGGCAGGGTATCTACGCCTACGTCACCTTGAAGGATGGTTATCGCCCCAGTGATCATCTGCGTACCGAATTGCGCGCCACGGTGCGGCAGGAGATCGGACCGATCGCCAGTCCGGATGTCATCCAGTGGGCGCCCGGGTTGCCAAAGACCCGCAGCGGGAAGATCATGCGGCGGATTCTGCGCAAAATTGCAGCCAATGAAATTGAACAGCTCGGGGACCTCTCGACGCTGGCCGATCCGGGAGTAATACCGGAGCTGCTCGCCAATCGTCCCGGAGCTCAAGTACCGCCGGCGCATGGCTGACTGGCAACGCCGCTGGGCGACGGGGTATCGTGCATTACGACATCATCATCACGGATGACCACCCGCTGTACCGGGCGGCATTGCGAGGTGCGATCCTCGCGAGCTACCCCGACGCCGCAGTGCGCGAGGCGGAGAGTGTGGCCGGCCTGTTCGAACTGCTGGAGCGGCAACCGGTGGCCGATCTGCTGCTGCTGGACTTGAACATGCCGGGAGCGCACGGCTTCAGCGCGCTTGCGCACCTGCGCGGGGCGTACCCGCAGATCCCCGTGGCGGTGGTTTCGGCCATGGATGATGCGCTGACGGTCCGTCAGGCGTTCGCCTTCGGCGCGCAGGGCTTCCTCTCGAAGTCCTCGGACACGACGCAAATCGCCAGCGGTCTCGCGCGGGTGCTGGGCGGGCAGTTGTCTGTGCCGCCGGGCGTGGCACTCGGTGCAGGTGCCAGCGTGGATCCGGCGGCGCTGGAGTTGGCGCACAGACTCGCTGAACTGACGCCCCAGCAATTTCGCGTCTACGGCCTGCTATGTTCGGGGCGGCTGAACAAGCAGATCGCCTATGAATTGCAGATCGCCGAGGCGACAGTCAAGGCGCATATGACTGCGATTCTGCGCAAGCTCGGTGCTGGCAACCGCACGCAGGCAGTGCTGCTCGCCGGCCGATTGGCCATTGATCCGAGCACGCTGCGCGCGCCGCCCGAGGAATCCGAATAAGCCAACAGGCCCGGTTCATGCCGCCGTGGTTTTCGGCGTCCGCAAGGCACTGAGCAGTGCGCGCAATGGCGCGGGGCGCAGCGGTTTGTGGAGAATCGGCACACCGGCTGCGCGCGCGGCCTGTGCCAGCTCCAGGCTGCGATCAGCCGTGATCAGCGCGGCTGCGGGCGGGTTGGCGCGCGACTGGCGCAACTGGTGCAGCAATTCGAGGCCATCCATACCCTCGCCCAGGTGATAGTCGATCAGCAGCGCCTGGTAGTCGCCGCGCGCATACAGTTCCCGGGCTTGCGCGGCACCGCTGGCCTTGTCGGTCCGTACACCCCACTGGGTAAGCAGCGCATCCATGCCATCGAGGATCGACGCATCGTTGTCCACGCACAGCACCCGCAAGCCGCGCAGGCCGGCCGGCTCGGTCACGGTCAGTGCGGCGGGTCGTTGCGTGACTGGCGCGACCAGGTCGCGTGGCACGCGCACGCCGAAGGCCGAGCCACGATGCGGGCGGGTCGTCAGCGTCAGCGTGTGACCCATCAGCCGTGCCAGCCGGTCGCAAATTGACAACCCAAGCCCCAGACCTCTTTCGCCCCATGGCGAGTTGCGTTCGATGCGCGTGAACTCGCCATAGATCTGCTCGCGGTGCTTCTCGTCGATTCCGGGTCCGGTGTCGTAGACAATGACCTCGAGTTCCTCGCCACGTCGTCGGCAGCCAACCGCGACGCCGCCGTGCTCCGTGTAGCGCAGCGCGTTCGACAGGTAGTTCTGGACGATCCGGCGCAGCAGTATCCGGTCACTGCGCACGCTGGCGCGGCTGTAAGCGACCGTGAGTCTCAGCTTGCGCGCGTGGGCCAGCGGCGCATATTGCCGGCGCAGGTCTTCCAGCAGATCGGCGATCGGGAAGCTGGCGCATTCGGGCTTCAGGGCACCGCTATCCAGGCGCGCGATATCGAGCAGGTCGCTGAGCAGTTCCTCGGCGGCGCGCATTGAACTGTCGAT
>Ga0075018_10000745_pt1 | contig 10293 bp, 8 predicted proteins | sample ColStrG_CSR_2014_FD_71471 | JGI IMG/M metagenome (GOLD analysis project Ga0075018, IMG submission 71471) | Freshwater sediment microbial communities in response to fracking from Pennsylvania, USA - Cold Stream Run_MetaG_CSR_2014 | ecosystem: Environmental > Aquatic > Freshwater > Creek >... | reverse complement strand
ACCGCGCCCAGGCCGAGTGCCAGCAGCAGGGTCTTGCCGATGAACCACACGATGGCACCCAGCAGGCCGCCGCTGGCCGCGGCGCCGAGGTAGCGGCCGAAGATCGCGCGCAGGATGGCCGAGGCCACCATGAAGCCGATGAACAATCCGGGCAGCGCATGCCACAGTGCGCCAGCACCGCCCTTCCAGCCGCTGTCGGGCGGCGGCAGCGGCTCACCGTCGCAGACCCTGATGATCTGATCGACGCCAGCGTTGAGGCCGGCGCCGAATTGTCCCTGCTTGAACAGCGGGATCATCGTCTCGTCCTCGATGCGGTTTGAAGTGGCGTCGGTCAATGCGCCCTCGAGCCCACGCCCGACCTCGATGCGCAGGTCGTGATCGTCCATGACCAGCAATACCAGCACGCCATCATCGACCTTCGCGCGCCCCAGCTTCCACGCATCGGTGACGCGGATCGAATACTGCTCGACCGTCTCGGGCTGTATGGTCGGCACGATCAATACGGCGATCTGCGTGCCCTTGCGCGCCTCGAAAGCCTTGAGTTTCTGCTCGAGTTCGCCCTGCTCGCCGGCGGTCAGCGTGCCGGTCAGGTCGGTGACGCGTGTTTCCAGCCTGGGGATGGGCTGCAGCTTCTGCGCCCACAACGGCGGCGCGCAGACCAGGCACGCGAGCGCGAGCAGCGCCAGCCGCAGGCTCGCAACGCGCACCGCGAAGCCCCCGGCGGCGCGCACTATTGTCCGGCGGGTTTACCCGCGGGTGCTGCGGCGCCAAAGTCGACGGTAGGCGGCTTGGCGATCACCGCCTCGTTCTCGACCGTGAAATTGGGCTTGGTCTGGTACTTGAAGATCATCGCCGTCAGGTTGCTCGGGAAGGAGCGGATCGTGACGTTGTACTCGCGCACCGCATCGATGTAGCGCGTACGGGCCACGGCAATGCGATTCTCCGTGCCCTCCAGCTGCGCCTGCAGGTCGCGGAAATTCTGGTCGGACTTCAGCTGCGGATAATTCTCGCTGACCGCGATCAGGCTCTTGAGCGCCGAACTCAGTTCGCCCTGCGCGGCCTGGAATTTCTTGAACGCGGCCTCGTCGTTCACCAGTTCAGGCGTGGCCTGGATCGTGCCCACCTTGGCGCGCGCCTCGGTGACGCCCAGCAGCACGCTCTTTTCCTGCTCGGCATAGCCCTTGACCGTGGCCACCAGGTTGGGCACCAGGTCGGCACGCCGCTGGTATTGGCTGATCACATCGGACCAGGCGGCCTTGACCGTCTCATCCTGCCCCTGGATGCGGTTGTAACCACAGCCGCTGAGCAGCGCCACCACAGAGGCCACCAGCAATACCCGGATCGCTTGCATGTCGAATCTCCACTGGCCAGACGCTGGCCGGAAAGGACGCCAGATTACCGGCAAAGCGGCGCGCACGCCAACCGCATCGGGCCATGCGGCGCGCGGTGTCAGGTCAGCGGGCGCAAGGGTCGACGCGCCAGCAGCGGATCAACGCGCGTGAGCAACCAGTAGGCGAAGCGCGAACGCCAGCGTTCCCACCAATGGCGGCGTGCATGCCACTGCGCCGCGGGCACGGCGCGGCTGTGCGCCAGCGATCCGGCGAACAAGTCCCGTGCCTGCGCAGCCAGTTCCGGCCACTCGAGCCGCAGCAGCAGCTCGTAGTTGATGTTGAGACTGCGCCGATCGAGGTTGCAGGAGCCCACGTACACCGTATCGTCCATCACCAGCAGTTTCGCGTGCAGCACCTGCGGCTGGTATTCGAACAGGCGCGCGCCGCCGGCAAGGATGCGCGCATACAGGTGCTCGGCTGCGTAACGCGCCATCGGCACATCGCTCAAGGCGCCCAGCAGCAGCGTCACGGCGCCGCCACGCTGACGCACGCGCCGCAACGCACGCCGGATGCCGGCCGGCGGCAGGAAGTAGGCCGCCATGCAATGCACCGCGTGCGCGCGCTGCAGATCGGCGCGCAAGGCCCGCCGCAGCCGGCCGTGCGGCCAGCCCGGGCCGCTCGTGAGCAGCCGCACCGCACCTGCGCCGACCGCGGTGGCACGCACCAGGTGGCGAAAAGTGCGGATCGCGGTGGCGCTCACCGGCGCCAGCGCAAACATCGCCGCGAAGCTGGCCGCCAGCGCCGTGACCACCGGCCCTTCGATCTGCAGCGCCAGATCGCGCCAGCCGCGGGTGATGCCATCGCCGGCATATTCGGGCGCGATGTTGATGCCACCGACGATGGCCACGTGGTCATCACAGACCAGGAGCTTGCGATGGTCGCGGCACGAGAGGCGCAGGCGCCGCGCCGCGCTGAACACCCGCGCCTCACCGCCCGCCGCACTGAGCGGCGCGAAGAAATCGGCGGGCAAGCCCTCGGAACCGAAGGCGTCGTACAGTACGCGCACCCGCACGCCGCGTGCACAGGCGCGCAGCAGCGCCGCGAGCAGTCGCGCGGCAGGATCCCTATCGGCGCTGACACCGGCGGCGGGCGCCGCGCAGCGCACCAGGTAGCTCTCCAGACACACGAGTTCGCGCGCGCCATCGATCAGCGCGTCCATGGCCGCATAGGCCGAATCACCATCGGGCAGCCACTGCGCCCGGTGCTGGCCCAGGGTGCAGGATTTCGGTGCTTCGCCACTCATGGCCGACACTGTACAAAAAAAATGCCCCGGCGAACCGGGGCATGGGAGGAGCGGACTTACAAGAGGGGAGTAAAGTCCGCCAGGGGATATCGTCAGTGCAGAGGCGACCAGTCCAGGATGCGGATCTCCTCGGCTTCCAGTTCCATGCTGCCGGCCAGCACTTCCGAGAGTTCGTACTCTTCGGCCCGCTGGCGCAGCGGCCGGGTCAATTCCACGACGCCACTCCATTCACCCGCCTGCGCAACGTGTTGCGAGTCGGCTATAAAATGGGCGTAGTACTTGCTACCCATGGCTCCGAGCCTACGCTGCGCCACCTCGACCCCGCTGTGAGCCACTGCACATCTGCCCTCGCCGGAGCCCCGTTTGAGCCGCTACCGCCCGCCAGTACCGCAAAGTTCGAAATACATCACAGTTGCCGGCGAGGCCCGCCTGCGCGCTGAGCTGGAGCAGCTGTGGCGCAGCGAGCGCCCGCGCGTCACGCAAGCCGTCTCCGCCGCCGCTGCCCAGGGGGACCGTTCGGAAAATGCCGACTACACCTACGGTAAACGCCGCCTGCGAGAAATCGATGCAAGAGTCCGCCACCTGCGCAAGCGCCTTGAGGGCATGGTCGTAGTGAGCAAACCGCCCAGCGACCCGAAGAGGGTGTTTTTCGGCGCTGTGGTGACGTTGGAGGATGAATCAGGACAACGCGTTGATCACCGCATCGTCGGGCCCGACGAATTCGCCGATGTCCCGGGCGGCATCAGCATGGACGCACCGCTGGCGCGGGCGCTGCTCGGCAAACCACTGGACGCCGAAGTGACCGTAGTTGTCCCCGGCGGCGAAAAAACCTACGTGGTAGTTAAAATCATGTACCCACCCGCAGACGCCTAGGCGTCAGGTGACGCGCACGTTCTTGAATTGCCAGGGATCGGATTTGTCGAGGTCTTCGGGGAACAACCGCTCACGGTCACTCAGCGGCGTCCAATCCGTGTACTGACCCACGACCGGGCCGAGGTACGGCATGCAGATTTCCAGGCAGCGGCGGAAATCCATCTCGTCAGGTTCGACGACGCCGCGATTCGGGTTTTCCATCGCCCAGACGATTCCCGACAGCACAGCGACAGTGACCTGAAGGGTTGTTGCGCTGTTGTATGGCGCGAGCTTGCGGGCTTCATCGATGCCCAGCTGCGAGCCGTACCAGTAGGCGTTCTTCTTGTGGCCGACCAAGAGTACGCCCAGCTCGTCGATGCCGGTGGTGATGTCGTCCATCATGATGCGTTTGCGGTCCTGCATCTGGTAGTTGCGGCCGGAGAACTCGTGCACCGAGAGCACAGCGTTGTCGGAGGGGTGATACGAGTAATGCACGGTCGGGCGGTACTCGACGTTGGAATCCTTGATGACGGTGAAGTAGTCGGCGATCGAGATTGCTTCGCCGTGCGTGATCAGGAAGCCGTGGTACGGGCCGGCGTTGGGGGCCCAGCTGCGCACGCGCGTGGCGACGCCGGGTTGCATCAGGTAAATCGCGGCGCCGTCGCCGAAATCGAAGCGCTTGCCATCGCGCGGGAAGTTGCGCTCGTGCGAACCCCAACCGAGCTCCGCGGGCTGCGAGCCTTCGGAGACGAACCCGTCCACCGACCAGGTGTTCACGAACTCGTTGGGCTCCTTGGGGATGCTCGAGACCTGCGTATCGCGTTCGGCGACGTGGATCGCGCGTACGTCCAACAGCTGGCCGAGTGCCGCCCACTCGGCGCGCGTGCTCGGGTTGCCGGCCTCGAGCTTCAGATCGGTGGCGATGTTCAACATCGCCTGCTTCACCAGGTGCGAGACCAGCCCGGGATTCGCCCCGTGCGTGAGCACCGCGGTCGGCTGCCGCTGCCCGCTGCTGCGCAGCGCCAGTGCCTCGGTGCGCAGCGCGTAGTTGGTGCGGCGCGCGATCGGCGTGGCCGGATCGGTGTAACCACCGGGCCAGGGCTCGATGCAGGTATCGATGTACATCGCGCCTTTTTCCCAGGCGTAGCGGATCAGCGCGATGGTGGAGACATCCACCGAGACATTGACGATGAAATCGCCGCGCCCGACCAGCGGATCGAGCGTGCGGCGCAGGTTCTCGCGCGTGATGCGCTCTTTCTGGAACTTGACGCCGTAGCGCTGTGCTTCCTCGCGCCCCAGCTCGTCTGCACTGACAATCGACATGCGCGACGCCGGGCAACCGATGTGACGCAAGATCAGCGGCAAAACCCCCTGACCGATGGCGCCAAAGCCCACGAAAATGATGCGTCCGGGAAAGTCGTTGTAGTGCAGTGTGTCCGCCATGATGCGCCCTGTGTTATCGCCGTTGTGTGCGCTGGGGGTGCAGGGTAGCAATCGTCTTCATCGGACGCCAGCGTAAGCGGAACTCACGGAAGGAATCGGATAAGACGCGCTCGCGTCAGCGCAACCGCCAGCGACGCGGAGTTACGCGACTTTCAGGTCCGGCGCCAGCGCCGCGACGCGGCCGAGCCACCTGCCAAGCGCCGGGTAGTTCACCTCCAGCGGCAGAAACCTTGCTGCGAGCTCACGCGCACCAGGCACCGCCAACGCGCGCAGCAGCAACAGGATGTCGGGGTAAATCACCATGTCGGCGGCGGAGAAGCGCTCGCCTACCACCCAGTCGGACTGCGCCAGGCGCCGCTCGATGGTGCGCGCTTCGCTGGCCACGCGCTGCATCGCCTCGTGGGTGCTCTCGTTGAGCGTGGGTTCGCGCACATACAGCATTTCCTGCGCGATCTGCATCAGGCTGGGTTCGGCGTAGGCCTGGTATTCGCAGATCACGCGCATGATCACGCCGGCTTCCTCCGGGCTGGTGCCGAAGATCGGCGGCTGCGGATACTTGCGGTCGAGGTAATAGAGGATCGCGACCGACTCGAAGCACACGTAGTCGTCGTCGCGCAGCACCGGCAGCTGTCCGCGCGGATTCATCGCCAGCATCTGCGGGGCTTTGTGCTCCTGCTGGTCGAATTTGAGCTGGTGGCTGCGGTACTTGAGGCCCTTGTGCTCGAGCGCAAGCATGACTCGCCAGCAATAGGCGCTGCCGCTTCCCCAGTACAGATCTATGGCCATAGGGTGAGTGCTCCACAGCGATTGTAACGGCTCGCGGTCCTGATTTTGCAATCGTCTTTTGCTATCGTGCGCGCGCCGATCAGGGCAAGGGCACAGCGAGGCGTACAGCGGATGAGTCAGCAATCTACACCGCGCCGCGGCAATGGCAGCTGGAGCGTGGACGACGCGCTCGAGCTCTACAGCGTGCCGGCCTGGGGATCAGGCTACTTTTCCATCAACGAGGCCGGCAATGTGGTGGTGCGGCCCGATACCACGCCGGCCCGGGAAATCGACCTGCACGAGGTGGTCGAGGGGCTGCAGGCGCGCGATCTGGCCGCGCCGGTGGTGGTGCGCTTCTCGGACATCCTGGCCCATCGCCTGCGCCACCTGCATGACGCCTTCGCGCGGGCGATCGCCGAGAACGACTATCGCAACCGCTACGCCGCGGTGTTCCCGATCAAGGTCAACCAGCAGCGCCTGGTGGTCAACGAGGTCTATCGCTACGGCAAGGAATTCGGTTTCGGGCTGGAAGTGGGCTCCAAGCCGGAGCTGCTGGCGGTCATGGCGACCACCGAGGCGGCCAGTGACCGGCTCATCATCTGCAACGGCTTCAAGGATTCGAGCTACATCGAGGCGGTGATCCTGGCCACGAAGCTCGGCCGCACCATCATCCCGGTGGTGGAGAATTTCGACGAGCTGGCGTTGATCCTGCGCCACGCCGAGACCTATGGCGTGCGCCCGCGACTGGGCGTGCGCGTGAAGCTGGCGAGCGAAGGCTCAGGTCGCTGGCGCGACTCGGCCGGCGAGAAATCGAAGTTCGGCCTGTTCGTCACCGAGATCATCGACCTGCTGGCCGCCTTGCGCGCCCGCGGCATGGAAGACTGCCTCAAGCTGGTGCATTGCCATCCGGGCAGCCAGCTGCAGGACATCCGCCGCGTCAAGGAAGCCATCAACGAGCTGGCACATGTCTACGCCGAGCTGAAGCTGCTGGGCGCCGGGCTCGAATACATCGACGTGGGCGGCGGCCTGGGCGTCGACTATGACGGCACCGGCACCAACTTCGCCTCGTCGATGAACTACACGCTCAACGAATACGCCAATGATGTGGTGTATCGCGTGGCCAGCGTCTGCAATACGCGCGGCATCGCCCACCCGATGATCATCAGTGAATCGGGCCGCGCCATCGCCGCGCACCACAGCGTGCTGATCTTCAATACGCTGGGCAGCTCGCGCCTTGATCGCTTCCACGTGGACGCCGAGGAGGCGGCCGCGCCCGGCACCACGCTGCCGCAACCGGTGCGCGACCTGTACGACGCCTGGCGCACCGTCGATGAGCGCCGCCTGGTGGAGTGCTTCCACGATGCGCAGACGGCGCGCGACCAGGCGCTGCAGATGTTCAACCTCGGCCTGCTGTCGCTGGCACACCGCGGCCTCGCCGAGCGGCTGTACTGGGGCACCTGCGAGCGCATCCGCGCCTGCTGCCGCAAGCTCGGCGAGACGCCCGAGGAACTCGAAGACCTCGAGAACGTGCTCTCGGACATCTACTTCTGCAATTTCTCGCTGTTCCAGTCACTGCCCGACAGCTGGGCCATCGACCAGCAGTTTCCGATCATGCCGATCCACCGCCTCAACGAGCGGCCGACCCGCAACGGCGTGCTGGCCGACATCACCTGCGATTCGGATGGGCGCATCGATCGCTTCGTCAGCGCGCGCGAGGCCAAGCGCACGCTCGAGCTGCACGAGCTGAAGGCGGGCGAGGAGTATTACCTCGCGGCCTTCCTGGTCGGCGCCTACCAGGAAACGCTCGGCGACCTGCACAACCTGTTCGGCGACACCCACGTGGTGCACATCCGCCTGCACGATGAGGGCGGCTGGTGGATCGAGGAAGTGGTCAAGGGCGACACCGCCAACAAGGTGCTCGAGTACATGGAGTACGACGTCGCCGAGCTGGCGCCGGCGCTGGCGCGCGATTGCGAGCGCGCCGTGCGTGAAGGGCGCATGTCGGTGGCCGAGAGCCAGGCGCTCAAGCGCTTCTACGAGCAGGAACTGGACGGCTACGCCTACCTCGAACCGTAGTCGCCGGCGCGGCCTATTTTTGCAGCGCGCCGAACACCTTCTTCACCAGTGAACTCGCCTGGCCGAGCGGATCCTTGCGGATCGCGCGCTCTTCGTCGGCCATCACGGTGTACAGGCCGCTGAGCGCCCGCGCGGTCACGTAGTCATCGAGGTTGGCGTCTTCGTTCTTCACCAGGCCCAGTGCGGCGGCCTTGCCGGCGTACTGATCGTAGAGCGAGGCGATCTTGAGCCGCGCCGTGGCGCGCGCGACGATCGGCTTGAACTTCGTGGTCAGCGTGGTCGCCGTGGTGCGCTGGAAATACTGCGTGCCTGCATCGTCGCCGCCCGTGAGGATGCCCTTGGCATCGGTGAGCGTCATGCGCTGCAGCGCCTGCTTGAGCACCGGCTTGGCCTCGGCCATCGCCGACTCGGCGGCGTGATTCATCGCCGCCTTGAGCTCATCGGCATCGTCGCCGCGCCCGATCAGCCGCAAGCCTTTCTCGACTTTCTGCAGCGCGGGCGGCAGCGGGATCGTGACCTTGGCGTTCTTGAGGAAGCCATCGGTCGCGCCCAGGTTGGCGACCGCCGTGTCGATGCCCTGCCCCAGCGCCGCACGCAGGCCGCCGGAGGCATCCCTGGAACTGAGCAGGTCGAGGGCACCGGCGCAGGCGGGCCCGGCGTTGAAAGCCGCGAGCGCCAGCAGCGCGCCGGCCAGCGCGGTCAATCGTCCGTGAATCGCCATGATCCGCCCCTTGCTGGTTACCACATGTCCTTGAGCTTGGCGCCGATGTCGATGGTATCGGCACGGGCCTCGTTGAGCGTGCTATCGCCGCTGGTCGAGCCCTGGTAGGCGGTCTGCTCGCAGCACTTGAGCACCTTGTCGCTGATGAAGCGGCTGCGCGCGCCATACACATGCGCATCGCCGGTACGCGGCTGCTGCGTGAGCGGAAATTTCAGCGGCGCGCACAGGTACAGCTCGTTGCGCGCGCGGGTCATCGCCACGTACAGCAGCCGGCGCTCCTCGTCGATCAGATCGGTGCGGCCCGTGGAGAACTCCGAGGGGAAACTGCCGTCGACGACGTTCAGCACGAAGACCGTGTCCCACTCCATGCCCTTGGCGGAATGCACGGTCGAGAGGATCAGGTAGTCCTCGTCGTGGAGCGGCGCACCGGAAAGGTCGCCGGCGCCATTGGGCGGATCGAGCGCCAGCTCCGAAATGAAACGCTCGCGCGAGGGGTATTGCCCCGAGAGCTGCTCGAGCTGATCAAGGTCGCCGATGCGCGTGTGGGTCTGCTCGTACTGGCGTTCCATGTGCGGCTGGTACCAGTCGCGCGCCAGCTTCACCTGGCCGGGCCAGGGCTTCTGCGGCTCGGCCAGCGAGATCAGCAGTTTCGACAGCTTGGGCAGGTCCTGCAACGCGGCGGCCGGCTTCTGCAGTTCGGCCAGCAGGGCGAAATTGCCGCTGCGCGCCTCGAGCTCGGTGATGATGCGCGAAGCATTCGACGGGCCCATGCCCGGCAGCAGCTGCAGCACGCGAAAGGCCGCCATGGAATTGCGCGGGTTGTCGGCCCAGCGCAGCACCGCGAGCAGGTCCTTGACGTGCGCGGCCTCGAGGAATTTCAGGCCGCCGTATTTCACGAAGGGGATGCGCCGGCGCAGCAATTCGACTTCGAGGATGTCGCTGGCGCTGGCATTGCGAAACAGCACCGCCTGCTTGCGCAGCAGCACGCCCGCCTCGCGGCGCTTGAGCACCTGCGCACAGACATACTCGGCCTGCGACTGCAGTTCGTCGGTCGTGGCGTAGAGCGGCCGCGCGCCGTGACCGCGCACCGACAGCAGGTGCTTGCGATGCTGGCGCGGCGCATCGCTCATCAGCGCATTGGCGACATCGAGCAGCGGCTGCGTGGCACGGTAATTCTGCGCCAGCGTGATCACTTCGGCCTTCGGCTGGTACTGGTCCGGGAAGCCCAGGATGTTCTCCACCGCCGCGCCGCGGAACGAGTAGATCGACTGCGCATCGTCGCCGACCACGGTGACGCCGCTGCCATCGGGTCGCAGGCAGCGCAGGATTTCGCCCTGCAGCCGGTTGGTGTCCTGGTATTCATCGACCAGCACGTGATCGAAGTTCGCGCCCACCTGCGCGGCCAGGCGCGGCTCGCTCATCATCGCGTGCCAGTAGAGCAGCAGGTCGTCATAGTCGAGCAGCCCGTAGCGCTGCTTGCGCTCCACGTAGGCCCGGCACAGTTTGACCAGCTCCTGCTCCCAGCCCAGGCACCAGGCAAACTGCTGCTCGAGGGTTTCGTGCAGGGTCTTCTGCGTGTTCACGCGCCAGGAATAGATCGCCAGGCAGGTGTCCTTGCGCGGAAAGCGCTGGTACTGCTCCGTGTAGCCGAGTTCCTGGCGCAGATTGTCGAACAGATCGGCCGAATCGCCGCGATCGATCACCGTGAAGCCCGGCTCGAGCTTGAGGTGTCGCCCGTAGTGGCGCAGCAGGCGATTGCCGATGGAATGGAAGGTGCCAGCCCACGAGAGGCGCTGCAGCGC
>Ga0075018_10000744_pt1 | contig 10299 bp, 6 predicted proteins | sample ColStrG_CSR_2014_FD_71471 | JGI IMG/M metagenome (GOLD analysis project Ga0075018, IMG submission 71471) | Freshwater sediment microbial communities in response to fracking from Pennsylvania, USA - Cold Stream Run_MetaG_CSR_2014 | ecosystem: Environmental > Aquatic > Freshwater > Creek >... | reverse complement strand
ATCGGCATCTGCGGCATCGGGAAGGCCGTATGGGCGCCGACCAGCGGCGAAATCTCGAGCCGCCCGATCTCCGGATAGCGCAGGTTGTCGGGCGTCGGCTCCTTCGGCCCATGCAACAGCTTGTCGCGGTCGACGATCTGCAAAATGCCGCCCTTGCTGCTGCCGTAGCCGAAATAGATGCGGTTGCTCTGCGGCAGCGGGATGGGCCCATGCACATCCGTGGGCACCGGCCCGGTCGAGCCGGGCTCCTGGCCAGGCAGGCCGAAGTCGCGGATTTTCACCGGATGGGCCGGGTCGCCGAGATCATAAACCTCGGTCATCCGATTGACGCGCCATCCCGGCACCGCGGAGACGATATAGGCGACGCCGCTATCGCATTCCCACCAGCTCTTGTGCGTATCCTTGTAGTCGCCACCGATGCTCGCCAGCAGCGCCGGCTTGGTGGGGTCGGTGACATCCCAGACTTCGTGCCCTCGGGTGCCGAGCGTGCGCAGCAAATAGAACTTGCCGCGATCGGCGCGCGGCAGCGTTGCGCCGGAGCAAATGCGCGTCATCTGGGCGCCGCCACCTTCGCCGGAGCCGGCGGTGCCGGGGATATGCTTGAGGTATTTCGGATGCGCCGGATCGGTAACGTCGACGATCGAGGTACCGTTGAATTCCGCCTCGCCGGTCTGCGCATTGATCGGCCTGGGAACGTCGGGGCTGCCGCCGTGATGGCCGATATAGGCGATGTAGCGATCGCCTTGATGCACGATGGTCGGTTGATAGGCGCTGCGTGCCTGCAGCTCGTTGTAGCCGACCAGGCGCATGTTGCTGGCCTCCGGCGGCGCGCCGATCTTCTGCATCTGCTGGGCCGCGGCGGGAATGACGAGGATCAGCGCGACGAAGACAGCTGCGGCGATGGGCATTCGAAGCATTTGTGACATGGCGACCTCCTATCGACGGGCTCAGTGGTCTCCTTCTCCCCGCGTGCGGGGAGAGGTTGGCAAGACTACAGCGGCGGCAGGCCCGCGATCGCACGCGCTTCGCCGGTCAGCTCCAAGATGTGCAATCCGGTGTTGGCGCGATCCGCCAGATAGATATAGCCGCGGTCATCGGTCTCCGCATTGTTGCTCTGGATCACGGCATTGCTGCAACGCTGCTGACCGCCGATCATGCCGCAGCGCGGTTGCGTCGCCTTGGTGATCGACGGAATGAAATAGCCGACTTCCTTCGGCTCATAAGGATTGCGGATGTCGAGCACGCGGACGCCGGCATTGAAGAAGGTGACGAAGGTCAGCTTCTGGTAGAACGGCGGTCCCATGCTCTCGTTCGAGGAATGCGAGCCGAAGCGCCCACCGCGCGCGCAAAAATTGCCGCTCGCCTCCGGCACGGTCCAGTGCGACACGACCATCGGCTTCCCCTCGACCGTATCGTCTACGAAGAACGCCATCTGCCGGCCCTCCCCGCATTCCTCGCGGAAGGTCTCGCCCACCACCATGATGATGTCGCGCTCGGCGCCTTCCTTCTCGTGTGCAAATTCGGGAATCTTGAACTTGCCGAGCGGCAGGCTGGTGTGCGCCCCATAGAGCGGCGACATGTCGAGACGCCCGACTTGCGGATAGAGCAGGTTTTCCGGAGTCGGCTCCTTCGGGCCCTTGAGGAGCTTGTCGCGGTCAACGATCTGAACGATGCCGCCCTTGTTGGTGCCGAAAGCAAAATAGACGCGGTTGCCCTTGGGCCCGGTGGAGATCAGGCCGTGGATGGCGACCGGTATGGCGCCGGTCGCACCGGGCTGTTGTCCGACCAGCCCGAAGTCGCGGATCTTGACCGGATTGGCCGGGTCGCTCAGGTCGTAGACCTGGGTCATGCGGGCCCGCCATCCCGGCGGCGTCGAGACCAGATAGGCGATGCCGCCCTCGCATTCCCAATAGTTCTTGTGGGTGTCCGACATTCCCATGAGGCGCGTGAGCACCTTGGGCTTGGCCGGGTCGGTCACGTCCCAAATCTCGTGGCCGTCCCGTCCGAACGCGCGCAGCAGATAGACCTTGTCCGGGTCGCCCTTGCCCAGGCTGCGCCCGTCGCACACGCGCGTCATCTGCGCGGCGCCGGCCTCGCCGTCGCCGACCGCGCCCGGAATATGCGCGAGATATTTCGGCTGCTTCGGGTCCGTGACGTCGACGATCGAGGTGCCGTTGAGCTCGGCCTGGCCGTTGATGGTGTTGAGCGGCTTGGCGAACTCGCCGCTGCCGCCATGGTGGCCGATATAGGCGATGTAGCGGCCGCCCTGCTTGAAGATCGTGGGCTGATAGGCCGTGCGCCCCTGCAGGTCGTTGTAGCCGACGAGGCGCGTGTTCATCGCCTCCGGCGGATCGCCGATTTTCGGCGCCTCCTTCCGGGTCTGCGCCGCGGCCAGGCTCGCGATCAGCGCCGACGCTGCCACCGCCAAAGCGATGATGGCTCGTGCCGAAAATTTCCCCGTCATGGACCCGTTCTCCCTGCTGTCGTTTCTTTTTGAGCGATCGGCTTGGTGAACCATCGGCGGTCCCCGATCGAATGTCGCCCCCTGACAATTTCATGTCGCCGGGAAGCCGTAAAGGCGCCCCCTCGCGCCGTGCTGCCTCGCTGCCGTATCTGAGTTGTATCGGATGCCCTTATGCCAGCGCCGCCTTGACCCGCTCGGGATGCAACGGCAGCTCGCGGATGCGCTTGCCGGTGGCGGCCGTGAACGCGTTGGCGATGGCGGCCGCGGTCGGGCCTTGCGACGCTTCGCCCGCGCCCAGCGGGTGCTCGTTCGGCCGGTCGATGAGCACGGTCGTGACGCTCGGCGCTTCGTTCATGGTCAGGATCGGGTAGCTGTCCCAGCTCTGGGACAGGATTCCCGTCTTGTCGAAGCGCACCTGCTCATGCAGCGTCCAGCTCGTGGACTGCACGATGCCGCCCTCGATCTGGTTGGTGAGGCCGTCCGGATTGATGATCTGTCCGGAATCGACCGCCACGAAGGCGCGTGGCACCTTGATCCGGCCGCTCGCGCGATCAAGCTCGAGATCGACCACGATCGCCACATAGGTGGCGAGCGTCTTGTATTTCGCGAACGCGACGCCGCGCCCGCTCGTACCGGTCCCCTTTTGGCCCGGCTTCCAATCGGCAGCCTTGGCGGCCGCTTCGAGCACCGCCTTGGCGCGCGGATCCTTGAGATGCGTGATGCGAAACGCGACCGGATCGGCCTCCGCCTCGGCGGCCAGCTCGTCCATGAACGATTCGATCGCGAACACGTTGGCGTAGGCGCCGAGCGTGCGCAGCGCCGAGACCCGCAGCGGCATCTCCTTGATCAGGTGGCTGGTGATGCGCGAACGCGGCAGGTCGTACAACGGTATGGCGTTGCGATCGCCGGCACCCGCGGGCTGCGGCGCCGCGCGCGGCGGACCCGGCTGCTTCGGCTTTTCCAGATACCAGCTCGCCAGCAGATTGACGCCGTCCGGATCGCCCGGCCGCATGTTGTGGCTGTTGCTCCACACATCGTAGTTCCAATCGACGATGCGACCGTCCTTGAGCGCGGCACCGGCACGCATCACCATGGCGGGCCCATAGGGCTCCCACATGAACTCGTCGTCGCGCATCCATTGCACCCGCACCGGCCGGCCGGCCGTGGCGCGGGCCAGCAAGGCGGCGTCGAGGGCGACGTCGTCGGCGGCATTGTGGCCGTAGCAGCCCGAGCCTTCGGCATGGATGCAGCGGATGGCGGAGGCCGGCATGTCCAGCGCCTTGGCCATGGTGGCGCGCAGCGGGAACACGCCTTGAGTATGGGTCCAGATCGTCAGCTTGCCGTCCTGGACCTGGGCGAGCGAACAGGACGGTCCGATCGAGGCATGCGCCATGTAGGGCCGGTGATAGGTGGCGTCGACGCGCTTGGCGCCGTCCGGGAGCGCGGCCTGCTTGTCGCTGATGACCTTGTCGTCCATCGCCAGCGACAGCAGGTGCTCGTAGATTTTCGCCGGGTCGGGCAGCGCGGTGCCGCCGGACCAGCGGGCCGATTTCTTGAGCGCATCGCGCGCCTTGATGGCTTGCTCCTCGCGCTCCGCGACCACGCCCAGGAAGCTGCCGTCGCGCACCACCGCCGTGACGCCCGGCAGCGCCTTCGCGGCCGCCTCGTCGAAGCCCTCGAGCTTGGCGCCGTAGCGCGGCGGACGCACCACGCGGCCGTGCAGCATGCCGGGCAGCCGGATGTCCTGCACATAGGCGGCGCCGCCCGTCACCTTGGCCGGAATGTCGCGGCGCGGGATCGCCTTGCCGACAATCTTGTGCTCGGCGGGCGGCTTGGGCGCCACCTTGGCGGTCGCCTCGCGATGCAGATCGACCTCGCCGGCGAGTTCCCCGTAGCCGACCTTGCGGCCATCGCGGCCGGTAATGATGCCGTCGCTCACGGTCAGCGTGTCGACCGCAACGGAGAACCGCTTGGCGGCGAGATCGATGAGGATCGAACGCGCCTCCGCGCCCGCCATCCGCAGCGCCGTGCCGCTCGCCTCGATCGATTGGCTGCCCGCCGTCTGACCCTCGTTGGGGGTCTGGCCGGTATCGCCGGAGATCATCCTGATGCTGGCCAATGGAAGGTCGAGCTCCTCGGACGCGATCTGGGCGAGCGCCGTGAGGATGCCCTGGCCGAGTTCGACCTTGCCGGTGAACACGGTCGCGGTGCCATCCTGGTTGATACGCAGCCAGGCATCGAGCATGCGATTGCCGTTGAGGCTTCCGGGCAGGTTTGCGGGTTGCTGGCCGAGCGCCAAGCGCGGCGCCAGGCTGAAGGAGAGCACGATGCCGCCGAGCGCGGCTGCGAATTCACGCCGAGAGAGGTTGGGAGCGTTCATGGTCAGGTCTTCCCGTTCGCCTGCGCGGCCCGCAAGACCGCCCGAATGATGCGATTGTGGGTGCCGCAGCGGCAGAGATTCGGTGCCAAGGTCGCGCGCACATCAGCTTCGGTCGGATGCGGAATGCGATCGAGCAATTCCTTGGCGGTCATGATCATGCCGTTGATGCAATAGCCGCACTGCGCCGCCTGCTCGTCCATGAAGGCCTTTTGCAGCGGATGCGGCTTGTCGACGGTGCCGAGACCTTCGATGGTGGTGATCTCCTGCTGGCCGATATCCTGGATGGCCCGCACGCAGGATCGCGCCGGTATGCCATCGAGCAATACGGTGCAGGCGCCGCACTGCTCGAGCCCACAGCCGAACTTGGCGCCGTTGAGCGCAAGATCGTTGCGCAGCACATAGAGCAAGGGCGTATCGGGCTCGGCCGTAACCGAGTGAACGACCCCGTTGACCTTCAGGCTGATCGCCATGGCAGTCCTCGAAAAGGCGGCGGTTGCCGTTGTTGACGCCGTCGGTGGTGAGATTGGCTGCATCTTGCGTCGTCGCGATGCAGCCGTCGAGACCCTTAGCGAGCGTATATTACCGCATTTTTACCGTGGCGAAACGTCGCCTTGCGCCCACATCGCCGTGGTCCGGCCATGGAAGTCCGCGAATCGGCCGGCCGTGATCGCCGACCGGGCACCGGCCATCAGCTCCTGATAGTAGGAAAGATTAACCATCGTCAGCAGGATGGCGCCGAGCATCTCGCCGGCCTTGACCAGGTGGTGGAGATAGGCGCGCGAATAGTCCCGCGCCGCCGGGCATGCGCTGGCCTCATCCAGCGGGCGCGGATCCTCGGCATGCCGCGCGTTCTTCAGGCCGATCGGCCCCAGGCGTGTGAAGGCGAGACCGTGCCGGCCGTTGCGGGTCGGGAGCACGCAGTCGAACATATCGATGCCGCGCGCCACCGCGTCGAGCAGATCCGCGGGCGTGCCCACCCCCATCAGATAGCGCGGCCGATCCACGGGCAGCGCCGGGGCGACGCCTTCGATCGTCCGGAGCATCACCTCCGGCGCCTCCCCGACCGCAAGTCCGCCGATCGCATAGCCCTGGAAATCCATATCGACGAGCGCCGCGAGGCTCTCCAGGCGCAACTCGGAATCGTCGCCGCCCTGGACGATGCCGAATAGCGCGCGCCCCGCCGGCACCCCTTCGAAAGCGCGCTTCGAGCGCTCGGCCCAGCGCAGCGACAATCGCATGGCGCGCTCGATATCGGCGCGCGGCGCCGGCAGCTTGATGCATTCGTCGAGCTGCATGGCGATGTCGGAACCGAGCAGGGCCTGAACCTCGATCGCACGCTCGGGCGTGAGCTCGACCATGGCGCCGTCCAGATGCGAGCGGAACGTCACCGCCCGTTCCTCGACCTTGCGCAGGCCGGACAGGGACATGACCTGGAAACCGCCGGAATCCGTCAGAATCGCATGCGGCCAGTTCATGAATGTGTGCAAGCCGCCGAGCGCCGCGATGCGCTCGGCACCGGGGCGCAGCATCAGATGATAGGTGTTGCCCAGAACGATGTCGGCACCGCCGGCGCGCACCGCCTGCGGCAGCATGCCTTTGACAGTGGCCTGGGTGCCGACCGGCATGAAGGCAGGCGTCGCCACCCGGCCATGGGGCGTCGCGATCTCACCGCAGCGCGCGGCGCCGTCGGTGGCAGCTAAGCGGAACTGGAAGGCATCGGGCATCGGCATCGCGCGGGTTTTGAGGCGGGGGAACGCGGTTGAATAGAAGCCCGTCAGGACCTGGCATAAGTGAATCAAATCAATTGGTTATTGGCAGGTGGAACACCGAGAGCTTCGGCCACGATCCTTAGGCTTACTGTCGCGTCCGTGTCCAATCTAAAAACGCGGAGCCCGGCTCGACGCCTTCGCGGCGCGAAGCGATCGCCGTCCGGTGGTCGGCATCGCGTGAATGCCGAAGCCGAGGGGGCGCCACCCCTGATTGTGTCCGGTGTGGGACGTGATTATCATCATTTGGGGCTTGGCGGCGTCGGCGGCGCAGCCTGTGGCCCAAAACGCCTGAATGCGAGGCGCCGTGGCACGCATATCTCGACCGACCGAGGACATCCGTCAGCACTACGAAGTCGTCGTGATCGGATCGGGCTATGGCGGTGCCATCGCGGCCAGCCGCATGGCGCGAGCGGGTCGCCGGGCTTGCCTTCTGGAACGCGGGCGCGAGTATCTGCCGGGCGAATACCCGGCGCAGCCGAGCGATGGATTGCCCGAAATCCAATACAATACGCCGGTTGGGCATTTCGGCTCTCGGCTCGGCCTGTTCGAGCTCCATATCAACGACGACATGAACGCGCTGGTCGGCTGCGGCCTCGGCGGAACGTCGCTCATCAATGCCAATGTGTCGCTGCGGCCGGACCCCCGGCTGTGGGATGACCCGCGCTGGCCGGCGGCGGTGCGCGATGACTTGCCGACATTGGTGGAAGATGGCTTTCGTCGCGCCGCCGAAATGCTGCAGCCGACGCCGCTTCCCGCCGATTTTCCCGCTCTGCCCAAGCTCGAGGCGCTCGAGGTTTCGGCGCGCGAGCTTGGCATGGCCGAAAAATTCTATCGTCCGCCCATCAACGTCACCTTCCGAGACGGCACCAACAACGCCGGTGTCGCGCAGAAGCGTTGCATCGCCTGCGGCGACTGCGTGTCGGGATGCAATCATTCGGCAAAGAACACCACGTTGATGAACTACTTGCCTGATGCGGCAAACCACGGCGCCGAGATTTTCACCGGCATCGATGTGCGCTCGATCGGGCGCCAAGACGGTCACTGGGTGGTCAACTACGCGATTGTCGCAGATGGAGGCGAGGCGCCAGATGCACCCGAGCAGTTCGTGACCGCCGATCTCGTCATCGTGGCGGCCGGCGCGATCGGCTCGACGGCCATTCTGCTTCGCTCCAAGGAGCGCGGGCTCGCCCTGTCCGGTCGGCTCGGCGAATCCTTCACCGGCAACGGCGACGTTCTGGCCTTCGCCTACGACACCGACCGCACCATCCACGGGATCGGCTTCGGCACGCGGCCGGAAGGTGAGATCAAGCCGGTCGGGCCCTGCATCACCGGCATTATCGACCATCGCGACACCGCCGACGTCCGCGATGGTTTCGTGATCGAGGAGGGCTCGATCCCCGGTGCGATCGGCGGCTTCATGATCGAGATCCTGGGAGCCGCGGCGGCCGGCGCCGGACGCATGGTGAAGCCGGGCCTGATCGCGTGGCTGCGCGAGCGCGTGCGGGCCTTGGTGAGCCTCGTGCAAGGTCCCTACCGTGGCGCGATCGCCAATACGCAGACCTATCTCGTCATGGCGCACGACGACGGGCGCGGCAGGATATCGATCGAGGATGGGCGCCCGCGCATTGCCTGGCCCGGCGTCGGCTCGCTGCCCATATTCGACCGGATCGACGACACCCTCGAAAAGGCGAGCAAAGTGCTCGGCGGCGAATTTGTCCCCGATCCGATCTGGAGCGCGTTGCTCGGCAAGAGGTTGATCACGGTGCATCCGCTCGGCGGGTGCGCCATGGGCGTGGATGCCGGCAGCGGCGTCGTCGATCACGCAGGGCGGGTCTTCAGCGGCGGCGGAGCGGCCGTCCATGACGGCCTCTATGTGGCGGATGCCGCGATCATTCCGCTGTCGCTCGGCGTCAACCCGCTTCTCACCATCTCGGCGCTGGCCGAGCGTTGCTGTGCCTTGATCGCGCGGGAGCGCGGCTGGACTATCGACTATGCCTTCAAGGCGCCGCAGGGTGGCGGCACCCTCGCATGACCATCGCGGCTGTGGCCGAGCGCATCGCCGAAGGAATTGCCCCGACAACCGCTGAGTTGAGGTCCATCAGACATGAATGCGCCACTCGAAGAGTCCCTTCCCCGCAAGGACCTGCAGGATCTCCGCAATCTCTCCCGCGCGCCCGTATTGTCGTATCTGCAGAAGCAGGCCCAACCACTGGCGCCGCGAGACAAGATCGAGAAACTGGCGCCGGCCCGCTATCCGACGCTCGCGGCATTCTCGCCGGCGGGCCTCTGGAAATGGATAAGCGAATATCTAAGCCACCGGATCGGACCCCGGCACCGCTTTCAGGACTATACGACGTCGGGTTCCGATCAAGGCATCTACCGGATGCAAGGTGACGCCGAGGTAATTCGAATTGCTCTTGCCGGCGATTGGGGAACCGGCACCGACGAAGCCGCGCGCGTCGCCGCGACGATCAAAGCCTTCAAGCCGCATTACGCGATTCATCTGGGTGACGTGTATTACGTAGGCGACGACGCGGAGGTGGACGAGAATTTTCTCGGTAAAAAGAATCCCTTGAACGATTACGAGCCGTGCCGCTGGCCGGACGGATTGCAGGGCAGCTTTGCATTGAACGGCAATCACGAAATGTTTGCGCGCGGCAATGGGTATTTTGAGCGCATGCTGCCCGCGCTCGGTCCGATCGCGAACGGAGCGGCGAGCGGCCAGAAGGCCAGCTTTTTCTGCCTGGAGAACGACTTCTGGCGCATCATCGCGTTGGACACGGGCTACAATTCGATCGGGCTGCCCTTGCTGGAATACATTTTTCAGCCCGACTGCGCGCTGCCGCCCGAGCTGATGCATTGGCTGGAGACGGTCGTGCAGCCGCAGCCGGACGACCCGCGCGGGATCGTGCTGCTCAGCCATCACCAGTATTATTCGCAGTCCGACCAGTGGTATCCCAAACCGGCCACGCAATTGGCGCGGTTCTTTGCGCACCCCGTGCTCTGGTTCTGGGGGCACGAGCACCGCATGGCGATCTACAATGAATATGGGGTGGAGAACGGCATCCGGGCATTCGGCAGATGCATCGGCCATGGCGGGATGCCGGTCGAGCTGCCGTCGGAAGACCCGCCGCCGCACCCGGAGTGCGTCGTGGAATTCGCCGATCCGCGGAAGTACAAGGACGACGAAGATCTGACGATCGGATACAACGGATTCGCGCAATTGTCGCTGCAAGGCAACCGCATGAGGATTCAATACGTGGACCTCCACGGCGAGGTCGTGTTTTCGGAGGAGTGGAGCGTGGCGAAGGGTATTCTCACGCGAACCATGAAGACGAGCATGGGCAATTGAGTGGCCGCGCCACACCCGGCGCTCAGGCGCGGAACAGCAAGCAGGCATCCCCGTAGGAATAGAACCGGTAGCCCGCCGCGATCGCATGCGCATAAGCCTGCTGCATCACGTCGAGGCCGCAAAAGGCTGCGACCAGCATGAACAGGGTCGAGCGCGGCAGGTGGAAATTCGTCATCATGAGATCGACCGCCCTGAAGCGATAGCCGGGCGTGATGAACATCGCGGTCTCGCCGGCGAACGGACGAATTGTGCCGTCCTCCTGGCTCGCACTTTCGAGCAGTCGCAGCGAGGTCGAGCCGACCGCCACGATGCGGCCGCCGGCGCGGCGGACGCC
>Ga0075018_10000743_pt1 | contig 10300 bp, 8 predicted proteins | sample ColStrG_CSR_2014_FD_71471 | JGI IMG/M metagenome (GOLD analysis project Ga0075018, IMG submission 71471) | Freshwater sediment microbial communities in response to fracking from Pennsylvania, USA - Cold Stream Run_MetaG_CSR_2014 | ecosystem: Environmental > Aquatic > Freshwater > Creek >... | reverse complement strand
TCTTCCTCTCAGATACATTCGAAACCGGCAGACGAAGCCAGCCCGCCTGATAGCGAGCGTGTATTTGGCGTAGTGCGAACCTTCGGTATCACAAACGATAAGAATGCGGCGCCCCTCACGCCGCGAGGCAAGTTCCGCATATTCACGCAGAACGTCACCGACCCCTTCACGTTTGTTGGCACGGCGCTTCAGGCCGGGATCGCACAGGCGAGAAATGATTTCCCGGCCTACGGCCAAGGCGTGGCTGGGTACGCGAAACGCTACGGTGCGTCCATCGCCGACTTTACTAGCAGTGAGTTCATGAGCACCTTTGTTTTTCCGACGATTCTGCACGAGGACCCCAGATACTTCCGGGAGGGCGAGGGCAGTGTCAAAGGGCGTCTGGGCCATGCGATCGCAAGCGCGTTCGTCACCCGCACCGATTCGGGGCGCACCACCTTCAACTGGTCCAATTCGATAGGGAGAATTGCGGCGGGCGGTATTTCCACTCTGTATTACCCTGCGGAGGATCGGAACGTAGGATTAGTGTTTTCCAGAGCGGGTATTGGTATGGTGTTCGGAACGGCGGGCGCCGTTTTCTCCGAATTTGGGCCTGATATTGAAAGGAAGATCTTCAAGAAGAAGAACCCTAAGTAAATTGGGACGGCGCAGCCCTTTTTCTCGCAAGTCATCTGCGGCAACGCGGCATATAAGGCCACACTGACTGTCAATTTTGCCAGTTCACAGAGTGCCATGATGATCATAAGATTCGCCGATTCGCGCCGGAGCGTCTGACGTGGGACAGACGTGAGCCGGTACCATTTCAAATTCCCAGTTGACACGAGGGATCGATGAAAAACTTCGAGGCTGTTCTCGCATTGTTAAGTACTTTGTGCGTCATGATGTTCGGCGCGCCAGCTATGCGCGCACAAGACAAAGGTACCCAGGGCACAGTTCAAGTCCACCTGGTAGTCACCAACGAAGCGGTTCGTGGGGACGAGGCTCCGGCGCTCCAGCAGGGCGACGTAAAAGTAAAGCAGGGGAAGAATTTTCTCAAAGTGAACCAATTGATCCCGGCCCAGGGAGATAACGCCGCGCTGCAACTGTTTGTCTTGATCGACGATACGCTCGGCACTGGCGTGGGAAACAATCTCAACGATATTCGCGATTTCATCACCGCGCAGCCGGCCTCAACCGTAGTTGCCGTCGGCTACATGTCAAACGGGGCCGTCAACATTGCCCAGAATTTCACCGCGGACCATGCTCTTGCCGTCAAGGCGGTCCGCCTGGCTCGCGGAAGTTTGTCGACCATGGACAGTCCGTATCTGTCGCTGATCAGCCTGGTCAAAGGATGGCCGCAGCAGAATGTACGGCGCGAGGTGCTGATGGTGACCGACGGGCTCGACCGCCTTCGCGGAGAGAAGCCCTCGCCATCCCGCCTGGGACCGAGTTTTGGCCCCACGTATCACAGCATGCCCACCATGAGCCCCGACGTAAACTCGGCCAGCGAGATCAGCCAGCGCTACAACGTGCTGGTCTACTCGCTGTACGCCGTGGGCGTCGGACGTACCGCCCGGAGTTCCTGGGATCTGAACAACGGCCTCTCTGGACTCACGAAGCTGGGAAATGAAACCGGGGGTGACTGCTTCTCTCTGGGCACCTCAAATGCCGTCAGCTTTAAGCCCTACCTCGATCGTTTGCAAAAGATGTTCGACAATCAGTACTACGTAGTTTTCCAGGCAACTCCGCAAAAGAAGGCTGGACTCCAGCGGGTCAATGTCACTACCGAAGTGTCAAACGCCGAAATAGCCGCTCCCGACAACATCTGGGTTTCGGCGGGCAAATGAGGGCTTGCGAAATGACCTCAATCCTGTTCCATGTAGGCGATACAAATGCGGAGCGTTGTCGAACTCAAACAAGATTGATAGGGAGGACCAATGTCCATGAACCGAGCGCCTAAACTTCCGCGCCAGGACTTCGTTTTCGATCCAGACGACGACAAGATTAACCAGCGGAGCGGCCTTCGCCGCGCCGCGAGGCGACGCTTCTTGCGGCTAGCCGCCGGAGGCGCCTTGATGAGCTGGATTGCAAGAGCAGGGTCGGAGTTGAGCTTTCCCGAACCAGTCTTCGCGCAGAGTACGCTCAGCCCCGATGCGGCGCTGGGGGAACTGATGGCGGGCAACAAGCGTTTTACCACCGGCAGCCTGACTGCCCACGAACACGACCTCGCGATTCTGAAGCAAAACACGGTCGAAAAGCAGGAACCGTTTGCCGCAGTGCTCTCCTGTGCCGACTCCCGGGTTCCGGTGGAATTGATCTTTGACCAGAGCATCGGACACATCTTCGTCACCCGGGTCGCGGGAAATGTCATCACCCCGGAAATCATCGCCAGCCTCGAATATGGCGCGGCAGTTTTGGGCACGAAGGTAATTCTTGTAATGGGACACGCCAATTGCGGCGCAGTCAAAGCCACGATCCAGGGCAAAGAAGTTCCCGGACAGATCAGCGCGCTCTATCCCCATATTCAGCCCGCGGTCGATCAGGCCGGGGACAACCTGGAAGCGGCTACTAAGGCGAACGCCAGAATTCAGGCGGCCCTGCTGGGAGAATCGTCGACCGTGGTCAAGGGTCTGGTGAAAGAAGGCAAGCTGAAGGTTGCGGCAGCGTATTACGACATCGCCACTGGTAGCGTGATGTTATTGAACTAGCGGGCACACTCGCAATTCCGGCACAGAACGCGAAAGGAGGGCTGATGTCGTCGGCTGACCGGGCGAAGGTGATGGCTGAAACTCCCGGGGGCGATCCAAGAACCGCCTTAGCCGGTGAGCGCACCAGTTTCGCGAAGTTTCGCACTGCGCTCGCACTCGACCGGACGACCCTGGCCTGGATTCGCACAGCCTTGACCTTTGCCACTTTTGGTTTCGGAATGATTGGGTATTTTCGGGCCGTGAAGCAGGCTACCGAGACCGAGCAGGCGGTACGGTTGCATCAGGCGGCAATTCACATGGGAGTTGCGCTGGTGGCTATCGGGCTGGTCGCAACCATACTGGCGGCATCCTCCCACTGGATGGCGCTACGCAGATTGCGTCGTGGAGAGCAAATCTCTGTTGCCCAATGGCCTTTGAGCATTGCCATCGCTGTTCTGGTTGCGATTCTCGGACTATACGGACTTTGGTCCGTTTTCGCTCCATGAGGCGTATCGACTACTCGAAGAATGCGGGAGGCAATGCCGAGTGCTATCACGTTTCGCAACCGCCCTCTCGAGATACCGCCGACTCCCTGGCGTTCATTGACTTGCCCGTTTCAGAGACGTAAGATTCGCGCCAGTGAATCACCCGCCAAGCGTTCTAGAGCTGGCAAAACTGACAGTTGCCAGACCCACCCCTCTCGCAGATGATGACACTGCCGAGGCGCTTAGCTTTTGCCGCCACGAGTATCATTTGTGGTGGATTCGGAGACGAGCGCTGATCTCGTAGCTCAATCTTGATCTTCAACTCGCGCCGCTGCAAACGCATCCCTGGCGGCCTGTCCGGCATGGAGAGAGAAAATGAACACGTCCTTTACCAAACAGCTTTTGTCCACGACCCTATCCTTGCTGCTGATCATTGCCACAACCCCGTTTGAAGCTGGAGCTCAGCAACCGGCGCCAACCGGGTCGGCCGGATATTCGGGACAAGGTGCGCCGCTGTCTGCGGACGAGTTACAACAACTGCTGGCGCCGATCGCGCTCTATCCCGACTCTCTGGTAGCCCAGATTCTTGGAGGCGCGACCTTCCCGGACCAGGTTGCCGCCGCCGACAACTGGCTTCAGCAAAACAAGAATCTCACCGGCAATGCTCTAATGCAGAGCGTTGATCAGCAACCGTGGGATCCCAGTGTCAAGGCGCTCACGCAATTTCCCTCGGTGCTCGACAATATGGCGAAGAACCTCAGTTGGACTTCGGCGTTAGGAGAGGCGTATCACACCCAGCCTCCCGATGTCATGTCGGCCGTCCAGGTGTTGCGTGCGAAAGCGCAGGCCGCCGGCAATCTGAAATCAGGCTCGCAGATTACCGTCGTTCAAGAGGCGCCGCAGACCATCGTCATCCAATCCGCGAGTCCGCAAGTCGTGTACGTCCCCATGTACAACCCCACGGTGGTTTACGGCTATCCCTACGTAACTCCCGGATACAGCACGGCCACCGTGGTCACCACTGGCGTGCTCGCGTTCGGAGCAGGTGTCGCGGTGGGCGCGATGATGAGCGGTGGATGTTGCGGCTGGGGATATAGCAGTTGGAACTGCGGCTGGCACGGCTCCACCACGGTGGTATATCGCGGCGGGTCGTACTACGGAAACAGCGCCTGGCACGGCGGCGCCTATGGCTCCAACGGCTACGGCGGCGTCTCCCACTACAGCAGCGGCTATAACTCATCCACCGGGACTTATGCCCGCAGCGCATCCACCAGCAATGCCTATGGCTCGCAGAAGGTCGGCCAGGCATACAACCCAAACACCGGAGCCTATGGCGCCACTCATCAGGGTTCCAACGCGAATGCGCAGTGGGGAAGTTCCGCGGTTTCGAAGAACGGCCAGTCTGCATATTCGCAGCATTACTCGACCGCTCAAGGATCCGTGGGATCGGTGCAAGGTTCGGGGGGTGGCAAGGGTGTTGCCGCGACAGGGGCGAACGGCAACAGCGGTTACGCGGGCCAGACCGCGAATGGTAACAAGTATGCCGGATCGAACGGCAATGCCTACAGCAACACCGGGAGCGGCTGGCAGAAAAACTCGGGAAGCTCGAACAGCGCTCCGAAATATAACGGCTCAAGTTACTCGGGCGCATCGGCGAGCAATTCTGCCGCTTCCCACGGCTGGGGAGGGCAACAAAAGAGCAGCGGGTCGTCGGCCTTCGGCGGAGGCGGAGGCAGCAACGGCTGGGAGAACAGGTCGGCGAGTGCTCGCGGTTCGTCAAGCATGGGCGGCGGCGGTGGCTGGGGTGGCCGCAGCGGTGGCGGTCGCAGGTGAGCCCAGGGTGCAGCCGTAAATGTGGCCCCACCAGCGTGATAGCGCAGTGCCTAACAACTGATATTTTGGAGGATCGTATGTTGCTCAATACCCGCCGCATCGCAGTCACAACCCAACTGCTGTTTCTGGCTCTGATCATTTCCCTAACCGCCTGTAGCAAGTCCGACAAACCGTCGCAGACCGTCTTTGCCTCCGCGGACGACGCCGGCAATGCTCTCTTGCAGGCGGCAAAGTCAGGGGATCCAACCGCGCTGCTGGCAATCTTCGGCCCGGAATCAAAGGAGATTATCTACTCCGGCGACGCAGCGCAGGACAAGACCGTGGTTGACGCCTTCGTGGAGGCCTATGGGATCATGCACCGCTGGCGCAAGATGGCCGATGGGGCCCAAATCCTGCTGGTCGGAGCTGACAATTTTGCCTTCCCCATCCCGCTGAAGAAGAATGCTGCTGGACAGTGGTTCTTCGACACGGCCGCGGGAAAAGATGAGATTCTGGCGCGCCGTATTGGCCGCAATGAACTGGCAGTCATCGACATTTGTGGTGCCCTGGCCGACGGTCAGGCCGAGTACTTCTCCCAGCGTCGTGATGGCGCCAGCACGAAACAATATGCTCTGAAGTTCATCAGTGACGCGGGCAAGCAGAATGGTTTGTACTGGGAGTCGCCAGAAGGTCAGCCCCAAAGCCCACTCGGGCCTCTGGTGGCATTTGCAACCGACGAAGGATACAGCGCAAATCCGAATTCGCGCGCGCCTTTCCATGGCTACAACTTCCGTATGCTCAAGAAGCAAGGCAGTCACGCGCCAGGCGGCGCGAAGGATTACGTGGTCAACGGGAAAATGGTCGGGGGATTTGCTTTCGTCGCCTATCCGGCTGAATACGGCAACTCGGGGGTGATGACTTTCATCATCGATCAGGACGGCGTGCTGCTCCAAAAGGATCTGGGGAAGACCACACCTGAAACCGCAGCCGCAATGAGCGAGTTTGATCCCGATGACAGTTGGAGCCAGGTAGACTAACTCCAACAAACGTGCTGGTTGCGCTCCTCCGACTCTACACGCTTTGGTCCGTTTTCGCTCCATGAGGTTCATCGACTACTCGAAGAATACGGGAGGCAATGCCGTTCAATCACCGGATTAGGGAGGCATCAGATGGTTTGCTGCCTCGCGGACGCAGCGCAGCAGCGCCCGGTTCTCTGGCTGAGGCCGACAGCGACTAAACCATATGGACAATATCGTAGATGCCCCACTGACCGTCTTCGCGGCCTCTTTTATCACGCTGTGGCTTTCCGCCCTGCTCGGTGCCTTCATCCGCACGCAGGTACGACCCTTGGGAGAAGAAGGGCGGGAGGATTTCGGCGTTGTCCAGGCCTCCACCCTGACCCTGCTGAGCCTGCTGATCGGATTCACCTTTTCGATGGCGGTCAGCCGGTACGACCAGCGCAAGAACTACGAAGAGGCAGAGGCCAACGCGATCGGTACGGAGTACGTCCGCGCCGGTTTGCTGCCCGCCGCCGATGCCGACAGAGTGCGCGATCTGCTGAGGAGCTATCTCGATCAGCGTGTGCTGTTCTACACCGCCCGCGATTCGCAGCAGCTTCGGCAGATCGGCGCTAAGACGGCCCAACTGCAGAACGATCTCTGGTCCGCTGTACAGGCTAACGCTGCGGCCCGGCCCACGCCCGTCGCCACTCTTGCCGCCTCGGGCATGAACGACGTGTTGAATTCGCAGGGCTACACTCAGTTCGCCTGGGGGTACCGCCTCCCGATTGAAGCATGGGGCCTGATGGCAGCGATCGCCGTCGGCTGCAACCTGCTGATCGGCTACGGCGCTCGCCGGACGAACCGGCTCCTTTTTCTGATTTTGCCCCTGGCGGTATCGGTGTCATTCTTTCTCATTGCCGACATCGATAGCCCGCGGGCAGGCGTGATTCGGGTGCAGCCGCAAAACCTGATAAGCCTTTCTCAATCCCTGCACGCACATTAGTGTCATGAGTCAGAAGCCCATTTATAGAGTCAACGGCTTTGAAAGGGCGCGGCTTCAGCCGCGCCGAAAGCTCGTCATTCTAGTCAGAATGCAAGAAATGGCCGGTGACCTTCCGAGGGGGTAGCTTGAAAATAAGGATGCTGGTGGTTGGCCTGGTGCTCGCTGCGTTGGCGATCGGGAACTGTAAATCCACGAAGCTGATCGCGAGCTGGAAGAATCCCAGCTATGCGGGTCAGCGCTTCCAAAAAATACTGGTCGTCGGTGTGAGCAACAATCCGGCGACGCGCGCTGATTTTGAGGATGCGCTTGCCAGCAAGATTGCCAGGAACGGAATCGAGGCGGTCCCGGGAAACTCGATACTGCTGCGGCCGGACACCAGCAAGCTCGATCTCGACTATCTCCGGGCGCAGATCCGTGAGTACCACATTGATGCCGTTGTGGTCTCCCGGCTGGTGAAAGTGGATAAGGACGTCACCCGCATTCCCGGCCAGAGCTACGTCGTTCCCTACGGGTACTACCGGTCTTTTTATGGTTATTACGGCGTCGTCTATCAGCAGGTCAACACTCCCGACTACTTGCGCGAGGACACGACCGTGCGCATCGAGACTAATCTGTACGCCACCACGCCCCCCGACGGAGAACTTATTTGGACCGGGGCCAGCGACACCTTCAATCCCAAGTCGGCGCACAAGGTGATCGACGCAATCGTCAAGCTGGTGGTGAAAGAAATGGAAACGGAAGGCATTCTGTAGGCGGCCCGCCCACCCCCAACTGTCAGTTTTGCCAGTTGCGGCCCGGTGAGGCGACCTCGTACCGTAAACGTCCGATTCGTGCTGCGGGGACTGCTCGGTTCGGTTTTTCGCAATCAAAAAGGAGAACGTTGATGAAGCAGACGCACAAACAAATGCTCTTGGCTGTCGCGATAGCCTGGGCGCTGACCGCGACAAGCACCCTGGCACAAACAACCACGAAACTCGACCGCACGGTGCTGCCGATTGTGGAGCCGCAGTACCCACCCATTACCGAACTAGATGCGCGCAACGTTAAAGCTCCTCCGCGTTTTGAAGTCAAAGCGCCGAAGGATGCGCCCAACGTAGTGATCGTGCTGCTCGACGACATTGGCTTCGGCCAGTCCAGCGCCTTTGGTGGACCCATCAAAATGGCGACACTCGATAAGCTAGCGGCCGAAGGGTTACGCTTCAACAACTTCCATACCACCGCTCTCTGCTCGCCCACCCGTACAGCGCTGCTCACCGGGCGCAATCATCACATCAACAATGCTGGCGCCATCATGGAACTCGCGACCGGGTTCCCAGGAAATACCGGTATTCGTCCACTGAGTGTTGCGCCGCTGGCGGAGATGCTGCGGTTGAACGGTTACAGCACGGCTGCCTTCGGCAAGTATCACGAGACGCCACCCTGGGAAGTTTCAGTTTCCGGCCCCTACGACCGCTGTCCCACGCACTCGGGTTTCGACAAGTTCTATGGTTTCATCGGCGGCGAGACCAACCAGTGGGCGCCGGCGATCTTTGACGGAACTATCCGTGTGGAGCATGAGCATACTCCTGATTACCACTTCACGGTCGACATGACCAACCAAGCGATCGCCTGGATGCAGGCGCAACATGCGCTCACGCCGGACAAACCGTTCTTCGTGTACTTCGCAACCGGTGCACTTCACGCTCCGCACCACGTACCCAAGGCATACATTGATCGCTACAAGGGCAAGTTCGATCAAGGATGGGACGCGCTGCGCGAAGAGACCTTTGCGCGCCAGAAACAGATGGGGGTCATCCCTGCGAACGCAGATCTGACCAAGCGGCCCAAGGAGATCCCGTCGTGGGATTCGCAAACACCGGACCAGAAAAAGCTCGAGGCCCGTCAGATGGAAACCTTTGCCGGCTTCGGTGAGCACACCGATGAACAGGTGGGCCGCCTCGTGGATGCCCTTCAAGACATGGGCGTGACCGACAATACATTGTTCATTTACATCGTCGGCGATAACGGCGCCAGCGCGGAAGGCGGGCCCGAGGGTGCTTACAACGAGATGATGGCGCTCAACGGCATCATCAACACTTCCGCTATCAATATGCCGCACCTGGAACAGTGGGGCGATGCAAGCACGTTCCCTCATTATGCCATCGGTTGGGCTTGGGCAGGTGACACTCCGTTTCAATGGACCAAACAGATCGCCTCGCACTATGGCGGAACCACGAATGGGACGGTCATCCATTGGCCGGTACGGGTCAAGGCTAAGGGCGAGGTCCGTTCCCAATTCACGCATGTCAACGATATCGCACCGACCGTTCTTGAAGCCGCGGGCCTGCCATTCCCAAAGAGCGTTAACGGAACAGCGCAGCGGCCTTTCGACGGTACCTCGATGGTTTACACCTTCGACAATCCCAAGGCCAAGGAGACACACACCACGCAATACTTCGAGATGTTCGGAAACAGAGGCATCTATGACCGGGGATGGATCGCGGCCACGCGGCATTCCATTCCGTGGCTGATGGTACCGCTTCCGCCGCTGTCGAAGGACGTGTGGGAGCTTTACAACATGGTCGAGGATTTTAGCCAGGCGCACGATCTGGCTGCCCAGAACCCTAAGAAACTGAAAGAGCTTCAGGATGTGTTCACGAAGGAGGCGATCAAGAACCATGCACTCCCGATCGACGACCGGCGTTCCGAGCGCTTCAATGCCGCAATAGCAGGCAGGCCCGACTTGATGGGGGATCGAACTTCCTTGACTGTCTATCCAGGTATGACGGGCATCACGGAGAATGCGTTCATCAATGTGAAAAACCGCTCTTACACAATCACAGCACCGGTGGAACTGCGGGACGCGAACACCAATGGCGTGATCATCGCGCAGGCCGGCACCTTCGGCGGCTGGGTGCTCTACATGAAAGACGGAAAAGTCCACCACGAATATAACTTCTTCGGTGTGGAACGGACGAACATCGCAAGTCCGTCGGTTCTCTCTGCGGGCAAACACGAGATCAAGTACGCGTTTATCCCTGATGCTCCCAGGCCGGGCGCGGGCGGTAAATGCGCTCTCTTCGTGGATGGCCAACAGGTTGCCGAAGGGCACATCCCCAAAACCCAGCCCTTCGCGTTCTCCGCCGACGAAGGCGTCGACGTGGGCATGGACGGGGAGACGGCGGTATCGAACGATTACAAAGTGGGTGACAATAAATTCACCGGCAAGATCGTGAAGGTTACGGTAGACGTGAAGCCCACCGGCTTCAGCGCCGCCGATAAAAAGGCGGTTGAAGACGCGGAGGAGGCAACGGCAGCGGCTGTGGAGTAACCAACTACGTACAGCAGACGGTT
>Ga0075018_10000741_pt1 | contig 10313 bp, 8 predicted proteins | sample ColStrG_CSR_2014_FD_71471 | JGI IMG/M metagenome (GOLD analysis project Ga0075018, IMG submission 71471) | Freshwater sediment microbial communities in response to fracking from Pennsylvania, USA - Cold Stream Run_MetaG_CSR_2014 | ecosystem: Environmental > Aquatic > Freshwater > Creek >... | reverse complement strand
TGGATCACTAGTTGCATCCCGCCACCCTCATCGAAGAAGCGTTCAGCGATCACGGTCCGCTGCGTCGGCACTGCTCCCAGCACGGCCCGCCCTTGCAGAATGTATTCGATCATCTGCTCAGCGCCGGAGTCGTCCAGCCCACATTCTTCCTTCAGCCAGGCAACCGTCTCCGCGACTTCAGGCTGGCTGGGAGAGACCCCGATGGGCGAGGTGTTTGGCAGCCGGTCGCTGATCTGTTGCCGCAGATCGGCCACATGCAAGGAGAGCTCTTCGGTTCGAGCCGGAGCCTCACCTCGCCAGAAGGGAACACTGGGCGGCGCGCCGTGCGCATCTTCCACCAGCACGCGTCCCGATTTGCCTTCCACCCGCCGAATTCGCCACGAGCTATTGCCCAGCAGCATGATGTCGCCCGCGTTGCTCTCGACGGCAAAGTCCTCGTCGAGCGTGCCGACTACGACTCCTTCCGGCTCGACCACCACAGTAAACAGCGCAGTCTCAGGGATTGCGCCGCCGCTGGTAATCGCCGCCAGCCGCGCCCCGCGCCGTGCCCGCAGCTTGCGATTGATACGATCGCGATGGATGTAAGCGCCATAGCGCCCACGCCGCGCGGCAATGCCCTCAGAGAGCATTTCGAGAACCGCTTCGTAAGTCTCGCGCGAGAGATTACGATACGGATACGCGCGTCGGACCAAGTCGAAAAGTTCGTCTTCGTCCCAACCCACATCTGTAGCGCCGGCGTCCTCGCCGGCTGTCCCGAGGGCATCTTGCCCTCGGTTGTGGGGGCGGGACGCCCCCACGACAGCTGCCGAGACGGCGGCGCTACCACCAGCCGCACAAGTTGCCACAATCTGCTGCGCCAGAATATCCAGCGGCGAATCCGGGATCATGATGCGATCAAGATCGCCGTGGCGGATGGCCCGCACCAGCGCCGTGCACTCCTGCAGCTCATCGCGAGTGGTCACAAAAAAGCGTCCCTTGGGAACCGCGCCTCGCCAGTGGCCTGAGCGCCCTACGCGTTGCAGCGCCACGGCAATCGCCCGCGGGGAGCTGATCTGCACCACCAAATCCACCGTGCCAATATCAATTCCCAACTCCAGCGAGGCAGTCGCGACCAACACTTTGACTTCGCCATCTTTGAGTTTCTTCTCCGCCGTCAAACGCAATTTGCGCGACAGGCTGCCGTGATGGGCTGCGACGTTCTCCGCCCCGAGTTTCTCCGCCAGATGATGCGAGATCCGCTCCGAGAGCCGCCGCGTGTTGACGAAAACCAGCGTAGAGCGATGCTGCTCGACCAGTTCCACCAGCCGGTTGTAAATCTCGTCCCACATTTCGTTGGTGGCGATGGGACCGAGCTGGCTGGCAGGAACCTCAATGGCCAGATCGAGCCTGCGCTTGTGGCCCACGTTGACGATCACGGGGTCAGGGCGTCCGCTGCCGGTGAGAAAATGCGCGACTTCTTCGATTGGCTTTTGGGTGGCAGAAAGGCCAATACGCACCGGCGGACGATGTGTCCACGCCTCCAGACGCTCCAGAGATAGGGTCAGGTGAGCCCCACGCTTGTCGTCAGCCACAGCATGAATCTCGTCGACGATCACGGTCTCAACATCCCGCAGAATCGCCCGGCTCTTCTCCGCGGTCAGAAGGATGTACAGCGACTCCGGCGTGGTCACCAGAATGTGTGGAGGCCGCTTCAGCATCGCCCGCCGCTCGTGCGCCAGCGTGTCGCCAGTGCGGACCGCCGTGCGAATCTGCGGCATCAGAAACCCGCGCTCGCCCGCCATCTGCAGAATTTCGCCGAGCGGTACTTCAAGGTTCTTCTGGATATCGTTGCCCAGCGCCTTCAGCGGCGAAACATAGAGGACCTCCGTGCGGTCCTGAAGATCCCCCGCCAGCGCCTTCCGCACCAGCCGGTCAATGCAGGCAAGAAACGCGGCCAGGGTCTTGCCGGAGCCAGTGGGCGCGGAAATCAGTGTGGTCTGGCCTGCCAGAATGTGCGGCCAGCCCTGCTCCTGCGGCTCAGTCGGCGTGCCAAATCGCTGGACAAACCAATCCCTGACGAGAGGATGGGCCCAAGCGAACGGCGAGGCAGGGAAGGACATTCGCGATATTCTATCTTGGAATGGTATGTTCGCAAAATATTCGCTATGCGAGCCGAGTGATAACGACCCTGTTGACGATGAATAGGATGTCGAGTAATATGAATATGAATAATTACTCCTTGGAGGTTGCCCAGAATGGCAAGCGCAAAGGTTTCTGTCCTTACGAAGCAGGCCATAGTTTCAGCAGCAAAGAACTTTCGATGGAACCGTCAGATGCCAAAATGGACGGTCATTGTGGATGGGCGGGAACTCCCGGCGAGGCCGCTTGTCCTGGAGGCGGCAGGAGTTCCGCCCAACGATCCGACGAATTCCCATCAAGCGGTGGCGATCTTAAAGACCCAAGGATTCGACATTCGTTACGAAGGCAAGATCATTCGTGACGAGGAAGACGACCAGGCTTTGCAGCCCGTCACCGACGAATTCATCCACAGCCTTCGCGGTTGCTGCAAAGGAGAAGGTTCCATGATCGAAGACCGGGAGCGTGAGCACAGGATTGAGAAAGACCGGATGGCGCATGAATAGGACCTATGTGCTCGACGCCAACGCCGTACTAAGACTCGTGGAGGACGCTGGCGGAGCGGAGCGCATGGAACTACTGTGCCAGGAAGCCACTCATCAGAGGACGCGCCTATTGATGTCTGTGGTGAATTGGGGAGAAGTCTTTTACTTCTTGTGGCAGCGACACGGAGAGGAAAAGGCGCGACGTACGATAGGGGATCTGTCGCGCCTTCCACTTGACCTTATTCCAGTCGATCTTGCTCAGGTTTTGAAGGCGGGTGAAATCAAGGCGGTCCACAAAATGCCGTATGTGGACTGCCTCGCGGCTGCCTTGGCGGAGGCCCATGACGCTGTGCTCGTCACATCGGGCCGGGACTTCGAAAAACTTGGCCGCCGCGTTGAAGTTCTGTGGCTTGCGCGTCGGTGAAGACCTGACGCTGCGGAGCTGCTCCGCCCGGACAGCCGAAGGCGACTGTCCCCACGCGAGCAATGCTAGAATCGCGGCGATGCCCAAAACCCACTCCGCCAAACTTCGCGCCAAGAAAATCAAGCTGCTTCTCTTTGACGTAGACGGCGTCCTCACCGACGGCAAGCTCTACATTTTTCCCGCGCCCGCCGGAATCCAGCAACCTACCCAGGATCATGCCGCCAAGCACGGCGGTCAGGGCGGGTTCGGTCTGGTCAGCCAATCCATGATCGAAGCCAAAGGCTTCCACGCCCACGACGGCACCGCCATTTCTTTGGCTCGCCTCGCTGGGATCAAGACTGGGCTGATCACCAAGCGCATCTCCGAGACCGTCGCTCTCCGTGCCCGCGATCTGAAGCTGGATCATGTTTACCAGGGCATTCAGGACAAGCTCACTGCCTTTGAAGAGATCCTTCGCCAGGAGGGACTGGATGCCAGCGCGGCCGCATTCGTCGGCGACGACGTCATTGATCTGCCCGTCATGCGGAACTGTGGATTGGCCATCGCTGTGGCCAACGCCCGCGCCGAAGTCAAAAAGGAAGCGCATTACGTCACGCCCCATGCGGGAGGAGAAGGCGCCTTGCGCGATGCGACTGAGTACATCCTGAAGGCTCAGGCGAAATGGAAGGGCGTGGTGAGCGAGTACATCTGCGAGCGAAGTGCGAAGAACGCCGCTCTTAGCCCTCAGCGGAAACTTTCCGCGAATCGAAGGCGGCAACCAATTGTTGGGTTGGCTAAGAGCTAACGGCTAAGGGCCAATAGCCGATTTCAAAAAACCCACCGGCTGTCTGCTTGGGGCGTGCTCGGGTCGACAACCGATGGGCTACCGTCTCTCCTTACTTACCCTGTTGCTTTCAGGAGTATTTGCTTAATAGAAACCCGGTTCGGTTAGAAAGTTTCGCTGGTCTGCAAAAATTTTCGGGTTCTCAAACTGATGTAACTCACTCCGGTATCCCTGGCGGGCGGGCCGCCATCAGTTCGGTGAACCGGGCGTCACCGCGCAGGCCCGCGAACTCCGGATCCTTATACACATCGTCAATCGCTTTGTAGCCCTCCTCCATGGCTCGCCGGAGGTGCTGCAGCGACCGGTCCCGATCACCCTGCCTGGCGCAGAGTTTGGCGATTAAGTAGTCATAACGGGCCCGGTCCTCCGGGGACGGTAGCTGTGCCGATACTCCGTAATGCGATGTGTGTTCCAGGATTTCGGGATCAAGTTGCATGGCCTTGGCGTAGGCCTCGCCAGCCTTTTCAAACTCTTTCTTTGCAAAATAGGCCGCCCCCTGATTGTTAAAAAAGGAGGCGGCGTCCGGGCGCAACCGGATCGCTTTCTCGTACTGCTTGAGGGCCTTCCCGTACTTCTTTTCCTCGTAGTCGATTACCCCCAGGTTGTTCACGGCATCGGCAAACTCATGGTCGAAACGGATGGCGCGAGCGAAGTCTTTCCCGGCTTCCTTGTAGCGTTGCATCATGAGTTCGGAGATTCCAGCCTTGTTATAAATCGTGGCGTTGCCAGGCTTCTTGGCCAGAGCGGCCCGGTAGTAGTCAAGGGCGTCCAGGTACGCCTTCTCCGCTCGAAGTTCATCGCCGCGCTTTTCCAGTTCGTCAGACGAGGCGGTTTCGCCTGGAGGCTCGGCGCGCCGGATGTTTGGCGGACTGATCTGGACCAGTTCAGAAGTCGAAGTCTGAGCTTGCACGCTGGGCAGAGCAAGACTGGTCAAGGCTAGAAGGCAGAACAAAGGTTGACGGCGCACAGCTCACCTCCTCAAAAGCCAGGCGAACTTCCTACATCCATTGACACCCCTGGCCCGAACAATGTTCCTTCGCCCTTCACTGCGGCGCAGTTCCGGTCTGCGCCGGCGGATTGGGCGGAGGGTTAGACGGTTTGTCGTCCTTAAAGATATCCGCTATTTTGCCGAGAAATCCTTTTTTCTTCTTCCCATCCTGGTTGGCTGCGTCTTGCGGTGCCCCACCCGCCTGGGTCCCGTTCGGACCGGCAGGTGGCGGTGGTGGGAGCGCCTTTTCACTGCCCAACCCGAACATGCGGGAGAAAAATCCTTTCACGCCAGTGGGCTGATCGCAGGTTTGGTTCGGCTCCGTCCCTGCAATGAAGGCCGCGGTATAGGTTTCCGGACAAGACGGGGTTGCCAGCAGGTTCGTGGCCTTGTCCAGTTGCACATCCACCACTCCCGCAGGTTGAGCGAACGTCCTCACGTCCGAATACTGCGGAAGTGCGACGGCCTTCTTCATGAACTCCGCCCAGATGGGCGCGGCGGTCTGGGCTCCGCTCAGGTGAATGTCGCTATAATCGTCAAAGCCGACCCAGACAATGCACAGAAGATTGCTGGTGTAGCCGGCAAACCAGCCATCGTGGGAGGTTCCGGTCTTGCCCGCCGCGGGAGCGTCAAAACCAAGAGTGCGAACCTCGTTGGCGGTTCCGAAGCTCAACACGCCTTCCATCATGTTGGTCATCACGGCTGTAACACGCGGGTCCAGCACCTGCCGCTTTTCTGCTTTGAAGTCCATGACCACGTCACCCACGGCATTGCGTACCGAGTTCACCATCACCGGTGAGATGCGCACTCCAGAGTTTGCAAAGACCGTGTAGGCTGCCGCCATATCCAAAGGAGTGGCGTCATAAGAGCCGAGGGCCATGGCCGGCGTAGCTTTCACCGAAGTGATTCCGGCCGCTTTCGCCAAATCTGCAACCTTGTCATAACCCACTTCTTCCGCCAGTTTGACCGTCGCGTTGTTCAACGACATCGCCAGGGCGTACCGCGCGGTCACGTCGCCGTGGTATTCCTCCTTGTAATTGCGCGGCTCGTAGATTTGGTCCCCGTATGCGAAGCTGCCCGGTTCGTCCTTAACCATCGAGGCGGGAGTAAACACCGGGTTGGCTCCATCCACGGCAGTGTTGATGGCCGCGGCATAGACAAAGGGTTTGAAAATTGATCCCGTGGGACGTCGCGCGACCGCATGATCCAACTGGCTGAAGCCATAGTTTCGTCCGCCCACCAAAGCAAGCACCTCGCCGGTATGCGGATTGAGAGCAACCAGAGCCACTTGTGCCTGCGGTCCCGGCTCAACTTTGGTTTCGAACTTGTTCTTCCCCACCTTTGTTCTCTTGGTGCGCCGCTTCGTCACCTGATCATCCACCAGCTTCATGCCCACATCCACCGCTTGCGCTGCGGCTCGCTGCAAGTCGGGGTCAAGGGTTGTGTAGATGCGGTAGGACTGCTCGTTCAGTTCGCGTTCATTCAGCCGGCTGATTACGGCGTCGCGAACCAGGTCGACAAAATACGGCGCATCACTGGCCTCTACATTCGGAGGCGCGAGTTTCAGCGGGGCGGCTTTCGCCTTGTCCGCTTGCTCTCTGCTGATCGCATGGGTCTCGACCATACTGTCCAGCACCAGATTGCGGCGCTCGGTCGCGCGTTCCGGATGGCGATAAGGAGATAGAGCGCTGGGCGCCTGGATCAGCCCGGCAATCAGCGCGGCCTCAGGCAGTGAGATATCCTTCAAGTCCTTATTGAAGTAAGCCTGCGAAGCCTCGGCAAAACCGCTGATGGTGAACGACCCGCGCTGCCCCAGGTCCACCCGGTTGGCGTAGAACTCGAAGATCTGCTGCTTGCTGAACTTCTGTTCCAGTTCCAACGCAATCAGCATTTCCACGATCTTGCGCTTGATCGTTTTCTGCGGGCTCAGAAAAAATGCCCGTGACAGTTGCATCGTGAGCGTGGAGCCGCCCTGCTCATGTTTCTGATGAGTAACATCCACCCAAGCCGCCTCGCCCAAGCGGATGAAATTCACGCCGCCATGCTGGAAAAAGCGCCGGTCCTCGATGGCAAGCACTGCATCCACCAGGATCCTGGGAATATCGTCATACTTCACCAATCGCCGTTTGGAGCGCTGTTCCGCATCAAACAGCGCGGTAACCATGTGCGGTTCGAGTTCGTAAGCTTCCAGGTCGCCCGATCTTCCGGTAATGCTGGAAACCTGACCGTCCTGCACCCGGATGGTCGCCGGCTCCGGGCTATGGTAGGACTGGGGGCCGGGCCTGATCTCAATGGCACTGCTCAGCGCGCGGTAATTCCCCATCGGCGATGGGCCATCATTTTCCGCATAGCCCGCCCGGCGGAGTTGGCTTGCAACCTCGTGCAAATCAATCCTCTGCCCTACCTTAACCGTGCGCGGGATGGCATAGATACCGGCAGAACTGCTGAAAACCGGCCCCTTGAACCGCTGATCAATGATCCGATCGTATTTGATGTAGTAGTAAGAAAACCAGCCACACAGGCCCATGGACAGAATGATGAAAACCGCCAGGGCGAATCGGATGACCGGGTCGTGAGCGAGGAGTCCCTCGCCCGTTCTCGCGCCGTTCTTTCTTTTCGGAATCTTTACTTTAATGGCCACGGGATTGGCGGAGTGCACTGCCTATTCTAAATCACGCCGAATCCACAACCACTATCAGAATGGGCTCTTGTTTTCCGTGGAGGCGTCGAAGTGCAGGTCTAAGGGATAGCCGGGCAGGTCCAGGTGTACGGTGTAGGGCGCGTTGATCGTAAGTGATCCAACGCCGGTGGTGCCGTGACGCTGAACTTTGATCTGGTCCTTGGTCAGCGGAATATCGAGACTTTGCGCTTTCTTGAAGAGGCTGTCGCGAATGTCGGCTTCGGGCTTGCTGGTATAGGTCTCGAGCGTAGCCTCAGTCTTAACGATGTCCTGAAATTGGTAATTCTCATAGTAAACGGGAACCAGTTCCGCTCCGAGATAGATTCCCGCGACAATCACGAAGATGCCAAATACGAGTTTGACTGTACCCATCGCGCGCTCCCGGCGTCGGCCGCGCGCGCAAATATCCGATCAGCGCGCCGACCTTAGAACTTTGAAATAATCCGTTATTGCCGCGATGCTAGCATCCTGCATTTCCCGTGTCGAGCGCCGAACCACTTCTACAGTACCTTCGGTAACCTTCTTGCCAACCGTGACACGAAAGGGGATGCCCACCAGGTCAGCATCCTTGAACTTGACCCCCGGCCGTTCGTCCCGGTCGTCCAGGATCACGTCATAACCCTCAGCTTCCAAACGAGTTGCGATATCAGTGGCTGCCTTCAGCAGAGTGTCGTCCTTTACGTTCGTCGGACAGACCACAATCTCGAATGGCGCAATCGAGGGCGGCAGCCAGAAGCCGTTTTCGTCGTTACTCTGCTCGACAGCGGCGGTCAGGATGCGTTCAATCCCAATCCCGTAACAACCCATGATTAAAGTAACTTCCTTGCCGTTGCGGTCCAGAACTCTCGCGCCCATGGACTCGGAATACTTGTACCCCAGTTTGAAGATGTGCCCGACCTCGACGGCAGTGTCGATGCGAAGCGGAGCGCCACACTTTGGACAGCCTTCGTCCGCACTGACGCTCCGGAGGTCAGCATAAGCAGTCGGCTGAAAGTCTTGCCCGGGCGTGACGTTCTTCAGGTGATAGTCTTCCTTGTTGGCGCCGCTAATCAGGTTCTTGCGGCCCTCCAGAGCTTTATCCACGAGCAGAACGGCACGATCGACGTCCTTCATGCTTGTTGCCCACGCGATACCAATGGGCCCCAGAAATCCCGCCGGAGAATGGAACAGGCTCATGATCTCGTCCTCCTGCATCGGACGAGTGGGTTTGCCGGCGACGGCAGAGGCAAGCTTAGCCTCGTTCATCTGGTGATCACCGCGCATCAGCAAGATCACGGGACGGAGTTTCGTTTTCCGCGTTTTGGGATCGGATTCTTCCGCCATCATGGCCAGCGTCTTGATCTTGTTTTTCGGAGAGACGCCGAGAAATCGTGCCACATCCTCAATCGTCTTCTGGCCGGGGGTGTGGACTTCGAGCGGCTTGCCGTCTCCTTCTGGCGCGAGGTCCTGCACGGCTTCCCGCTTCGACGTTGCCTTCTCCATATTGGCCGCGTAGTCGCATTTCTCGCAGCTCACGACCTGGTCCTCGCCCGCCGGGGTGCGCACCATGAACTCCTGCGATTGCGAACCGCCCATCGCGCCCGAGTCTGCCTCGATCACCATGTACTTCAGCCCGCAGCGATCGAAAATGCGGCAGTAAGCCTCGTGGTGTTTCTGATAGGAAACGTCCAGCCCAGCTGGATCGATGTCGAACGAGTACGAATCCTTCATCATGAACTGCCGCACCCGCAAGAGCCCGGACCGGGGCCGTGGCTCATCGCGAAACTTGGACTGAATCTGATACCAGATCTGCGGCAACTGTTTGTAGCTGCGCAGCTCTTTGCTGGCAATGGAGGTCATAACTTCTTCGTGGGTCATGCCGAGGCAAAGGTCAGTCCCTTTGCGGTCTTTGAGGCGAAACAAATTCTCGCCCATCACTGACCAGCGTCCACTGGCCTCCCAAAGCTCGCGCGGATGCAGTGCCGGCAAATAGAACTCCTGCCCGATCTTGTCCATCTCCTCGCGGACGATGCCCATGATCTTGTTGAAAGACCGCTGTCCCATGAACAGATAGGAGTAGATCCCGGCAGCAAGCTGGCGAATATAACCCGCCCGCACCAGAAACTTGTGGCTTGCGACTTCAGCGTCCGCAGGCGCCTCGCGCAAAGTAGGAATAAACAGTTCAGACCAGCGATGCATAGTTGTGTCTTCCAATCGAGGGAGAATCTTTGATTGTAAACGATGGATTGTAAAACGATGGCTGGGGTAGTGCTGCAATATGAAATTTACAGGACTGGCAATGAAATCCAGCCTATGGGAAACTTGTGGAATGAAACCCCGCAGGCCGACAATAAAAGACTCGACCCATAACATTCGCGGCGAGGGTGCGCGGCGCAAGGCTCAACAAGTTGCGGCCAGAGCAGTGCGTAAGGCTGCCGCAAAGAAGGCTAAATTGGAAGCCGAAGTTGCCGCCAGCAAAGAGGCTTCAGTCAAGCCGCTGTTCGGATCGTGAAAGCTGGACAAGACTCTAGCCGTAACTCTCTGCTTTACAATTCAACCTGCGGGGCACCCCTTCCGTGCTGAGGGGACGAGAAACCTGACCCGCCCCGCCACACTCTAGAGGACGCGCCCAACCTCGTTGGCCCAATCGGGACTGAGCATCATCAGGAGCCGTATGGCAATTTCCTTGGGCAATCGGATCGCAACTTCCTCGTCAACATTCCCGGCGTCCACAGCGATATAAATCGGCACTCCGGTCATTCTGCCGTTTTCCGTTTCTCGGTCGGCGAGTTCCCAGTAGATGTGGACGCATTTGCCCT
>Ga0075018_10000740_pt1 | contig 10324 bp, 3 predicted proteins | sample ColStrG_CSR_2014_FD_71471 | JGI IMG/M metagenome (GOLD analysis project Ga0075018, IMG submission 71471) | Freshwater sediment microbial communities in response to fracking from Pennsylvania, USA - Cold Stream Run_MetaG_CSR_2014 | ecosystem: Environmental > Aquatic > Freshwater > Creek >... | reverse complement strand
GTCTGGCTGATGGCGGTCACGCCGCCCTCATCAGTCAACAGCAGGAAGTGATCACCCGGCGTTTTACGCTGCAGAAGAATGTCGGCTTTGCCGTCACCATCAAAATCCGCAACGATGATGTTGTACACGCCACCCGACCAGGGAATGCCCAGGTACGCGTTGCCCCAGACCTGCAGCGAGGTGTTGAGCCCTGTGCCATCCGAGAGCACGATGCCATTCGAGTGGCTCGGGTCCCGGGCGATATAGAGCATGTCGGTAAGCCCGTCGCCATTGAAGTCACCCGGATACAGATCGTAGTCCTGGCTACTCCAGCCGGATCCGGCGCGCGCCACGGCACACACCACGAGTGACAACCCGATCAACAGGGTCTTCAGCGACTGATGCATGGCTCTAGTCCTTTTGACTGGTTTCAATTTCACCCTTGCGTATGACTGGTCCTCACAATCGACCCATCCAGTGACAGCGTCTGGCGCTTGCCACTGCGCTCGATCGTCACGCTCAGGGATGCCCCTTCCGTGATTTGCCTCAACTGCGAGAGGGCTTCCCCCGTGCTCGTCAATTCCGCACCGTCAATGGATGTGATCCGATCGCCGGGCTGCAGCCCCAGGCGAGCGAACGCATCAGAGTGCTCGCTGCCATAGACTTCCAGTGCCCGCAGCGTGTCCTCGTCGTAGATTGGCGCGACGCGCATGATTTCGAAAAGTGGGTCGTGGTTGTCGGCTACCGCAGTAGCGCGTGGCACAGTCCCACCCACCGTCAGCAAAGCATTTGATGTGGGTGAGCGCGTCGGCCCGGGACCTGCATGTCCGAGCACATAGAGCGGTGTGCGCCGGCCGTTGCGCTCCAGCACCACATAGTCGGCGTAGATGCCCTCCAGATGTGCGCCATTCGCCAGCAGCGCACCGGCTCGGTAGGTCTGGGGCGAAAGCGCGTTGACGCCGATGTCCGCATAGCCCTCCTGGGCGTTGCGGCCCAGGCGCGTAGCGGTCAGCACCAGTGGCAGCGGATCTCGGGAAACAGAAGAGTCGGTGCCCAGCGGCTGCGGCTGCACCACCGTGATGGCGTTCGTGTCGCCGACGGCGGGCTCAGGCTTGCCCTTGGGCGCCTCTGGATGCACGACCCCGTACATCCAGCGCTCAATGGGCGCAAATCGATCAACCCACAAGCCAGCCACGGTCAACAGGGCGGCAGCGAGCAGAGCAGCGGCACGGAAACGTCGACGTCTTGTCGGCGCGCGAGATCGCTCCGTGATTCGCACCTCCCCCACTCTCACCCCTTCCCTAAGGTGGATCGCTTCCCGCAGTGATACTATCCCAACACCACGAATGTGCAAGTTGCACATGACCGCCTGATGAACCCCGGCAGCCGGATCCGAATGAGCCCGGTGCGGATGATTCCATGGGCCGACCAACTGCACGCACCTTTAAATCCTCACCACAGACAATTCGGCGTGTCTCGTCTGGCGATCCATGCATATCGCAGGCACCGGATAAAAACATCGTTGGCGCCTGCGATGGCGTCGACTATGTTTCTGCCTCGGCCCCGCGACGTGCCATCGGCGCGCAAGCAGCAGCGGCTATGGCTTCGCAGCGTTCGGCAGTGGCGCCTGGAGCGGCTCAGCCAGTGCATTCCCCGCGCGCGAGCGCAGGTAGTGACGCAGCGCTTCGAGCTGCGTGTCGCCGAGTTCCGCATAGCGCGGCATGCCGCGCTCCACGAGCGCGCCATCGCGCACGATCGCCGCGAATCCTTCGGCTGACAGCACCACCGGCGAGGCGCGCAGATCCGGCGCATTGCCACCGGCGATCGCCGCGGTGCCGTGGCATAGCAGGCAGGCGCGATATTCGCGTGCACCGGCCTCGGCCTTCGCGGCATCGACCTTGAATTCAGGGGCCGCCAGGTAGATCAAGCGGTCGGCCTCGAGCGGCGCCGTGAGCGAGTTGGTGACATCGAGGTCCAGCGGTCAGGCGAGACCCAGACGCGGCACAGTGCCCGCGTTGATCTGATCCAGCGGACTGCAACGCGAATCGCTGAACGTACGGCCGTAGGATGGCCAGTTGGTGCCGTCAGCTTCAATGGCGAGCTCGGCGTTGCCGATATGCCGGGCCCCGGCAACTTCGCACTCGTCGGCGCTGGCCTCATTGGCTTTCGCACCGCGCGCATAGTCCGCGACGCCTGCCAGTGCGGCCAGCAGCGTCGTCGCGCCGAACACCGCGCAGCGACTGGCGCTCACGCACCCTGCCTCTGAGTTACGCCGCCGAGTGGGTAGTCGTGCCACATATGCGCATATTAGAAAAAATGCTCGTGTATCGCAGGTTGCGCGGCCGGACACATCCCGGACTGTGTGTGGCCCCGGACTTCAGGCCCAGGTATCGATGTGTCCGGCGCCTTCGGGCATTGGTGCGCTATCGACGACTGGCGCGGAGGGTGGGAGCTTGTCGATCGTCGCGCTGGCGTTGCTCATTTGATCGGCAAGCGCCCGCATCGCGGGCTTGCCCTGCGGTGTCTTTGACGAGGGACGGGGCACCAGATCCCCAGTTGTTTTTTTCACTGGGCGACCTCAGCTTTCCAGCACAGTTCTTCCGCCCGTCGGCTGCCCGCCGCCAATTGGAAACATCGTACCGCCGGATCCGGCCGAGCCAACCGCGTTCACACCCAACTCCTTCCTCAAGCGCCTTACCAGGACGCCACGCACGCTCCGGCGCCAACGCTGTTGAATCACTGCCCGCGCCGGGCGACTGTATCAGGGGTCACAATGCCTCTGACCTGCGGTTCGACCGTCATGAAGCTCCATGGTAAGCCGGCGTACATCGGCAGTCACAACGGTGATCAGTTCACAGTGACGGCCATCATGCGCTGGCTCGGGCACCAGAACGAAGGCCCTGCGTTCATCACGCCAAGCAGTCCCTGGCAGAACGGCTACGACGTGAGCGTCCGCGGAAAGCTCAGAAAGGTTTTGTACCAGCCTCTACCATCGTCAGCTCGCCGTGAGTTCAGGCGAACTGCTGCAAGGTGTATCTGCACAAGCGCTAGCGGGTCACGCAACCTCTGGAGCGTTATTCGTTTAGAGGCGCCTTGGCATTCTCGGGCCGCTCAGCCGCATGCGTGTCACGTTGCACTCCCTCGCCCTTCGCAACCGCCTCGCTGGCCCGCATCGACGCCCAATACTACCAATCGGCAGCTCGGAACAGCCATGCTCGACCACAATGCCATTCGACGACTGTAGAAGCGGCATCGCGGATTGGTGCATTGCTTCTCAAGGCCTTGGTGCCAACAGCCGAGCAGCGCACAGGCCGGGCTGGTTTAGGAGGGACTTGCTCTTGTCATCGCTGCTAATTGGTGCACCAACGTTCGTAGACTGTACACGCACTGTGATTGAATGGGGTCCCGTGGACATTTGTCGCCCCTGAGTTTAGTAACGTCGCAAGGCCAAAGCCATTCACAAAATCCCAGCTGCTATAGCGAACGGTTACGCCAGCTTCCTTCAAAGCAATTCCACCGAAGGGCAACGCATTGAGCTCAACGGTTGACGTGACGCCCCACGCGACAAGATTGGACGCGTCCAACGCACCCAGGCTGTGAGATACAATGGGAACGCCCTTGTAGTCCATCAGGTAGCGCCACGCGGCTCCCGTTGGAAGCCCTTCGTAGCCCAAGGCAATGTCAATTACGTCAAAGGGGGCCATGTACCATCCGCGACTGAGAATCCCGTGCAAATCTACATTTCCCGTCGTCACATCAATTTGCAGTCGGCTTTTCCCTGCTTCATCAGCGACGAAAGACAGAGCCATAAGAATTGCATTTGCTGAGTCACCGGTCAGTCCATTTTTCTCAGCCACCTTGGCAACTGCTTCTGTTGCGTATTTATTTATGTAAGAACGCTCAACAGTCCTCTCAAAGTTCGCAAAGCTGCCTCCCTTTCCTCCGCCCAAGTATCCCATGACCCCTGCGAGCGCGATTTGCCCCCCTCTGGCCCCATTTAGTTGCGCGATATGTGCGCTTGCCGCCGCGCACCCCCACGGCCCGCCCCAATAGCAAGCTGCAGCCTGAGCGATTGGTTGTAGCTCGGGAACGGCCACTAGCAGTCGATCTACTACTTTGTTGGAATACCACGCAGTGGCTATCTCCAGGGGATTGCTGGCGAGGGGCGCAACCAATGCAAACGCGAACACGAACCCGATTGCCCCTATGAATACTGTGGTTATAGATTTCCACAACTTGCTAAACCAGGACAATCCCGACGGATCAGTCAGGGTCAACGGCATGTTCATCACATAGCTGAATGGATTCATCGCTTGGCCAGTAGTAATTGTCTGGATGATTGGATCCGCCGACAGAAACCTCCCAATGGTCGGATCGTATACTCTGCCATTCATATGCACGAGTCCGACCGCGTCGAGCATCTCGTGCCCAGTGAATCCGCGGCGCGTGGTGTTCGAAAACACCGTGTAGTCTGCCGTCGTCGGAACTCCCTGCCAATTGCTACCTCGTCTGGCCCCAAACGGTGTGAAGCTTTCACGAGCCAGCACATTGACGGAGCTGTCCAGCACAAGGTCGCCGCTGCCCAGATGGTCCGACGTTGTGTAGTACGTACTATTTGTCAGATCACTTCGGCGAACCAGAATCGCGGAGTTACTTCCGGCCGGGATCAAGTGCCGATACTCGGTAGGACCCGTCCCCTTGGTGGTCTTCTCCATAATGCCACCGATGTAATAGGTGACCTCATGCACCCCGCCGTAGTTCGCATCCTGCTTCCAGCGCTGGTGGGAAGCGTTATAGTTGAAGGTCGTGGAGTTGGATCCAAACGCGATGCTGCTGGGCAGGTTGTAGCTGGTCCAGGCAAGTGCGCCGGCTTGCCGGCTTGTGGCGTTGCCATTGGCGTCATAGCAGTACACTGCGGTTCCAGCCTTGCGAACCGCATGCGGCTGAGTTGTGAGCCCACTGTAATTGCAGGCGCCCTGCGCAGTGGTGTAGTCGTAGCTCCCAACGTCACTCTTGCTTGTTATATTTCCCGCTTCGTCGTACCCCACCGTCAGATTTGTAGCGCCGTTCAGCGTGGAGCTGGACATCCGATTGAGTGTATCGTGAACGAAGATCTCGGTCTGGTTCGGCAGCTGCTTCAGGTCCTGTCGCTGCTGCAGGTTCCCGTTCGGATCCCACTGGTAGGCAAGATCCTGCAGGCTGTTGGTCACGCCACCCATACCCTCTTTGCGAGTAGTGAGCTCATTGGTCCAGGGGGTGTAGGTGGAACTCACGTTTACCCCGTTCCCCAACACTTCCGTCGTGGGCAATGAGGAATCATTGGTGCCGCTTAGACTCCAGAACACAGTGCCCGCGACATTGTCCTTGACCAGCTGGAGCGCCCCGTAGCTATACAAATACTTGAGCGCAAAGCGAGTGCCAGTGCTGGCCGGGTACGTTACCGTGTCGACGGCGCCAAGCGCGTTGTAGGCGTAGTTGATGCTGTACGCCGTGTCCTCGGTGATGTTCGTGGCCGAGGAGCGCCCGAGGCTGTCGTAGGTGTAGCTCTCGGCGTAGCCGTCGGGTTTCGAGAGCGATTTCACGCGGCCGATTTCGTGCAGTGCGGCGCTCGTTCCATAGGTCCAAGTGGTCGCCGTGGTCGACTCCGGCTCAGTACGAGAGATCATGCGGCCCAGTAGGTCATAGCCGAACGACGTGACTTGGTTCTTGGCATCCACCTGTGTCGCCAGCTCATTGAGCGAATCGGGTGTGTAGATCCAGTGGCCTGTGTCCGGATCGGTCGAATCCGTCTTGAAGCCGCGGATGTTGTAGACGTAGCTTGTCGTCGCCCCGGTCGGGAGCTTCGCGTCCACAATGGTGACGAGATTGCCGAACGGATCGTAGGTGTAGTTCGTCGTTCCACCCGGCGCCGGGTCAATGATGCGCCGGAGCTTCCCTGTTACGTCGGTCCACTTGATGGTCGAGTTGCTGCGCGCATCGGTGATTGTGGTTCTAAGTCCCGCATATCCCACACTTGTATTTCGATTGAGCCCCCCCGCATTGTCGAAGAGTTTGTCCGACGTAGGGCGGTTCAGCAGATCATAGGTAACCTCGTGATATCCGTTGCTCGTAGACGAATACGGCAGATACGTGTCCACTTTCCGACCCAAACTGTCATAGGTCGTCTTGGTCCACGTGAGTGTACCCAATATCCGGTAGGTCGCGATGTAGCGGGCGCGCTCCAGGCCATCGGCATACGTAATCCCACTGGTCACAGAGGCACTGCCTGAGTCGAACCTGGTCTCCGTCACTTTGAGCCTGAGAAAATCCGTAGCCACACTCCCTAGAGCTGGGGAGCATGTAATCGTCAAACAGTCATCATACTGCCAAGTCGAGTAAGTCAGATCCGCCCTATTTTCGCGGGTCTTCCGTCCGTAGTTGTCATACAGCCACGAGACAACCACGTTGTTGGGATCGGTGCTCGACGCCTTCACGCCAAGGCTGTAGTTATAGGTTGTGCCAGATATCTGGCTGAGCGCATTCGTCACTGACTCGGGAAATGTACAACGGGCGCCGTAGCTGGTAGTCGCCGTCCGCGTCGGCATGACCGTGCCATTCTTGTCCAAGCCGACCACGCCTACGGAATTGACGTTTCCGCAATTGTCATAACCATAGTTTGTGACGGCCTTTAGTGTCGTACTGTTGGGCTCCACCGTCTCCGAGGTAACCCGGCAGGTCGTCGCGGACGTGTCCACGACATGATCGACTGTACGCGTCTGAGTGGCTTGCCCCGGAGCGGTATTGGCCGTGGTCGTGCGCGTGGGCTTATCCAGGCACCAGGTGGTGGTGTTGGTCGACCCGTAGGTATTGGTTACGGCGGACGTCCAGGCGCCATTGAAATTAGGCGAGGCGGGATCGGTGTCAGTCGTCGTGGTGGATGCCGTGAGCGGATTGCCATTGGTGTCGTAGCTATATGTCGAATCGCTAATCTGAACTGGCGTCGTGCCTGAGGTCAACTCATAAGACCTCGAAACGGATTCTTGTACATAGGGAAAACAGCGACTGGACGCGCTTGAGCACGTTCCCCCAGCCAGCACAGTCACATTGAGCGTATTTATCCCTTGCGCAAGGATCGTAGCATTGTCCGGTTGATAGGTTTCTCGCTTAGTCAACATTCCGGTGTACGGAGACGTTTGACTGTAGTACGCGTACTGATAGAGATTGTTTCTGGTGTCCTGCGACTGCGTTTTGCTGAATCCGCTAACCCCCCTGCCTTGGCGATTCGCAACGGCATTGAAATACCAAAAGTTATTGGTAGAAGTCGTGCCCAGGCCGTCTGACTGACTGACGCGACTTACTACATAAATTGGCACGGTAACTTTATAGTCTGGGAACGATACGGGATACGCCACATCGTTCTCTTTCGTATAGTTGCCCTGCGTAATTGGCACATACGTGGGTGACGCGAGCACGTTCCACCCGTCCGATATGGAGGTCGCCAGATCCGACGGCGTGCCCGCGCCGTTGTGCGGGTAGTAATTCATCGGCGCCACGGACACATTGATGAGCTCATCCAGACCGTCGCCGTCGAGATCGCGCATCTGGTACCTGGCGTTGGCAATGTACGGCACCGTCGTGTGAACGATCGCGCTTGCACCAACACCCGTGGACAGATAGACACCGATGTTGGTGCCATCCACAACCAGAACATCCGATAGCCCGTCACCATTCCAGTCCATCGTCCCGACATTGATGCCCGTTGGGATCTGTATCTGAATGGGCGTCGAGCCATTGCAGGGCGACACATACACCGTGTTGTAGATCAGCCCTTCATCGAGTACGAGATCGGTGCAACCGTCGGAGTTCCAATTGACGTAGTCGGAGATTGGACCGCCGGCGTTGTTCACGAAGGATGCCCCGAGGGTAAACGTTGTTCCCGCGGAAATAAGCTCGCTCTGACTTTCGCAGATATCCGGTTCCTGCACGGTGCCGCAGTGGTATCTCTGCTTCGCAATGATGTCCTTGCGACCGTCGCCATCGAAGTCGAATGCCCGTAAGGAATTGCTATCGGCAGTCAGGTTGCTGTTTATGACGGCCGGATCCAACGAGTAAGCCAGTGTCGCCGTAGTGCTGAAGGCCGGCGTGCTACCGGAGCTCGTATTCTGATAGACGTACACGTTGGCGTTGTTGAGCACGATGAGATTGGGCCGGCCCTTGCCCTCCGTGTCGACCAGAAGATGCGAGGTACCCGTTGGCGTCGGCAGACCGGTCGTCACACCGACGAACGACGTACCATTGTAGGTGTAGTACCAGAGCGTGCCCGCATTGTCTGCCAGGTATCCGTCTTGGCCCGTACCGAGCACATCGCCCGACACATAAAGAGTTGCATAGCCCGTCGAGATCGCACTACCGTAACCCGTAGCGGCAGACAACATGATGTATGTCAATCCCGCGTTGACGTACCAAAGATCGGGCTTTCCGTCCCCGTTATAGTCGGCCCCAACAGCCCCCACGGTCCCTGCCGGGAAGGGCAATGCAATAGGCGCCGCGCTGCTGACGCCAGCGGTCCCGTCCTGATACCCCACGGTGGTTGCACGCAGGCAATCCGTCCCGGCGCTGCCGGCGCATTCCTGAATGCTGCTCAGCCGATCGCGCTGCGTCGTCGGAGCAGTAGCGTAGGTCATGTTGTACTGGCGCACCGAAACGCCCGAGCTCTGCACGTTGACTTTGGAGAGTATTTGCGTTTCCTGCACCCCTCCACCCGCGATGTACTTGCTCAGCGTCTTGATGCGCGCCTGATAGGTGAAACTCACGGTGTACGGATAGGTCGTGCCCGTGTTCGGCGTCTGGGTGTACTGAATGGTGCTCGGCGCCACGGCCCCACTGGTGGTGGCATACACGACAATCAGGTTGTTGCCCTGTCTATCGCGAACCTTGTTCAGCATCCATGCGTACGGTGTCGTTGTGGAACTGGCAAAGGCCTTTGAGTCGGTGCTATTGCCATATTCGTAAGTGACGCCGTCCTTGCCTTCCACGACGAAATAGGACGGCCCGTTGCCCGACGTGCCATTGGCCGTGACCCGCGAAAAGTTGGCAATCTCGGTCTGATATTGAGAGCCAGCAGCCCCATAGGTGCCCGACGTGACTCGCAGCCGATTGCCGTCCAGGCAAAAGTCATCGGTCATGGTCAGCGTCACACGCGCTGGCGCGCCGCCATTTTCCGCGTAAGTCTTCCCGCAGCGGGCAATCGACGATAGTCCGCTCAGCGCCCACCCCGGCCCCATGTTGCCGTCGGGGCCTCCGCTGGCATAGGTAATTGCGAGATGCGGCTCGATCCCGCGCGCACCCGGCGGCGTCCAAATCGGAATCTGGTACGTTGCGCCGCCCATTGCCGAGACCGCGAACTGTCCTGCCGTGCGCCCCGCGGAAGTAGGCGTCAGCAACGCGGGCGCCAGAAGCCTGGCCGACGCCAGTGAGGTTGTGTTCGAACTCACGGCCATAGGTGACATGGGCACCACGAGCTGCGCATCCTGCGCCGTCACCGCAATTCCCGTCCCCAATACACCGGCCAACTGATTGGTCTGACCTGCGAGGCGCGACTGAACGTACACGCCTGCGTCCTTGCCCGAGGTGAACCGGCCCGGAAGCATCATGAATCCGTCAGCCGAGCGCGATCCATTCGCGCCCAGCGCGAGGGCTGGAGTAAAGATTCCCCCTGTGCCTCTCCCATAAAGCAGGTAGCTCGTATCCGCCGCCGTCTGCCCCTGCAGCAGCACATCCGCCCTACCGTCGCCGTTGAAATCCCCGGTCACTACGGCGGTGCTCAGCGGCGACCAGTTGGCTCCGAACCCGCTTTGATTCCAGGCCTGCAGCCCATCCGCGTTAAAGGGCTTCTTCGCACCCTGCGACAGCACAACGCCATTGGAGTTGGGCACAAAATGCGCAGGCTGCAGCGTTCCGGGCCCGGTGCCAGGCAGAGGATCGGCCTGCACCAGCAGGTCGCTGCGTCCGTCGCCATTGAAGTCAGCGCTGTAGACGTTGCTCTTGTTCGCGGACCAGTTCAAACCTGCAAAACCATCGAGCCAACTCTGGGTGGGCTTGTTGGCTGTGAACCGTCCCGAGGCATCGGCCAGCACCACAGCGTTCAGGCCCTTCTCGTCCAGCGCCTGGAAGAAAAGGTCCGCCTTGCCATCGCCATTGAAATCCCCGGCCACGAGCCGGTGGCCGTCTGCCGACCAGCTCAGCCCTGCGGCATCGTTGGGAATCGTCTGGCTGATGGCGGTCACGCCGCCCTCATCAGTCAACAGCAGGAAGTGATCACCCGGCGTTTTACGCTGCAGAAGAATGTCGGCTTTGCCGTCACCAT
>Ga0075018_10000739_pt1 | contig 10326 bp, 7 predicted proteins | sample ColStrG_CSR_2014_FD_71471 | JGI IMG/M metagenome (GOLD analysis project Ga0075018, IMG submission 71471) | Freshwater sediment microbial communities in response to fracking from Pennsylvania, USA - Cold Stream Run_MetaG_CSR_2014 | ecosystem: Environmental > Aquatic > Freshwater > Creek >... | reverse complement strand
TCGCACGGCTGGGTCGCGGCCTTGCGCTCAAGGTCGTCGAGCCTGAGGACGTCGAAGCCGCACTCGATGAAACCGTGGGCGTACTGATGCTCACCGAGGTGGACTACCGTACCGCCCGCATCCACGACATGCGGGACCTGACCACCAAGGCACACTCGGTTGGCGCGGTCACGGTCTGGGACCTTGCCCATTCGGCCGGCGCCATCGAAGTCGATGTCACCGCCGCCAACGTCGACTTCGCCCACGGCTGCACCTACAAATACCTCAATGGGGGGCCGGGTGCGCCGGCCTATGTCTATGTCCGGCCGGACCTCATGGGCGCGGCGCGCTCGCCGATTTCCGGCTGGTGGGGGCACGAAGCGCCCTTCGCATTCGATCTCGACTTCCGCCCCGCGCCAGGCATCGTCCGCTTCCAGTGCGGAACCCAACCGATTCTCACATTGTCCGCGCTCGATGCCGCGCTGGACGAATGGGCGGATGTCGACATGGCCACCGTGCGCGCCAAGTCCGTGCGGCTGACCGGATTGTTTACCGAGCTTGTGGCTGCGGGTTGCGCCGAGCATGGCCTGCGGCTGGCTGGACCTGGCGATGCGTGGGCGCGCGGCTCACACGTATCCCTGCATTGCCCGCACGGCCTCGCCGTCATGCGGGCGCTAGTCGCGGACGGCGTGATCGGTGACTTCCGCGCCCCCGATGTCATCCGCTTCGGCTTCGCGCCGCTCTATAACAGCTTCGTGGACGCCTGGGACGCCGCCGACAGGCTGGCACGCATCCTGGAGAAACGCCGCTGGGACGATACGCGCTTTCGGGAGCGCGAAGCCGTAACTTAGAGGGTCATCTCGCCCAGATAGCGCGCCCGCACCTCGGGGTTGGCGATGACCTCGGCCGGTGTGCCCTGCATCAGCACCTGGCCATCGTAGATTATGTAGGCGCGGTCGATCAAGCCAAGCGTCTCGCGGACATTGTGATCCGTGATCAGCACTCCGATGCCGCGATCGGTCAGGTGCCGGACCAGCGCCTTGATGTCGCCAACCGCGATGGGATCGATGCCGGCGAACGGCTCATCCAGCAGGATGTAGGACGGCCGGCTGGCGAGCGCGCGAGCGATCTCGCAGCGCCGCCGTTCACCACCCGACAGCGCGATCGACGGCGATTTGCGCAGCCGGGTGATGCGAAACTCATCGAGCAGCGCGTCGAGCTGCTCGTGCCGTCTACGCCGGTTCGGCTCGACCAGCTCGAGCACGGCCATGATGTTCTGCTCGACGGTGAGGCCACGGAAGATCGAGGCCTCCTGCGGCAGATATCCGATTCCCAGCCGGGCGCGCCGATACATCGGCAGCGTGGTCACATCATTGCCATCGATCAGGATCGTGCCGGAATCGGCCGGGATCAGCCCGGTCACCATGTAGAAAACTGTGGTCTTGCCCGCGCCGTTGGGGCCAAGCAGACCGACCGCCTCGCCCTGATGCACCGCCAGCGAAACCCCGCGCACGACCTTGCGTTTGCCAAACGCCTTGGTGACCGCCACCGCCGTCAACCAGCCTTGCCCGGAGGCCGGCGGCCGTTCCGCCAGCTCATCGGATTCGTAGCCGTCGAGGCCGTCCCGTTCCCAGTCGCGCGAGTCGTGTCCGTTGAGTAGAGGTTGTGATTCGGCGGCCGGCGAGGAGCGGCGGCGTGCGAATAACCTACCAAGGCCAGAGCCAACTCTGCTCATTGGGAGGGTTCCGCCCCGGCCGATTGTGGCGTTTCGGGAGCGACCATCACCTCACTCGCGCTCATTTCCGATTTCGCCTTAGGTTTGGATACCGCCTGGGCGCCCGCCACCGGCGGTCCACCGATCTGCCGGATACCTTGGGGCGTGATCAGCACTTGGATACGGCCTGAAGTGGTGGTGGTGCTCGGCAACGCGCCAGCGGTCTCGTCAGCGCGGGTCTCAAAGTGGCTCTCGCCGGAAGCCAGATCAACCACCAGCTTCTCACCATGAACGACATTGTCGCCCTGGCTCACCGTCACGTTGCCGCCCATCGTCAGCAGGTTGCGGTTCGCTTCGAAAATCAGCCAATCGCTGGTGGCGGTCTGGTTGTCTGGCGTGCGGATAACGACGTGATCCCTGGCTCGCAGCCGCGCAAGTTGCGCCGGGCCGCGAGTCGCTGCCCCGCCGCCGGTATAGTCGACAGTCAGCAGGTTCGCCGAGATGCGATGGCCGCCGCGCACGACCACGACATTGCCGGTGAATATGGCCTCACCGCGCTCATCCTCAACTGTCAGGCCATCGGCCTCGATATTGGTCGGTTGACCATTGCTGGAGGAGAGACTGGAGAAACTACTGCCCAGGCTCGGCTTGGCGGAGGGCACGTTGGCAACATGGGTGACCTTGGTCGCGCGTGCCTGACCCTCGGCGGCCTCGAACACACCACTGACACGGCCGGGTCCACTCATCGCCATGTGCCGCTTGACCATGTCGATGGCAAGTCTGTCACCGGTAAGCCTGTTGCCGCGTTGGCTGACAATCACCGTCCCATTGAACACCGCCTCGTTGTCGGCATCGGCGATGTCGAGAGCATCGGCCGTGATATCGGTCGCTCCGTGCGCCGAGCTGAGCCCCGACAACCCCGCGGGCGCCGCCGAATCTGGCTCGAAGTGACCCGCGATCCGGTTCTTGGCAGTTGCATGGGTCGTCTTGGCAACGAGGTCATAGACGACGGTATCGGCGTGCAACTGACTCCCCTTCTGGCTGAGCACGACCGAACCGAAAAGCGACATCGTGTTGGCCTTCTGGTCAAAACGGCTTTGTTCGCAGGTTGCCTTGCGGCCATCCGGCGTGGTGATGACCACACTCTGAGTTGCCGTAATATAGCTAAGGTTCTGGGCGGCGGCCGCGCCATCCGCCAAGGTGGCCGAACCGGAACCTGGAGTGCCGGTGTAACCAATCTCCATCTTGGCGCTGTGCAGGATGATGCCCGCTTGAACGGCCTCGACCGTGCCGCTGAAGGTCGCGGTCTTGGCGTTGTCCAGCACTTCGAGCTGGGCAGCGGTTATATCGATGGGGGCATCGCTCACCGCCGGAACCGCCGAGAATCCAGGCGAGGCTGCGACTGGTGCCGTCCTGGTGCGACTCGGCGGCGTCAAATGTGCGACCACCGCCTCGCGCAACAACAGCCGGTGTTCGGCGTCGTCGACCAACAGCCCGCGCCCGCGTAGCGTGCCGTTCGGCATCGTCATTGTGACATCGCTGTCGGAGGTCACGACTTTCTTGTCCGTGTCGATGTCGGCGCTCGCCAGCTCGGCGCGCATGTTGCTGCTGGTGGTGATGATGATGCCATCAGTCAGTTTCAGCCCTTTGGTCTTGGTCTGATACGTTCCTGACTTCGAGGTGAGGTCGGTCCAGCTCTTATCGAGCTGTTCGATATGTCCGTGGACAGCTTCAAGTTGCATGGCATCGGCGTTGCCAAAGGATTGCACTGCTGCTTTGGCGGTCACGACATAATGGCCCTTGTCGGCCGTGTAGCCGTCAAAGCGGGGGTTGACCATGCGCAGCTGGTCGGTTGTGACATCGATGGCACCAACCGAGGCGTTTACGTCGGGCCGGTACAGGTGCACCAGCATCGCGGGCGAAAGAATCAATCCACCCGTTGAGACAACAGCCAGCGCCGGCAGGCCGAGTTTCAATACCCGCACAAGCCAGCTGTGGCGTTTGGCACGCTGGAACGCCCGCTGCCTGTCGGCCTCGGCGACGACCACGATGCGGGGTCGGCCGCGCCGCGATGTCGTGGGCAAGTGGGTCAAATCAAGCGCCATCGCATCATTCTTTGCCGCCGACCAGGGCCGAGTCTATGGACGGGCCGCAGCGAACCGGCCACATGGCGCGGCAAGCGGCAGTTCGGATCCGGACCAGTGGTCTAGTGGGCAAATATGTCCTCATCAGGCCACCCGGCAAGGTCCAGCCGTACACGGGTGGGAAGATAGTTAAACGATTCCCGCGCCAGATCGGCCCGGTGTTCACGCTCCAGCATGGCGACAAGGACCGCCCTCAACCGATGCAAATATAGCACGTCGGCCGCCGCATAGCTCTGCTGCTCGGGGCTGAGCCGGCTTGCGCCCCAATCGGAGCTCTGCTGCTCCTTGGATAGCTCAACCCCGATCAGTTCCCGGCACAAGTCCTTGAGCCCGTGCCGGTCCGTGTAGGTGCGGGCCAGCTTGGAAGCGATCTTGGTGCAAAATATCGGTGCTGGCATCACGCCCAGCCGCAGCGATATCACGGCCATGTCGAAGCGACCGAAATGGAAGATTTTGGTGACATTGGGGTCGGCCATCAGCGATTTCAGGCGGGGCGCATGGACCATCCCAGATTTGTCCGACTCCACCCGCACCAGATGCGCGTTGCCGTCGCCCGCCGAGAGCTGGACGAGGCAAAGCCGGTCGCGATGCGGGTTGAGGCCAAGGGTTTCGCTGTCGACAGCGACCGCCGCGCCGAACGTCAGTCCCTCGGGTAGATCGCGCTCATGCAAGGTAATGGCCATCGTTCCAAATCCCGCCCGTCAACTGAAAGCTGTCGCTTGGATTTCATAGCACCGCGGCGTCCGATTGCTAGGGCCTGCGAGAATCGGTCCGGTCCTCGTTTGCAGGCCGATTGACGCGCCGGAAGTTTCGGCTACGGTTCGCGATTATCTCAATTTACTCCCACTTTCCCGATGGAGGAGGCCCCATGAAGACCGTTCGGCTGACGACGGCGCAGGCCGTGGTGCGCTTTCTGATGGCGCAGAAATCCGTGATCGATGGGAAGAAGGTGCCGCTGTTTGCCGGCACGTTCGGCATCTTTGGCCATGGCAACGTCACCTGCTTGTCGGAAGCCCTGGAGGCGGTAAAAGAGGAATTTCCGACCTGGCGAGGCCACAACGAACAGTCGATGGCCCTGGCCGCGGTTGGGTTTGCCAAGGCCAAGCTGCGGCGCCAGATGATGGTGTGCACCGCTTCGATCGGGCCCGGTTCGCTCAATCTGGTGACAGCGGCAGGTGTGGCCCATGCCAACCGGCTGCCAGTCTTGTTCATATCCGGCGACGTGTTCGCCAGCCGTTTCCCCGATCCAGTGCTGCAGCAGGTCGAGCACTATGGCAATCCGACCATTTCGGTGAATGATGCGTTCAAGGCGGTGACACGGTATTGGGACCGCATCACCCGGCCCGAACAGATCATCCAGTCGCTGCCCCAGGCCGTGGCGACATTGCTTGATCCGGCCGATTGCGGCCCCGCGTTCCTGGGGCTGTGCCAGGATACCCAGGGTGAGGCCTTCGACTATCCAGAGGTCTTCTTTGCCGAGCGCGTTCACGACATCCGCCGTCCGCGCGCGGACGCGAACGAGATCAGGCGGGCCGCCGAATTGCTCAAGAGCGCCAAGCGCCCGCTGCTGATCGCCGGTGGCGGTGTGCAGTATTCGCTGGCCCATGCCGAGCTGACCGCCTTTGCCACAACCCATAGGATTCCCGTGGTCGAAACCATAGCCGGGCGCGGCATCCTGGTTCATGACCACGCGCAGAACGCCGGACCGATCGGCGTCATTGGCTCATCGTCCGCCAACGCACTCGCCGCCGATGCCGATGTTGTGGTGGCGGTTGGCACACGCTTGCAGGATTTCACCACCGGCTCCTGGAGCGTGTTTCAGTCGCCCGACTACAAGCTGGTCGCCATCAACGCCGCGCGGTTCGACGCAACCAAGCATCTGGCTGCCAGTGTCGTCGGCGATGCGCGCGAAGCGATTGTCGAGCTGGGCGCGGCCATTGGTGCGTATACGTCGCCAAAAGCCTGGGGCGACAAGGCCAAGGCGCTTTATGCCGAATGGAACGGCACCATCGACACCCACACCAAGCCGACCAACGCCGCCGTGCCGACCTATGGCCAGGTGGTGGGCGCGGTGAACCGGCTTGCCGGAACCCACGACCGCATCATGACTGCCGCGGGAGGGCTTCCAGGCGAACTCACCAAGAACTGGAAAATCAAATCACCAGCGAGCTTCGATTGTGAATTCGGTTTTTCCTGCATGGGCTACGAGATCGCGGGGGCCTACGGCGCCAAGATGGCCAAGCCCGAGCACGAGGTCATCACCATGCTGGGCGACGGTTCGTACCTGATGATGAACTCGGACATCTATGCCAGCGTGCTGACCGGACACAAGCTGATCGTCGTTCTCTGCGACAATGGTGGCTACGCTGTCATCAGCCGCCTGCAAGTCGACAAGGGAACGCCGGGCTTCAACAATCTGCTCAAGGACAGCAAGCACGTTGTGGAGCATGTTGTGGATTTCGCCGCGCACGCCAGGGCGATGGGCGCGAACGCCGAGAAGGTGAAAAGCATCGGCGATTTCGAAGCCGCGTTCGAGCGGGCAAAGAAGGCGGACAAGACGAGCGTGATCGTCATCGAGACCGACGCCTACACCTGGACGCCGGGCGACGCCTGGTGGGAAGTCGGCGTGCCGGAGGTGAGCAAGCGCGAGACGGTGAAGGCGGCCAAGAAGGATATTGTGGAGAGCAAGAAGAGGCAGCGGGCGGGGGTTTGAGGGTTCCGATCTACGCTCCTCTGGACCAAACCATCACAGAAGGCGAATTCTGGGGCCGGATGGAGATGCGCGTCTGCCGCGAACTTTGCGGCATGGATGATCCTGTTCTGCGCCATATGTGGTGCGACGGCATACAGGGCGGCGTCGTCCGGCCACAAGCAGGCCGGGCATATTTGGGAGGCACCATCTGGATCGGGCGCGATGGTCAAACAGAGATGCAATTCGAGATGGCGCTGCCTGAAACTATTTCAATCGAGCGTGACATAAATTGGAAAGATCTTCTGCCTTCAGAAGACCTGACGGGCTGGCTCGCTGTGGATCTTCAACGAAAGCGTGTGACGATTGATATTGGGAGGGGTGAGCGGCTCCAAATCTGATGGTCGACGTCGACGACGCTCACGCAGGAACAGGTCGGCTCAAGGCAGGCGACACAAGTGTCGCCCCTACGAACGATGATCCGGTGTAGGGGCGACACTTGTGTCGCCCGTGCCGCCGATTTTGTGGAGGAAATGCCAAGCATGGAAAATGGGCAACCCCTCCCACAACGGCGATCAATCCGGTTGGCTGGATTCGACTATACCAGAAACGGGGCCTATTTCGTGACCATCGCGACGGATGCCCGTAGATGCCTTTTTGGCGAGATTCGCGACGAACGGCTGTTCAAGAGCCGCCTTGGCGAAATTGCTGTCGAGGAGTGGCTCGCCGTTCCGCGGCATCGCCCGACCGTAGAGCTGGGGCCGCATTGTCCGATGCCGAACCATTTGCACGCCATCGTGAGCATCGTTGGACCACCATCGAAATCGCTGGGCGACACAAGTGTCGCCCCTACACAACAACCAATATAGCAAAGACAAGAAACGCCCCCATGCCCTCCTTCCACCCCATCCTCGCCCGCGCGGAACACCGCAAGGGCGGACCCGCTGCCCTCAAGAAGCTGCTGCCCGCGCCGCCCAATCCGAAAGCGCTGGCGAAACTCGCCGACGACCGCGCGCTGGCCGAGATGACCAGGCGCGTGTTCTCGGCCGGGTTCGCCTGGAGCGTCATCGAGGCGAAGTGGCCGGGCTTCGAGGAGGCGTTCCTCGGCTTTGCGCCTGGAAAACTGACGCGCCAGTCCGACGCCTATTGGGACGCACTCGCCAGCGACACCCGCATCGTGCGCAATGGCGCGAAAATCCAGTCGGTGGCGAAAAACGCGCGGTTCATCGAGGAGGTCGCCAAGGAACACGGCAGCTTCGGCAAGCTGCTCGCCAAATGGCCGCCGTCGGACGAGATCGGGCTGCTGGAACTGCTGGCCAAGCGCGGCAACCGGTTGGGCGGAAACACCGGGCAGATGCTGCTGCGGTTCCTCGGCTACGACGGGTTCGTCACCAGCAAGGATGTGGTCGCCTGCCTTCGTGACGCGGGCGTGGACGTAGCCGAAACGGTCACCTCAAAGCGCGACCTCGCCAGGGTGCAGGCGCAGTTCAATGCGTGGGCCGAGGAAACGGGGCTGCCGTACACGCATCTCTCGCGGATTTGCGCGCTGTCGGTGGGCGAGAACTACGCGGCGGAGCGCCTAGCGGAGATAGGGGAGGAGGCGTAGGGTGCAATAGGCCGTTTCAGGCCGTATTGCACCGTTTCGCCAAGAACCCAGGCGGTGCAATACGGCCCAGAAGACGGGCCTATTGCACCCTACGGGCGAATGTGTGGTCGACCCGCTATGCCCCCGCCACCCCATACCCAGCCGCCTTCATCACCCGCATCAGCTCCTTGTGGCCGATGGCGTTCATCTTCTTCGGCGGGCTCTTCCTCGGGTCCTGTTCGGCCTCGACCACGAACCAGCCTTCGTAGCCATGGCCGGCCAGCTTCTTGACGATGGCCTCGAAGTCGAGCGACCCGTCGCCTGGCACGGTGAAGGCGCCTTTGACCACCGCGTCGAGGAAACTTTCCTTCGTTCGGTCGAGCGCCTTGATGACATCCATCCGCACGTCCTTGGTATGGACGTGACTGATCCGCTTGTAGTGCTTGTCGATCACCCGCAGTACATCGCCGCCGGCAAAGGCCATGTGTCCGGCGTCGTAAAGCAGCGGAATGCCGGAGTGCTTCATCAGCAGGTCGAGCTCGGGCTCGGTCTCGACCACGGCCGCCATGTGGTGATGGTAGGAGATCGGCATACCTTCGCCGGCGCACCAATCGGAAAACGCCGTCAGCTTGCGGCCATAAACCTTCATTTCGTCTTCGCTGATCCTGGGCTTGGAGGCGAGCGGCTTAGACCTGTCGCCCTGCACCGAGCGGGCCACCTCGCCGTACACGATCAGCGGCGCCTTGGCCGCCTTGAACAAGTCCATCTGGGCGCGGATGGCGTCCTTTTCGGCTTCGATGTCGCCGTCAAGCAGCTTGCCGGAATGCCAGCCACCGCAGATCTCAACCTTGTTGGCCTTCAGCATCGGCCCGAGCACAGCCGCATCCTTGGGAAAACGCCGGCCAGTCTCGAGGCCCGTGAACCCCGCCTCTCGGGTCTGGGCAAAGCATTCTTCCAGCGAGACATCATCGCTGAGCTCGGCCAGATCGTCGTTCCACCAGCAGATCGGGGAAATGCCCAGTTTCGCCTTCATTGCGTTCTCCTGATTCAGGGGCTGATGGTTCCGCGCCGGTTTGACATTTGGAGCCACCCTCGGCAACCCCCTCCGTGATAGGAATTGACACATTCGGCGGGCCGCTCGATTGCGCGCGCGCTAGCGAAACCGTAAGCCGGCTCGGCAAAATTCAGAGGATATGTGACATGGACATCAACGCCTTCGCCCTGGCCTCGATGAAGGGCAAATCCGTCATTGTCACCGGCTCCACGCAAGGTCTCGGCGAAAAGGTCGCCCATACGTTCGTGGATCGGGGCGCCGACAAGATCGCGATCTGCGGCCGCAATGCCGGCAACGGCGCCAAAGTGAAGGCCGCTCTGGAAAAGAAGGGTGCCAAAGTCGTCTTTATCGAGGCCGACCTGAACAAGCTCGACGATGTGCGAAAAATCGTGCCCGCCGCGGAAATGGCCTTCGGCAAGGTCGATGCCTTGGTCAACTCGGCCGCCATCACCGATCGAGGCACCATCCACGATACGTCGCCAGACCTCTATGATCGGATGATGAACGTCAACGTCCGCGCACCGTTCTTCCTGACCCAAGATGCCGTCAACCTGATGGTCAAGACCAAGACGCGCGGCACCGTCGTCAACATCATCTCGATGTCTGGCCATGGCGGGCAGAGTTTCATTTCGGCCTATTGCATCTCCAAGGGCGCGCTGCTGACGCTCACCAAGAACACGGGCTTCGCGGTGATGCGCCACGGCATCCGCATCAACGGATTGTGCATCGGCTGGATGGATACGCCCGGCGAGGACCGGATCATGAAGACCTATCACGGCGCCAAGGATGGGTGGCTGGCCGAGAAGGAGGCAGGCCTTCCGACCGGCCGCCTGCTCAAGACCGACGAAGTCGCGCGGGCCTGCGCCTATCTGTCGACCGACGAATCCGGCCTGATGACCGGTTCGATAATCGATTTCGATCAGGCGGTGGTCGGGTGTTACGAAAGCGCGCCACAGCCACCGCAGCTGGCTTAGCCCGGTATCACTCGCCAGTTGCCTCGTGAACCATCTTTTCCAATCGAGCCAGGTCCTTGACGATCAGCCCGTGACGCTTCCGCTCGATCACGCCGAGTTCGGTTAGCCGCGAGAACTCACGCGTCACGGCTTCCCTATGCGTGCTGACACGCGCGGCAATCTCGGCGTGCTTGGGCGGCGGCGCCAA
>Ga0075018_10000734_pt1 | contig 10355 bp, 8 predicted proteins | sample ColStrG_CSR_2014_FD_71471 | JGI IMG/M metagenome (GOLD analysis project Ga0075018, IMG submission 71471) | Freshwater sediment microbial communities in response to fracking from Pennsylvania, USA - Cold Stream Run_MetaG_CSR_2014 | ecosystem: Environmental > Aquatic > Freshwater > Creek >... | reverse complement strand
CAACGCCTCCTGGCTGCAGCCGCGGGTCGGGTGCGCCGAGTTCCATGACGTGTTGCCGGCCCCGATGCGGTCGGAATGACCGACTTGGGCGGAGCCTGCGCCGCTGCTGGTCCAGTTGTTGCACGTATGGTCGGCGCTGTCCGCGTAGGCGCGGCCGTCGGTCTGCGAGCCGGTCAGCATATCGTGCATGTTCGGGGTGTCGCCGGCGCCGTTGATCAGTTCGCCATTTTCGTTGAGCGCCGATTGCTTGAACAGATTGCTGCCGAGGCGTGCGAGCTCGATCGTGTCGCCGTTGAGCTCCGCGAGATCGGCTGCGATCGGCAGCTTCTTGGAATTGTGCCAGGGCCCCTGCCCGATCCGGTCGCGGGCGTTGATGGCGGGCTGACCAGGCCTGGCCTGGGTGCTGAGATAGGCGTGCCAGATTTTGTTGCCGCCCCCGACCGCCGCGGCGAGCCGTTGGCAATGGGCGTCCGCTCCCGCGAGGCCACCGAGATCGCCGCCTTTGCCGATTCCCACGCTGGTGACGAAGAAGCTCATCGGGAAGGGTTGCGGCCCGGGCGCCTGCGCGTGCGCAAAGGAGGAGGCAAGCAGCATCGGCAACGCGCATGCGGCGACAATCCACGGGGTGCGGGTCATTGGCATCTCCTCCATGATCAAGGCAGTAACCGATGGCGGGCTCAATTGACGGCGAAGCAGTAGAACAGGCCGACCCCGTGGGAGCGGGTCAGCGCCTCCTGGCTGCAGCCGCCGGTCGGATGCGCCGAATTCCACGACCCGTTGCCGCCGCCGTTGCGGTCCGAAAGCCCGACCTCGGCCGCGGCTCCGGTGACGTTGCCGCGGATCTGTCCGCTCCCCTCGGCACTGCTCGTCCAGTTGTTGCACGTGCGGTCGACGCTGACGTCCGTGTAGGCCCGGCCGTCGGTGGTCGAGCCGGTCAGCATTTCGTGCCGATTGGAGTTGGGATGGGTCGACGCATAGGCCCACGTTCGGTCCTTGGGATCCGGATTGTCGTTGAGGCCCGGCACGATCTCGCCCTTCTCGGTGAGCGCCGACAGCTTGGTCACGTTGTTGCCGAGCCGGGCGAGCTCGATCGTGTCCCCGTGCAGATCGGCGAGGCCTTTGGCGATCATGTCGCCTTTGAAATTGTACCAGGGGCCTTGCCCGATGCGGTCGCGGGCGTTGATGGCGCCCTGGCCGTCGCGCGGCTGGGTGCTGAGATAAGCGTGCCAGGTGTGGTTGCCGGCGCCGGCCGCGGTGGCGAGCCGCTGGCACTGCGCATCAGCCCCGGCCACGCCGCCGAGATCGCCGCCCTTGCCGATCTCGGTGCTGGTGATGAAGAACGTCATGGGATGCGGCTGCGCAGGCTGTTGCGCAGGTTGCTGCGCGAGAGCCAAGGAGGAGCCCAGCAGGATCGACAGCATCGATCCGGCAGCAAGCAATGCGGCGATCGTCATTCCGTGTCTCCTCGCGATGGCGCCATGATCGCCACCATCCCCGCAATCAATGTCGGTGGCAGATGCCCAAGCCCGCAGGATAGCGCGCACAGGATAGCGGGCGCCGGTCGGGGCCTCAAGATATGTCGGCCGTCATAGTTCGCACACGGATTCACAGCGCGCTAATACTTCGCGCCGTAGACTCGGCAACCAACAAGACCCGAAGGATGAAGAAGGATACTTGCCGTGCTCGATCTCTTCGTCGGCGCCACCCAGGCCTACAACCAGGTCGGCATGTTCATCGGCGCGATCGTATGCCTGGGCCTCGGCGGGCTCATTCTCGGCAATTCGCTTTATTGGCGCATCCATGCGCTGCGCGCCTGCGGCACCATCATCGGCGTCGTCAGCAAGAGCGGCTCATACGCCCCCGTCTACCGCTACACGCTGCCAGACGGGCAAACCCATGTGGCCAAATCGAATGCCAGCTCCGGCTCGGTTCGCGGCAAGGAAACCGGACGTGTCGTCCCCTTGATGATCTCCGCGCACAATCCGACGGAGGCGCAAGAAACCGACAGCTATTTGTTCGACATCATCGGCCTGGTGCCGATCGTGCCCGGCGTCTGGTTCGGCTACACCGCGCTCACCGCTTATCCAATCACGCCCATGACCTGGATCATGGCGGTCGCCATGCTGGTCTATCTGGCCGAACGTGGACACCGCGTTCTCGTTCCCAAAGGACAGCGCCTTTCGCTCGCGGAGTGGAGACGGCAGCGCGGCCTCGACGGTGCGACCGCCATCGATCTTACCGACGTCAAACCGATCGAAGATATCGTGTCCGCGCCGGACGTTCGGCAGGCACTGCAACGACAATTGCAGTCCTCCAGAAACATGGCGCCCTTCATCGGACTTTTTGCGGTTGCTCTGGTTTGCCTCGCGATATTTCAAGGCATGAAGATCGCCCATCTGGAGGCCGTGGGCCTGCGCGCACAGGGCCAGGTCGTTCACCTCAAGGAAGAATCCAGCTCCGGCAATTCCACTTATTACGCGGTCGTCAAATTCCGCACGGACCGGAACGAGTCGGTGGAATTCAAGGACAATGTCGGCAGCAATCCGCCCGGCCACCAGCCAGGCGACAGGGTGACCGTGCTTTATCTTGCCGACAATCCGCGACAGGAAGCCATCATCGACCGCGGCATCTGGTGGAACTGGGGGATCCCCGGGATCATCATTCTAGTCGCCGCCTTCCTGTTATGGCTCATGGTTGTCACGCTGCGGAGCGGCACGCCGCTGCGCACGACGCCGGTCGCCGGCAGCCTGCCGCAAGGAGCGCCGCAAAGCCCAACATGAATGGCGCACCGATTTTGCGCGGGCGATCACATGCGGTATCATGGGTCCGTGCCATCCATTTGAATCAGTGCCGGTTTGCGGTGCATCGTCCCGGCCGGCCGGCCGCCAGATACACGATTGTTATACGGCATAACTTGGGGTGCGGCCCAAAGCACCTAGCCTTACCGCCAATCATCAATAATTATGCATATATTTCACTCAATTAGCGCCCGCATTTTGTTCATTTTTCGCTTGCATCCGGCAATAAACTTTGTGTAAATACAGGCCTTCCCTCTTTGGGAAATCTCCAAGCTGTCAGTCTTGCCCCGCCACAATTGGCGGGGCCTTTTTTTGCCCCGCAGCATGGCGGCAGCGCCTCCGTCTGTTTTCCGAGCCCTTGTCTCGGCGCTTGGATGCATGAATATGCCCGGGCCCGATCCGCTGATCGGCACATATCGCCTCCCCATACGCAATAGAAGCTGCCGGCAAGAATGGCACCGCGGACCATCGCCGAAATCCCGATCCTGGTCATCGGCGCCGGCCCGGTTGGCCTCGCGCTCGCGGCCGATCTCGGCTCGCGCGGCGTCGCCTGCCTGGTCATCGAGCAAGGCGAGGGACCGGCCGATCATCCGCGCGCCTCCGCCCTCAATGCCCGCTCGATGGAGTTCATGCGCCGATTCGGCGTCGCCGACGCGGTTCGCGCCGCGTCAGCACCGGAGGATTTTCCGCACACCGCTCTTTATTGCACCAGCCTGACCGGCTTCGAGATCGCCCGCATCGAGCGCCCGCATCACGGCGGCAAAGGCCCGACCCCGGAGAGCCCGGAGCGGCCCCAGCGTTGCAACCAGCTCTGGCTCGACCCGATCCTGCGCGATCTCGCGGCCAGCCAGGACAGCGTGGCGCTGCGTTTCCGCTGCCGATTCGAGTCGCTGCGGCAGGAGAGCGACCGCGTGATCGCCACTGCGCATGATCTCGCGGCCGACCAACGGATCGCGATCATCGCGCAATATGTCGTCGATTGCAGCGGCGGACACAGCCCGATCCGCCATGCCTTCGGCATCGGCATGAGCGGCTCGTCCTATGTCGGACACAACCTGAGCATCTTCGTGCGCGCGCCCCGATTGTGGGAGCATCACCCGATGGGCAAGGCCGCGCTGATCAGCTTCGTCGAGCCGGCCGGGCTGTGGCGCAATCTGGTGACCCTGGACGGTCGCGAGCTCTACCGCTTCGGCCTGGCCGGCAAGCAATTCTTCGATGCGCCCGAGGCGGTGGATGCCGATCGTCTGTTCGAGGAGGTGGTCGGCAAGCCGGTGCCGCACGAGATCATCTCGATCCGCCGCTGGACCGCGCGTAACGTGGTCGCGGATCGCTATCGCGAGGGCAGAGTCTTCCTCGCCGGCGATGCCGCCCATCTCAATCATCCGGCCTCGGGGCTCGGGCTCAATACCGGTCTCGGCGATGCGGTCGATCTGGCCTGGAAACTCGAGGCCACGCTTGCGGGCTGGGGCGGCGCCGGCCTGCTCGATGCCTATCAGATCGAGCGCCATCCGGTGGGCGTGCGCAATGTGGGCCATGCCAGCATGACCTACGATACCGACCGAACCCAAAGCCCGCACCCCGAGATCGCGCAAGACACTGCCGCGGGCGCGCAGGCGCGGCGCGCCATGGGCGAAGCGATCGTGCGCACGCAGACGCGCAAATTCATCACCGACGGGATCGCGCTCGGCTACCGCTACGAACCCTCACCGATCTGCTGGCCGGACCAGAGCCCGGCCCCGCCGCTCACGGTCAGCGCGTATCACCCCACATCCTACCCGGGCGGCCGGGCGCCGCATGCCTGGCTCAGCCCCGGGCGCTCGACCATCGACGCATTCGGCCGCGGCTTTGTCCTGTTGCGGTTCGGCGGCGAGGCGCCCGACCCGGCCCCGATCGAGCGCGCCTTCGGCGAGCGGCGGGTGCCGCTTAGCATCCTATCGATCGCCGATCCGGCGATCGTCGCGCTTTACGAGCGTCGACTGGTCCTGGTGCGGCCCGATGGGCACGTGGCGTGGCGCTCCGATGCGCTTCCGGCCGACCCGCGCGCGCTGGTCGACCACGCGCGCGGTGGCGCTTAATGCATGTGGCCGCGAGATGAGATAAGAATTCTGGCCCGCAGGAAACGATGTCGCAACGCCGAGGGCGAGATGCCGAGGAGAAAGCCCACGACCACGCCAGCACCCGCCGGATCACGCCTCTTTCCGGTCTATCGCGCGCTCGAGGTCGGCGGCGGATCGAAGGCTGCGCTGGTGCAGGCGCTCGACCGGAACGGCTGCTATGTCGGCCGTTGCGCGCGCGAGATGATCGCACGGGCGAGCTTTACGCCGGCCGGGAGCTCCCGCACCATCAAGCTTGCGCGCGTGCAGCTGAGCACGCTGGGCGTCACCGACTGGGTGACATGGAGCGACGTCCTCAAGGCCGCCGCGAAAGTCGGGGCCGAGAAGGTGCCGGCCGAGGCCGCCGCGCGCCTTGCGCTCGAGCTCCCCGATCAACAGCCCGGCGATCACTTCTGGATTCTCATGGACCCGATCACCGGTCAGGACGGAGAGCCCTATGTGTTCTACCTCGCCGCGCACGATGACGGCGAGCGGCGGCTGCTGGGCCGCTATGTCAGCTCCATCCGGCGATTTTTTCCTCACCGCGAGATCGTGTTCGGCCTACCGGCGTAGCTTGTAGCTCGTAGCCTGGATGGAGCGCAGCGAACGAGCGGCGGCCTCGACGCTTGCCGAAGCCGCCGCCTCTGTCCTTAGAGGCCGGGGCCTTTCTTCACCCAGCGGCGGAAGTTGACCTCCGGAGGGCCGCCTTTGGTGAAGTTAGCCGTGTTGGTATAGCCGCCGTAGATATTGCCGGCATCGTCGGCAGCGACGCCTTCGAGCGCGCCAAGCTCCTTGGTCTCCGGAATGAAGGCCGTGACCTTGCCGTCCTTGAGGTTGCCGACCCGGATGCCCTGCATGAAGCCCGGGTTGGTCTTCTCGGTCGAGGTCGAGTCGGAGACATAGATGTCGTCGTTCTTGTTGATGTAGACGCCGCTCGGCCGGCCGAACTGCTTCAATTCGGAGAGGTAGCGCCCATTCTGGTCGAAGATCTGGATGCGGGCGTTGCCGCGATCGGCCACGAACAGCCGTCCCATCGAGTCCATGGACAGCATGTGCGGGGTCTCGAACTCGCCCGGGCCGGTGCCGAGGTGACCCCAGGCCTTGATGAACTTGCCGTCCTTGGTGAAGTGCACGATGCGGGCATTGGTGGGCTTGCCGTCAATCATGCCATGGCCGTCGCCGACGAAGATGGTGTCGTCGGGCGCGATCACCACATTGGACGGCGCGTTGAGCAGATCCTGGCTGTCATTGTCGCCGGCGACACCGTCCTTGCCGAGCGTCATCAGCACTTTCCCATCGGGGCTGAATTTCCTGACCGTATTGCCCTTGCCATTCTTGTTCTGGAAATCGGTCACCCAAACGTTCCCGTAACGGTCGGCGAACAGGCCGTGCGGCCCGGCGAACATGTCGGCACCGAAATTGGCGATCACCTTGCCGGTGGCATCGAAATGAAAGATCGGCGGCAGGTGCGAGTCCCCGCACAAGGTCTGCTTCTCGCAGCGGTCGAAGGCCCACATGCTCCTGCCGTCGCTGCGATCGACCGAGACGCCGAACGTGGCGCCCCAGTTGCGACCCGGCGGCAGCTTCGCCCAGCCCTCGTCCAGCTGGTACGGATTGGGCGCCGCATTGGGATCCGGATTGTTTTGCGCGAATGACGGCACCGCCCCCAGCGCAACACTCGCGATAACGGCGGCCGCGAGCGTGCCGCTTATTCGTTTCACATATCGCATGACGCTTCTCCCTTGATGAGCTTTGGTTTTGTGAATGTCGGATTGCTAGTTCTTGACGTACTTCATCAGCCGCTTGGGCCCGACCTCGGCGCCGTAGATGTTGCCGGCCGGATCCGCCGCCACGCCTTCGGCCGCACTGGTGCCGGTTATCTTATCGACCGGGTCCGGAATGAAGCCGGTCACCACGCCGTCCTGCACGCGGCCGATCCTGATGCCGCGCTTCCAGCCATCGTGGTTCTTGGACACCGATTCCGACTCGGAATCGGCCACATAGATCATGTCGTTCCGGTCGATGAAGATGCCGCTCGGCCGGCTGAACTGCGACCACAGGTCGAGGGAAGTTCCGTTCTGGTCGAAAATTTGGATGCGATTGTTCTGCCGGTCGCCGACAAAGAGCCGCCCGCGGGAATCCATGGCGAGCGCGTGCGGGATGTCGATCTCGCCCGGGGCCGAGCCCTTCTTCCCCCACGTCTTGATGAACTTGCCATCCTTGTTGAACTTGACGATGCGCGAATTGGTTTCGCCGCCATGCCCATCGCCTACGAAGATGTCGCCGTTGGGAGCGACCAGCACCGAGGAGGGCGCATTGAACTCGTCTTGACCACTGCCCGCCACGCCCGCCTTGCCGAGCGTCAGCAGCACCTTGCCTTCCGGGCTGAACTTGAACACCTGGTGGCCCTTGCCATCCTTGCCCTGGGCATCGGTGACCCAGACGTTTCCTTCCTGATCCACGAAGATGCCGTGCGGAAACACGAACATGCCCGCCCCAAAGGCCTTCAACAGCCTGCCCGACATGTCGAAGCGCAGGATCGGCGGCAGATCAGAGCCGACGCAGGAATTCGCGCCGCAGCGCTCGGCAACCCAGATGCTGGTGCCGGCCGGATCCACATAGACCCCGGCCGAAGCTCCCCATGTCCGCCCTTCCGGCATCCGCGCCCAATTCTCGACCCCATGATACGGATTGGGCAACGAATTGGTCGGGGCAGCCGGTTGCGCAACGACCGGGCTGATGGTTTGGGCATAGGTCTGCAGGGCAGCCGTCGCAACCAGCGCGGCCAAGGCCAGTCCAAGCAAACCCTCGACTCGATTGGGAAACCGCATGTCACATCCTCCCTTGGCGGTGGCAAGTCGCTGAATAGGCGTTCGGTGCGCCTTGTGTCGGCGCGCTCGAAGGCGAGCCATCAGGGTGCGCCGTTTCGCCTCGCTCCGCAACCGCCCGAATGCCCGAGAGGCCGGTTGCGCACCGGCTGCGGGTGCGGCCGCGAAGCGGTTGTGTTCGCCACCGCTTTGTGCTCAGTCGCAACCGGCAGCGCCCCTCGCGCGCTGCACCATCGCCTGATCATCGAACCCAGTCATCGAACCCAAGCCTCACCGGACCGCCGGGCGACACCAGCAGAACCCTCGATCGCAGACCCCAAATCATGACGAACAAATTCCGCGGCGTGATGCAGAGCCCGGTTACGCCGCTCAAGAACGACTTCAGCCTCGATCTGGCGACCTTCGAGAAGGTGCTGGACTTCCATGTCCGCACCGGAGCGACCGCCATCTCCTGGCCGCACCACAAGGGCGAGTCGCTCAATCTCACCATCGCGGAGCGCAAGCGGTTCGCCGAAGCCGCCGTCAAGACCGTCGCCGGACGCATTCCGGTGACCATCCATGTCAGCGCGCTGGCGGTGGAGGATACGTTCGCGCTCGCCCGCCATGCGCAGGACATCGGCGCCGACGGCATCCTGGCGATCACGCCGTATTTCTGGACGCCGACCCGGGAAGCCATTCACGACTATTTCGTGCGGCTGTGCACCTCCATCGAGCTGCCGGTGCTGTCCTACAATTCGCCGAGCTATCTGGCGGGCGTGGAGATCACCGGCGACCTGATGGCGCGGCTCATCGAGCGGCTGCCGAATTTCGTCGGCGTGAAGGAGGCGAGCTTCAACAGCGAGAAGTTCCTGGAGATTTCGCGCGCCGCCCTCAAGCTGCGGCCGGATTTCGCGCTGGTGACGGGGGTCGAGTTCCTTCTACCCTCGGTGCCGCTCGGCGGGGTGGGGTCCTATTCGGCCGCCGGCTCCATCTGTCCAAATCTGTGCCGGGATCTGTTCGACGCCTGCGTGGCGGGCGAATGGCCGCGCGCGCGCGAGCTGCAATACAAAGTGTCGCGGCTGTGGGCGCTGTTTCGCAACCAATATCCCTCCTCGCTCAAAGGCGGCATGGTGATCATGGGGCGCCCGGTCGGCCCCACCCGCCCGCCGCTGCCGACCGCGAGCGCGGAACGCCAGGCCCATATCCGCGCTGAGCTCGAGCAGCTCGGCATCCTCGACACCGAGCCGCACGGCTGGTGATCCTTAAGAGCATTTTCAGGAAAAGTGGAATCCGGTTTTTCGTCAGAAGATGCGACAACGCAATAATGCGAGACCTGTTCTCATGCCCGCCTTCCAACCCGGACTTGTACATCTGCCGGTCACGCCGTTTGCGCCCGACCGGAGCATCGATTTCGATCGTCTCGGCAAATTGATCGACTTCCACATCCGTAGCCGCGCCGATGCGCTGGCGCTGCCGACCCATGCGGGCGAATCCGTCAGCCTCACCGATGGTGAGAAGCGCGCCCTGATCGAGTTTGCCGTCAAGCACATCGCGGGACGGGTGCCCCTGATCGCGCATGTGAGCGAGGCCGGCACCGCCATCGCGGCCGCGCTGGCGCGCCACGCCGAAGCGGCCGGCGCCGCCGCCATCATGGCCACCACGCCCTATTATTGGACGCCGCCGCCGGAGATGATCCTCGAGCACTTCGTGCAGATCGGCGCCGCGGTGCGCCTGCCCTTCCTGGTCCACAACGCGCCCGAGGACATGAGCGGGGGCAGAGTTTCGGCCGAGCTGATGTTGAAGCTGATCGGGCGGCTCGACAACTTCGCCGGCCTGGTGGATTCGAGCCTCGATTGGCAATTCATGATCGACCTCATCATGGAAGCCCGGCACGCACGCCCGGGCTTTTTGCTGATCTCGGGCACGGACCTGATGGTGTCGGCCGCAGCCATCGGGGCGACCGCGATGTTTGCTCCGCTGGCCGGGATTGCGCCGAACCTCCTGCGCCGCCTGTTCGCGCTCTGCCGCGACGATAATCTGTTCGAGGCCCGCGCCGCGCAGGAAGAGATCGCGAGCCTGCGCCAGCTGCTCAAGGCCGGCGGCGTCGCCAGCCTCAAGGCGGCGCTTGCCGCGCGCGGGCGCGATTGCGGCCACCCGCGCCCGCCCCTGCAAGCCTTGGATGCGGGCGCCACCGCGACGCTCGTGCGCGAGCTCGATTCAATTGCAGCGCTGCGCGACGAACCGCGCGGCTGGTAGCCTGTAGCCCGGATGGAGCGCTTGCGTAATCCGGGAACGCCGCTCCCGCATTTCGCAAGGGCTTCATGCGGGCTACCAACGCACCGCCTGCCTCACGCCGCGGTCAGGCCACCATCGAGCACCAGCACCTGCCCGGTAACCGATTGAGCTTGCGGGCCCGCCAGATACGCGACCGCGCCCGCGACCTCCTCGGCGGTCGCAAGCCGGTGCAGCGGGATGCGGCTGAGCATGGCCTCCATGTATTTGGGATCGGCTCCGGCCCGCGACGGCGATGCGGTGTCGAGCCGCCCGGGCGCGACGGCATTGACCCGGATTCCGTGGCTGGCCCATTCGATCGCCAGCATGCGGGTCATCTGGATGATCGCTCCCTTGGATATGCCGTAGGTCGATCGCTCGGGCGC
>Ga0075018_10000732_pt1 | contig 10369 bp, 5 predicted proteins | sample ColStrG_CSR_2014_FD_71471 | JGI IMG/M metagenome (GOLD analysis project Ga0075018, IMG submission 71471) | Freshwater sediment microbial communities in response to fracking from Pennsylvania, USA - Cold Stream Run_MetaG_CSR_2014 | ecosystem: Environmental > Aquatic > Freshwater > Creek >... | reverse complement strand
GGCCGAGGCCGCAATGGATGAGCGCGAGGCCAGCACAGGCGAACGGAACAAGGAGCGTCAGCAGCAGGCAAAGCGTTGCCGAGGACTCGGAGAGAGAAGGAACCGACAGAGATGTCACCGTGCGCCCACACCAGGAGCAAGATGAGAACGGACCGCAAGCGCGAGCCCCAGCGCTTCCACGGCTATACCGGTCAGCGCGAAGGCCGCACGAGCAGAGGCGGAGGGCAGAAGGGCGATGGCCGTGGTGACGATTGCCCATCCTGCAACCAGTAGAAGAAAGCCCGCCAGCTTCATGCCGAACACCGAATCATAGTGGTGATAGATGTGGACAACCCCTGAGCCTCGACGCAAAACAACACAGGCGCCTCGCCAGGCACCGGAAATCCGCCAATCTGTAAGGCTAGGACCGCATGGCGGACCCGTCCAATCAATTTTTCTTATCCTGCGTAGAAATAAAAGGCGACTCGGGATTCTCTCGGCGCGCAGTGCGAGTATACTCCGGCTGCCTATGAAAACTCTTGTCGATCATATTGTCGCTCACCGTGCGGGAGCACTGGCTTTCCTCGTAGTCGCAGCCTTTCTGGAAGCATACGGCGATTCCTGTTTTCAGTCGGGGCTGTACCGCTCCTCGGGGATGAGTCGCTGGCTGGCGTTCGCCGGAGGAGCAGTATCGCTCGCGGCGTATGGATTGGTCGTCAACGGTCCACGCTGGGATTTTGGAAAGCTGCTCGGCGTGTACGTTGTCCTGTTCTTTTTGCTGGCACAAGTCGTCGCGCGGGTCCGGTTCGGTCAAACACCGACATTACCAATTCTGGCGGGCGGCGGGTTGATTGTCGCTGGAGGAGTGGTGATCACCGCTTTCGGGGGCCGCTAAGAGGAAAACCGGCGCCGCGAGACCACGGCGCCGTCAGGAGCGATTGACGTCAGCGCCGTTCCACAAACACGGCAATGGTGCGAGCCGGAACGGCAAAGGTTCCGGTATCGCGAGTGAAAGTCGCGGTCTTCACCACCGAGTCTGCCCCATCCGCCTGTACGGGGTGCAGGCTCAGGTGCCGGCCCTTGTAGTCAGCCACGGCATAGCTCGTCGCTGTCTTGATCGCATTGGCAACAACAACTACGCTGCGATAGCGAGAATCGATCCGCGGAAACGCCTGATCGGAGATGGAATAGACGATCAAGCCCGGTACCTGTCCCACGCCAACGTTATAGAACTTCAAGCGCTGTTTGACATCGTTCCCGCTCTGAAGCCGGAACAGCGGAGTGCTCTTGCGGATGCGCAGGAAGTCGCGAAACACCGCATTGGCGTGGACGATATCGCCGTACGCAGGATTCAGCGCGGTGTTGGCCAGGAACGGCTGGTACACGAACCAGTTGCCCTGGTTGCCATCGAACGCCGGAGGCAAACCCACGCCCCAGTTGTCGCTCTGGTAAGTAAAGTCGAGACGGTTGAACCAATCGCCGCCGTTGTAGCTGTTGGCGTCGAGCGACTTGGACCGGAGGATGTCATCGCCGGCGTGGAAGAACGGCACGCCCTGCGATAGCAGTACGAGGCCAACACCAAGGCTGTTGACGCGCACCCGGTCGGCCATGGGCGCTTCGGTCGGCACCTTGAGCTGGTCATTATCGAACAGGTCAAGATTGTCGTGAGCTGAGATGTAGTTAATGACGTCGGGCGGATTGAGGGTGTAGCCGGCAGGCTGACCGAAGTAATCGATCTGGGCGCCAGTGACTATGTTGTTGTTTCTATCGGTGAACACGTAGTCCTTCAGCGTTCCCGTAATTCCTAATCGAATCCAGTCGGCATCGCGGTTCAGTGTATCGAGTTGAGCTGGTGTAGCGGGTGCAGCGAGGTCGTTCGGGTCATACCACAGACCGTTGATGAAGCCTTGATTGATGACGAGTGAATTGCCGCCGTCAAAGGGGCCGCCGCCGCGGACTGCATCGCGCATGCGGTCGTTGAAGGTGCCGATGCCTGTTCCCGCCATGTTCAGCTGCGAGGCCTGCATGAAGAGCGCATTGTTCGCCACCTGCCCGAAGTTCCAGCCTTCGCCGTAGATGTAGATGGACGGGTCAATCTGCGCCAGCTTGGCTTTGAGCGCGACAATCAGCAGCTTGGGATGGAAGCTCATGATGTCAAAGCGGAAGCCGTCCACTTTGTAATCGCGGGCCCAGGTCAGCACCGAGTCGGTAAGGAGCTTGCCCATCATGAAGTGCTCGGCAGCGGTGTCCTGGCAGCAACTGCTGGTTTCGACCAAGCCATTCTGATCGAGCCGGTAGTAATAGCCGGGGACAAGTTTGTCGAGGATGGAGTTCGGATTCTGGCCGGAGGAGTTGGTGTGGTTGTAGACCACGTCCATGACCACGCGCAGGCCGGCCTGGTGCAGGGCGTCAACCATCTCGCGGAACTCGACGATTCGGGCAACACCATTGGGATCGCTGGCGTAGCTGCCGCCTGGGACGGTGTAGAGCACAGGATCGTAGCCCCAGTTGAAGCAGTCCTGATCGCGCACTGGATTGATGGCGGCTTGCTGCGCGTCTGAGTCCGGAGCGGCCATGGGGATCACAGGATTGATGCAGCCGCTATCCGGAACACTCGCGATTTCGAACGACGGAAGCAAGTGAACATGCGTGAGGCCAGCCCGCTGCAAGGCTTCCAGGTGCTGCATGCCGTCGGATTCTTCGTGAGTGAAGGCGAGGAATTTGCCACGATCGGCGGCAGGGACTGTCGTGTCACTGGCCGAGAAATCGCGGACGTGGAGCTCGTAGAGAACGACGTCCTGGACCGGCGGACGATCATGCTGGTCCCAATGGCGAGGCTTGGTGCGGCTGTCGTCGAGGTCCACGACGAGACTGCGGCCATTGCCGGCAGCGGCTCCGAGCGAATACGGGTCGGCGACCAGGTTGGTCTCCACGTTGCCGGTGCTGATCACGAAGACCTGCACCTCGTAGGCGTAGTACTTGCGGTTGGCCCAGCTGGCGTTACCGGAGGCCCGCCAGACTCCTGTTCTAGAATTGAAAGCCATCGGGAGAATGGCGGACTCGGGACCGGTGGCCGTGTCATAAACGTGGAGCTTCGCCGATTGCGCGGTGGGAGCCCAGGCTCTAAAGTTCAGACTGCCGCCGTTGAGATACGAGCCGAGGTGTCCGTCGTAGGCATAGAGATCGTCGAGCACGCCGGGAATCTGCAGGGCGGTGGCGTCGAGAAGATTGTTGGTTGAATCGAAGCGGGCAACTACCAGTTGGCCGCGGAGCATGTTCGGAACATTGGCGAGATCGGCAGAACCGATCTTCAGCGCCAATGCGCCGGTCAGCGCGGGGAACTTGGCGAGCACCGCGGAAGACAGGCCGCCTGGATCCACGGTCAGGGCAATGGATTGCCCGCCCGAGACACCGGTTTCTCCCGAAGAAATGCCGCCGGTCAGCGAATCGTACAAGCGGTAGGTATTTGTCGAATCGGCATTGGGCCACGCGATGGTGTCACGCGTGACGAAATGCGCGTGTGCCTTGTGGACGTCCCCAACCTTGCGCGGAGGCTGCGAAGTGTAGATGGTGCAGTCATCCTGCAGTTGCCAAATGTCGGCGCCATTGGAGGCGAAGCCGGTCGGAAACGGGAAGAACATGTCGCTGGGACAATTCTTGTTGTTGCCGCTGGCATCGTGCAAGATGAAATTCAAACCGGTATCGGTAGTAATGGATGGAACGTCGAAGAAGATGCCGAAACTGTCGGTGCCATCCGGCGGCTGCGCCGGGTTCCACTGCGGGCTGGGATTGAGCGCGCCGTACCAGGTATAGAGCTGCCAGCCGGCGTAGTCGGCGGCGCTGCGGTTGTAGTGGATGCGCACGGTCGCAGGCGCAGCGGCGCTCGCCGAGCAGGCAAGAACGGCGACGCAAACGAACAAAAGAAGAAGCTTGAGCAAGCCCGACCGGTTCAACCGCGATAGGTACGTCATGATTTCCTCCAGGGTAGAGTTCGCGAACAGCTGATCAGAATGTGCTGTTCTTGCAAGGGAACGCTTGTGGGCCGATAGATCTAGTTTGCGTTCAACGAGGGCGTATTGACATCATCTCCGGGGCGATGCGCACCGCGTCAGGCGCAGAGCGGGTTATTACTCCACCGAGTTATTTCGGCGCTGGTCTCTCCGGCGGCTAGGAATTATGTGCTTTGGGACGCGGGAAAGCAACCCGTTGCGTTTTGGATACGGGTCAATTCACATGGCTGTGACATTTCGGGCCACGAATTAGTTACGGACGAGCAAGGGGGCTGTCGAAGGAGGCTGGTGGCGGCGGTCGGACTCGAACCGACGACCTAGGGATTATGAGACCCTCGCTCTAGCCACCTGAGCTACACCGCCACACGCAAGGTGGGAGAAAACTTAATTATTGTAGCATTCGCGCCGGGCGCCGCTTTGGCGACACGAGCCGGTTTGGGCGTCGATTTCGGCGTGCGCGTCTCAGTCGAGGGGCCGGTCTGCAGGCGCCGGTTGGCTGGCCATGAAATCACCGACGAAGCGTTCGGCATAGGAATTCAGCAGCGACTCCACGCGCTGTGACTCAGCTGACTTAACGATCAATCCGGCATGATGCTTCTTGACCAGCCGCTTGACGATCTCGGGCTCGGTGTAGGCCGATGTGTTTGGCGTTTCCTGGCGGGACAGAGTCAGAATTATCCCGGCGTATTCCTGACGCGGGGCGGGCAGTTGATAGTTTGCGCCCAGCACTTCAATGCGTGCCCATTCGCGCCACAGGTTGATTCCCGTAGCAGCCTCGACGACGTCGGAGATATAGGCGCCACCGACGCGAGCGGAGGACTCCAGAAAATAGAACTTGCCGTCAGCGTCAGCGCGAATGAACTCGGTATGAGTGACTCCTCGGACGAGGCCCAGGGCTTCGATCAAATGATCGTGTGCCCGGCGCAGTTCGCGAGCTTCGGTCCCGGAGCGATCGAGCGAGCGCGTGGAGAACACCCCGCCCTGGTGCGACACCTGCATGGGCGGCTTGCCGTACTTGTGCGGTTCGGCAAACACGATGTGGCGCTCGGAAATGATGGCGTCGACGTGGTAGACCTCGCCGGGCAGAAACTTCTCGAGCACGTAGTAGGATTGGCGGTCACCAAGCAAATCAAGAGAGGGCCAGAGTTCATCGGCGTGATGCAGCTTCTTGATGCCAATGGCAGAAGCCTCGGAACGCGGCTTCAACACCCACGGCGGCGGGACCTGCGCCATGTAGTCGCGCAGGCGGTTGTAGTTCAGAACAGGGCAGAAAGGGGGCACGGGAACGCCGCTCTCACGCGCCTTTTCGCGCATGGCCAGCTTGTCGCGGAAATACCGCAGCGTGCTGGCGCCCATGCCGGGAATGCGCATGTGCTCGCGCAGCGCAGCGGCGCTTTCCATGTCGAACTCGTCGAGAGCGACAATGCGGTCAATGCGCACGGTGCGCGCCAGATAGCTGACGGCGTTGATCATCTGGTCGATGGTCAGGTTCTCGGGCATGTAGAAAACGTCGTCGAGGCTCTCGCGCGGCCAGTCGGAATCGCGGCGCTTCTCGATCGTGATAAGGAAGACGCGGCCGCCGAGGCGTCGCGCTTCGCGCATGAATTCCTGACCCTTTTCGTAAGACGTGATGCAGAGGATGGAGAGCGGTTCGGCCATGGCGTCCTGCCCGCGGACTGGGATGAGGAGGGAGAGTACCACAACTAAGGACAGCTTTGGAGCGCATGAGAAAGCCTCCTGCGGAGGGCTCCGCAGGAGGCGGGAGATTAGTGCAGCGTTTACTTCTCCCCAAAACCCGTGGCCTGCCAGGCCGCACCCAGGTTGGTGCTGGACGGGTCCATATCCACCACGACGTATCTGAGAGGCGACACCACGTAGAGGATCTGGTTGAACGGACCGGATGAGGTGACGGTAAAGTTGAAGCGTCCCGTGGTGGAGTTGGCGACCGAGTACGTGCCTGCATCCGCGTGGTCGGTCGCGCCATAGGAGAAGGAACTGAAATCCACCATGTCAGTCCAGTTACCGTTGCCATCGAAATTGCCATAGCCCGTGATTCCACTGGCGCTGCTTACGGTTACCTCTGAGTAAGCCACAACATAACGTCCGTTGAGAGTGTAGTTTCCGAAGCCACCCATGGGCACAGTCTGCGACTCAATCATGCCGAGACCCGCGCCGGTGGGCCAGAGCAAGAAGCCGGCATTCTGGCCGATGAGGTAGAAGATGACCTGCCCGGTGGCCGTGGAATTAAATACGCCGCGACCGTTGCTGGCTACGCTGTAGGTTGCGTTGGGGAAAGTGGCCAAAGGCATGGGTGATCCACCGTTGCTGACGACCATTTCGCCGTTCAGAGTGGACACACCATTCGCGGAGAATTGCCCAATCAGCGCTTTGGTCGTGGTGCCCGTCGAGGACAGACCGTTGGAATAGAAGACGGCAGCGCCATTCAGCGACGAAGCCGTAAACGTACCCGACTGACGGCGCAATTGTCCCAGCAGCAGCGGTGCGTTGATGCCAGTCTGATTCACCAACAGGAAGAGCATTGAGTCGGCGTTCACCATGTAGAACGCGGCCGCGAACGTGCCCGATTCGCCGACAACCGTGATACTCATGGTGCCTCGGCCATTGCCGGAACCGGTTGTGCTGTCGAACTTCAGGCTTCCGCTCAACGTGGTGGAGGCCGGTGAGCTGGTATCCATGGAGCCGGTGACGCTCCCCGCACTGTTCGTGGATAGCTGGCCGACGGCGGCGTTGCGCTCGGCGCCTACGCCGTCGCCGTAGAAGCCAAAGGCATAGTTACCGGGAATTTTCGAGGCGGCGAAGTCTGTGGTGGTCTGTTTGCTGAAGGTGCCCCCGCCGATCGTCCCGGTCGAGTCAATTTCGGCGAAGGAGCCACTGTAGCCGGTCTCGTTGAGAGCGAAGCGGAACGACGGCGAGTTCGGGAGGCTGGTGAAAGTCATGGTCCCGCGTCCGTCGCCGTGCAGTTGGTAGGTGCCGGTGAAGGTCTGTTTCGTGGCCGGCGTGCCGGCAATCGTGTTCACATCCACCAGACCGTTGGTCAGGTTGCCCTGGCCGTCGGCGGTGAAACTGCCGATCATCGCAGTCATGTTGCTGCCCGTGAACCCCTGGGACGTGAAGGCAAACGAGCCGTTGAGCCTGGCGTTGGCATTGTCGGTAATGGTGACTGTGGCGGTGCCGAACTTGGTGGGATCAGCCGACGAAGTCGCTTTCACCGTGACCGTGGCCGGATTGGGTACGGAATCGGGCGCGCTGTAGAGTCCGCTGGAATTGATTGTGCCGCAGTCGCTGCCGCTGCATCCCGTGCCGGAGACGCTCCACGTCACCAAGGTGTTCGATGTACCGGACACCATGGCGGAGAACGGTTGCGTGGTGTTGATCGCTACGGTTGCAGTTGCGGGCGTAACGGTAACAGAAACGGGCACGAGCGTGACAACCGCACTGCCCGACTTGCTGGGATCGGCGACCGATGTCGCGGTGATGGTGGCGGTTTGCTGGCCGGGGACAACCGTGGGCGCGGTGTAAGCGCCATTCGTTCCCAGCGTGCCCAGGCCGGAGAGAGACCACGTCACGGACGTGTTGGTGGCCTTGGTCACGGTTGCGGTGAATGTCTGGCTGGCCCCGCCCTGCAGGCTGGCTGTTGGTGGCGCGACGGTAACGCCTACCGCTGGAATCGTGATCGTGGTGGAGGCGGACTTCGATGGATCGGCCACCGAAGTTGCGATTACGGTGGCGCTCGAAGGCGTGGTCAGGGTCGCCGGCGCCGTGTAGAGTCCGGCGTCCGAGACGGTTCCTACACCCGTCATGCTCCACGTCACCGCAGTGTTTGTCGCATACCCCACACTAGCCGCGAACTGCAGCGTGGCGCCGAGGCTGACAGACTGATTCTGCAGCGGGATGCTGACTGTCACCGCCGGAATGCTGAAAGTGACGGACACCGTTTTGTTGGGATCGGCTTGCGATGTCGCCCGGACTGTAGCTGTAGACGGAGTGTTCAGAGTTGCGGGCGCAGCATAAAAACCCGAACTGTTGACAATGCCCGGACCCGACACGCTCCAGGTCACGCCAGTGTTCGTAGCATTTGTGACCGTGGCGGTGAACTGCTGGGTTGCGCCCAGGATCACGCTGGTGACGGTGCTGGGGGAGACGGAGATCGCCACGGCGGGAATCGTAATGGTCGCCGTTCCGGACTTGGTGTTGTCCGCCTGCGAGGTGGCGGTCACGGTGACGGTAGCCGGCGTGGTCAAGGTTGTCGGGGCCGTGTAGAGACCACTACTGTTGATGGTCCCCGGTCCGGCCGTGCTCCAGGTGACCGCGGTATTCGTTGTACCTTTGACGGTCGCCGTGAACTGCTGCGTAGCGCCGAGATTCACGGACGATGCGCTTGGCGCGACGGTCACGCTGACGACGGCTGCGGTCACAGTGATGGTGGCCGTATCGGACTTGGTGGGGTCATCCTTGGAGGTCGCCGTAATCGTCACCGTCGCCGGGCTCGGTATGCTCAGCGGCGCGGTGTAGTCGATGGTCCAGCCTTGATTGTTGTTGCCACCGGGGTTCGAGAGACTACCGCAGGCCGCTCCAGTGCAACCGGTACCGGAAAGCGTCCAGGTGACGCCGGTGTTGTTGGGGTTGAGAATGGTGGCGACGATCGTCTGCGTCTGTCCGCCAGCGACACTGGCCGTCTTGGGGCCGACGGTGACGGTGATGGTTTGCTGTTGACCGCCGCCGTTGCCGCCTCCGCAAGCTGTTAAGAAACCGAGAGCAAGAAGTCCTATTAGTGCCGCAATCCGTTTCATGGCGCTCCTCCCATCGTCCTCGCCTGCTGGTGAGTCAAGTGGACGACGCTCTGGTGCTCCTGTTCCAGGGGTGAATGGGTGAGCGGCCCTGCGGATCGCAAAAAGAACGGCACCAGAGAGCGCAGGAGAACTTCTTGCTGTTTGTCCCGAAGGGCCGCTCGCATTCCCCCCTGCGCGAGGAAGTACCGTGGTCAAGCTAGGACGCCGATGGGAAGGAAGAGAAGTTAAACGGGGTGAAAAAGAGGACAGAGGTCCGATCTCCCCTGTTATGTGGCGCTTACAGGCAGGGCCTGTTAAGCCTTTTAACCGTTAAATGATACGGCGTAAGGGGCAGCGGCGAGTGGGTTGGACCAATTCCAGCAATGCTTATCGCGAGGACAAGTGCATTTTCCGCAGGAGGGCGACGAAGCGAGGGTCGTCCCGCACTGGGTCAAACACAGGGTCGGCGTTGATGTAGGGCAGGTCAGGGTCGCGCTGCTCATAGTCGCGCTCGAGGAGTTGGAATACGCGATCATAGTCCCCTAGTCCCATATAAATGTAAGCGACCCTGAGATCGGAAAGACCGCCGTTCTCGAAGCCGGCGTTGGCGTCCTTCAGCAACAGCTTGGCTTCCTGGATGCGCCCGGATTTCGCGTAGGCGTGTCCCAGCATGCCCTTGATGTACGCATGGTTGGGCACCAGACGCAGGCCAGCCTGGTACTCGGCGATGGCGGCGTCGTAGTTATGCTGGACTTCGTAGGCCATGCCCAGCACTCCATGCCCGGGGGCAGTGTCGGCCACGCGCAGTGTTTCGCGCACGATTCGAATCGTCTTGTCGTTGCGCCGGGCGAGGTAGTTGACGACCGCCCAATGCGTGGTGGCCACATAGGAAAGAGGGTCCAGTTCGCTTGCCTGCTGCGCCTGGGCCAGAGCTTCATCTGGGCGGCGCTGCGTCGCCAGGGCGTGGGCGTACCACATCCGCGCTTTGCCATCGTTGGGATCGAGTTGCAGGGCGCGCTGGAAGCTCTTCTCGGCGGCCTCGCGGTCGTAGTCATAGAAGAACTGAACGGTTCCCAGCGCGGCGTAAGCTTCCGCCAGGTTGCCATCAATTTGCAGCGCTCGCTCGGCCGCTTGCCGCCCGCGCGTCATGAAGTCGCGTGTGCTCTCGCCACCGCCGCGTTCCCAGGCCAGGCTGATATACACATCGGCCAACGCGGCATAGGCGAGAGCAAACTGAGGGTCACGGCGGACCGCCTGTTCGAAATAGTCGGCGCTCGCGGTGAGGTCCTTTCGCCAGCCCGTTTTTCCCATGGGAGACTGGAAGTAGGAACCCTTCCAGTACAGCCGGTTGGCTTCGCTATCGGCGCTGAAGGCGGGGCGATGCGGCTCGCCCGCCCGGCTTCCTGTCAGATGGGGACGAACCGCGTCACTGACGGTGCGGGCAATCTCATCCTGTGCGCGGAGCGAGTCGGCGCTGGAACGCTCGTAGGTGTCAGACCAGAGATGAAGGCTATCGGCAGTGTTGATCAACTGTACGGTAACGCGCACGCGACCGTTGTTTCTTTGGACGCTGCCTTCCAGAACAGCATC
>Ga0075018_10000731_pt1 | contig 10370 bp, 9 predicted proteins | sample ColStrG_CSR_2014_FD_71471 | JGI IMG/M metagenome (GOLD analysis project Ga0075018, IMG submission 71471) | Freshwater sediment microbial communities in response to fracking from Pennsylvania, USA - Cold Stream Run_MetaG_CSR_2014 | ecosystem: Environmental > Aquatic > Freshwater > Creek >... | reverse complement strand
AGCAGCGCCCGTCTTTCGCCGAACCGCCGGACCAGCGGAGCGATGGCGGTACCCTGCACCACCATGGCGCAGAGCCCCACCAGCGCCAGCGTAGCGCCGACGGTGGTGGTGCTCCAGCCGTAGCGATAGGTGGCGTAGAGCACGAAGGTTGAGGGCAGCACCACATGCGCGAGCTGCGCAAAGAAGTTCACCACCGATAATCCGACGAGAACGCGATCCGAGACGAGCAGGTGAAGGGCGCCCACCGGATTGGCGTTGCGCCAGCGGAACGGAGAGCGACGAGCCGGCGGTAGCGACTCCGGCAGGATCAGCCAGCCATAAAGCGCGTTGGCGAAGCTCAATCCCGCGGCGACCCAGAACGGCAGCCGCGGATCGAAGCCGCCGAGCAGGCCGCCGAGCGCCGGCCCCAGGATAAATCCGGCACCAAAGGCAACGCCGATCTTGCCGAACACCGCCGCGCGCCGTTCGGGCGGCGTGACATCGCTGATGTAGGCGTACGCGGTCGAGATGCTCGCCGATGTGATGCCGGAGATCACCCGACCGATGAAAAGCCAGCTCAGGGATGGCGCCAGCGCCATCAACACATAATCCAGCGCCAGTCCCAAATTCGACAGCAACACCACCGGCCGCCGGCCGAACCGATCGGACAGCGCGCCCAGGATCGGCGAGAAGAAGAACTGCATCACCGCCCAGGCGGTACCGAACAGGCCGAAAATCCGGGCCGCGTGCGCGGTATCGTTGTCGACGAAGCTCTCGATCAGTCTGGGCAGGATCGGAATGATGACGCCGAGCGCGAGGGTGTCGAGCAGGATGGTGACGAAGATAAAGACAACCGCCGCGCCGCGCGCCGGGGACGCCTCGGCCATACCGTCGACGGCCGGTCCGCTCACGATGGCCGCTTGCGCTTGTGGGCAAACGGGTTGGCCTTCTCGCGCAGCGAAATTCGCACCGGCGATCCCGGCAGTTCGAAGAACTCGCGCAAGGAGTTAACGAGGTAGCGCAGGTAGGATTGCGGCACAGCGTCGGCGCGCGAACAGAACAGGATAAAGCTCGGCGGCCGTGCCTTGGCCTGGGTGATGTAGTTCAGCTTCAGCCGGCGGCCCGATACGGCGGGCGGCGGATTGGCATCGACCGCCTGCTCGAACCAGCGATTGAGCGCCGCAGTGGGCACGCGCCGGTTCCATACCGCGTAAGCCTGCTCGATCGCGCTCATCAGGCGGTCGATGCCCTCCCCCATCAGGCCGGATACCGCGACGACAGGCGCGCCCTTGACCTGCGGCAGCAAATGATCGGTATCGATGCGCAACGCCGGAATGAGATTGCCTTTTCGCTCCATCAAGTCCCATTTATTGACGGCCAGCACGATCGCCCGTCCTTCGCGCTCGATCAGGTCGGCGATCCGCAGATCCTGTTCCTCGAACCTGTTCTGAGCGTCCATCATCAGCACGACGACTTCGGCGAAGCGGATGGCGCGCAGCGTATCCGCCACCGACAACTTTTCCAGTTTCTCCTCAATACGCGAACGCCGCCGCAATCCCGCGGTATCGAACACACGGAAATCCCGTCCCTGCCAGGTGATCTCCACCGAAATGGAATCGCGCGTGGTGCCGGCCTCGGCGCTGGTGAGCAGCCGCTCCTCGCCGAGCAGGTGGTTGATCAGCGTGGACTTTCCGGCGTTCGGCCGGCCGACGATCGCGACGCGGATCGGACGCCTGGCAAGTTCCTCGTCGGACTCGATGATATCGTCATCGTCGAACGCTTCACCCTCCTCGACCGGCTCCGGCATCAGCGGACGCAGTGCATCGTAGAGATCGCTCAAGCCCTCGCCATGCTCGGCCGAAATCTGGACGGGATCGCCAAGGCCGAGGGCGTAGGATTCCATCGCGCCGATTTCGCCGTGCCGACCTTCGCTCTTGTTGGCAACCAGCACCACCGGCTTGCTGGCGCGGCGAGCGAAATCGGCGAAGGCGCGATCGTTCGGCGTCAGCCCGGCGCGCGCGTCGATCACGAACATCAGCGCATCCGCAAGGCCGATCGCGGTCTCGGTCTGCTCCTGCATCCGCGCGGTAAGCGAGCCCTTGGCGCCCTCGTCGAGACCGGCGGTATCGATGATGGTGAATTCGAGATCGCCGAGGCGCGCGCTGCCTTCGCGGCGGTCGCGCGTCACGCCAGGTTCGTCATCGACCAGCGCCAGCTTTTGGCCGACCAATCGATTGAACAGCGTGGACTTTCCGACATTGGGCCGGCCGATGATGGCAATGGTGAAGGACATGAAAAATCCAGGACGCCCGTTCTCTAGGGCATATCAGTGAAAGGCCCGGTGCCTGCGTTCGATCCTGACCTATCAGAACCGCCCCTGGAGCGTGATGTTTTTTCTTCGAATCGCTTTCTTTTGCGCGCACCGCGCCTTCGTTCAATAACGCGGGGCTCAGCGCGTGAAAGTACCGCTCGGCATCGGCGCCGGAAATGGGGAGGCGGATTGCTGATCTGACGACCGGGCGGGCGCGGCAGATTTGGCGGCCGGCTGGGATGCCTGATCGGGCGGCGGCGCCGTGGTGCGCTTGCGCGCGATCTTCGGTGGCTTGGGAGGCGGCGGCGCGGCGGCGGTGCCACCCTCTTCCTCGGGCGCGGCGTCCGGATCGGGCGGCGGCTTATCGGCGGTTGCCGGCTGCTTGCTGCCCTTGGCTTTGGCTTTGGCGCCCCGTGGCGGCTTCGGCTCTTCTGGCGGTGGCGCGGCGGCGGCCGCGGCATTCCGCTGGTCAAGCTGCTCCTGCCGGGAACCCTTGTAGAGGTCTTTCGGCACGCCCTGCTCGAGGCCCGGCACCCCATCCGGGAAAACAGGCTTGCGTTCGCCCGGGAGCTTTTTCTTGGTGTCGAGGAAATCCAGCATGTCGGTTGGATCGAAGTTGCCCAATCCGCCACCGCCGCAACCAGCCAGCGCGCCGCAAAGCACGGTCAGGACGGCGGCTGCGATCAATCGTTGCGGGCGGCGCATGGTCATCAACCCTTCGCAACCGATGGAAGCAGTGCTTGCAGGGCTTCTGCCCGCGAGCGCAGGCTCGGCGGCGTCTCGCTGTCATTGGCAATCAGATCCAGCCACTGCCGCGCGGCCGCGGTGTCGCTGGCGCGCCAGGCGGACAGGGCCAGCAATTCGCGCGCGGTATGTCGGAAGGTCGCGCCCGCCGCGCTGGCCCCCTCGAGACGCTGCAGCATGTTGGGATAGGTCGAGGATTCCAGCAGCAGTTGCGCGGCGCGAATCCGCGCCAGATCCTGTTCCGGGGCGCCGACGCTGCGATCCCCCGCGATCTCATCGAACATTTTGGCTGCCGCCTGCGGGTCGCGGGTGGCGATCTCGGCGGCCGTGCGCAGCCGCGCCAGCGTCCGATATCCCGACGGCGCCCTGGCGGCCAGATCGGCGAAGGCCGCTTCAGCCTCCGCGTGCTTGTTCTTCTCGGACAACTCGGCCGCCTTGTCGAAGGCGGCTCCTGCCTCGGCTGCCTTCTTGGCCTCCAGGTACTGGTAGCCGCGCCAGCCGCCCACGGAGGCAATGATCAATAGTGCGCCAGCAACGATATAGATCGAATACTGGTCCCACAGCTTCTTGAGCTGGTCGCGACGGACGTCCTCGTCGACTTCATCAAATAATTCAGACACTTAAGACAATCCCATCCCCGATAGGCCACGCATGGCAAAGCTGCGCCATGCGCGCGATCCCTGTATGGCGGCGGCGTTACCCTAACGGTATGGCGGTGACAAGGCAAAGCCAGCGGGATCAAAGCGTTAACCGTGGTAGCGGAACCCCTCTCTACTCGCCACGCTGGCCCGGCCCTACGCTTGCGCCGCGGCCCAGGCCTCGCGGAGCTGCCTTTTCATCACCTTGCCATTGGCGTTGCGCGGCAACGGCTCGGTGCGGAGGTCGATGGTTTCCGGCACCTTGTAATCCGACAGCCGCTCGGCGCACCAGGCTCGCAGGACCTCGCTACCGACCGCGTTGCGCGTCACCACGACCGCGTGCACGCGCTCTCCCAGCACTGGACAGGGCTTGGCGATGATCGCGCTCTCGACGACATCGGGATGGCCGGCCAGTACCGACTCGACCTCGGCGGAATAGATCTTCAAGCCGCCGCGGTTGATCATGTCCTTTTGGCGATCGAAGACGCGCACGAAATCCTGCGCGTCGATCGACCCGAGATCGCCGGAATGCCAGAAGCCAGCGGTAAAACTCTCGGCGGTCGCTTTTGGATTGTTCCAGTAGCCCTTGATCACCGAGCCGCTGTGAATCCAGATTTCGCCGATCGCGCCGCGCGGCACTTCGCGACCGTCGGCATCCATCACCACGATCTGCGCCCCCGGACAGGGCAATCCGACGCTATCGATATGGCTGGCGGTCAACTCGCCGGGCATCATGGTCGACGGCGACGTGGTCTCGGTCGAGCCGTAGCAATTCATCAGCTTGAGGCCGGGGATCCCGGCGTCGAGCTTTTCGATCGTGGCAATCGGCATCGGCGCGCCACCGAAGCCGCCGATCCGCCAGCTCGACAGGTCGTAGCTGCCGAAATCCGGCTGCAGCAGGCAGAGATTGTACATCGCCGGCACCATGACGGTGTAGCTGACGCGCTCGCGCGCCGCGAGCTTCAGATAGTCCGCGGCCTTGAACTCGGCCATGATGATCAGCGCGCCCGCGCAACGGACCATGGTCATGATATTGGCAACCACGCCGGTGACATGCCCGAGTGGCACGGCAGCGATCGAACGATCCGCCACGGTCAGTCGCAGGCACGAAACAAAAATCATCGCCGAATGAATGATGTTGCAATGGGCAAGCATCGCGCCCTTTGGCCGCCCCGTGGTGCCCGAAGTGTACAGGATCATCGCGGTGTCTTCCTCGCCGACCTCCGCGGGCGCCGGCGATGGCGCGTTGTCCAGCAACACCGGGAATTGCGAGCGGCCTTGGTCGTCGACCGAAATTCGATGGACGAGATCGGGCACGTCACGCGCATCCGGCACGCGGTCGGCGAGAGCCGCTTCGTGGACCAGCAGCTTCGCCCCGCAATCGGTCAGCACATAGGCGATTTCCGGCTTTTGCTGGCGGACCGACAGCAGCACGGTCACGAGACCGGCACGGGCCGCGGCAAACATCGTCAGCACGAACTCGATGCGGTTGCCGAGCAGCACCGCGACACGGTCGCCACGCCGTAGCCCCAGCTTTTCAAATCCCGTCGAGATCTGCGCGGATTGCCCGATGACTTCGCGCCAGTTCATCCGTCTGCTGCCGCAAACCAGCGCCTCGCCATCTGGATTTCGGGCGGCTGCGCCGGCAATCATCGCCCAGATGTTTTCGGGCCGTTCGCGAAATACCGGCACCACGCGATCGCCGAAGCGTGCTTCGAGGCGCATCGCCGGAATTGAATGCCGCGACCAGTCCAAGGTCAGGCTCCCACCACGGGAACGCCGATCACGGCCGGATGGAACACGAACGCCAGCGCCAGATAGGCGACGGTCCCGACTGCGATTGCGATCAGGTCGTTGCCAACACCGCCAACGGAGATCGGCGGCGCCCCAGCATCGGACCGTCGTTTCAGCGAAATCCGGTCGAACACCGCCCATCCCAGAAACGAGCCGAACAGGATGATCGAGCCGAGATCACCATTGGCGAGGAGATGCGCCACCGCCCAGAGCTTGACGCCCGTCAGCATCGGGTGCTTCAGCGTCGTGTAGATGCGACCGCGAATGTAGGATGCCGCCACCAGGATGACGGCAGGCAGCATCAGGGCGACCGTAATGTGCTTGAACGCGGTCGGCGGATACCAGACATCGATCCAGCCCGTCGCGCGATAATGGGCGAACCCCCAGACGACGAGCGCAAGGCCGGCGGCCGAAACCAGCGCATAACCGATCATGTAACCGCTCGCACCCATGGAGGCTACGAATTGAGCGCGCAGTTCGCGCTGGGTCGTCAGGGTATGGACACCGAGAAACAGCACAAGGCCAACGATCATCACCAGCAGTCCCATGATCCATCTCCCCTCGGCGCGCTCACCCGTGGACGCGTATCATTTTAGGGGCCGAGAGCGCAATGCGTCACGGGGCGGTTTCTCACGGTCGTCCCGACGGCCTGCCGAGGTCGCGATTGTCGACATAGCGGATCGCAATCGGCCGCCCCGCGATGGCGCCGCCAAGTCCACCGGTAAATTTCAGGGGTATGCAGGCCTCGATCGACGAGCCGATCGCTTTCAGATAGGCCGCGCGCGTCTCCGCCAGGACGCCGGGTGTCGTGTAGGTCACGCGCGGCGCCGCGATGATCTCGCCCGAGCGCTTGAAGCTGAAACGCACCGACATCTGCATACCCTCGTGCGCGACGTTCGCCGGCGGCGGTGACCAGCAGGATCTCAGTTCCGCGAACAGGTCGCCGATACTATCGAGGTCGTGCTCCGGCCTTTGATATTTCGCGGCCTGGTCCTGCGGCGGCACGGTTTCGATCGTGAGCTGAAGGTTTTCGCCATAGGGATAATCGATTTCGGGAATGCACGGGCCGTTGTTGAATACGCTGCAGAACGACGGCGTGCATGGCTGGCCGTCGAGCACGCTGCAGGGCACGTGAGAAAACGGGGTGGGATTTATCGGACGCCGCTGACGGGCATCGGCCGCTGTCGCCGCCACGGCAAGGACCAGACACAGGGCAACACGCTGAAGCATCCGATCGTGCCTCCTTACGCTCTCTTCTTTACGTCCTTGATGCTGGAAAAGTTGATGCCCTCGGCGCGCTCGCGGGTGTAGCCAAGGTAAAATTCATTCTTGGCGAGGAACACGGGATCGCCATCGACGTCGTCGGCAACGCCCGATCCGTTCGCGGAGATGAACGCCTCGAGCTTCTTGCGGTCGTCCGAGGAAATCCAGCGCGCAAGCTGAAATTCGCTCACCTCGAATTCCACCGGCAGCGAATATTCAGCATCCAACCGCGCCTTCAGCACGTCGAGCTGCAGCGGGCCAACCACGCCAACGAGTGCCGGCGCGCCGTCGCGCGGCCGGAACACCTGCACGACGCCCTCCTCGGACATCTGCTGCAAAGCCTCCTTCAGCTTCTTCGCCTTCATTGCGTCGGTCAGCCTTACGCGCCGGACGATCTCGGGCGCAAAACTCGGCACACCGACGAAGGTGAGGTCCTCGCCTTCCGTCAGGGTATCGCCGATCCGTAGCGTGCCGTGGTTTGGGATGCCCACGACATCGCCGGCAAACGCCTCGTCCGCCAGCGCGCGATCCTGGGCAAAGAAGAATTGCGGCGACGACAGCGACATGTTCTTGCCGGTGCGCACCAGCTTGGCCTTCATGCCGCGGCTGAGCTTGCCGGAACACAACCGGGCAAAGGCGATGCGGTCGCGGTGATTCGGATCCATGTTGGCCTGGATCTTGAACACAAACGCACTCATGCGCGGCTCCGCCGCCTCGACCTTGCGCAGATTGCTGGCCTGCGCGCGCGGCGCCGGCGCGAAGCGCCCGAGGCCTTCCAGCAGGTCGCCGACGCCGAAATTGCGCAGCGCGCTGCCGAAATAGACCGGGGTGAGATGGCCTTCGCGAAACGCTTCCAGTTCGAACGGCTTGCAGGCTTCCGACACCAGCGCGAGTTCATCCTTGACCTCGGCGACGTCGAGATTGGCGTTGCGGCCAGCGAGATCGGCGATGTCGATCTGTTGCGCCGCGCCGGTCTTGGCGCCGCCGCCTTCGAGCAGCCGGACGCCGCCATCGATGACATCATAGGTGCCGAGAAAATCCCGGCCGCGGCCGACCGGCCAGGTCATCGGCGTGGTGTCGAGCGCCAGCGTCTTTTCGATCTCGTCGAGCAATTCGAAGGTATCGCGACTCTCGCGGTCCATCTTGTTGATGAAGGTGATGATCGGGATATCGCGCAGCCGACAAACCTCGAACAGCTTCCGCGTCCGCGCCTCGATGCCCTTGGCGGCGTCGATCACCATGACCGCGGAATCGACCGCGGTAAGCGTGCGGTAGGTGTCTTCGGAAAAGTCCTCGTGGCCCGGCGTGTCCAGCAGGTTGAACACCAAGCCTTCGAACTCGAACGTCATCACCGAAGTGACGACCGAGATGCCGCGCTCGCGCTCGATCTTCATCCAGTCGGAGCGGGTGTTGCGGCGCTCGCCCTTGGCCTTGACCTGGCCTGCGAGGTTGATGGCGCCGCCGAACAGCAGCAGCTTTTCGGTCAGCGTGGTCTTGCCGGCGTCGGGGTGGGAAATGATCGCAAAGGTACGCCGCCGCGCCACTTCCTCAGAAAGCGGCGATCGGGATGGCGATTCGGCGGTGACGGCGAGGTCGGACATGGCGCGTGCGTTTGGCAGGGAAACCGGGCCGGATCAAGGTGCAAGGTCCCGCTTGATATGGGGATTAAACCGGCGAACTCCAGCCGGAAGGTGGCCCTATCGCAGTAGCAGGACCGCCCAGTATGTCAGCGCCGCCACGATCCCGGCGGCGGGGATGGTGATCACCCAGGCATAGACGATGGAACTGGCCACGTTCCAGCGTACCGCCGAGGCCCGCCGCGCCGCCCCGACGCCGACGATGGCGCCGGTAATGGTGTGGGTCGTGGACACGGGAATCCCGAGATAGGTCGCCATGAACAGGGTCGCAGCCCCGCCGGTCTCCGCGCAAAAGCCCTGCATCGGCGTCAGGCGGGTAATTCGAAGGCCCATGGTGCGGACGATCCGCCAGCCGCCCAGCAAGGTGCCCAGCGCCATCGCGGCCTGGCACGACAGCACCACCCAGAACGGGATCGCGAAATGCTCGCCGAGGTGTCCCTGCGAATACAGCAGCACGGCGATGATGCCCATGGTCTTTTGCGCGTCGTTGCCGCCGTGGCCGAGCGAATACATCGATGCGGAGACGAATTGCAGGATGCGGAAGGCGCGGTCGACGGCGAACGGCGTGGATCGGACCGATGCCCAGGAAACGATCACGACCAGCACCAGCGCCAGCAGGAAGCCGACCAGCGGCGACAGCACGATCGCCAGCAGCGTCTTGGAGAGACCGCCCCACACCGCGGCGGATATTCCGGCCTTGGCCATGCCGCCGCCGAGCAGCCCGCCTATCAACGCGTGCGAACTGGACGAGGGAATCCCGAGCCCCCAGGTAATCAGGTTCCAGACGATGGCGCCGACCAAGGCCGCGAAGATCACGGTCGCATCGACAACGCTCGGCTCGATGATACCGGTACCGATGGTATTGGCGACATGAAGTCCGAACACCAGGAAGGCAATAAAGTTGAAGAAAGCCGCCCATAACACGGCGTATTGCGGGCGTAGCACGCGAGTCGAAACGATCGTCGCAATCGAGTTCGCCGCGTCGTGCAGCCCGTTGAGGAAGTCGAACGCCAACGCGACCGCGATCAGGAAGACCAGGACCGGTAGACCAAGCGCAGCATCCACTTGACGGCCCTGCCCTATACCTGCTCGATCACGATACTGTTGATCTCGTTGGCGACATCGTCGAAGCGATCGGCGACTTTCTCGAGGTGATCGTAGATTTCCGCACCGACGATGAAATCCATCGTGTTGGCGTTGCGGTGCTTGAGGAACAATTCCTTGAGGCCGATATCATGGAGGTCGTCGACCCGGCCTTCGAGCTTGGTCACTTCCTCGGTGATCGTGGTGAGCATGGCGACGTTGTCGCCGATCGATTTCAGGAGCGGCAGCGCCCGCCCGACGAGATTGGCGCACTCGACCAGCAGCGTCCCCATTTCGCGCATCGGCGGTTCGAACGTGCGCACCTCGAACAGCACCACCGCTTTCGCGGTTTGCTGCATCTGGTCGACTGCGTCGTCCATCGAGGTGATGAGATTCTTGATGTCGCCGCGATCGAACGGCGTGATGAAGGTGCGACGAACTGCCGTGAGCACTTCGCGGGTGATGTTGTCGGCGTCATTTTCGAACTGATTGACGCGCTGGCAGAACACCGGCGTTTCGTCGCCGCCGCGAAGCATATCCTGCAATGCCAGCGCCCCCTGCACCGCGGTCTGGGCATGCCGGTCAAACAGGTCGAAAAACCGCTCCTCCCGGGGCAAAAGCGCTCGAAACCAACTCAACATGGGTAATTTCCATCGTTCTGGGACGGCCGAACGAACGATCCGTCACAAAACTGTCATAGACCATTTGACGAGGAATGCCCGCACGATGGGTGCGCCTTCCCGGGGTCATCCACCGTTTTGTACGGCGACCAAGAGGTCAGAGCGACCTTCGGAAATAGTACGCGATTTCGCCGATCACGCCGCGCCGGAAGGTCAGCACGCAGGCGACGAAAATGACGCCCTGGATCACCGTCACCCATTGCCCGAAACCGGCAAGATATTGCTGCATCGCGATGATGAC
>Ga0075018_10000729_pt1 | contig 10372 bp, 9 predicted proteins | sample ColStrG_CSR_2014_FD_71471 | JGI IMG/M metagenome (GOLD analysis project Ga0075018, IMG submission 71471) | Freshwater sediment microbial communities in response to fracking from Pennsylvania, USA - Cold Stream Run_MetaG_CSR_2014 | ecosystem: Environmental > Aquatic > Freshwater > Creek >... | reverse complement strand
CCTCCGCTTGGAGCGAAGAATCGCAGGCTGTGGAACTGGCCGGCAGCGCAGTCGCAACCGCGCCGGAACCAACCGCAGCGCAGCCCGCTTCGGCGCCGGCTCCAACTCCGGCTCCGCATCCCGTCTTCCCCACCAGCTTCAATCTTTCCGATCTCCACGAGGCCATTGAAGTCGTAAGGCAACTGGATCCACCCGGAGTCGCCTGCCGTGACCTGCGCGAATGCCTGCTCTATCAGTTGCGTTACCACCAGCGGCAACTCGAGTTGCACAAAAACGGCAATGGGGAATCCACCGCGCAGACCCTCACCGACGCCATCGCCATTGTGGATCAGCAGCTGCGAGCGGTGCAGAATAAGCAATTCAAGGAAATCGGCCGCGCCCTCACTCGTCCCGTGGAAGCCGTGCAGCAGGCACTCGATTACATCCGCACCCTCGATCCCCGTCCCGGCCTGCGTTACAACAAAACTCAGCCTCGCCTAATCGAACCCGATGTAGCTTTCGTCAAGCACGGAGACGAATGGCTGGTGGTCATGAACGACGAAGACGTACCCCAGCTTCGCCTCAACCCGGCTTACAAGCGTCTGCTCACCAAGGACACCAACGATAAGGACACGCGCAACTACGTCAAAGAGCGCTACAAGAGCGCCATTCAGCTCATCAAGAACATCGAGCAGCGCAAGCACACCATCGTGAAGGTTTGCTACAGCATCCTCGCCCGCCAGCAGGATTTCCTGGAAAAAGGCATTGACCAGCTAAAACCCATGATGATCAAGGAGGTGGCCGAAGAAATCGGCGTGCATCCTTCTACCGTCAGCCGCGCCGTGGCCAGCAAGTATGCCCACACTCCCCAGGGCGTGTTTGAACTGCGCTACTTCTTCAGCGAAAGCGTGAACGGGCCTCAGGGCGGCAACACCTCGTTGCTCATCCTCAAACGCCGCGTTAAGAAGCTCATCGAGGAAGAAGATCCTGCCCGGCCGCTGACCGACGAGCAGATCACCCGGATCCTGCAATCGCAGGGCATCCAGGTCACTCGTCGCACGGTCGCGAAGTACCGGGAAGATCTGCGCATTCCCAGCACCCACCAGCGCAGAGTAAAGAAGTGAGGAGTGTTCACAATATGGAGAAGCACTGAAAATGCAGTGCCCAGGTAACGCACGGATCGAACCCCAGGAGGGGCGCTCATGAATGTGGAATACACCGGCAGGCATTACGAAGTCACTCCCGCCATCCGCAAAGATGTTGAATCGGGCCTCACCAAGATCCGCAAGATTTTGGGCGACAAGTTTGAAACCAAGGTCGTCCTGGCGGTCGAGAAGCGCCGCCACAAAGCCGAGATCACCATCAGCCCGCGCAACGGACCCATCGTCGGACTGGCCCAGGCGGGCGACATGCCTTCGGCAATTAGCGAAGCTCTCGATCATCTGGAAAAGCAGGCGGTCAAGTACAAGACCCGCTGGCGCACCCAGAAACGCCACAATCACAAGAGCCCGAGTCCCAAGAAATGGAGGGGAGAGACACCCCAGGAAACGTTGGGAATTGCCGTCGGCCTTTCCGAGACGACCTCGGTGGATGTGGTCGTGCACAAGTTTCCCGCCGTAGCCAGAACCACCGAAGTTCACCTGGTGCGATCCGAGGACGCGGTCGCGATGCACCCCATGACCCTCGAAGAAGCCATTAAAGAAGCCCATTTCCGCGATCGCGATGTCTTCGTCTTCCGCGATCCCAAAGGCAAAGTCATGGTGCTGCACCGCACCCGTGACGGGAAAATGGAACTGATCGAAGCACCGTAAGGGCAGCCATTAGCTCGGGTGGCGCGGGCATCCCCGCCGGCGAATGATCGCATCCCACAAACCACGCAGGGACGGGTCTCTGACTCGTCCAACCAAGCGCAACTCGGCAGCCTTCGCGCAACCATCTTGCTCTCACACACAAAAGACTCCGCGAGGCGTATGATTCTCCTCGCCGTTCCCCAAACTTCGTTCTAAGGAGATCTATGAAAACCATTTGCCGTCTCGCAGCATTCCTGTTGTTGCTCGCACCCGCCGTTCTCGCTCAGGAACATTACACCGAAGGCCCGGTCTGGCGGGTCTCCCTGATTCGGGTGAAGCCCACCGCCATGGACGCTTATCTCACCAGCGTGCGCCAATCCACCAAACCCCTCCTCGATGAGCAGAAGCGACAGGGAATCATCATCGATTACAAAGTGTTTCTCAAGGAGACCAAGAGCAGTCCTCAGGATTGGGATATTTGTCTCGCAGTCGAATACAAAAACCACGCCGCCATGGACGGCTTGGCCGCGAAGGGTGAAGTACTTCGCGACAAAATCCTCGGCGGCAAACAACCCGCCCAACAGCTTGCGGAAAAGCGCGCCGAAATTCGCGAAGTCATCAGCTCAGACCTGCTACAAGAGATCATGCTCAAGTAGAAGCAGCCACCTGGGGCCGGGTCTCTCCCGGCCCAGTTGGTGTGGCGCAGGCGCCCTCGCTCGCGAATCGATCCATCCGTAACGCTCACGCAGGCCCGGACGACCCGCCTGGGCGGGCGAGCAAACTCGGCCACATTCTTCAGACCGGAGCCTCATTCTTGCCAATAGGCGAGGATCGAACACAGTGCAGTTGACCCAGGAGTTTGTTGCTATCGTCCCGCCGCGGCGGCCCGCGCCAAGACGGCTATTTCTTCGGCTGTGGGAATCGCCGCCTGTTGCTGCAGTTTGAATCTGCCGACCAGCGTTTCCAACTGCGATGCCGTCTCGGCGAGCGCGCGCGATGCTTTCTGCGTATCACTCGCCCCCGACGTGGTGTCCTGCGCGGCCTTGGCTACGCCAAAAATACTGCTGGCGATTTCACGCGCTCCCTTGGCCGCCGCACCTACGTTTCGGCCGATCTCATTGGTGGTCGCCGTTTGCTCCTCGACTGCGGATGCTATTGTGCTTGAGATGCTATTGATCCGGTTGATGATCGCGCTAATCTCCCCAATCGCCGTCACCGCCGCCTTCGTGTCTCCCTGAATCGTTTCGATCTTCTTTCCGATCTCCTCGGTCGCACGGGCCGTTGCCTTGGCTAGTTCCTTCACTTCATTCGCCACCACCGCAAACCCCCTGCCGGCCTCGCCCGCTCGTGCCGCCTCAATGGTCGCGTTCAGGGCAAGCAGGTTTGTTTGTTGCGCGATTGAGGCAATCACCTTGACGACCTCGCCAATCTCCAGGCTCGACTCGCCCAGTTTGCCCATGGTGTGGTTTGTAGTCTGGGCCACATCCACCGCGTTCTGTGCCACCCCCGCAGCTTCGTTTGCGCTCTTCGAGATCTCCCGGATCGAAGCCAGCATGGCCTCCGACTCGGCGGCCACCACACCAACATTCCTCGAAACCTCGTCGGCGGCTACGGAAACTACATTCGCCTGGGCCGAGGTTTCCTCTGCATTCGTCCGAATCTGCTCGGTGACCTGAGCCAGCGATTCAGAGGCCGCCTGTACATCCGCGGCAACAATTCTGGTACCCGCGACCGCATCCCCGATCGTCAGAAGAAACTCCTCGATCCGTTGGGCCGAGCCCCCTATCGCCGAGCCCTTGGCTATACAAAGATCAATTTTGCCGTCCGCGCTGATTCGCGAGCCCAAAGCCGAAACTTCTTCCGCATCCAGCGCTTCTTGCTTGCTCAAGATCGACATGTATATCAGAAGTGCGGTCTCAAAAACCACGAATGCTGCATGCACAAGCACCATGCTGATTCCGCACGGCAGGCGAAACACGTAGATCGCTACGCCTTGACTCTGGAGAATGTGGAACACCAGGTGATGAACTGAGGTGACCAAGGCAGCGGTCACCAGGGGAAGCCAGTCACGATAGAACAACAAGAACGCCAAGAGGGCGAAGATTATGAAGTGCATCTCGATCATGCCGCGCATCTGGTGGATCAGAAGGGCCGAAAAGGCCATGAAGACCACGGCGTTGACCATGCGGGTTACACGACCTGCGGGTGCCAGCATCACGGCAGCCGTCGAAGATAACGCCAAGCCGAGCCCGACCGTAAACGCAAGGCCCCACGTGCCATACGAGGAAGCGAGGGCCAGCGACAGCACAAAGAGAGACCAAACCACCGCTAACATGATTCGGTCCCCTTCGCGGTAAATGCGTGTGAGAGATGTGTCCATGGACATGCACAACAATGCCGCTGCGGACGGCACGGCGCTTTCCTGTTCTATTATCGGCGTGAAATGTAAAGAGCATTAGGCCCCACCTTTCGCCCTTCCCACACCCGACCAACGTTCCTGTGAAGCCCCAAAGTACTCAATTCCGCAAGCGCTGCCCGGAAGGGAAAGGACAGATGACATTGGTAATCTTCCGGGTGTGCATTTAGTTGGCGGAGATTGGGCCGGCCTGTTATGTTTTTGCAGCGTACGCGCACGTCTGCGTGCCTGCTTACGGAACTGTAACCGCCATGGTCAAGTCAAGAATGATCAAGTCAATCTTCTGCTTTCTGCTGCTCACGCTGGGGGCCTGTGGGCAGACGGTTCGCGATAAAGATGATCCCCAAGCAGCCAAACTGGTTGTGCTCGAGCATCTTTGGAACGATGCCCAGGTTAATCGCGACGAGCGCGCCTTGGAGGGCATGATCGCTGACTCTTTCGTGGACACGGAGTGGGACGGCGAGGTCAGCGAGCGGGGCAAGTTTCTGGCCGACATCAAAGACCCGAAGTTCAAGCCCAGCCTGGTGACCATCCAGGATCTGAAAGTGAATCTGTATCACAACACCGGCGTGGTGACCGGCGTCTACCGCACCAAAGGTTCCTACAACGGCAAACCCTACGACCATCTCGGACGCTTTACCGATACCTGGATTCTCGACGATGGCAAGTGGGAGTGCGTAGCCAGCCATACCAGCCTTCTGAAAAAGTAATATCGCAGGGCACCACTTCCACCGGTACAGATGTTGCTTGCAACGTCTCGCCTGAGAGCTCTTACCGGTCGCGGTGGACCGTCTCCATGGAAAACGCCGGCAGGCAAACCGCAATGTATTCCGCGCCACCTTCCGCTGGAGTGGAATACTGAATCCATTCACCGCCATGCGCGATGACGGCCTGCCCCGGCAGCACATCCATCTGACCACCCTGGTGCCGCACTCTCACCATTCCCTTCAGCACCAAGGTGAACTCTTCGAATTCAGGAGTCTGTCCCGGTTCTTCCCAGCCCTGCGGGCTGCGCATATGGGCGACGCTGACGCCCGTGGTTTTGCTGTTGACACGCCCGATGTATTCGTCGATCATTTTGGGTTTCGTTCCCGCGGCGGAAATGCGAGTAGGCTGCGCGACCAGGGTAGGCATGAGTGCTCCTTTTGAAGCATTACTGTAGCAAGAGTAGTCGTGACTGCGGAAGCGAATGTAGGTGCGGCCGTCCTCGCCAGCGCGGCCCCGGCAAACGGAGACGTTGCAAGCAACGTTTCTACGGCGATCCATCTGTAGAAACGTAGCTGGCTACGTTTCAAGGGGCGGACTAAGGATTGCGCCTTCAGGCGCTGGACGTGGGAGCTCAAGTTTCAACGCAGGCTGCTAGTCGCTTCCGGCGGACAGGGCGCGGGTCTTCTCGGCGTGGGATCTAGCCAACTCGTCAAGCGCCGGAATCGACACCGGCGTAGTTAACGCGCGCTCCGCTGGCAAGGCTCCATTTTGGATGGCTTCCACCAGCATTTCCAGCGCTGTCCCGGCATTCGGCGGCACGAAGATGGTCGCCGTCAGCAATCCGCGACGCACCCAGGTTTGACCGCTGTTGGGGAGACCGTCGCAACCGATGTAGGGCAGCTTCAACCAGCGTTCGCGCGCCGGCAAATTTGTTTCTTCCTGAAAAGCCTTCCGCGCCCCCAGGGCCATGGAATCATCCTGCGCCGCGATCAAGTCAAGATGGGTCTGCTGCGAAGTAGACAATCGCAACCATGAACTGACCGTGCGGTAGGCGCTGGCTTCGGTCCACTGCGCCTTCATAAGCTTGACTAGCACCTCGGCCGGTTTTGTCTCATACATGCCAAACGTGCGCTGCTTGGCGGCCAGATGTTCCGTCGGGCCCTGAATGTATAAGACGGCCCCGCCATGGGGCAGCAGTGCGGCAAATTGCCGGCCCTGGATGCGGCCGATTTCTTCGTGATCCGAGGTAATGGAAAACGCCGGAACTCGATAAGCCTTGCGAAGCTCCGGGATATACTCCACATCGCGGTTCAGCACGACCCAGCCGATTCCGGCAATGGCCGCGGCTCGCGCCACTTGCGGCAGGGCAGTTCCGCCTACTGGTTCAAAGATGATTCCGTCGGGAAGCGCAGTGTTGCGCGACTGGATAATCTTCAGAAGTTGCTGGCTTTGGGTGACCGAGTCATTTTCAGCATGGATGATCTGCACCTCCACATCCAGGAGTTTGGCAGCTCGTTCAGCGGCTGCCGATTGTTCGATCTGATAGTCATTGTCGTTATTGGTGAGGGAGAGAATGAACTTCAATTTCTTCATGGCAACGCCCGATGGTTGATCATATCCTGCCCCCTGCGGCAGGTCAGGTCACTAAGGTAATGGTCGGGCAGAAAGATAATCCGCGAACTTGCGGCACAAGATACCAGGCCCGCGTTCCACTACAGGCTGCTAGAATGCGCCATTAGCGGAGAAAACATTCATGCGCAGCGCTTTAGTTACATTTGCAATTGGAGTGTTCTGCACAGGCCTGGGGTGGCCGCAAGCCAATCTTTCCGTGCACTGGGAAGAACTCACCGCCGCCGAGTTCCAGTCGGCGATCGAGCAATCCAGGGGTACTTGTCTGTTGCCCTTTGGGATCGTGGAAAAGCATGGCCCCCATTTGCCCCTGGGAACTGACCTGCTGAAGGTCCGTTATGAGGTTCTGCACGCGGCCGAACAGGAATACGCGGTAGTGTTCCCCGAGTACTATTTCGGGCAGATCTTCGAAGCGCGGCACGAGCCCGGTACCATCGCCTACAGCACTCATCTGCAGTTGGACTTGTTACAGGAGACCACCGACGAGATGGCGCGCAATGGCTGCAAGAAAGTGATCATTGTGAATGGGCACGGGGGCAACGAGAACCTGCTGCCCTTCTTCGCCCAGACCCAACTGGAGAAGCCGCACGACTATGTGGTTTACGTGATGGGGTTGGTGGAGCCTCCTCCCGGCGGGCCAGCCAAGAAGACTTCCGTGGACTTGCATGCGGGCGAGTCGGAGACCTCGAAGATGCTGATTGCGACTCCGAATCTGGTGCACATGGACCGGGCTAATCAGGAATCGGGCGCCGACCAGGCTCGGCTGAATCTGCCCGACACTCTCTACACCGGCATCTGGTGGTACGCGCGCTTTCCCAATCATTACTCGGGCGACGGTTCGGCTGCGACTCACGAGCGCGGAGAGTTTGAAATGAAAAACTGGCAGGAGTCAATCGTCAACGCCATTCGCGCAGTCAAAGCCGATCGGGAAAGTTTGAAGCTGCAGAATGAATTCTTCGAGAAAGCCAGGCATCCGCTGACGCGGCCGTGAGTTGATTGTTTTCGAGACGCCCGTCCTCCACGTAGCAGTCGGCCTGCTAAGATAGCTGCTTCATATGGCGTCCACCGCACCCTCATCACGATTGATGTCACTGGATCTTTTTCGCGGGGCTACGATCGCGGGGATGATTCTGGTCAACAACGCGGGTGACGAACCCAACTCTTATTGGCCACTCAAGCATGCCCAGTGGAACGGCTGGACTCCGACTGATCTGGTGTTCCCGTTCTTTCTTTTTATTGTCGGAGTGGCGCTGGCGTTTTCCTTCAGCTCGCGGCTGCATCGTGGCGAGTCGCGCCAAAAACTCCTGGGGCACGTGCTTCGGCGAGGTCTGATGCTGTTCGCTCTGGGCATGTTTCTGAATGGCTTCCCCAATCAATATCATCTGGCGTCGTGGCGCGTTTACGGCGTGCTGCAACGCATCGCGATCTGCTATGTGATTTCAGCGATCCTGGCGTTGTGGGCGGACTGGCGAGGATGGATGATCACGATCCTGGGCTGTCTGGCGGGCTACTGGATCCTGATGCGATTCGTTACGGTGCCGGGATTCGGTGTGCCCACACACGACATGCCGCTGCTCGATCCCGACCGCAACCTCGCGGCCTGGCTTGACCGCCGGCTCCTGGCCGGGCATTTGTATGACGGCACTCGCGATCCCGAGGGAGTATTGAGCACCATCCCCGCGCTCGCCACCAGTCTGCTCGGACTGCTTACCGGGGAATGGCTGGGTTCGGCGCGCTCCGCGAAGAGCAAGGCGGTGGGCCTGGCGCTGTTTGGACTCACCGGCGTGGTGGCGGGAAAAATTCTGGACCTCGGCTTCCCCATCAACAAGAACCTTTGGACCAGTTCGTACGTGATCTTCACCGCCGGACTGGCGCTGCTCTGCCTGGCGCTGGGTTACTGGGTCGTGGATGTCCAACAATGGCGGGGATTGTGGACCAAGCCGCTGCGGGTGTTCGGAATGAATGCGATTGCCGCCTATGTGCTTGCCGAAGGAATGTCGCACTGGCTCGATCATATGCAAGCGGCTGCTGGGATGAGCTGGCAGGAGTTCATTTACCCGCGTATGTTCGCATCCATGGCCAGCCCGGCGAATGCTTCGCTGCTGTATGCGATGGCTTATGTGCTGGTTTGCTGGGCGGCGATGTGGGTGCTGTATCGCAAAGGCATTTTCCTGAAAATCTGATTGCCGGCTTCAGGTCGTGAGCACTCAGCAATCAGCACTCGGCCACCCCGTTGTGGCTTATCTTGCGATGAATGTCTCTCCGCAGAATAATTGTTCTTGGATGCGAATCCGTGCCCTGTTGATCGCCGCGGTTGTGCTCGTCTCCTATGCCTATTTTTATCAAGGCGGGGGATGGAACCAGAACTCGCGCTTCGACCTGGTGCGCGCGGTGGTTGAGCAGGGAACGTTGCGCATCGATGCCTACCATGAGAACACCAGCGACAAAGCTTTCGCCAATGGCCACTACTATTCCGACAAGGCTCCCGGACTGGCGCTGCTGGCGGTGCCCATCGCGGAAGTTGCAAGACCCGTACTGCGGGCGGGGGGAGTGGATCCGGCGTCGGCCCGAGGTCTGGTGGCGATGTCTTATTTCGTCACCGTATTCGGAGTGGCTCTTCCGATGGCCGTGGCATGTGCAGTGCTGTTTCTAATTGCGCTGCGACTGGGAAGCGATGTCAGCGCGGCAGCGTTTGGGGCTCTGGCGTTGGGCCTGGCTACTCCGATGTGGGCATACTCCACGCTGTTCTGGGGACATTCTTTGGCGGGGGCGTGCCTGGTGTTCGGGTTTGCATTTGCCCTGAGGCTACGCCGCAAGCAGAGTCAGGCCGAAGATGTGCTGCTGGGACTGGCCGTTGGCCTGGCGGCGGGGTGGGCCACGGTTACGGAATACCCGGCGGCGCCGGCAGCAGTGATCGTTGCGGTTCTTGCTCTAGGGATGGTGTGGAAGGACGGGTGGCCGCGACGATGCCGTACCTCCGCGGGCATTGCGATGGGGGCCTCCGCTTGCCTGGCCCTGCTTTTGGTTTATCAGTTTCGTGTCTTTGGCTCCGCTTTTCAGCCCAGCTACTCGTACTACCCGGCGGGAGCCTTTCCGTGGATGAAGCATGGCTACATGGGTGTGACCTACCCCAGAATTGATGTCGCGTTAAAGTTGCTGTTCGGCTGCCGGCGCGGTTTGCTGTTTGTGGCTCCGGCCGCCTTGGCTGGTCCATTCGGCTTGCGCTGTCTGTGGAAGCAGCCCACGGGCCGCGCCCCTGCGGCTGCGGCTGCCGCAGTTGCCGCTTACTATTTCTTGTTTAACGCTTCGTTCGTAGTGTGGGCAGGCGGTTGGTCGTACGGACCGCGATACATGGCGGCGGGGTTGCCACTGCTATGTGTCGGGTTAGCGCCGGCATGGAGTGCCGCCCGGCCTTTGTGGCGAGGTGGACTTGCGTTAGCCGCAAGTTGCGGCGGTGTGCTTGGACTGATGGCTGTCTCGATCACGGCGCAACCGCCCGACGAATTTCGCTGTGCGCTGGTCCAGCTTTTTTGGCCGTCGTTTTGGGCGGGCAAGCTCTCTCTGAATCTGCAGTCGATGCTGACCGTTTCCGAAGACCCGACAGGGCATGCGCACGGCGCGTTCAACCTCGGAGAACTGGCCGGCATGCATGGCTTGGCGAGCCTGATTCCGCTGCTGGCAGGGTGGGGCCTGGCGGCGGTCCTTTGGGCGTGGATCAATCGAGCCGAGCGGTCAGCACAAGGCTTCACATCTCCGTCGTGAAAGAGCGACTTTTTGTCATATTCCACGGCCGGATCGACGACGGAACACCTCGAAAATCAATCGTTTGGCAGGTAACCTCGGTAACTTT
>Ga0075018_10000728_pt1 | contig 10383 bp, 8 predicted proteins | sample ColStrG_CSR_2014_FD_71471 | JGI IMG/M metagenome (GOLD analysis project Ga0075018, IMG submission 71471) | Freshwater sediment microbial communities in response to fracking from Pennsylvania, USA - Cold Stream Run_MetaG_CSR_2014 | ecosystem: Environmental > Aquatic > Freshwater > Creek >... | reverse complement strand
CAGGCACTGGCCTACCAGGGTTATGCCGTGCTGCAGCCCAATTTCCGCGGCTCGACCGTCTCGAATGAATCGCTGGTTGCGGGCTACGGTGAGTGGGGCCGCAAGATGCAGACCGATCTCTCTGATGGTGTGCGGTATCTCGCGAACCAGGGCACGATCGATCCGGCCCGCGTGTGCATCGTCGGCGCCAGTTATGGCGGCTACGCCGCGCTGGCCGGCGTCAGCATGCAGCAGGACGTCTATCGTTGCGCGGTTTCAGTGGCTGGTGTGTCCGACCTGCATCGCATGATCAAACCGGGCGCGGGTTTCCGCAGCGAAGAGAGCATGGCGGTGCGCTACTTCGACCGCTGGCTGGGCGTGCAAGACATTGATGATCCCTCGGTCGATGAGCGCTCACCACTGCGTCATGCCGATGCCATCCACGTGCCCTTGCTGCTGATACACGGCCGCGATGACATGGTGGTGCCTTACCAGCAATCACGCCTGCTGGCCGATGCGCTCGACCGATTGCACAAGCCCTACAGGTTCGTGGATCTGAAAGCCGAAGACCACTGGCTTTCGCACAGCCAGACCCGCCTGCAGATGTTGGCCGAGGTGGCCGGGTTCCTGAAGCAGAACAATCCGCCGCAGACGCCTCAGTGATCGCGTGCCGCCTCGCTGATGAGTTCCGCTTCCATCAGCGGCACGGGAATCATGCCCTCGTTATTGAACAGGTCCATGAAATCCCGCAGCACGAACGGCTTGCCGGCGATTTCCTGCTGACGTGAGTACTCGCTGAGCAGTCGATCGAACAGCAGCTTGCCGGTGATGTAGCTGGTGCCGTAGCCGGGCTGGCGCAGGTACAGCAACTGCTCGAAAGTGGTCAGCTGGTCCTTGGCTACCGCCCAGTTGCGCGGCGTCCAGGTGGCGTGGAATTTGCCAGCCTGTTCCAGCGTGATTTCATTGGCCTGCACCTGGAGCGAGGCAAGCCCGCGTGCGGCGCGGTTGGCCAGCATCATCCACACCAGTTCGCGGCCGCGTGGGTTGTCATCGTACAGGCCCGCGTGCATCACCAGTTCTTCGAAGGCCGTGGCGAAGCCTTCGGCGCGGTTGTCCCAGATGTTCGAGAGCGCGGCGACGCGCCGCATCGGGCTCGCGTTGGGCTCATCGCGCATGCGCGCCAGGTCGAACCAGTGATACTGGTGCGACATCAGCAGCATCGGTTCGCGATGGGTGACGCGCGAGAAGAACACGCGCTGCTCCTCGGGCACGAAGTGGCCGCGTTGCGGTTCCAGCGCCGCCTTCAGGTAGGGCTTGTCCGGAATGATCTCGTGGCTGACGAGATAGTCGACGAACTTGTCGAGTCGCGCGGCCGTCATGGCATCGAAGGCCGCGGCAGTGCTCACCGGGTTGAGCGGCGGCAGCGCGCGATTGTTGTGTTCCTCGAGCCGCAGCGCAGCCTGCGCGCGTTCGAGCTCACGGCGCAGCAGCGTGACTTCTTCATCATAGGTGTAGGGAATGAAGTGCACGTTCTGCTGATACCAGCTGTAGTTCTCCTTGCCGACGCCGGACGGCCCGGTCTTGCCGGGTGCGAGCTGCACCAGCCAGGCCACGAAATCGTCGGTGGCCGCCTTGGCCTGGCCGACGGCAGTGCGCAGCGCCTTCGATGTGCCAGCGAGATCGGCATGCTGTATGCCTTCCAGCGTCATCACGCTCAGCTTGCCCTCCTGCAATTCGGCCAGCGCCGTGGACTGGTTGCGCAGTTCCTGCTGGCCATAGACCCACAGGTCGCGCGCGTTGCTGTCCTTGAGATTGCCCTTGGCCTGCGCGAGCAGGCCGGGAATGGTGCCGAGCGCGCTCGTGAGCTGCTGCTGTGCAGCCGCCGACAAGGGGAAGTGATAGTTGTACAGCTCGATGCTCGGGTAGGCGATCGGCCCTTCGCGCAGGGGCACATCGGAACGCTCGGGCAGCACGGTCACGTAGAAAGCCGGATCGCGCGCCCAGGGCCTGAGTATGCGCAGGTTGAAATCGAGGCCGTTCATCTCGGCCTTGACGAGTTGGTAGTCGTTGAGCTGTGCCGTGCTCCAGCCGCTGCGATCGAGCGCCTCGAGGCGCTTCTGCCACTGCGCCAATGCGACAGCCTTGGCATCCATCGTGGCGGCCGAGTAGTCAGGGATGCCGTGCGTGAGCGTCGGATGCTCGAACTCGCGCCATTGGCTGAACAATTGTGCCAATGCGCCGTAGCTGGCCGGGCCCGCAGCGACAGCGGCAGGCGCCGTGGCCGCCCAGCCGGCAACTGTGAGTGGGCAACACAACAGCGCGGCCAGCAGGCCGCGATGGATATTCCTCTGGGTCATGCCTGTTTGCTCCTGCGCGCCGAGTTCAACATCTGGAGGGCCGCATACAACACCACGATCACCACCAGCCAGTACAGCCAGTATAGCGGCAGCGATTTGACGACATAGGCAGCCAGCAGCACGCCCGGGATGCCGCCCAGTGCCAGGCCCAGGGCTGCCGAAAAGCTGTAGCGACCCGTGCGAATGAAACGCGCGCCACCCACAGGCATCAACAAGCCGCAGGAACCCATCATGATCGGAAAGGCCGCCAGCGGGCTCATGCCCAGCAGGCTGACCAGGATCAGGCAGGGTGCATACAGTCCGACGCCCAGCATCATCAAAGCACCCAGCAGCGCGTTGGTCACGACCGCAAACACCAGCACCGGGCCAGTGAGGCCCAGTGCGTTGCCGCCGCCAGGCATCCAGTGCAGGTTCTTGGCCAGGAACAGCAGCGCCGCAACCAGCAGCGCCGCGCCCATGCCCAGTTGTATGGCCCGACGCGAGAGTCTCGAGACCAGCCCCACTCCCAGCCAGGCACCCAGCACCGCCGCCGCGACCATGCTGACGAGCGTGGTGAGATCGACGGTCACGGTGGCGATGAAGATCAGTGCCTGCGCCATGGTCGGCAATGCCTGTCCGCAGTTGAGCGTGCCCGGTATCTGCTCGTCGGGCATGCGCGCGCGCAACTTGAACCAGGCGGTGGCGGGCGCAAACGAGCCTATGCCCAGGGTATCGAAGAAGTTGGTGATGAAGCCCACCACCAGATCGCTCGCGCGCGGCAGACGCTTTTGCTTAGGGTGCGCGCGCGCACGCTCCAGCCACCACCAGCGCAGGATGTAGGCGACCCCGACGACGGCCAGCAACAGGACCAGCGCGAGTGCACCGCGATTGGTAACCATCGTTCTATTCCATGTCCGGGTAAGGACCGACACCGCCATCGGCGATGAAGCGATCGACGCGCTCATCCAGCACCGGCAGGGGCACCGAGCCCAGCTCGAGCACCGTGTCGTGGAAGGCGCGGATGTTGAAACGCGCACCCAGGGCCTGCTCGGCGCGGGCGCGCGCTTTCAGGATCGTGTCTTCGCCCAGGTAGTAGGAGAGCGCCTGCGCGGGCCAGGCGATGTAGCGATCGACCTCGGTGTTGATCTCATGCTCGGCCAGCGCGGTGTACTCGCGCATGTAGTCGACCGCCTGTTCGCGCGTCCAGCCTTGTGAATGGACGCCGGTATCGACCACCAGCCGCACGGCGCGCCAGATCTGGTAATTGAGCATGCCGAAGCGATCGTAAGGCGTCGCGTACATGCCCATCTCCACGCCCAGCAGTTCGCTGTAGAGCGCCCAGCCCTCGCCGTAGGCCGAGATATAGGTGTGCTGGCGAAACTCCGGTTGATCCTTGTGCTCGGCGGCGAGCGGAATCTGGAAGCAGTGCCCCGGCGCCGACTCATGCAGCGTGAGGGCCGTGAGGTTGTACATCGGGCGGCTCGGCAGATTGTAGGTGTTGAGCAGGTATTGGCCCGGACCGCCGCGGCCGGCGGTGTAGAAGGGCGCGAGGTCATCGGGCACCGGTACGATCGCGAAGCGCTGGCGCGGCAGCATGCCGAAGTACTGCGGCGCCTTGCCGTCGAAACGCTTGGCGATGTAGGCCGCGTGCATCAGCAGGTCTTCGGCCGAGGTCGGCTGGAAGCGCGCATCGGTGCGCAGGAACCTGAGGAACGCGGGGAAGTCGCCGTTGAAGCCGGTCTCCTTCATCACATCGAGCATCTGCTGGTGCAGTCGCGCGACTTCAGCGACGCCGAACTCGTGGATCGAGGCCGGGTCGCGATCGAGCGTGACGAACTCCCGGATCTTGGCGCGATAGAAGGCCTTGCCATCGGGCAGATCCTGGGCCGCGAGCGTGGTGCGCGTGGCCGGCAGGTACTCCTCGCGCATGAACTTCAGCAGCTCGCGATAGGCGGGTTGCACGGTATCGCGGATCACCGCCACCGCTTCGCTGCGCAGGCCTTGCTGCTCGGCTGCCGCAATGCCCTGCATTTCCCTGAACGGCGTGTAGTACAGGCTGTCCTCGGGCGTGGTATCGCTGACCGCCGTGATGGAGCCATCGCGGCCATTGAGCGTTACGCGCGGCGGCGTGAAGCCACGGCGCATGCCGGCGCGCATCTCATCCATCTGCTCGCGGAAGTAGCGCGGTAGGTCGCGCATCTGCGCGATGAAGTTGTGGTAGTCCTTCACCGTACGGTACGGCCGTCGCGCCGAGGCGCCGAGCTCCGTCCAGAACGTCGTGTCGGAGTTCGCCGGCATTTCATATTCGCGGAACTGCTGGCTGCTGATCAGCGTTTCGATCTGCGGCTTGTAGATATCGTAGTTGAGCCGCTCGGCCGCGGAGAGCTCGGAGCGGTGAATCGCCTGCAGCTGCTGCAACACGCGCTGCCAGTAGTGCAGGCGCTCGAGCTGCGAAGCCGGATCCACCTTCGGCAGATGATCTTCGACCGGCTTGTGGGTGTCTTCGTAATCAGGGTATTGCAGATTGCGCCACTGCCATTCGGCGTCGTAGAGCGCCTGCAGCTTGCGGTCGGCGGCGCTGGCGCCGCGTGCATCAGTCGCGCGCTGCGCGCCCGCCGCGCCTGCCGCGCCCGCCGCGCCTGCCACTGCGCCCAGCGCCAGGCCGAGTACCCACAGGCCCAGTACCGGGCCACGCTTGATCAACTGCATGACAACTCCTTCAATGATTCGTTGCGATCCTGCCGAAGCGGCGCAGGTCAAACGCTGCCACCGGCAGACGCGTGGGACGCCCAGCCACCAGATCGGCCATGAGATCGCCAGTCACCGGCGCCATGGTAAGCCCGATGTGCTGATGGCCTACGGCATAGAACAGCGGGTTCGACCCTGGCGCGCGGCCGATGCCAGGCAGGTAGTCCGGCAGTATGGGCCGCGCACCCACCCAGCTCGGGCCATCGGCCGCGCACTGATAGCCGAGCGCACGCAGCTTGCGGCGCAGCAGCGTGGGCTTGTCGGCGTCGGGGGGCGCATCGTGGTCCGCAAACTCCATGTAGCTCGAAGCCCGAAGCCGCCCCGCGAGTGGCGTGACCAGCAGATGATGGTTCGTGTACAGCAGCGGCGCGTCGATGAACGCGCTCTGCCCGGGCAGTTCGACGTGATAGCCGCGCACCGACTGGAGCGGCGCGTGCACGCCAAAGGGCCGCAGCAGCGCTGGCGCATCCATCCCGGCGCACACGATGGCGCTGCTGACCGGCTGCGAGCCGGACTCCGTGACCACGGCGAGCGCTTCGCCGCTCGACAGCAACGCGCGCACCTCGGCGCGTATCAGCTGTGCGCCATGCTCGCGCGCCGCGCCGGCGAAGGCCTGCACCGCTGCCAGTGGATCGGTCAGGTGGGCCGAATCCTGGAACCACAGGCCGTTGGCGATGGGCGCGCCCGCGGCGTGCTGCAGCGCCAGCAGCTGCTCGGCCGGCACGGTTGCCGTCCTGATGCCCAGTTGCTGCATGTTCGCGGCCTGGCGCTGCATGACATCGCGGCTACGCACGCCGAAACCGATCTCGTAGTGACCGTGTCGCCGCAGCAGATCCTGGCGGCCGATCCCGCTCAGCCAGCGCTCCCAGGTGGCCGCGGCGGGTTGCACCAGGGGCGCCAAAGCGCGCGTATGGACATCGCGTTGGAATGCCGCCACCGCGAATCGCCGGATCCACGGCAGCATGCGCAGCGCCTGACGCGGCGACATATCCAGCGGTCCGCCAAAGCGCACCAGTTCGCGCCAGAAGCCGAACAACAGCGACGGGGAGGGGAGCGGCTGCACCAGTTCGGCGGCGATATGACTCACGTTGCCGTAGCTGGCGCCGGCGACTCCCGGCTCGGCGCGATCGTAGAGCAGCACCCGACGGCCTTCGCGCGCCAGCGCCAGCGCCACGGCGGAGCCGATGATGCCGGCGCCGATCACGGCGATGCTGTCTTGCTGGGCCATGCCGATACCGTATACGATCTACGATCCTTCAATCAATGACCAGCGGTGCGATTGCCATGCCGAATCCCATGCCCTGCAACTGGTCCGGGGTTTACCCGGCCGCTACTACGCAATTCGATGCCGCGCTGGCGCTCGACCTGGCCGCGACGCAGAGGGTGCAGGCCGCGCTGATCAAGGACGGCGTCCACGGCCTGGTGCTGATGGGCACCGTGGGCGAAGGCAACTCGTTGCGCGCCGCCGAGAAGCGCCAGGTGCTCGCCGCCGCGGTCGAGGTCAGTGCTGGCAAGGTGCCGGTGATCGCTGGTGTGTCCGAGTTCACCACCGACCTGGCGGTGGAGTTCGTGCGCGATGCCGAGCGGCTCGGGGCCGACGGCCTGATGGTGCTGCCCTCCATGGTCTATGTGCCCACGGCGGCCGAGCTCGAGTACCACTTCAGGACGATAGCGGCGGCGACCGGCTTGCCGATCATGCTGTACAACAATCCGCCCTCGTATCGCGTCAACATCGACGTGCCCACGCTCCGTAGCCTGTCCAACGTGCCCAATATCGTCTCGATCAAGGAATCGGCGCCCGATTCACGCCGCTTCACCGATATCTACAATGCGGTGGGCGAACGCTATGTGCTGTTCGCGGGGCTCGATGACATCGCCTTCGAAGGCCTGGTGCTCGGCGCCAAGGGCTGGGTATCGGGGTTGACCAACGCGTTTCCGGCCGAGTCGCTGATGCTCTATGAAGCGCTGCTGGCCGGCGATCTCGCGCGTGCGCGCCGCGTCTATCGCTGGTTCATGCCCTTGCTGCACCTCGATGCGGAGCACGATCTGGTGCAATCCATCAAGCTCGCCGAACAGGTCATGGGTCGCGGCTCGGAGCGCGTGCGGCCGCCGCGGCTGCTGCTCTCGGGCGCGCGGCGCGCCGAGGTGCTGGCCATGATCGAAACCGCGCGCAACAGCCGGCCCAAGTAGATGACGGCAATCCGCGTCATCGATTCGCACACGGCCGGCGAGCCCACGCGTCTGGTGGTCGAGGGCGGGCCCGATCTGGGCGATGGTCCGCTGGCGCGTCGTGTCGAGCGCTTTCGCAGCCAGTTCGACAATTATCGTTCGGGCATCGTCAACGAGCCGCGCGGGTCGGATCCGCTGGTGGGTGCATTGCTGGTGCCGCCGCACCGTCCCGACTGCCAGCTCGGGGTGATCTTCTTCAACAACGTGGGCTATCTTGGCATGTGCGGGCACGGCACCATCGGCCTGATCGCCTCGCTCCATCACAGCGGCCAGCTGCAGCCGGGCAGCATCCGCATCGATACACCCGTCGGCGCAATCGAAGCGCTGCTGGCTGAAGACGGCACCGTGAGCGTGGTGAACGTGGTGAGTTACCGCAGTGCCCATCACCAGGCCGTGAACGTGCCCGGCATCGGCACCGTGGTGGGCGATGTGGCCTGGGGCGGCAACTGGTTTTTCCTGGTCTCGGAGCACGGGCAGACCATCGATCTCGCGCACGTGGAAGCGCTCACCGATTTCAGCTGGCGCCTGCGCGCGGCCGTCAATGCGCAGGGCTATCCGCTGGTGGATCACATCGAGCTGTTCAGCGCGGCGCGGATGCCGGGCGCACACAGCCGGAATTTCGTGCTCTGCCCGGGCAAGGCCTACGATCGTTCACCTTGCGGCACCGGCACCAGCGCCAAGCTGGCCTGCCTCGCGGCCGACGGCAAGCTCGCCGAGGGCGAAGCCTGGATGCAGGAGAGCCTGATCGGCAGCAGCATGACCGGGCGCTTTCGCTGGCAGGATCGCGAGCGCGGCGCCATCATCCCGACCATCAGCGGCACGGCGCACGTGACAGGCGAAGCCACGCTGCATTTTGATTCGCGCGATCCGTTCTGCTGGGGCATACGCGCTTGACCCAGCCGCTGCTGCAGTCGATGACCAGCCAGCTGATCGTGCACCTGCGCAATCGCATTCTCGCCGGTGCCTACGCGCCGGGCGCCGCGCTGCGCCAGGACGTGCTGGCTGCGGAATTCGGCACCAGCAAGATTCCGGTGCGCGAAGCGCTGGTGCGCTTGCAGTCAGAAGGACTGGTGAACATCTTCCCCAACCGCGGTTTCCAGGTGCGTCCGCTGGTTACCAGCGAGCTGGAGGAAATCTTCAGCCTGCGGTTGATGATGGAGCCGGGCGCTGCGGCGGCCGGCGCACGCCTGGCCACCGAGGCTGAGCAACAGGCAGCCAGCGCGGCACTCGAGCGCCTGAACAAGGCGCTGGCGGCCGGCGACTGGTCGGCGGCCGGGCAGCTGAATCGCAATTTTCACCTGCAGCTGCTGGTGCCGCGCGTGCAACCGGTGGCCGCTGAAATACTCGGGCGCCTGCATACGCTGGCGCAACGCTATGTGCAGAGCCATCTGCAACCCGAAGGCCGCGTGAAACGCGCGGCGCGCGAACACGCCGCGCTGCTGCAATTGTGGACGGCGCGCAAGAGCGCGCGGGTGCGCACGGCGCTGCATGCGCACATCGAATCGACGCGCCGCGATCTCGCGCGCGCCGTCGGCGGATTCTGAGCGCGCGCCTACAGCTTGTGCGTGGATAGCAGCAGGCTGGTTTCGGTACGCACGATGCCCTCGATGCGGCGGATGCGACTGATCGCCTGATCGAGCGCCTCGACGCTGTCGACGCCGACCTCGGCGATCAGGTCCCAGCGGCCGTTGGTGGTGTGCAGCGTGTGCACCTCGGGATCGCCGCGCAGCGTACGCACCAGCTTCTCCAGGTGATTGCCTTCGACTTCGATGGTCATCAGTGCAGCGATGCGGTGGGCCGCCACGTCCGGGCGCACGCGCACGCTGTAGCCGGCGATCGTGCCATCGCGCTCCAGCCTGGCGATGCGGTTCTGCACGGTGCCACGAGCGACCTTCAGCGCCTTGGCGAGCGCCGCGACGGTGCTGCGCGCATTGCTGCGAAGCAGCGAAATCAGTTGCCGGTCAAGGTCGTCCATCGTGCTATTCCTGGTCAAAATGCCAATTTACTATGCCATAGTGATCAGTATATGTGAACAATATGGCACTTTGCTGTCTTCTTGTTAGCGCTGCCCGGGTTGATCATGGGTGCCCAACAGGAGAGCCCACATGGTCGACTACATCGGCGTCAGCGACGTCGCACGCATCATCAACACCATGGGCGCCGGCGAGTTCATCGAGCGCCTGGCCCGGCAGATCGAGGCGGACTACCAGCGCTGGGGCCAGTTCGAGAAGTCGGCACGCCTGGCCAGTCACTCAGCCGTGGGCGTGATCGAACTGATGCCGACCAGCGACGGGACCCTCTACTCCTTCAAGTACGTGAACGGGCATCCGAAGAACACAGCCGAGGGGCTCCTGACGGTCACAGCTTTTGGAGTCCTGGCGGATGTGGCCACAGGTTACCCGCTGCTGCTCTCTGAGCTCACGGTCAGCACGGCGTTGCGTACGGCCGCCATGTCGGCGCTGGCGGCGAAGTGGCTGGCCCGCCCCGATGCGCGCGTGATGGCGCTGATCGGCAATGGCGCGCAGAGTGAATTCCAGGCCATTGGTTTCCATCGCATGCTGGGCATCCGCGAACTGCGGCTGTTCGATGTGGATGCGCTCGCCACCGCCAAGCTGGAACGGAACCTGCGCGCGATGCCGGAGCTCGACGACCTGAAGATCGTCCGCGCGTCCTCCACCGCCGAGGCCTGTCGCGGCGCCGACATCATCACCACGGTGACGGCGGACAAGTGCAATGCCGTGATCCTCACGCCGCCGATGGTGCGGCCGGGCATGCACCTCAATGCCGTGGGCGGGGACTGCCCCGGCAAGACCGAGCTGCATGCCGACGTGCTGCGCATGCCGGGCGCGCGCGTGGTCGTCGAATACGAGCCGCAGTCGCGCATCGAGGGCGAGATCCAGCAGATGCCGGCCGACTTCCCGGTGACCGAGTTCGCGCAGCTCGCCAGCGGCGCGGCCCAGGCGCGCGCGCTGCCGGGCGACATCACGATCTTCGATTCGGTCGGCTTCGCCCTCCAGGATTATTCCGCGCTGCGCTTCCTGCACGAGCTGCTGTGCGAGGAACGCAATCCGCGCCAGATCGACCTCGTGCC
>Ga0075018_10000726_pt1 | contig 10389 bp, 9 predicted proteins | sample ColStrG_CSR_2014_FD_71471 | JGI IMG/M metagenome (GOLD analysis project Ga0075018, IMG submission 71471) | Freshwater sediment microbial communities in response to fracking from Pennsylvania, USA - Cold Stream Run_MetaG_CSR_2014 | ecosystem: Environmental > Aquatic > Freshwater > Creek >... | reverse complement strand
CCCGGCATGCTGCACGTGCTCGATCCGCACTCGAACTTCTTTGATCCCAAGTCCTACGCCCTGCTGCGGGAAGACCAGCGCGGCAAATATTACGGCGTGGGCATGACCGTCGGCCCGCGCAATAACAAGGTCATCGTCATCGCGCCGTTCGCGGGCACGCCCGCCTATCGCGCCGGCATTCGTCCCGGAGACGTCATTGTCGCGGTCGACGGAAAGCCCACCGACAACATGAGCACCGGCGACGTAGCCGACCTGCTCAAGGGGCCCAAGGGCACCACCGTCCATATCACCATCCTCCGTGAGGGCAATGAGAAACCGCTCGAGTTCGCGGTGGTTCGCGATGAAATCCCGCGCTATAGCGTCGACTTGCACTTCCTGATCAAGCCTGGAATCGGCTATCTGCACATCAACGGGTTTAACGAGACTACGGAAAAAGAAGTCGGCGAAGCGCTTGACCAGATGGGCGACCTGAAAGGCCTGATTCTTGACCTGCGCCAGAATCCCGGAGGCCTGCTCAGCGAAGGCGTGGGCGTAGCCGACAAGTTCCTGCGCAAAGGTCAGTTAATCGTTTCTCACCACGGCCGCAACTCGCCGGAGAAGCGCTATACCGCCACTCGGGGCGACGCTGGCAAGGAATATCCGCTGGTGGTCCTGGTCAACCGGGGCACAGCCTCCGCGGCTGAAATCGTAGCCGGCGCCATTCAGGATCATGACCGCGGCCTGATCGTCGGCGAAACCACCTTCGGCAAAGGTCTGGTGCAAACCGTATATCCCCTGTCCGAGAATACCGGACTAGCCCTGACTACCGCCCACTACTACACTCCCAGCGGACGCTTGATTCAACGCGACTACGCCAACGTCTCGCTCTACGATTATTATTTCGATCGCGACGAGGACAGCAAGAATCCCACCGCCAACCGCGAGGTCAAACTCACCGACAGTGGCCGTACCGTTTATGGTGGTGGCGGCATTATGCCGGACGTGAAGATCGATCCCATCAAGAGCACCCATTTCCAGGATTCGCTCCTGCAGCATTACGCGTTCTTCAATTTTTCCAAGCACTATATGGTGAATCATCACCCGGGCAAGACTTTCGAGGTTGACGAGGCCGTCCTGCAGGACTTCCGCAAGTTTCTCGACCTGGAGAAAGTTCCCTTCACCGAAGCCGAACTGGTTCAGAACAACGATTGGGTACGCTCCAGCATCAAGAGCGAAATCTTCGTGAACGCTTTCGGCCAGGAGGAAGGCCTGAAGGTCAAAGCGGAAGCCGATCCCGAGGTGCTCAAAGCCCTCGACCTGCTGCCGCAGGCCAAGCAACTGGCAGAGAACGCCCGTCACGTCGTAGCCCAGCGCACTAACCCTGGGCTGCTCAACCGCTAACCCCTTTCTGCCCCATGCTACGGCGGGTTTGTCCGGGCCTGAGACGTAGCAAGCCACGTTTCTACAGAGGGATAACTGTAGAAACGCAGCTTGCAACGTCTCCGTTTGCGGACAAGACTTGCTCCCCGGGCACCACCAGCAAGACGGCTAACATCTCCGGTAACATTGACTTGCCTTCAGCGCTGTGTGACAATCCGCCCATAATCGCTTGTTCTGGCGGCTTGCGTTGCCGAGCCGCCTATCCGGATTCTTGATGCCTACTCCAGTGCTGCAGTCCCGGCAAATCACGGCCATGAACGTATGGCCATAGCAAGAGAAGGAGCCTCAATATTGCCCGCGTTGCTCGCCATCGCCGCCGGATGGACGGACTGGCGCTCCCGCCGGATTCCGAACTGGTTGACCGTACCCGGCTTGCTGCTGGGGATCGCCGCCAATTCGTGGCTGCGGGGCTGGGCGGGCGCGAAGGATTCCCTCTTGGGCGCCGGCCTGGGCCTGGCCCTGCTTCTGCCTTTCGTCCTGATCCGCAGCCTGGGCGCCGGCGACTGGAAATTCGTGGGCGCGCTGGGAGCTTTTCTCGGCCCCCAGAACCTGCTGACCGTGCTGCTGCTCGGAATCCTGGTGAATGGCGCAATGGCTGCTGTCATGGTGGTTCAGAAAAAGCGGGTGCGCGAAACCATCCGCAACCTGGGACGCATGCTGGCGGCTTTTCTGTCCATGCACTTGCCCGGACCCGAGTTGACGCTTGATAATCCGGACCTGGTGAAAGTACCGTTTGGCGTGGCGGTCGCCATTGCAGTGATTTTGTATACTAGCCGGCATCTTGTGAACGTGTAGGCGCGCGCGTCCCCGCGCCTGCGGGAGTGAGTCAGAAGTGAGTCGACTGAAAAAATTCGTCTCCGGGACCGGCGGTTCAGAGATCGCCGAAGCCGCTCTGGTGCTGCCCATTCTCTTCATGCTGCTGCTGGGAATCTACTGGTTCGGCCGCGCCTTCAACGTCTACGCCACCATCAATCATGCGGCGCGAGAGGGTGCCCGTGCCGCCACCGCTCAGACCTGCGCCACCTGCACCACGCCCAATCAGCAACTGTCTCCGGCTCTAGTTGGCGCCCAAGTCGCGCAAGCCCTCCAGGCTTCCCACCTCGATCCTAAACAAGTCGGCCACCTGGCCGGCTCGCGGGCCCGGTGCGGTGGCGGGCCACCAGTTTCTTGTTCAGTCCCGGCGGCGGACCCTCACATCTGCATCTATTACGACGTGCGGCTCCCCAATACTTTACCCCCCGCTTCCGGCCCACAGGCTTGCGGGGTTGCGGTCGAGTTTCAATATCCCTATCAATTCTTCTTTCCGTTCACTTCTCTGAACATGCAGAAAATTATGCTTAACGCCGGCGTGCAGATGACCGGAGAATACTAAGAGATGTCCTGCCAAAACCAACCCGTCCCGATATCAGAGGCCGAAGGATTCGCCTTTGGGTGGCGCGGCGCTTTCAGCGCTGCGATACATGCTCTTCAGTCAGGGCCTGCTTTAGCCGCTGAGGTAAGTTCGCAAGCCCGGGTCAACAAGCTGGAAACAGACAACTCCCTAAGGACGACTGCTCCCAAACCGGTTGGGCAACACTTCCGCCTGCTGCGCGGCGCCGAGGCCGCCGCGCTCATCGAATTCGCCGTCGCTCTCCCCTTGCTGGTGGTTCTGATCGTAGGCATCTTCGACTTTGGCGGAGCCTTCAACCTGAAGCAAGAGCTGAACAATGCCGTGCGCGAAGGCGCCCGCTTCGGCGCCTCGCAGCCCACCAACGACGTAAGCGTTCTCATTCTCAAGCCGCCATCCGTAAACGCAATACGCTTCCTGGTAGACGCCTATCTGCAAACCGCAAAGATCAATGACTGCGGTCTCAGCTCTATCCCGGAGCCTCCCCAGGGCGGGGGACTCGCCTGGATATACACCGCCTCCAGCGGATGCGCAGGTACGCTTACGCTAACCATCAGCCGCAGCGTGCCCGTGCCAGAGACGATCGGCGGGGCCACGGTAAACATGCTCTGCACCCAAGTCCAGATCTCGTACCCGTATCAGTGGCATTTCAATAGCGTCATCCAGTTGCTGGTCCCCGGCGCCAACTACACGTTCACCAACATTACAAGCGACGCCACCGCCGCCAACATGGATTGAGGTTCTTATGAAAAAAAGACTTCATTCGCGGCAACGCCCTCACGAACAGGGCCAGACCATCATATTCGTGGCCATATCGCTGGTCAGTTTGCTGGCCATGGCGGCGTTGGCAATTGATATCGTCACGCTGTATGCGGCTCGCAGTGAGATTCAGCGCGCCGCCGATGCCGCCGCCCTGGCCGGCGCAAAGGCCATCGCGGATTCCGGCGTCACGACCCTTCCGACCACTGACGGCAACTACGGCACCGCCCAGACCCTGGCTCAGACCATGGCCGCCGCGTCGATCAATGCCATGATCAGCCCGCCGATCAATCAGGTAGCCGGAGGACCGCCCCTACTGCTCTCGCCACCGGCTTTTGATTTCACTACCCACCCGGGGAGCTATCAAGTTACCGTCAACTTGAAGAGAAGCAGTCTGCCCACTTTTTTCTCCAAGGTCTGGGCCAGAAGCGCCGCCAGCGTGACCGCCTCCGCCACCGCCGAAGCCTACAATCCTGCCAACCTGCCGACCATGACGCCCATTGCTCTGAAAAGTGTGAAGCCGTGGCTGGTGGCCAACGCCGACCCCAACAACGCCGGCGTACAGTTCATTGACCCTACGACTGGAGCCCTTGAGCTCAGCGTTGGCCCCAACGTAATCGGACAATCTTTAAACCTCACCGCCGATTGCCAAACTGGACTCGGTTGTAATCTGATCCCCGGGCACAACCCTCCGATTGCCAATACCGGTTCTCACCAAGTCGAGTATGTGCCCGCGTTAGTTGCGGACAACTCTAAGAACGTCTGCCCTCCGTGTTCGGGAGGAAGTGACTTTGAACAGAGCATCGCGTGTGCCGATGTAAACGCCTACGCCGCACTTTCCTGTGGCAGTGGCGCCACGCCCACTACCTGGGATAACACCGTAAACCCCGCTCCCTCGGGGACCGACGACTCAGCCCTCGGAGCCGAATGTTTAATTCACGCCTCAACCTTTGGGCAATTGAAGGGTCAAGATACGCTCGACCCCACTCCGTGGCCCGCTAATCCAATGCAGATTAAGTCGCAGAGCGGCTTGCAGAACGGAAAATTCGTCACTACCAGCAATTCCATCGTCGCCATTCCCATCATCGACACCAGGGTGGCTCTCCCTGCATCCGGTCAGCCGCTCGTAGTCGTCGGATATATGCAGGCTTTCATCAACGGCGTTCAACCTGGATTTGCGCCCGCCTCCAGCCCAGGCGATATCAACGTCACGGTACTCAATATTGCCGGCTGTAGTTCAATCAATAACGGCGCGACTCCCGTAATTGGCGGCTCTGGCTCCTCGCCCGTTCCCGTCCGCCTGATCACTCCCCCCTAGCCCCAACTCGACGCCACAACCAAGATCTGCCGCAACCCTCTACTTTGGAGAAACAACTGAGAACTGGAACTGACTACTGGTTTTTTCTGATGTTGTTTGCACTGTGGGGCGCGTGTGGGGCGGACACTCTGGTCCGTGGCCTTTTGACCTCGAATTTGAGGGTGATTGCATTTGGGGACGTTGAAAATCAACGTCAAATGCAGGGACAAGACTGTCCGCTCTACACGGTTCTACTTCGTCAGGGGCTTCAGAATTTCTCCTAGAACGTCGGACGCTTCACTACGCTCCAGATGAGGATTCCTGGCCCCGTCATGGTAAGCGATGGAGTAGGTCTTGAAGAACTTCGCATTCTCCACCAGCAACTCAATCGGCCGGTTGCTATCTTTAGACGCGCGCAGCGCATCTCGCAGAACGTCCTTCGACCAGGCCCGGCCATCGATCGCGACCAGACGCATCCCCGGCCCAATCCCTGCTGCGTAGGCTGGCGACCCGTGGATCACGTCCCTGAATTCGCCGTCTTTCCTCACCACGAAACCCAAGGAGTACGCCGCATCCACATACTTGTCGAGTTCTTCTCCCGCGTGAATAAACACATTGGGCTGATCGTTGTACACCAGGCGCCATCCGCCACGTTCGATGCCGCCCAGCGGCGCACCCGCGTTGGTCGAATTCACCCGCTCCTGCAAAAGAGTGGCCCAGTCGTACGGCGTGACCTGATTCAGCACACGCACCAGATCGTCAAAGGTGTAAGGCACAACTTTGGGAGGACCGCTTTCGCCACCATGAAACAGCCGGCAGAAATCATCGAGCGACTTCTGCCCATGGCTCTGCTGCCGGATGGTCGTGTCCACCTCCAGCCAGATCAGTTCCCCTTCGGGGTAATAGTCCAGGCCGCGCCGCCAGTTCTGCCATTCCGGCCCCTGCAAGCGCAAAATCTGCACCGAGCGCGCCGTGTCCTCGAGCGGACGCCACGCGCGCCCCGCTCGATGGTCGAGCGCCGCCACAGTTTCCGCCAACGCCTCGCGATATTGCTCCGGCGACCACAGTCCGGAGCGCGCCGTCAGAACATCCCCGAAATACTCGGTCAGTCCCTCGTACACCCAGAGCAGATCGCCGACCATCGGATCCTGATAATTTCGCGTCGCCAATCCCGCCGGGCGGCGATATTTTCCATTCCACGAATGGGTAAACTCGTGGGGTAGCAGGCCCGCTTCCATCAGGCGCAGAGAAGGTTCAAGGAGCGTGCGTTCTCCCACACTGTTATCGCTGGACTGGTGATGCTCCACTCCGTGATGACCCGCCTCGTCGCTGAGGGTGAGCAGGAAGTGATATTCGAGATAGTGACGCGCCCCGAAAAGAGCGCCGGTTTCCGCCACCAGCTTGCGATACGCAGCCTCGTCCGCAGGCGTCATCGCCAGCCCCGCCTCGCTGGCGCCGACCATGTCCATCACATGCACCGGCGCTTCTCCCGGCTTCGTGAGCTCGATCTTGCGATAGTGCTCGCCAGCGATCAGCGGCGAATCAATCAGCGTGGTGAGCGACACTGGCTTGAATCGCCTTAAGTCCGGATTCTTGCCGTCGCCGGTATTCGACAGCACCAGCGCAGTCCCAAATTTCCATCCCGCAGGCAACTGCACCGATGGGGCAACCTGCACCTCATCTGAACTCGCGCCCTGCGGATAAAGCAAGACTTGATTCCAGTTCAAGTCGAGAACATTGGTGGTCGCCGACGGTCCGGTCGCCCCGGCGCTGCCATCGTTGGTGATGGTGTCCAGTGAAACCTGCAACTCGTTCGCTCCCGCGGGCACGTCAACGTGGAAGGCATACATATCCACGGGATCGCGTTGCCACGCCAGCGTCTGGCCAGCGGCTTCCATCTTGATGCCCGTGACATTGGCAATCGGTCCGGCGGGACGATGATTGCCGGGAATCCATTTCGGATACACCAGCGTGAGCGGGCCTGCTTTCGCGGGAATGGTCAGCCGCGAGTGATAGATATTGCGAGGCGCGTCGCTCACATCAACCAATAACTGAATGGACTGAACCCCAGCGACGCTGGACAAGAATGGAAAAACCAGAATGACGACGAATGTACTAACCAGGAAACGGCGCACGTGGAACTCCCCTCAAATAAAACTCAGGCGGAGGTGAGCTTAACGGAGGCGACCGCGCGAACGCAAGCCGCACGGCTTGGAGACTATTTTTTCGCAGTTTTTCGGCGGCGCCAGTAGATTCCCGCGATGCCGGAAGAAACCAGCAGCATCGTCGCGGGCTCAGGAACCGCAGGCGGAGGAGGCTTATGAGGATGGCACGGGTTGTTCTTTCCCGCACCCGCGGCAGCTTCCTGTTTGATCTCCGCGCTCCCGGTGGGCACGCAACTCTTGGATGGAATCGGCGGCGGAAAAACCGGCGGGAGTCCTCCTCCCGGGAACGGAGCGGTTGAACTCCGCAATACAGGAGGCCCTCCTGGGCCCAGGCGCGAAAGGTCGCGTGCCGGCCCCACAGCGTTGAAGTCTCCCGGGAATGGGATCTGCGCGGCGGTGCCATCGAATGGCTTTTCGAAGTTGGCCGCGGGCGGCTCCGCCGGGGAGACCGTGGGCTGCGGTGTTTCCGAAACCTGGTTTGCGCAGCGGGTGCGGGCGGTTATTCTTCCATCCGTAATCAGCCTTTCCCCTTTTCGCAGGCTGATTCTTTTCGCGGTCCAGAAAACCTTGCCGCTCATCCGGTACGAAAGGTAAACCAGCTTGGGCTGGTCTAGTTCGACGATTCTGGCGTTGTGAAAATCGAAGCCCGCATAGTGGCTTCCGACAACCCGATCGTGCTCACTCACCTGGCGCAGATCCTCCGCAGTCTGGATTCCTCCCGGAATGACGGAGTAGGGATAAACCACGCGACCAGGGAGGCTGAGCGGAGATGAAACCGATGCCGTGGCCAGCACAGCCAGGTTCTGGCTCAGGTTTCCCTGCGCCCATTTGAGGTCTGCCTGGGCTGAGTTGTCAGGGTAAGAGCGGGAAGAGCGAAAGGAAAAAGTCCACCAGGCGCCAACGTAAATAAGGCCCAGCACTGCGAACCCAAGAACCGTCCGGCGAACCCGCCGACGGCGGCTGTACCGGCTGCTACGCGACCGCCCTGGTTCACTCACACCAAGCTCCTGCCACCGTCCCTGTCGCCTGGAAACGATACGGGAACGCCTGACGTCCCCAGCGCGCCCTTATCATTCCACACTCCCAAGCGCGAAGCCAGCGGTATTACTTGGAATTCCAATCTCGTATCGGGCACATCCTAGCAGAGTCAGGAATTGGTTGCACACAACCTCCTGTGGACCTTGCCGGGAACCGCTCACGGTTCAATTTCTCCGCGCAAGTGCTTGGCCAGTTTCTGGATCCGTTTCAGCTTGTCAATCGTGTCTTTGGGCAGCACGCCGCGGTTCACGGATTCGATATCAGCCTGCAAAGATTGTGAAAGTTCCAGAAGTTCCTGGGCTTCGCGTTGCATCTGGACTGGGTCCGACGTGGTCCTGGGTGCGGCGCTCGGCGGGGGCAGTTGACTCATGGATGGGGGCGGCGGTACGTTGCCATGCCGGGTTGGCATGTGGGTCTGCAATGCAGGGAAAATGAACGCCGAGTCGGGCGTGGATGTTGCTAAGTATTCCGGCCCATCCTGAGCCGGGGACGGCCGGCACAAAGCAGCGACCAGAATGAATGAACATGAAATAAGCACGGCAGACCTCCTTCGCTCCCCACACTGTCCCTGTTGCCTGAAAACGATCAGGGGCTGCTAGCGTCGTTAAACGCACTTATCATTCCACACTCGCGACCGCGAGGCCAGCGGTATTCGTGGACTGGTTTCGCAAATCACTTGACGGCCAGTCGGATGCCCAACCGCTGAAGCCCTCGTTTTTCGAGGCTCGATTCGGCACCGCCGAACAGGCTGCTGAAAAAGTCTGGCAAAGCGGAGGCGTTGCAAGCAACGTCTCTACAGCGATTCTCTGTAGAAACATAGCTTGCTATGTCTCAGGTAGCGACAAAAAATCCAAGATTAGGCTTGCAGCCGCGAGTTAGCGGGCCGTGGACGGCGCGGCTGAAGCGTACCCTACCCACAAGAACCCGCGGTGACTAAAGTTCTGTGCCTCAGGGGACGATGTACCTAGTGGATGCAACGCTCGGCGGCCCGGAGATTCCGGCGCGGAATATGACCATCGAGCGAGCGTCCCAGGAGGATCCGGTGAAAATTCTAATCGCTGAAGACGAACCGCTTTTCCGCAAACTTCTGCGGCAGTTGCTGTCCTCTGAATTCGAGCTGACCGTAACCGAGGACGGCACCACCGCGTTGGCGCGCCTGCAGGAAGAAAACGGACCCGTGCTGGCCATCCTGGACTGGGTGATGCCGGGAATGACCGGCCTCGAAGTGTGCCGCGAATTGCGCGCCCACCGGCGTACAGCCGGCATTTACGTGCTTCTGCTCACGGCAAGAAACAGCGCGGCAGACATTGTCTCGGGCCTGCGGGCGGGTGCCGATGACTACGTCACCAAACCAGTCCAGGCCGAGGAACTGCGCGCCCGCGTACAACTCGGCTGCCGGATCATCGAACTGCGAGCCGCGCTCAAAACCGAGGTCGGAGCACTCGCCGTAGCCATGGCCCGCGAAAAGCTGCTCCTACGGCGCCTGGCATTGGTTCCTGGCCGCCCGCAAAAGCGGGAACCGAAAAAAGGCGTTCTCTCCCACGCCTGAAACCCCGCACCAACGTACCAGCCCTTGCGATTACATTGACTTGTAATCGATATTTTGCAAAACTTACTCGTTGTAAACATGAAATTGGACTGGCTTGTCATTCCCCGTTCTCGGTTAAGCGGTTCGAGCTCAGAATGGAATTACTACTTAACCTTCTTTGGCTGACGTTGGCGTTCCCCGCCCTCTGGATGTGGCGCCACGAATCGGTGCACCCGCAGAACTGCCGGCGTTTCGCTCGGGTTCGCCCTTTTTTGTTGTTCGGTTGCGTTCTGATGCTATTGTTCCCGGTGGTTTCGGCCACGGACGATCTGCACGCGCTGCGGCAGGAAATGGAGGAATCCAGCCCGTCGAAGCGCATGGTCCGGCAAGTTGCCGGCGACAAATCACTGGGGCGGCTGAGCAAGGCCAGTGCTGTGGCGGCTTTGATTTCTCCAGTGCGGTTTGTTCCCAGCGACGAATCTTGTGGACAGATGTTGGTGGTCTCGGTCCTCCTGCCGCAACTGGCCCATTTCCATGAGCGCGCCTCCCGCGCCCCGCCGTTCCCATCCCTTGGCTAAAGATGTTCGACTCGCCACGTGGCCTGCGCCATGTATCAGGTCCTTCTATAGAGACGTAACTCGCTACGTCTCAGGCCGCGGACCGGCCCCGCGAATCGAGTCGCCTTCACCGGCGCTGGATGGTGAAATCGAATTTCACCACCGGCGGTTAGGGAACTGTGATTAAGTATGAATTTCAATCAAGCCCGCACGGGCGAGGACGCCCGCGCCTACATGAG
>Ga0075018_10000723_pt1 | contig 10405 bp, 4 predicted proteins | sample ColStrG_CSR_2014_FD_71471 | JGI IMG/M metagenome (GOLD analysis project Ga0075018, IMG submission 71471) | Freshwater sediment microbial communities in response to fracking from Pennsylvania, USA - Cold Stream Run_MetaG_CSR_2014 | ecosystem: Environmental > Aquatic > Freshwater > Creek >... | reverse complement strand
AGCTCTGGCCACGCCGCCGCACATTCCGACCGGAACGCTGGAATGCAGCAGCTGCCATACCAGTACCGCCAACTGGACGGGCTACGCGATGAACCACACGGCGGCGAGCGGCATTCCTTGCAGCTCCTGCCATAGCGGGACCTTCACCAGCCAGGGCACCGCGGGTGCGCAGGCGAAGGGTACGAGCCACGTCGCCACCACGGCGGAATGCTCGACCTGTCACGCCAGCACGAGCAGCTGGGCGGGCGCGACGTTCAACCACGCCGGCATCACGGGCGGTTGCGCCACCTGTCACAACGGATCCGCCGCAACGGGGCTGACCACGCCGCCGCACATTCCGACCGCCACGCTGGAATGCGTCGGCTGCCACACCAGCACGACCAGCTTCACCACCTATTCGATGAACCATGCGGTGGCGAGCGCGATCCCATGCGCGTCGTGCCACAACGGGACCTACGCGAGCCAGGGTACGTCCGGCGCGCAGGGCCTGGTCACGCCTCCGCACATTCCGACCGCAACGCTGGCATGCAGCAACTGCCATAGCAGTACCGCCAACTGGACCGCCTACACAATGAACCACACGGTGGTAAGCGCGATCCCATGCGCGTCGTGCCACAACGGGACCTATGCGAGCCAGGGCACATCCGGCGCGCAAGGCCTGGCCACGCCCCCGCATATTCCGACCGGGACGCTGGAATGCAGCAACTGCCATACCAGTACCGCCAACTGGACCGGCTACACGATGAACCACACGGCGGCGAGCGGCATTCCTTGCAGCTCCTGCCACAATGGGACCTTCACCAGCCAGGGCACCGCGGGGGCGCAGGGAAAAGGGGCCGGGCACGTTGCCACCACGGCTGAATGCTCGACCTGCCACAAGAGCACCACCACCTGGAGCGGCGCGGCGTTCGCCCACGCGGCCACCGACACCAACTGCTCGAGCTGCCACAACGGCACCACGGCAACCGGCATGACCACGCCCCCGCACATCCCGAGCGGGACGGTCCAGTGCAGCAATTGCCACACCAACACGGCGGCGAGCTTCGCAACCTACACCATGAGCCATTCGGCCGTGAGCGGCGTACCCTGCAGCTCCTGCCACAACGGAACCTTCGTCAGCGAAGGTACGTCCGGTGCGCAGGGCCAGACCACGCCTCCGCATATTCCGAGCGGCACGGTCGCTTGCGGCAGTTGCCACAGCAGCGCGGCCGCGAGCTTTACCACCTACACGATGAATCATCCGGCGGTGAGCAGCAGCCGTTGCGACTCCTGCCATAACGGCACGTTCACCAGCCAGGGAACCTCAGGGGCCCAGGGCACCGCGTCCTTCGCGGGCCATGTGGCGACCAACGGCCAGGATTGCGCGACCTGCCACAAGAGCACCACGAGCTTCGCGGGCGCCGCCTTCACCCATGCGGCGACCGATACCAACTGCGCGAGCTGTCACAACGGTACCACCGCGACCGGCATGACCTCGCCGCCGCACATCCCGGTGGCTGCGGTCCAATGCAGCAACTGCCACAGCAACACGGCTGCGAGCTTTACCACCTACACGATGAACCATTCGGCGGTGAGCGGCGTGCCGTGCAGCTCCTGCCACAACGGCACGACCTATGTCAGCCAGGGCACATCCGGGGCGCAAGGCCAGGCCACGCCGCCGCACATTCCGACCGGCACCGTCACTTGCGACAGCTGCCACAGCAGCACGGCTGCGAGCTTCACCAGCTACACGATGAGCCACACGGCGGTGGCCGGCAGCCGCTGCGACTCCTGCCACAACGGCTCGTTCAGCAGCCAGGGCACGTCGGGTGCGCAGGGCACGGCATCGTTCCCGGGCCATGTAGCGATCAACGGCCAGGACTGCTCCGCCTGTCACAAGAGCACCGCGAGCTTTGCGGGTGCGACGTTCACGCACGCGGCGACCGACACGAATTGCTCGAGCTGCCACAATGGCACGACCGCGACCGGCATGACCACGCCGCCGCACATCCCGGTGGCCACGATCCAATGCAGCAACTGTCACGCCAATACGGCGGCGAGCTTCACCAGCTACACGATGAGCCACACGGCGGTGGCGGGCAGCCGCTGCGACTCCTGCCACAATGGCTCCTTCACCAGCCAAGGCACATCCGGCGCGCAGGGCACCGCTTCGTTCGCGGGCCATGTGGCGATCAATGGCCAGGACTGCTCGACCTGCCACAAGAGCACCACGAGCTTCGCGGGCGCGGCCTTTGCTCATGCGGCGACCGACACCAACTGCTCGAGCTGCCACAACGGTACCACCGCGACCGGCATGACCACGCCGCCGCACATTCCGGTTGCGGCCATCCAATGCAGCAATTGCCACGTCAACACGGCGGCGAGCTTCACGACCTATACGATGAGCCATACGGCCGTCAGCGGCAGCCGCTGCGACTCGTGCCACAACGGCGCCTACGTGGCGCAAGGTATCACCGGCGCGGAGGCCAAGGCAGGCGGGCATATCCCGACAGGTGCCGCGGACTGCACCTCCTGTCACGCAAGCACGACGAGCTTCGACAGCGGCGGCTCGTCGACGACCTGCAAGATGGCGCATGCGGTCGTGACGGGAGTGCCCTGCGCAACCTGCCACAATGGCGTCAACGCCAAGGGCGACCACGGAAGCGGCCCCAACTGTGGTAATTGTCACTCGGCAAAAGACACTGCCTGCGGTTCATACGGCGTCGGGACGACGGTCGTTGCCGCGGCCGCGAAAGCTACGACACCTGCCACGCCGGTGCCTGCCGCCGCCATCAAGTCCGCCGCGGCCGCGGTCACGGCCGCGCCAGCAGTCAGCGCCGCTCCCAATGCGGCCGCCGCAAAAGTGATCGCGCCTGCTGCGACGGTACCGGCCCCCGCGGCCAAGACCGCGACGGCGGCGGCCGCCACCACTGCGGTTCCCACCCCCGCAACTCCCAACGTTGCGAGTGCGGCCAAGCCCGCGACGGCGGCGCCAAATTCAGCGGCATCCGTCACGACGGCAGCGGCCACTAGCGCGCCGGTCAATTCCGCCGCGACCAATACGGCCGCAGTCAAATCTGTCGCGCCCGCGAATCCCGCGGCGCCCGTCGGCCCGAACCTGGCGGCGGCAGCGTCGGTTTCCCCGCCGCCTGCAACTCCGGCGCCGGCCGCCCCGAGCTTTGCCGCCACGAGATTCACCCATGCGGGCATCAGCAGCGGCTGCGCCAGCTGTCACAACGGCACGGCCGCGCTCGGCAAGCCGGCGAGCCACATCGTCACCAACGCGCCGTGCGAGAGCTGTCACAAGAGCACCGTCAGCTTCGCCGGGGCCAGGATGAATCACGCCGGCATCGTCGCGGGCTGCGCGTCCTGTCACAACGGTGCGGCTGCGCTCGGCAAGCCCGCGACCCACATTCCCACCACTGCGCCATGCGAGAGTTGTCACAAGAGCACCGTGACCTTCGCGGGCGCCCGCATGGACCACAGCCGCGTCACGGCGCCATGCGCGAGCTGCCACAACGGCAGCACCGCCGAGGGCAAGTCGCCCAAGCACTTCGTCACCAATTTGTCCTGCGAATCCTGCCATCGGCCGGCGGCCTGGACGCTGGTGACCTACCGGCACGCCTCGCCGCGCTATCCGGATCACGGCCAGACGTTCGATTGCAGCAGCTGTCACAGCACGAACGCCCAAACCGTGCCGTGGAAATTCCCCGCCTATCAGCCGGATTGCGCGGGCTGCCATGGCGCCGACTACCGGCCGACCGCCCACCTGAAATTCCAGAAGCCGGTGCCGGTCTACTACACGGTGGCTGAGCTGCGCGACTGCTCGGGCGCCTGCCATATCTACGCCGACAGCACGTTGCGAACCGTCATCACGCGACGCACGGGTGTGCACCGCGCCAACCGGGGAGGTTGGTGATGGCTCCGTTCGGTCGCGGGCTCTCGATGTTGATGCTGCTCTGGGCGGCGCTGCCGGGGTTCGACGCGGCGCTGGCGCAGCCGGTGCTCGATCTCGCTTTGTCCGATGCGCAGATCACCAACAAGAATGGCTGCGCGATCCTGAAGGTGAATTTCAACATTCGTATCCGCTATGCGAGTCACTTTCCGCTCGACCGCGGCGAGGAGCTCAGGATATCGCTCAATCCGATCGACCGCGACCAGGCCGTCGCGCTGCAGCTCTTGAAGCGCGAAGCGGTGCGGCCTCCCGACAGCAAGCTCGTCGGCATCAAAGCCATCGACTTTGAAACCCGGCAGGCCAGTGGCTCGGTGCTGCGGATCCAATTCGATCGTCCGGTCGCCTACCAGGTTTCCCAGAGCGCGGACGTCCAGAGCATCGTGGTCGCCATCGCGGGCGCGAATCCGTCACCGGGCTGCAAGCCCGAATATCCGGGCGCCGCGAATTCCGGCGGCTTTGCTTCCCCGGCTGCCGACCGTCCCGGCGGTAGCGTGCCGGGCAAGCTCTCCGAGGCGGATTTGCGAGCCGCCGCGGCCGCCATGGACGAAGCCAGGGCGGCGCTCAAGACCGGCAATTTCAGTGGCGCGATCCAGCTGCTGACGAAAGTCGTCAAGCTTCCCGAGAACGAATACAGCGCCGAGGCGCACGAGCTGTTGGGCCTGGCGCGACAACGAAGCGGTCAGATTGCGGCCGCACGAGCCGAATACGAGAGCTATCTGAGCCGCTACCCGAACCGGGAAGGCAGCGAACGCGTGCGGCAGCGGCTCGACGCCATCATCACGGCCAGCGGCGAGCCGTCCGAGAAACTTCGGACCGCGCCCAGCCAGCTCGGCTTCAAGCGCGCCAACGGATTTGGGCAGGGCAGCGAGACGACCTGGACCTTCTCGGGCAGCGCATCGGAATTCTACATCCGCGACGACAGCTTCCGCACCGCCGTGGATCCCTCGGTCGCGCCCGATCCGAATGCCGACGCGGATGCGCACCAGGTGCATCAGAACGAGTCGCTTTCGAGCCTCGATGTGATTGCCGCCTGGGCCAATAATCAAGCGCGCGGCAAGCTGCGCTTTTCCGGCACCGGCGAGCACCATTTCGACGGCTCTGACGATCGCCTCGGCATCGCGGCGCTGTTTTCCGAGGTCGAGCTCAGAGAATGGGACGTGCTGGGCCGTGTCGGGCGCCAGACCCGCAGCAGCGGTGGCGTGCTCGGCCGTTTCGATGGCGCGCTGTTGAGCTGGCAGGGGCTTTCATACGCCAAGTTCAACTTGGTCGCCGGCTCGCCGGTGCTCAGCCGGTTTGACCTGCCATTTCGGGACCAGAAGTATTTCTACGGCACCAGCGTCGATCTCGGGCCCTTCTTCGGCGGCTTCGAGACCACGCTCTTTGCCATCGAGCAACGAGACCGATGGTTGGTTGATCGGCAGGCGGTGGGTGCGGAGCTGCGCTACTTCGACCAGACCAAGTCGGCGTTCTCGACGGTGGACTACGACGTCCACTTCCAGCGATTGAACGCGGCGATCTTTTCCGGATCGTGGACGCTGCCGGATAAATCGACGATCTACGGCGGCGCCGACTATCGCAAGACACCTTACCTGTCGACCTGGAACGCGTTGCTGAACCAACCGTTCGCGACGCTCTACGACATGCTCCGCCTGCAGAGCAATGAGCAGCTGCAGCAGCTCGCGATCGGCCAGACCCCAACCTACAAGTCGGCCATGATCGGCTATTCGCGGCCGCTGACCGATCATTTTCAGGTCAGCGCCGATGCGACCGTGGTCAACCTGTCGCAGCCGATCGCGCTGCCCGGCGTCGACCCGGCGCTCGGCAGCCTCCCGGCCGGGAACGAGTACTACTATTCGACCCAGTTGATGGGGAGCAACCTGATCAAGGAGGGCGATATGTATGTCGCCGCCCTGCGCTACTCGCAGCTCCTGAATTCGAACTTGTACGTGCTGGACATCAACACCCGCTACCCGCTGTGGAAGGATTTCAGCATCAGCCCGCGGCTGCGTTTAGGCTATCGCGCCGGCCGGGGAATCGACCTGACCGAGTACACGGCGCTGCCCTCGCTCCTCATCGACTACTATTGGACCAAGGATCTCAGCTCGGAATTCGAGATCGGCGCGGAGCGGACCTGGAGCCGGCAGGACGGTGTCAGGGACAACAATGCCGAGCTCTTCCTGACGCTCGGTGTCCGTTACGACTTCTATGCCGACGACACCAACAAGAACGCCGATAAGCGCAATTGCGCGACTCCGGTGGCGGCGGCGCTGTGTCGCTACAGCAACAACGCCGACAAGAGTGCTTGCGCGGCGCCCCCGACGACCTGCCGCTGAGGTTGGCAGTGCGTGAATGTCTTGACTTGGTTTTGCGTGGAAGGAGATCGACATGACACTCTGGGCCTTTTTGACGATCGTGAGCTCGGCTGGGGCCGGCTTCCTGGCAGCCCTGTTCCTGCGCAAGCTCGATCGGTCGCAGCAGGCCGCAGTTGCGATCGTGGGCGTGATCGGAATAGGGATCATCGGACTTTTTGCGCTCGGCGACGGTCCCGATATGACCCCGACCTCGCCCCAACGCGGATTTGCAGTGCCATCGGGGGCTTCCGCGGTGGATGCGCTCGCCGCCGCCACGCTTTCGGATGGCGTGGGAGGCCCGTCGCAGAGCCCTTCCCAGGCCCGCCTCGGCACGGTCGACGAGATGATCGCCCGCCTGGTCGAGCGCTTGAATCGCAATCCCAAAGATGCGGAAGGATGGCGCATGCTCGGCTGGTCCTATTTCAACACCGAGCGCTTCGCGCAATCCGCTGCGGCCTACGCGAAGGCGAGCGAGCTCAATCCGCAAAATGCGAGCTTCAGGAGCGCCCGCGGCGAAGCCCTGGTGCGGGCGGCCGACGGACTCGTCACCGATGAAGCCAAGGCCGTGTTCGGTCAGGCGCTCCGGCTCGACGCGAAGGACCCGAAAGGCCGTTTCTTCATGGGATTGGTCAAGGAGCAGGGCGGCGACAAGGTGGCGGCGCTCGACGACTGGATCGCGATCCTCAACGACACCGATTCGAACGATCCTTGGGTGAACGATCTGGTGCAGCGCGTGACCGGCCTCAGCCAGGAGACCGGGATCGACGTGTCCGCGCGGCTGCACCGCGGCAAGCCGGCGGAGAGCGGCTTGCTGGGGATGCTCCAGCAACGAGAAACGGCGCCCACGGTAGCTGCTCCCAAGAGTCGCGAGAGCGGCGGCCCGAGCGCCGAGGATGTTCGCAACGCCGCCGCCATGACGCCATCGGACCGCATGGCCATGGTTCAAGGCATGGTGGATCGTCTCGCCAGCCGGCTCGTGCAATCGCCGCGCGATGCGGACGGTTGGATCAAGCTGATGCGCTCGCGCATGGTTCTGGGCGATACCGAAGCCGCCGAGCAGACTTTCCGTCTCGCCCTGGATGTGTTCAAGGATTCCCCCCGGGAGCAGGAGCAGATCTCCGCCGCGGCGCGCGAGCTGGAACTGATCAAATAGGAGACCGCGGAAATCAGCACCAGCTAGCTTCGTCGCTGCGAGGCGCCCGCAGAAGCTCTTGAATGTTCGCCTCCATCAGGTGGAACCCGACATTCCCGTAGAGCTTCTGGCGCCCCTCGTTCAGCACGAAGCTGGGACTGCCTTCGATGTGCATCTTGTCGGCGTCCTGATAGTCCGCCGCCAACGCAGCGAACGCCGCGCCGCTGTGAATGCACTGTTCGATACCGCCGATGTCCGCTCCGAGGCGCTCGGCGATCTCGCATTGAATCTCCCAGCGCGAAATGTCGCGAGTGTCGCCGAAGAACGCGCTGCGGAAGGCCCGCATCACCTGATCGAAAAGGTGAGGTGTGGAACCGCCACGGTCCGCCGGGGATTCGTGGTCCAGCTGCTGGATCGCCTTCATGAACAGGTGCGCGCTGGCGGAAGTCGACGGGCGCGTCTTCAACCAGATTTCGGGGTGCACCGCGATATGCGGGAACCGCTCTGCCACCTGTCGCAAATGCGCGTTGAAACCCTCATATCCACCCTTGTCCTTCCAGGTCGACGCCATCTTGCGGGCGGTGTGGCCGAACACCGAGCAGAATCGGTGCTCGATCCGGACGGCGTCGCCGAATCTCGCTTGCACCGCGTCGATGCGCGCCTGCGAGACATGGGCCCAGACGCACAAGACGTCCGAGAAGTAGCTGATTTCGATCACGAAGACACCTTTGGTTAACCCAGCAGCACAACTTATATGGGTTTCACGTACCAGACGATAACAGAAAGAAGAGCTATTTGACCCCATAAACGAGGTGTTCAAAGGATTACGGAAGCCGGGAAGAAATTACGGAAGCGTAGGTGGGTAGGTTCTACAATACGCTACGGCAACTGCGGATTTGGTCGCAGCCGGCCATCTATGTCGGTGCGGCCATGATCGCGGCCGTCTGGCTGAGCTTCAGCTTCCATCTGGCGGTCGAGCACGACCGGTCGCTGGCCGCGGCCACTCAAAACACCAGCAACCTTGCGCGCGTGTTCGAGGAACACATCGTGCGCACCGTCATGGAGACCGATCGGACCCTGCTACTGTTGCGAACCTCGTATCAGGTGAACGGGAACTTCGATCTGGCCCATTCGCTGGTCGATCTTTCCCCGCAGAGCGATTTTCTGCTCGAGATCCGATTCATCGATTCCAATGGGGAAGTCATCGGGTCGACCACCAGGCAGGTTGCCGGGCGCGCCAATGCTCGCGATCGGGACTATTTTCAAGCCCAACAGGATGTAACGACAGACGAACTTTTCATCAGCAAGCCGCTGCTCGGGCGGACCGCCGGAATATGGTTGCTGGAGCTGTCCCGCCCCGTTCGCTCGGCTGACGGCGCATTCCAGGGCGTGATCGTCGCGTCGCTCGACCCGCGCTACCTGGCGAAGTTCTACCACTCGATCGACGTGGGTCAGGATGGCTCGATCTTTCTTGCCGGCCTCGACGGCATAGTGCGCGCGACCGCCGGATTCAGGAACAGCGCCATCGGGGGCTCCATGCTGAGCTCGCAGCTCTTCAAGAAGATAGCCCGGGCGGACACGGGAACGTTCTTGACGGCCGGAAATCAGGACGGCATCAAGCGGTTCGTGTCCTACCGGGTCGTGAAGGGTCTTCCCCTGGTCGTCTATGTGGGTGAGGCCGAGCACGAGGTCCTGGCGAATTATGCGCACGACCGCAGCTCCTACTTCACGGTCGCGACCGGCGCCACCGCCTTGATTTTGATCGTTGTGATCTTTGCGGTGCGCTACCGCCGGCGACTCGATGCCGCCCAGGTCGCCCTGCAGGCCAGCGAGGCGCACGCGCGCAACAAGTCGCTCGAGCTGGAAGTGACGCTGGAGCACATGGATCAGGGCATCATGATGGTCGATGCCAACCGCAACATCATGGTCATGAACCGGCGCGTGATCGATCTGCTCGGGCTGCCGGAGGACTATGGCGCCCAGCCGTTGAAGCTGGACGACGTGCGCGCCTATCTGCGGGCCAAAGGTGAGTTCACGCTCGAGGGCGGCGCGATCGAGCCGAGGACGCGCGACCTCATCGCGACCGCCACCAGATCGGCGGACATCGCCGCCTTCGAGCGTTCACGCCCGAACGGCGTCACGCTCGAGATCCATGCCACGGAGTTGCCCGATGGCGGCGTGGTGCGAACGATCTCGGACGTCAGCGAGCGCAAGCGCAAAGAAATGCAGATCGCCCACATGGCGCGCCATGACGCCCTGACCAATCTCGCCAACCGCACGCTTCTCAACGAGCGGGTCGACCAGGTCCTGGCGCGCATGCGGCGCCAGCAGGAGGGCTTTGCGCTGTTCTATCTCGACCTCGACCGCTTCAAGGCGGTCAACGACGTCCACGGCCATCCGGCCGGCGACGCGCTCCTGCAAAGGGTCGCGGATCGCTTGTCGGCATGCGTCCGCGAGACCGATACGCTGGCGCGGCTCGGCGGCGACGAGTTCGCGATCCTGCAGCATGCGATCGACTGCGAGGAGGACGTCGAAGCCTTGGCGCAGCGCATCCTGGGGGCGGTCGGCTCGCCCTACTATTTCGATGGCTATGAGGTCGACATCGGCATCAGCATCGGAATCGCCGTGGCGCCGCGCGATGGCAGCAACCCGGAAGACCTGTTCAAGGCGGCCGATGCGGCCCTCTACCGCGCCAAGTCGGAAGGCGGCAACGCCTACGACTTCTTTGGCCGCGTGGCGCCGGCGAGCACGGCGCCCAAAAAAATATTGCAAGGGAAATTGCAGCAGGCCGTCTGAGGGTACACCGGCGCGCAGCGTAGGATTCCGGCAGGTTCGCGCGGGCTAAACTGGAATGGCACCGACTTCGTCCCATATCAATTTGGCTTCCTGATCATCTTCCCTTTGCACAAGAAATCGGTATGGATCTCTCATTCTGATGAACGTAGCCGCGGGGCCACGCGTGGGTTTACCCTTTATGCGGTCCAAGAC
>Ga0075018_10000722_pt1 | contig 10408 bp, 6 predicted proteins | sample ColStrG_CSR_2014_FD_71471 | JGI IMG/M metagenome (GOLD analysis project Ga0075018, IMG submission 71471) | Freshwater sediment microbial communities in response to fracking from Pennsylvania, USA - Cold Stream Run_MetaG_CSR_2014 | ecosystem: Environmental > Aquatic > Freshwater > Creek >... | reverse complement strand
GCCGGTTTTCTCGACGGCGCCGCCCATCGCCTGCGGCTCGGCCTGGCCGACGACATCCCGTGGCTCAAGCGGCAGACCCGGCTCACCCTTGCGCGTTGCGGCGTGGTCGATCCGCGCTCGCTCGACGATTATGTGGCGCATGGCGGCTATAAGGGGCTGCAACGCGCGCTGCATCTTGGCGCCGCCGCGACCGTCGAGGAGGTGCTCCAGTCCGGCCTGCGCGGGCGCGGCGGCGCTGGATTCCCGACCGGCATCAAGTGGCGCACGGTCGCGCAGGCGAGCGGGCCGCAGAAATACATCGTCTGCAACGCCGATGAAGGCGACAGCGGCACGTTCGCGGACCGCATGATCATGGAGGGCGATCCCTTCGTGCTCATCGAGGGCATGACCCTCGCGGCGCTCGCGGTCGGGGCGAGCAAAGGCTACGTCTACGTCCGCTCCGAATATCCGCACGCGATCGCGGCCTTCACGGCCCCGCTGGCGGCGGCGCGGCGCGGCGGCATGCTGGGACACAAGCTCGCCAACTCGTCCCTCGACTTCGACATCGAGGTGCGGGCCGGCGCCGGCGCCTATGTGTGCGGGGAGGAAACCTCGCTCCTGGAAAGCCTCGAAGGCCGGCGCGGCATCGTGCGCGCCAAGCCGCCGTTGCCCGCCCACAAGGGCTTGTTCGGCCAGCCGACCGTCATCAACAATGTGCTGTCGTTTGCATCCGTCCCGATCATTCTCGATCGCGGCGCGAGCTTTTATCGCGAGTTCGGCAGGGGCAAGTCGCGCGGCACGATGCCGATCCAGCTTGCCGGCAATATCAAGCATGGCGGACTGTTCGAGACCGCGTTCGGCATTACGCTGGGTGAGCTCGTCGATGACGTCGGCGGCGGCACCTCGAGCGGCCGCCCGGTCCGCGCCGTCCAGGTCGGCGGGCCGCTCGGCGCCTATTTCCCGCGCGCGCTGTTCGATACGCCGTTCGACTACGAAGCCTTCGCGGCCCGCGATGGGCTGATCGGGCACGGCGGGGTCGTGGTGTTCGACGATACGGTCGACATGGCCAAGCAAGCACGCTTCGCCATGGAGTTCTGCGCCATCGAATCCTGCGGCAAGTGCACGCCGTGCCGCATCGGCTCGACCCGCGGCGTCGAGGTCATGGACCGCATCATCGCGGGCGAGGGCAGGGCGGAAAATCTGTCCGTGCTGGAAGACCTCTGCAACACCATGAAATTCGGCTCGCTCTGCGCGCTCGGCGGCTTCACGCCCTATCCGGTCATGAGCGCGCTCAATCACTTCCCCGAGGATTTCGGCGCCGCGCCGCGCCGCCCGCAGGCTGCGGAATGAAGGAGAACTCCATGTCGCTCGTGCATGAGATCGACTACGGCACGCCCGCGGCGCGGGCCACCAATACGGTGACGCTGACCATCGACGGCCGGGCCGTGACGGTGCCGGAGGGCACCTCGATCATGCGCGCCGCCATGGAGATGGGCACGCAAATCCCAAAGCTCTGCGCGACCGACATGGTGGAGGCGTTCGGGTCGTGTCGCCTGTGCCTGGTGGAGATCGAAGGGCGCGCCGGCACGCCGGCATCATGCACCACACCGGTCGCCGCCGGCATGGTGGTGCGCACGCAAACGGAGCGGCTCAAGCGCCTGCGCAAGGGCGTGATGGAGCTCTACATTTCCGACCATCCGCTCGATTGCCTGACCTGCGCCGCCAACGGCGATTGCGAGTTGCAGGACATGGCGGGTGCCGTCGGGTTGCGGGACGTGCGCTACGGCTATGAAGGCGCCAAGCATCCCGATCCCGGCAAGGACACGTCCAATCCGTATTTCACCTACGACCCGTCGAAATGCATCGTGTGCTCCCGCTGCGTGCGGGCCTGCGAGGAGGTGCAGGGCACGTTCGCGCTCACCATCGCGGGCCGCGGCTTCGATTCCGTCGTCTCGCCCGGCATGGAGGAATCCTTCCTGGCGTCCGAATGCGTCTCCTGCGGGGCCTGCGTGCAGGCCTGCCCGACCGCGACCTTGACGGAAAAATCCGTGATCGAGATCGGCCAGCCCGAGCATTCGGTGGTCACGACCTGCGCCTATTGCGGCGTCGGCTGCTCGTTCAAGGCCGAGATGCGCGGCGAGGAAGTGGTACGCATGGTGCCCTACAAGGACGGCAAGGCGAACCGCGGCCATTCCTGCGTCAAGGGCCGCTTCGCCTGGGGCTACACGACCCACAAGGAACGCATCCTCAAGCCGATGATCCGCGCGCGCATCACGGATCCGTGGCGGGAAGTGTCGTGGGAACAAGCGATCGGCCACGCCGCCGCCGAGCTCAAGCGCATCCAGGCCCAGCATGGCGCGCGCTCGATCGGCGGCATCACCTCCTCGCGTTGCACCAACGAAGAGACCTTCTTGGTGCAAAAGCTGATCCGCGCCGGCTTCGGCAACAACAACGTCGACACCTGCGCCCGCGTCTGCCATTCGCCGACCGGCTACGGCCTCAAGACGACGTTTGGAACCTCGGCCGGCACGCAGGACTTCGACTCGGTCGAAGAGAGCGACGTGGTGGTCGTGATCGGCGCTAATCCGACCGACGGCCATCCGGTCTTCGCCTCTCGCCTCAAGAAGCGGCTGCGCCAGGGCGCCAAGCTGATCGTCATCGATCCGCGCCGCATCGACCTGGTGCGCACGCCCCATATCGACGCCACCCACCACCTGCCGCTCAAGCCCGGCACCAACGTGGCGATCCTGACCGCCATGGCGCATGTCATCGTGACCGAAGGCCTGGTGAACGAAGCCTTCGTGCGCGAGCGCTGCGACCGCGACGAGTTCGAGCACTGGGCGGCTTTCGTGGCGGAACCGCGCCACAGCCCGGAGGCGGTGGCAAAGATCTCCGGCGTGCCGGCGCAGACCATTGCCGCCGCGGCGCGGCTCTATGCGACCGGTGGCAACGGCGCCATCTATTACGGCCTCGGCGTCACCGAGCACAGCCAAGGCTCCACCACCGTGATGGCGATCGCCAATCTCGCCATGGTGACCGGCAATATCGGACGGCCGGGCGTCGGCGTGAATCCGCTGCGCGGCCAGAACAACGTGCAGGGGGCCTGCGACATGGGCTCGTTCCCGCACGAGCTCTCCGGCTACCGGCACATTTCCGACGACGCCACCCGCGCCATGTTCGAGGCCCTGTGGGGCACGCCGCTCGACGTGGAGCCGGGCTTGCGCATTCCCAACATGCTCGATGCCGCCGTCGACGGCTCGTTCAAGGGCATCTACATCCAGGGCGAGGACATCCTGCAATCCGATCCCGACACGCATCATGTCGCGGCCGGCCTCGCCGCCATGGAGTGCGTCGTGGTGCAGGATCTGTTCCTGAACGAGACCGCCAACTACGCGCATGTTTTCCTGCCGGGCTCGACCTTCCTGGAGAAGGACGGCACCTTCACCAATGCGGAGCGGCGCATCCAGCGCGTGCGCAAGGTCATGACGCCGCGCAATGGCTTGGCGGATTGGGAGATCACCATCGCGCTCGCCGAGGCGATGGGCTTTGCGATGAGCTACGCGCACCCTTCGCAAATCATGGATGAGATCGCGCACCTCACCCCGACCTTCGCGGGCGTGACCTACGACAAGATCGACGCGCTCGGCTCGGTGCAATGGCCGTGCAACGCCAAGGCGCCCGAGGGCACGCCGGTGATGCATATCGGCGCCTTCGTGCGCGGCAAGGGCAAGTTCGTGGTCACCGAATACGTTCCGACCGACGAGCGCACCGGCCCGCGCTTCCCGCTGCTGCTCACCACCGGCCGGATTCTCAGCCAATATAATGTGGGCGCGCAAACGCGGCGGACCCACAACGTGGTTTGGCACCAGGAGGATCGCCTCGAAATCCATCCGCACGACGCCGAGCAGCGCGGCATTTGCGATGGCGATTGGGTGAAGCTCGCGAGCCGCGCCGGCGAGACCACGCTGCGCGCGCTCATCACCGAGCGGGTCGCGCCCGGCGTGATCTACACGACCTTCCATCATCCGGACACGCAGGCCAATGTGGTGACGACGGATTATTCGGACTGGGCCACCAACTGCCCGGAGTACAAGGTCACCGCCGTCCAGGTCTCGCCTTCGAACGGGCCGAGCGCGTGGCAGGAGGAATACGGCGCGCTCGCGCGCACCAGCCGCCGCGTCGCTCCCGAATCTTCTTCCGGGCTCGATCCGGGACCGTTCCAAGCTCCGACTCTGGAACGGCCCCCGCTCGGCGCCGCGGAGTAGCGCCATGGCGGCCGCGGCCCTCGCGCGCGTTTCCTGCACCGCCCATCGTACGGCCGGCGGCGGCGGTGGCGGTGAGCGCGTCATTCCGGAAGAGACCGCCATCGCCTTCACGTATAACGGCGCCTCCTACGCGGTCATGATGGCGACGCCGCGCGACCTTGCGGATTTCGCGCTCGGCTTCAGCCTGACCGAGCGCGTGATTGCGTCGTCCGATCAGATCGAGCACCTCAAGATCGTCGAGGGCGCGGCCGGGATCGAGCTGCGCATGTGGCTGAGGGAGCCTTTCGGGACCGCGCTTGCCGAACGGCGGCGGCATCTGGCCGGGCCCACCGGATGCGGGCTGTGCGGCATCGAGACCTTGGGTGAAGCGATGCGTCCGGTGCCCCGCGTCAGCGAGGGATGGCACTTCACCGCCAGGGAGATCATGCGGGCGCTCGAGACCGTCGCACCGATGCAGGAGCTGAACCGGCAAACCCGCGCCATGCACGCTGCCGCGTTCTGGCAGCCGGGAGCCGGATTGGTGGCGCTGCGGGAGGATGTTGGCCGACATAACGCCCTCGACAAGCTCGGCGGCGCTTTGTCGCATGGCGGCATCCCGGGCCGGAGCGGGATGCTGTTGCTCACCAGCCGGGTCTCGGTCGAGATGGTGCAGAAGGCGGCCGCCATCGACGCGCCCGTCATGGTGGCGGTGTCGGCGCCGACCGCGCTCGCGGTTCGCACCGCGCAGGCGGCGGGAATTACGCTTGTGGCGATCGCGCGCAGCGACGGCTTTGAGGTATTTACCCACCCTTACCGGATTGCAGCTGAAGCCGCTGCCCAAGTTCCAACTCAAGTTGCTGCTCATGTCGCCTGACAAGCTGGTCTACATGGCCAATCAAATCGGCAGGTTTTTTACGAGCCAGGGCGACGGTCAGGCCGTTGCCGGGATCGCGGATCACTTGCGGAAATTTTGGGATCCGCGCATGCGGGCGGCGATCGTCGATTACCTCGCGCGTGGCGGACAAGGCCTCGAACCTCTCGTGCTCCAAGCCGTCGAGCAACTGAAAGAGGGGGCGTCGAGAAACTGAATCAAACCAGACGTCCCCGAGCAGAGCCGCCTAACAGAAGGAAACGCCATGACGACGATCGAACAGGCAGGAGGGCTGGCCGGCGCCAGGGCCGGACTCCTCGACCGAGAAAGAATTATTGCCAAAGCGGGTTTCAATCGCTGGCTGGTCCCGCCAGCGGCGCTTTGCATTCATCTGTGCATCGGCATGGCCTACGGCTTCAGCGTGTTCTGGCTGCCGCTGTCGCGCGCGCTCGGCATCACCAAATCGGTTGCCTGCCCCGACCTCACGTTGCTGGGGGAGTTGTTCACCACGTCCTGCGACTGGCGCATATCGAGCCTCGGCTGGATGTACACGCTGTTCTTCGTCTTCCTCGGCTCCTCGGCCGCGATTTGGGGCGGTTGGCTCGAGCGCTCCGGGCCGCGCAAGGCCGGCGTGGTGGCGGCGCTGTGCTGGTGTGGCGGCTTGGTGATCTCCGCGGCCGGCGTCATCACCCATCAGCTCTGGATGATGTGGTTGGGCTCGGGCGTAATCGGCGGCATCGGCCTCGGACTTGGTTACATCTCGCCGGTCTCGACGCTGGTCAAATGGTTCCCGGACCGGCGCGGCATGGCGACCGGCATGGCCATCATGGGCTTCGGGGGCGGCGCAATGATCGGTGCGCCGCTGGCCGACCTGTTGATGAACAACTTCCGCACAGCGGACGCGGTCGGCGTGTGGCAGACGTTCATCACGATGGGCGCGATCTATTTCGTGTTCATGCTGGTGGGCGCGTTCGGTTATCGGCTGCCGCCAGCCGGCTGGCGACCGGACGGTTGGACGCCCCCGAGCGCCGCCAACGCGATGATCACGCAGAAGCACGTCCATCTCAGGGACGCCCACAAGACCGCACAATTCTGGCTGATCTGGGGTGTGCTCTGCCTCAACGTCAGCGCCGGAATCGGCGTGATCGGGATGGCGTCGCCGATGCTGCAGGAGATTTTCGGCGGATCGCTGATCGGCCATCCGGAGCTCAAGTTCCTGCAGCTCGACGATAGCCAGCGCGCCACTATCGCGGCCATCGCGGCCGGCTTCACTGGCCTCCTCTCCCTGTTCAATATCGGCGGCCGCTTCTTCTGGGCCTCGCTGTCCGATTATATTGGGCGCAAGAACACCTACTACACCTTCTTCCTGCTCGGCATCGCGCTCTATGCGGCGGCGCCGTGGGCGGCGCATCTCGGCAGCAAGGCGCTGTTTGTCGCCTTCTTCTGCGTCATCCTGTCGATGTATGGCGGCGGCTTCGCCACCGTTCCGGCCTATCTGGCGGATGTCTTCGGCACGCAATTCGTGGGCGCCATTCACGGCCGCTTGCTCACGGCATGGTCGACCGCCGGCATCATCGGCCCGGTCGTGGTGAACTACATACGCGAGGCGCAGATCGCGGCCGGCGTGCCGCGCGACTCCGTCTACGATTTCACCATGTATATCCTGGCCGGAATGCTGGTTCTCGGCCTGGTGTGCAACCTGCTGGTCAGGCCGCTCGCCGATCGCTGGTTCATGAAGCCCGAAGAGGTGGCGAAGCTGCAGGCGCAAGGCGGAACGGGGGCCGTCGCCAAATCGGGCGGCTCGTTCGGCATCGGCAAGGGCGGGCTCGACGCCAAAGCCGCCTTGTTCTGGGCCTTCGTCGGCATCCCGCTGGCGTGGGGCGTGTGGATCACGCTGAACAACGCGGTTCGGATATTCTAACCTGGATCGGCGCGATCGTGCCGGTGCATCTGAGCCGGGCACAAAACCCGGCTGGGCGGTAGCATTTTCTTCACTTCAAATCGCGTCGTACTGTTGAATTGGGAGATTCTTGGCATTCATCATGAGCTCGAGCGGGACGATCTTGGCGCCGGAATCTTGCGGCTGGGCTTGCGAGCCGCTCGTCATGGCCCATGAGCCGACGGCGACGAGGACGAGCATCGTGGCGACTCCGAGCGAAATGATCGTACGCATCTGCTCTCTCTCCATTTGGGCGAATTGAGGTGGTGTCGCGGATGCGACAATCATTGGTCGCGGCAGGGCACCGGCAGGTTCAAAGCCGAGCAGACGCTTCATTTCTTAAAACGGAGTGCGGCGTAAATTAGTGATATGCAGCAAACACTTGACCAGGGCCGCTGAGCGCCGTGAGAGCACCGAATGCGATGAAGTTCGGTCTTCCCCGTTGTTGCGCGCTCGTCGCAATATGGCTGCTCGCGATTTGCGCGGCGCAGGCACAGCTGCGCGGGCATGGTGGGCCGGTCCGTGCTCTGGCGATTTCCCCCGACGGGAGGACCGCGATCTCCGGCAGCTTCGATACGTCCGCGATCCGCTGGTCGCTCGAGCGAAACGCAGCCGAGCAGGTGCTCCGCTACCACGATGGCGCGGTCAACGCGGTTGCCTTGCTCGCGGACGGCCGCGCGGTAACGAGCGGTGAGGATGCGCGCATCGCCATTTGGGGGCCAGGTGAGCCGACTCCGCTTGCGGTGCTCCAAGGACACGCGGCGCCGGTGGTGGCGCTGGCCGTCTCGCGCGATGGAAGCAAGCTCGCATCGGCCTCGTGGGACCACACCGCCCGCCTTTGGCCGCTTGGCGGCGGAGCGCCGCGGGTGCTCGAAGGTCATTCCCAAAACGTCAACGGCATCGCGTTCACGCCCGACGGATACGCGGTGGTGACCGCCGGATATGACGCGACCGTGCGCCTATGGCCGCTTGCGGGCACCGGCGCCTCCATCGTCGCGAAGCTGCCGGTGCCGCTCAATACCGTTGCGGTCGCTCCCGACGGCGACATCGTCACCGCGGGAGCGGATGGAAGAGTTTATTTGCTGTCCGGCGCCGGCGAGCTGCGAGCGCAGATCCAGGCCGGAAACACGCCGGTCATTGCGGTTGCGGTCTCGCGCGACGGCGCGCTGATCGCGGCGGCCGGCATCGGCGGCTCGATCGCCATCATCGACCGCGCCGCGCGCAAGGTCGAGCGCACCCTGGTCGGGCCAGGGCTGCCGGTCTGGTCGGTCGCGTTTTTTCCCGACGGAAATACCGTGCTCACCGGCGGTGCCGACCGGATCATCCGCCGCTGGAGCGCGCGCAACGGCGAGCCCGTGGAGGCGATGACGATCGGCGGCCCGGAGGATCCGCTCGCGCTCTATGCGGGCGATCCGGGCGCGCAGGTCTTTCGCGCCTGCGTGGCCTGTCACACGCTGCAGCCGGACGAAGGCAACCGCGCCGGCCCTACGCTCGCCGGCCTTTTCGGCCGTCGGATTGCGACCTTGCCCGGCTACAATTTCTCCCCTGCGCTGATGGCGCTCGACATCGTCTGGACGCCCGAGACGGTGTCGAAGCTGTTCGAGCTCGGTCCTGCTACATTCACGCCCGGTACCAAGATGCCGGAGCAGCGGATCGGCTTGCCCGCGGAGCGCGCGGCGCTGGTGAATTTCCTGGAGAAGGCGACGAAGAAAAAGTAGCGCGGATTATTTGTCGATTCATTCCTTCCGCTTTGGCGGCCGCTCCTGTTCCTCGCGTTCACGCACATAATCGTCGGTCGTGCGCGCATCCGCGCGGGGTGCTCCGCCGGCAGCGCCGAGCTCCGCTTCGGTCACGGCGATCACGCGGCAGTCCGCGCACATCTTGATGGCGTCGAGACGACGGTCCGCGCCCTGATACATCCAGTGCTTGTCGGCGAGCGCCGCGACGACCCGCTCGACCGTGCTCTTGACGCCGAACGGCTTGCCGCAGCGGATGCAGCAGAACGGCTCCTGCTCGTTGAGGATGCGGGCCGGCAACGTGGCGGCGCGGAAGTCGAGCTGCGGCCTTAAGGTTATCACCTTCTCCGGACAGGTGGCCTTGCACAATCCGCACTGCACGCAGGCGTCTTCCACAAAGCGCAGCATCGGCCGCTCGGGATTGTCCAGCAACGCACCGGTCGGGCAGGCCGATACGCAGGCGAGGCAGAGCGTGCAGGATTTCGCATCGATCTCCACAGCGCCGAACGGCGCGCCTGCCGGCAACGCGACGACGTCCACCGGCGCCGGCGCCGCACTGTGCAATTCGCGCAACGCCAGGCGAAGCACCTCGCGCTTGGGTCCGGCGGGCAGGAAGCCGGAGGCCCGTGGCGCCGGTGCAGGCGCCGTCATGTTCCGCAGCCTCTCGCTCAACAAATCCGGATCATCGGTCTCGATTCTCGTCACCCGCCCCGCTCCGAATCCCAGGCCGAGCAGGATCGGCTCCGCCAGTGCCAGCGTCCGGGTCAGGCCCAAGACGTCGTGACGCGGCTTTTCCCGCAGCAGGAACGCAAGCCCCGCTGCCCCATAAGCGAACGCAGCGGCGACGGTCTCGAGGCCGATCTGGGTGACTTCGTTCACACCCAACGGCAGCACATTGGCCGGCAGCCCGTCGCCGAAACGCGCCAACGCGTCGATCAGCGGCGTGCCATGGGGCTCGTCGTGCAGCAGCACGATCGCACGCTCGCCGCCGGCGCCCCGATAGGCGGCGAGCAGCAGGCGCAATCGGCGCATCAACGCATCGGCCGTGGGCAGCGCATAGGAGGCGGCGCCGGTCGGGCACACGGCAGCGCATTGTCCGCAGCCGGCGCAAATCCGCGCGTCGATCGCGACATGATCGCCGGCCGGTGCGATGGCACTGGTCGGACAAAGATCGAGGCAGCGCGTACAGCCGACGATCCGCGAACGCGAATGAGCGCAGAGCTCTTCGGTGAACGTGATGTAACGCGGCTTGTCGAAGGTGCCGACCAGATCGCGCGCCTTGAGCACCGCTTTGAGCACCGCGGCGGGATCGCCCGGATCGGCCCGCAGATAGCCGTCGCGCAGATCGGCGGCCGGGAACAGCGGCGCGTTGCCCGACATATCGAGCACGATGTCGCAGCGCGACACCGCACCATCACGGGCTTCGCCGAAGGCCAGCAAGCCACGCGACGACGGCGAAGGTTGCGCATAATCGTCGATGGTCAGCTCGAAGGCGCCGAGATGGCCCTTGGCGAGGCGAATGACGCCCTTCACCACCGGAAAATCGGTGATCCGCTTCGGGGTCACCTCGGCGGGAGGCGTGATGAGAACCGTCACGTCGAGGTGATCCTTGAGCAGATCGGCGGCTTCGATCGCCTGC
>Ga0075018_10000721_pt1 | contig 10412 bp, 9 predicted proteins | sample ColStrG_CSR_2014_FD_71471 | JGI IMG/M metagenome (GOLD analysis project Ga0075018, IMG submission 71471) | Freshwater sediment microbial communities in response to fracking from Pennsylvania, USA - Cold Stream Run_MetaG_CSR_2014 | ecosystem: Environmental > Aquatic > Freshwater > Creek >... | reverse complement strand
CACCCGCACCGTCCATCCCGGCGAATCGCGCTGCGGCGGCGGCCCGCCATTCGGGTTCGGACGGTACGCCTGAATTTCCGGCGGCGTCTTGCTCTCGTTCCCGTAGCAGAACGGGCAAAAGCCCCCTTTCAGTTTCACTCCGTCACGGGCAAAGTCGGTTGGACGCTTGGCGCGGTCAGTCGAAATAATCACCCACCGGCCTACAATTGGGTCTTTTCTAAGCTCAGGCAAAGACTAAATCCTTTCAATAAGGGCTGATTCAGGTTCAAAACAATCCTTTATATTACGCTACGGGGAAGGCATTCCGAAATAGCTCGATCAATGGCTGGCTGGACTGAGGTTCATAATACACGGTAACCACATCGAAGCGCCACCGGCACGAAGGTGCCACATGACGAACGTACTCGCCGGCCACCGCCGCCAGTCCACGTTGCTTGTCACGGTCCACGGCGGCCTCGGCAGGCTTCACGTCGCGGGTCGTGCGGGTCTTCACTTCGACAAAACACAAAACATCTTTGTCCCAGCCAATGATGTCGATTTCCCCCCGCCGCTGCGCCGAACGGAAGTTGCGCGCCACCATCACATACCCCAGGCGCCGCAGATAGAAGTAGGCGTCCTCTTCCCCTTGCCGCCCCGTCCGCTGATGCTTGGGGAGATCCTCGGGAGCAAGCGTCCGCTCCGCCACCCAGTCCAGCGCCCGAACCGCAGCTTGCGTGACCCGGCCTGAAAGCCCTGAAAACATAGTTGCCGGAGGCCAAATAGGCACGGGCGTCCACGCCCGTGCGTCCCCATTTGAAATGTATACCCATCAGGGTTTCCCGGGCTGTGACCCGTATCACACCAAGGCCAAAACTTCGCCCTCAGTATCCTGTCACAGCAGGTCGGCGCGATTTGTGGTGGCCGAGTTGCCTGTAGATATAGCAAGCGCGCCGGTGGCCCACCCGCCCACATCTCGAAAACCGCGAGATGCGGGGCACCCGTCATGAATCTGATCCGGCTACTGCACGGGCGGGGACGCCCACGCCTATATGGGCATTTTCGTGGATTTTTTCCGGCGGCGGAGAACCTTGGCCCGCCTTGCCAGTTCTTTTTCCGAATACATGCTGCCGCGGCAGTTGGGGGCGCCACACGAACAGGGCGACGGGTCGTCGAGGTCGCCGTCGTACAGGTTGTAGTCGTAGGTGAGTTCCTCGCCGGCTTTAATATCGCGGCTGGCGACAATCCAGACCCGGCCCTTGATTTCATCGGCTTCGCAATTGGGATCGCAGGAGTGGTTGATGAAGGCGGCGACGCCCTCACCGTCGATGACGTGTTTGCCATCGGTGAGGCCGAACAAGTAGGTTCGGGGATGGTCGTCGTAGAGCGCGTCGGCTTGCCTGATGGTGATGCGCGGGCCGGTGTACTCCACGATGAAGGTGCCTTTCTTGATGGGTGCGGTGGTGTGGCAGCCCTCGGAATCAATCTGGGAGCGGCGAATGGTCAGGTGGGCCGGGCCGGGGGGCTTTCTTCTTGCGTCACGGTGGAACTTGCGCGGTGTCGGTTGAGGCATGGGTACGGGTGTGGGGAGTGGTTACGGTGTCTCTGGGATTTGAAAGAACAGAATAGCGTCTGCCAGGAAGTCGTGGCAAGGGTTGCTTTGAACAGTGTGCATGAGCACTACTTTGTCGCCCAGGTGGTCCATGCGACGGAGCGGCGTTGAAGGGTTTCATCGCCACGCTGAACCTACTTCTCGCGCAGCAGCACCAACCCTGTTTGCCGCTTCATCATGACCGTCTTCCCGACCCGCTTCCCATTCACATCTACATACTTTCCCGGCGGAAGTCTTACCTTGGCGGTGCGATTGTAAGGATTGACCAGGGTCAGCCCGGCGGAGAACGCGCGCTCCCACACCGCTTGTGTCTTCCTCATGGCGGAGGTCGCGTGGCCGATTTTGATCCTGTATTCAGGAAACAGGATGAGACGGCCGTAGTCCTGGCTCTGGCCGTTGAAGCCTGACATATACATGTAGGTGCAATCGTTCTTCACCAGCAAGTAATTCGCGATTGCCCACAGCCGCTCGGCCTGCGAGATCCGCTTCGAAGGACCCGGCTCTTCATCGTTGGTCATGTAACACAGGCCCTTCGACTCGACGTAGCGCAGCGCCCTCACAATGCCGAGCCACTCTTGCGGAGTAACGTGCTGTCCACCCCAGTTGGTGAATCCACGCTCGTCGAACAGAAGGTCGGTTGTGGTCATCAATTGCAGGTTATCCTTGTCCGGCTCGCCAAACTCGTAGGACACATTCACCTGCATGGTCGCGGTCGAAGAATACTGGTGGGTGTGCTGATACGTAGCCGATTCCCAGGCCAGGACGTCGTGGCGAAAGGTTGGGTCATCGGATTTGCCGGTGTATTGCTGGACCCAGGTCCCCCCGGTGTCGAAATGTCCGCAGCGGCTCCAATCGTTGGTAAGGCTCATGGTGTCCACGGCGATGCCCTGATATCCCTGGGCTAGGGGCGCATCGACCCAATTGGCCCACTGGAACGCCTGCACGACCGGGTTGGCGAAATCGAGCGGGGCCAGGCTGGTAGTTCCGAACTCGAAAGCCAGCGTCTTTTCGTCGCAGAGATACTCCAGCCAATCGGGATGGTTCTGCTGGTACCACGAGATCGGATACCCGTAATTGTCAACTGAATACGGGATGTAGGCGGTGTTGTACATGCCGGGCGGATCCGTGGCGTAGCTCGATCCCCAGACCAGATCGACCGCGCCGGTTTCCTTCTTAAGGTCCTTCTGGTTGTAGTTGAAGACCATTTCCAGGTGCACATCGTCGCTGGTTCTGGGGAAGAAGTTGCTGCGGCTCGGCGGGGATTGCGCGTAAGCAGCGCTCACCGCGAGCACGGCTGCGGTAATTGCCAGCAGAGAAAAGCGCCGAGCGTTAAACATGGATCCTCCGCGAAGCCGGTGGGAATTTTAGCCTGCAGCGGATGGCGGAGGCAATGGGTCTTTTGTACACGCCGAATGTGAATTCGCATATCACTGTAGAGACGCTGCTTGCAACGTCTCCGCTTGCGGGATTTTTCGCTGGCCGGTGAAGTCGCGCCCTGTATCCGCGACCTGAGACGTAGCAAGCTACGTCTCTACAGAGGCATCATGATCCAGGTTCGCTAACCGATTCCGCGTGGCAGAGTCTATGTCGAAGCGCTGAGTTGAGCGTCCCGCGCTCCCAGATCAGAAAATTTGCGAGGACAACATGAAACATGTGTTATGGCTGTGTGGTTCTGTCTTGTTGCTGGTTTCGCTGACTGGAGGGCAACGGCTGCCACGAGTCGCCCGTCCGGAGAATTACCATCTGAGCTTCGCACCCGACCTCAGCACCGGCACTTTTGCCGGGGAGGAAACGATCAAGGTAAAGCTGTTGCAGGCGGCGCCGCAAATCGTGTTGAACGCCGCGGACATCGAGTTTCAGGAAGCCTCGATTACGGGCGCCGGCGCAACCCAGAAGGCTACAGTCACCCTGGACAAAGAGAAGGAAATGGCGACGCTGGCGGTGGAAAAGCCGCTCGCGGCCGGCCTCGCGACCGTGCATATCCGGTACACCGGAATCCTGAACAGCGAGATGCGCGGCTTCTATATGGGGAAGGATGGCGAGGGGAGAAAGTATGCGTCTACTCAGTTCGAGTCCACCGATGCGCGCCGGGCTTTCCCATCGTTTGACGAGCCGGCCTACAAAGCGACGTTTGACATCACCGTAGCCGCCGACAAGGGACACACGGTACTGTCGAACACCAGGGCGATCTCCGATACGCCAGGGCCGGGCGATGGCAAGCACACGGTGCGCTTCGCGACTTCGCCGAGGATGTCCTCTTACCTGGTCGCCATGGTGGTCGGAGAATTTGAATACGTCGAGGGATCAGCCGACGGCATCCCCATCCGGGTGTACAGCACGCCCGGCAAAAAGCAGTTGGGCACGTTTGCGCTGGCGACTGCCGAAAACGTTCTGCCCTACTTCGACCATTACTTCGGAATCAAGTATCCCTACGGGAAATTAGACATGGTGGCGGTGCCAGACTTTTCGGCGGGGGCAATGGAGAATGTCGGCCTCATCACTTATCGCGACATCTTCATGCAATTGGATGAGCAGCAAGCCTCCCTGGGGGTCAAGAAGCTGGTGGCGGGCGCGGTCTCGCATGAGATCGCTCACCAATGGTTCGGCGATCTGGTGACCATGCAGTGGTGGGATGACGTCTGGCTGAACGAGGGCTTCGCCACCTGGATGGAAAGCAAGCCCGTGGATGCGTGGAAACCGGACTGGAATTTGCTCTTGGACGAAGTGAGCCGGGGCGACATCACGAGCACGCTGGGTGCGCTGACTGTCGACTCCCTCGCTAGTACGCGGTCCATCCAGCAGCCGGCGGAGACGCCCGGCCAGATCCAGGAATTGTTCGACGGCGTTGCCTATGGCAAGGCAGCGGCGGTGTTGCGCATGCTTGAGGCTTACCTTGGACCGGAGGTTTTTCGCGCTGGAGTAAGTGAATACTTGAAACAGCATGCGTATGGCAATGCTACGGCGGATGACTTCTGGAGCGCCCTGGCCAGGGTTTCGAAAAAGCCAGTGGACAAGATCATGCCAACGTTCGTGAAGCAGCCAGGAGTGCCCACGCTCAGCGTCAAGTCACGATGCTCCGGGAACTCCACCACGGTGGCGGTGGCGCAGCAGCGCTATCTATTCGATCGGGCCGCGTTCAACGCCGGCAGCGATCAATTGTGGCAAGTGCCGGTCTGCACCAAGGCTGCGCCGGCACAGGCCGGCGGCAAGGGCGCGGAAAAGTGCGATCTGCTCACCAAGAAAGAGGATACCTTCACCCTTCCGGGCTGTGCCTCATGGGTGCTGGCGAATGCGGGCGCATCCGGGTACTACCGCAGTGGTTATGAAGCCGATTCGGTTCGGGCTCTGGCGCACGACGCCATGACCTCGCTCACGCCGCTGGAGCGCATCGGATTGCTCACCGACACCTGGGCGGCGGTGCGCGTGGGACGGCAGCCGGTCGGGGACTATCTCACTCTCGCAGAAGGCCTGCAATCCGACCGCACCGATGCCGTCCTGGGGCTCCTCATCCGCGAGTTGAACTACATTGGCAGATATCTGGTCAATGACAACGACCGCGAGACCTACCAGGCCTGGGTGCGTGGCTTGTTGCGACCCGTCGCCAGAGAAGTAGGCTGGGAGCCGAAGCCCGGAGAAAGCGATAGCCAGACAAATCTGCGGGCCAACCTTCTACAGGTCCTGGGCGACACTGGTCGTGACCCCGAGGCGCTGGCCGAGGCGCGCAAGTTGGCGGAACAGGCGCTGCAGAATCCAGTCTCGGTCGAAACCGGATTGGCCGGCTCTGCTTTTGCGCTGGCCGCCCGGAATGGCGATTCCGCGTTCTATGACAACTTGATGACGGGCATGAAGAATGCCAAGACGCCCGAGCTCTACCTCCTCTATCTCTTTACCCTATCCAGCTTCAGCGATCCCCAACTGCTGCAGCGCACGCTGGAGTACGCAATCACATCGGACGTGCGCTCGCAGGATACGCTGGGCTTGGTTAGCGCGGTCATGGGGAATCCGGCGGGCGAGAAACTGGCGTGGGACTTCGTGCGTTCGCACTGGGCTGATGTCGAAAAATCTGGTGGTCCCTTCGCCAGCGCGCAGGTCGTAAGCAGCGCGGGTGGGTTCTGCGATGCCGGTTTGCGGGGCGAGGTCAACGATTTCTTTTCGGCCCACAAAGCGGCGGCCGCAGAACGCAGTTTCCGGCAGTCGATGGAGACCATCAAGAACTGCGTGGATTTGAAATCACAGCAGTCCAGCCAACTGGCCTCCTGGCTGGAAAGCCACGGCGGTGGCGCCGCCGCAGGGAGCAATGTTCGATAGCGGCAATTTGCCAGCGCAGCAGTCTAACCGTGGACATGCAGCTTGCTGCGTTTCGGCGGTGGCAAGAAAACGTAGCCACGAACGTTTCTACAATTGTAGTTGCTGGTGGCTCCTGTTCGAGCTGCTGCTTTGCGCGACTTGTGGCGCGCAGGAGTTCCCACTCAGGAAGCTTCCCCAGCTTACCTACGTCGTGGACTACGAGGCGTCCTGGTCTCCGGATGGCCGCCAGATTGTTCTCATCTCCAGCCGGCACGGCGGCATGAAAGTGCACATCCTGGAGGCGAACAGCGACGCCAACGGCAGCGACATGAGGCAGATCACGAGTGGCCCGAATGAAGACGATTCTCCCGCCTGGTCTCCGGATGGCCGGCAGATTGCGTTTGTCTCCGTCCATGGCGATGTCTCCGACATCTTTGTCATGAACGCGGACGGGAGTAATATTCGGCAGGTGACGCGCGGGCTGGGCCAAAACATTCATCCCATGTGGTCGCCGGACGGCTCGCGAATCCTGTTCAATACGACGCACTTCGGCGAGGCTGCACCGAGCGCGGACAAGACCCTCGACCAGAAGCGGGTAATCGGCGAGAAGCAGGACGACTCCATTGATCTGGCCACCATCCACCCCGACTCAAGCGACCTGCAGGCAATCACCCAGGGCGGCGGATATACCTATTCGTCGTTCTCGCCGGACGGCAAGTCGATTCTGCACCGCCGGCAACAAGGCGAAGTATCCCAGATTTTCGTCATGAATTCGGACGGCTCCGGCGACCACAACCTGTCGGGATCCTCTCAGTTGGACGGATGGCCCGCGTGGTCTCCCGATGGCAGCAGGATTGTCTTCTCGCGACACGTGCAGAACGGATTCCAGATCTTCGTGATGAACCGGGACGGCACTGGGGTCCGCCAGTTGACGGATGCGGCTGGAGAATTCGTCAATCCTCGCTGGTCGCCGGACGGAACCAGAATTCTATGCGGCCGGCGCCTGGGCGGCATCAGCCTGGTCGTGTTTCAGGCTCCAAAGTAAATGTGGGCGCGGGCGTCCTCGCCCGTGCGGCCCCAGCCGTTAAAACGATCGCGGCCCCATCACAACGGAGGAATGTCGTGCCCCTGCACTGGCCGGGACGCCCGCGTCTGCATGGGCAACTTTAACTGGCGACGGTCTTGATTTTGAGAACCGCGCTCACGTTGCGGTGGATTCGCGAGGATTGCAACGCCACACATTTCTGGCACGAACATCTGAAGTTCGCATCCCTCGGAAGAGCCAGGTGGCCGCATTTATCGCAAATGTACCGTCCATCCAGGTGAGCCACCATGGGCCGGAACTGAACCCCGAGCGCGCAGTAGGGGCAGCGGATGACGGAAAGGGTCATGGGATTCTGGTCGGACGGCAAAAGCAAAAGACAGCGTTCAGTCAAGAACCGCGTCACCGCTGCTTCCGCCGCCCGGTGGGAATGAATCTATCTTCAAGTGGTTCTGCCACGAAATGGCCCAGCGGTGCCGTGCGCTGGCACGGGAGTGCCATCGCCTGATTCTAGCTATTCCTAAAGTAGGCGCGGGCTGGGTTCCTAAAGTTCGCGAGCGGAGAAGCCGATAACACTCTAGTGATGAGGAGTGTCCCATGAAATGTCGAATCGCTCTAACAGTTCTGCTGTTGTTGGCCGGGCTCGGCTGCAACTCTACCATCCCAAATCCGGTTTCCACGGGCGCTTCGCCGCGGTCGTATAACGGAAGCGCATCGGTCGGGGATTTTCTTGCCATCACCCTGGACCCGTCCGCGCTGACGTTGACCTACAAGAATATTTCCAACGGGGACACGGGAGTAGTTCCTTACGTGGTGAACTCGGACGGCACCTACCAGCTCAATGACCCCCAGCATAATCTTCTAGCCGCGTATGAAGTGCCGAACTACTCCCTGCTTGTGCAAGCGGCAAAAGCTGGCCCCAACCGCAATACACAAGCCCTGATTACAGCCGTCCAGAAGAGCACTATTTCCATCGCCACCTGGGCTGGCCACGATTATAACTACATGCAGTTCCGCACCTCTTCCGGAGGTATGGAAGTCGGTTCCGTGTCGCTTGACGCGCGGGGAAATATCAGCCTTACGTCGTATTCGCCCTACGAATCCACGGGAAAAGGAAATCCTTTCCACGCGGGCGGTTTCCCGGGAAGCAGTTTTCAAGCCGATGCTTCGGGAAGCTTCCTGAAAATGGCGGACAACAACGGTACGTTCGATTATGTTTTTGGTACGGCCAATGGAGTCTTCGCCGTGGACAATTCCAACGGCACGATCCTAGGCCTGAAGAAAGCCGCCACGAAGGACTTCGATCCAACTTTCGCCGGAACCTACAAAGTGATCTATTACCAGAAGTCAGGGGCGCAAACTGGCCAGAACAATGTTGAGACGGGCACTCCCAGCCTGGGTAATGCGACCATGGTGATTGGCGCCAACACTCAGATCACGGTGAAGGACACGAACAGCGTGACGCTAGTCCAGGCAACGCTAACCCCGATAGCCGATACGCCGTATCTGTACGGCGCTGGGGAACTTCAGGATCCATGCTTCGGCCTTTTCACTTTCCGCGTGACCACGGCCAATTCTCAGCAGGATGTGTTCGTAACTTTCATGGATGGCGCAATCCTGTTCTCTTCGTTCAAGGGCACTTTGCCGTGGAGCTACAGCAACACCTATGACTACCTGTACGGAGTGGGACTGAAGTGATGACGTGGGAATCACGAATTGTAATGGGTTTGGTTTAGGTGTGCAGGAGTTGAAAGGCGCGTTGCTGTGTTGCTTGTTGGTTAAGAGCCAACGTTCTTCAGAATTTGCTTTCTTATGGAACAAGTCGTCGACGAATTCCTCGTTGTATCGCACGATTTCCAATGATTCCGCGACTTGGAATGGGTCGGACCTAAACCCGTATAACGGCATTAGTAGGTCGAGGCGCTCTTGAGGTGAGGACACCGGTGGCAAGTTTTCAGCCCGCACAGGATGCTACTACTTCTTCGCCGCCACTTCCAGTCGCGTCTCGGCGCGCTTCAAGTCGCCTGCGGTGCGATTGAAATCCTCCACGGTGTTACAGGTGGAGAGATGCGATTCCGCGCGCTGTTTGGCTTCCTGGGCGCGTCGGGCGTCGATCTCTTCGGCACGCTCAGCGGTCTCGGCGAGAATGGTCACTTTGTCGGGCAGCACTTCCGCGAATCCCCAGGCCACCGACAGGTGATGAGTGTAATTGTCTTTGAGATAGGTGATCTCCCCGACGGCGAGTTCCGTGATCAGCGGGGCGTGTCCCGGCAGGATGCCCAGATACCCGTCCTTGCCGGGAATCTGCATCTCCTCCGCCAGGTCGCGGACAACCATCTTCTCCGGCGTGACGATCTCGAGTTGGAAAGTGTCTGTCATTGTCATTGTCGTTGGCCGTTGGTCGCTGGTCTTGGCTAACGACCAACGACTAACGACCAACGACTTCTAGGCTACTGCCTTCAGCTTCTCCGCCGCTTCCAGCACTTCGTCGATCTGGCCTTTCATGTAGAAGGCCTGTTCTGGAATGTCGTCGTACTTGCCTTCGTTGATTTCCTTGAAGCCTTTCACCGTGTCGGCGACTTTGACGTAGCGGCCGGGCGCGCCGGTAAATTGTTCGGCGACGTGGAACGGTTGCGAGAGGAATCGCTGGATCTTGCGGGCGCGCGCCACCGTCACCTTCTGATCTTCGCTCAGTTCGTCGATGCCGAGAATCGCGATGATGTCCTGCAGGTCCTTGTAGCTTTGCAGCGTCTTCTTCACCGCCTGGGCCACGTCGTAATGTTCCTGGCCGACGATGCGAGGATCGAGGATGCGCGAGGTCGAAGCCAGCGGATCGACGGCGGGGTAAATGCCAATCTCGGTCAAGGCACGTGAAAGCACCGTGGTTGCGTCGAGGTGGGCAAACGTCGTAGCTGGCGCGGGATCCGTCAAGTCGTCGGCGGGAACGTAAATCGCCTGCACCGATGTTACGGATCCTTTCTTGGTGGAAGTAATCCGTTCTTGCAGTTCGCCCATCTCGGTTGCCAGATTTGGCTGGTAGCCTACGGCGCTGGGCATGCGGCCCAGTAGAGCTGAGACTTCGGAGCCGGCCTGAGTGAAGCGGAAGATGTTGTCGATGAACAGCAGCGTGTCGGCGCCTTCGATGTCGCGGAAGTATTCGGCGACCGTGAGTCCGGTTAGAGCCACCCGAAGACGCGCTCCGGGCGGTTCCGTCATCTGGCCGTAGATGAGGGCGGCTTTGGAATGCTCGGGATCGCCCGGCTTGATGACGCCAGACTCGGTCATTTCCAGCCACAAGTCGTTGCCTTCGCGGGTGCGCTCGCCGACTCCGGCAAACACGGAGAATCCGCCGTGCTGCTTGGCAACGTTATTGATGAGCTCCATAATTACGACGGTCTTGCCTACGCCCGCGCCGCCGAACAGGCCGATTTTTCCGCCTTTCAGGAATGGCTGAATGAGGTCGATGACCTTGACGCCGGTTTCGAACATCTCGGC
>Ga0075018_10000720_pt1 | contig 10426 bp, 11 predicted proteins | sample ColStrG_CSR_2014_FD_71471 | JGI IMG/M metagenome (GOLD analysis project Ga0075018, IMG submission 71471) | Freshwater sediment microbial communities in response to fracking from Pennsylvania, USA - Cold Stream Run_MetaG_CSR_2014 | ecosystem: Environmental > Aquatic > Freshwater > Creek >... | reverse complement strand
CTCGGCTGCACCGAGATGCAGGGATTTCTGTTCAGCTCGGCAATCCCGGCGTCGGAAATTCGGGATTTGTTGCGCGCGCATCGGCCCCGGGCCGTGTCCCTCGCCTGAGCCGCGCTAGCGGTCCAAAGGCAGCGAACGGGCGCCCTAATTGACACTGGCGACACCTGCGCGGTATCCAATTTCAGAGGTGCTTTCCTGTTCCGGAAATCCGCCTCCGCGAAGAACAAGAAACCGGGCAGGGTGGAACGCGATGAACCGCGGCATCGAGTTTTGAGCGAGTTCGCGCGGCCTTCCGCGCTCGCACCGTTCCGCATCCGGAATTATCGTTTTCAGTGGCCTGCCGATCTGCTCACGTCGTGGGCGTTCGAGATGGAGACGCTCATTCTCGGCTGGTACATCCTGGTCGAGACCGGATCGGTGCTGCTGCTGACCGTGTTCGCCTCGCTGAATTTCGTGGGGACGCTGATCGCGCCGATGTTCGGCGTGGCCGGCGATCGGATCGGTCACCGCGATCTGCTGGCCATGATGCGGGTGACCTATGCGTTGCTGGCGGCGGTGTTGATGACGCTGGCCCTGACCGGGCACATGAATCCCTATTATGTGCTGCTCGTCGTGGCGGCCATGGGTCTGGTCCGGCCGTCCGATCTCGGCGTGCGGGGCGCGCTGGTCGCCACCATCATGCCGCATGACCAGTTGATCGGTGCGATCAGTATTTCCCGAACCACCATGGATACCGCGCGCATCGCCGGCGCCCTGAGCGGCGCTGGATTGTTCGCGGCGTGGGGAATGGGCCCCGCTTATATTGCGATCGTTGGTCTCTACCTCATCGGCACCGCGTTGACCCTTTGCATCGTGGCGCCGGCACGGCCACATCCCGCCGGCGAGGGCGTCGACCGTGGGCTTCCGCGCTCCACGCTGCAGGATTTGAAGGAGGGCATCGTCCATGTCTGGACCACACCGCGCATGCAGGCCGCGATGTGGGTTGCGTTTCTCGCCAATCTGACGGCCTATCCACTCTCCAACGGGCTGCTGCCCTACGCCGCCCGGGAAATCTACCGCAGCAACCAGACCGGGCTGGGATACCTGTCGGCGAGCTTCGCGATCGGTTCGCTGGTCGGCTCGATTGTGCTGAGCGTGGTTGGCGGCATCAGGGTGGCGCGGCTGATGATATCGGCGACGGTTCTGTGGTACGCAACGCTGCTGGTTTTTGCGCAAATGCAGACGGTACCGACCGCGATGGCCTGTCTGGTGGTGGCGGGCTTTTCGCAAAGCCTTTGCATGATAGCGGTTGCCGTGATCCTGATGCGGACCTCGAGCGAGCATTTCCGCGGCCGGGTGATGGGGTCCGCATGATGGTGATCTACAGTCTGCCGATCGGACTTCTGGTCGCGGGAAGTCTGATCGATCTCATCGGGTTTGCGGCGACAGGGACGTTCTATGCGGCCGTGGGCCTCGCCTTGATGTTCGCGGTCATCATACATTGGCGGGCCGATCTGTGGCACGTTCATGCGCCGGCCAATGCGAGGTAGCCGCGACCGCTACTTCAATTTCCGATGCTTCAGTTCGAATTGCCACTGACGTGCAGGGAGCAGCGATGAGCCAAAAGCAGGAATTATCTTCAGCCCGCCGCGACCGGAGTACAGCAAGCCCGGATCGGGTTTTGGCGGTTCATAGGGCTTGGCGAACTGAAGGTAGCATCGCGACGGCAGTTCGGAGGAACGCAGTGAGCAAGATCACGAGACGAACGATGCTGGCGGTCTCAGCCGCGTTCGCTATTGCGCCAGCGAGGGCTCAGGCTTCCAAGATAACGCTTGTGGTCCCGTTTCCACCCGGAGGTTCCACAGACGCCCTGGCCCGGCTGCTGCAGGCGAACCTGCAGACGAGGCTCGGCCGGATTGTGCTGGTGGAGAACAAGGCAGGAGCGGCCGGTGCGCTCGGCGCGGCGCAAGTCGCCAAGAGTGCGCCAGATGGATCGTCGTTTCTCGTGACGTTCGACTCCCACGCGGTCATTCCCTCCATTCTCGAAAGGCCTCCGCTCGACGTCGAGAACGATCTGATGCCGGTGTTCCTCGTGGGTACGGCACCTTACGTTATCGCCGCAAATGCCAGCCGGCCGTTCAAGACCTTTGCCGACGTCGTCGCGGCATCGAAGGAAAATCCCGGTTCGGTCAAATATGCATCGGTCGGCATCGGCACACTCGGCCATCTCGCGATGACGGTGCTCGGTAAGAAAGCCGGCGTGGAGATCACGCACGTGCCCTACCGCGGCGGCGGCCCGGCCATGAATGACGTTCTCGGCGGACATGTCGATCTCATCGCGGGATCGGCGGCCCTGGTGACTGCGCAACTGGGCACCAACCTGCTGCGCCCCGTTCTGCAATTGGGGCGTCAGCGACTGCCGGCGCTTCCGGAAACGCAGACGGCGATCGAGGCCGGCTTCCCCGATTTCGAGACGCTCGCCTGGTGGGGTGTTTTCGCCCCCAAAGGCACGCCTCCCGTTATCATCGCCGATATGGCCAGATCGATCCGGGAGATATTGAGCGAGCCGGCTATTGCGACCCAGCTACGCGATACCCAGCAGATGTCCCTGTTGCTCGCCGACGCCAGCGACTTCAGTACGTTTTTCTCGAAACAGGTCAGCTTCTGGGGCAAGATCGTGCGTGAGAACGACATCAGGGCCTAGATTGGCGGACAGCAGGTGGACGGCATGACGAAAGTGAACAAGACCGGACTGGTGGTGTCCGCTCATCCCGGCGATTTCGTCTGGCGCGCCGGAGGCGCGATCGCGCTGCACGCCAAACGGGGCTATCGCGTCAAGATCGTTTGCCTGGCGTTCGGTGAGCGTGGCGAATCCCAGTTCGCCTGGAAACAGCCGGGCATGACGCTGGACAAGGTCAAGGCCGGCCGCCGCGACGAAGCAGAGCGGGCTGCTGCCGCGCTCGGCGCCGAGATCGAGTTCTTCGACGCCGGCGATTATCCGCTACGGCTGACCGACGCACATATGGAGCGGCTGATCGACGTCTACCGCGAACTCAATCCGAGCTTCGTGCTCACGCATTCGCAGGAAGATCCCTACAATGTCGATCATCCTGCGGCCGCCGCCTATGCCCAGGAAGCCCGGATCGTGGCGCAGGCCATGGGCCACAAGCCGCGGGCCGAATACAGCTACAACGCGCCGCCGGTGTTCCTGTTCGAGCCGCACCAGCCGGAGATGTGCAATTTCAAGCCGCAGGTGATCCTCAACATCGACGAGGTCTGGGACATCAAGCGCAAGACGTTCGAAATTCTAGCGGCACAGAAACATCTGTGGGCCTATTACGAACGGGTCGCACTGCAAAGGGGCATGCAGGGTGGTCGCAACTCGGGCAAGGCCATGACCTATGGCGAGGCCTATCAGCGGCTGTTCCCGATGGCATTGGAGGAACTGGCATGAAGACGGTCGTTGTCCGTAACATCCAGCGAACCGACGCTGATCTGGTCAAACGACTCGGCGCGCTCGGCACCTCGACCGTGCACGAGGCCTATGGACGCACCGGCCTGATGAAGCCCTATCTGCGCCCGGTATGGGCGGGCGGGGAGGCCGCCGGCAGCGCCGTCACCGTGCTGGCGCATCCCGGCGACAACTGGATGATTCATGTCGCGGTCGAACAATGCCAGCCCGGTGACATTCTGGTGGTGGGCTGCAGCGCCGACAACACCGACGGCATGTTCGGCGATCTGTTGGCGACCTCGCTGATCGCGCGCGGGGTCACCGGCCTGGTCATCGATGCTGGCGCCCGCGACGCCAGGTCGCTGCACGAGATGGGCTTCCCGGTGTGGTCGAGAGCGGTTTCCGCGAAGGGAACCGTCAAGGCGACGCTCGGCGCCGTCAACGTTCCCGTGGTCTGTGCCGGCGTCAACGTCATGCCGGGCGATGCCGTGATCGCCGATGACGATGGCGTCGTGGTGGTCAGGCGGAAGGACGCCGCCGACGTCCTGATCAGGGCTGAGAAGCGTCATGCCGATGAGGCGGGCAAGCGCAGGCAACTGGCCGAAGGCAAGCTCGGGCTCGACATGTACAATATGCGCGAAGCTCTGGCGAAGGCGGGGCTCGTCTATGTCGACGAACTTGAGCCCGACTGAGATGGCGATGCGCCTGCGCACCCTGCTCGGCGACCATCCATGCACGGCCGCACTGAAGAACGGATCGGTCAAATCCGATCTGGTCGCGTTCGATTTCGTCGAATATTCGCCGACCAACAAGGGCTTCAAGCCGATGGTGCGCGAGCAGGCGTTCGACGTCTCGGAGATGGCGATCGTCACCTATCTGATGGCGAAGTCTCACGGCAAGCCGATGGTATTGCTGCCGGATGTAGTGGTGGGACGGTTTCAGCATGCCTACGCACTGTACAACGCGAAGCGGGGCACGCTGCGAGCTGAGGACCTCGATGGCAAGCGCGTCGGCATTCGCTCCTTTACCACCACGACCGGGGCATGGCTGCGCGGCATTCTCGCCAACGACCACGGCGTCGACCTCGATTCGATCGACTGGGTGACATTCGAGGATGCCCATGTTGCCGAATATCCGGACACGACCAAGCGGGCGCCCGCCGGCAAGCAGATCGTCCAGATGCTGATCGATGGCGAACTCGATGCGGTGCTCGGCGAGAAATCCGATCATCCCGATCTGAAGTTGATGTTTCCCGACCGGTCGAAGGAAGAACTGTCGTGGTTCGCCAGATACGCTGTTTTACCGATCAACCACATGGTGGTGATGAAGCAGGAATTGTGCGAGCGAAACCCCGACGCCGTGCGCGAGGTTCATCGACTTTTGCTGGAGTCGGCAAAGTACGGTGAGCCGCGCTTCCCGGACCACAATATCTGCCGCTCGTTGCGAATGATCATCGGCTACGCCGTGCAGCAGGGGCTCATTCCCCGCGCGTTCACCGTGGAAGAGCTGTTCGACGACGTGACGCGGCCGCTACTTGAAAGGATGCCGCAACGATGAATCCGGAACCGATCTTCGACCTTGCCCATCTCGGCCACATGGAACTGCTGACACCGAAGCCGGACGAGAGCCTGAAGTTCTTTGTCGATGTCATGGGCATGACGATCAGCGGCCGGCAAGCCGAGTCGGTATATCTGCGTGGCTGGGACGATTACGAGCGCTATTCGCTCAAGCTCACCGCGTCGAAAACGTCAGGTATGGGCCATATGGCGCTGCGGGCGCGCAGCCCACAGGCGCTGGAGCGCCGCGTCGCCGCGTTGAAGGGATCGGATTTTGAGATCGGCTGGACCGACGGCGACATGGGGCAGGGGCCGGCATTTCGTTGCAGGGATCCCGACGGCCATGTCGTTGAGCTTTATTATGAGACTGAATGGTACCAGGCCCCGGCCGAACTCAAGCCGGCGCTGAAAAATCAGGCGCAACGGTTTCCGGCGCGCGGCGTCAATGTCCGCCGGCTCGATCACCTCAATTGCCTTGCGGTCGATATCAAGGCCAACCGCATCTTCTTCGAAGATTATCTGGGCTGCCGGCTGACCGAGCAGATCGTGCTCAATGACGGCACGGAAGCGGCGATGTGGATGACGATGTCGAACAAGACATACGACTTCGCCTACACCCGGGATCACTATGGCAAGCCCGGCCGCTTCCACCACGTCACCTACGCGCTCGACAGCCGCGAGGAAATCCTGCGCGCCGCCGATATATTCCTGGAAAACGGCGTCCACATCGAGACCGGGCCGCACAAGCATGCGATCCAGCAGACCTTCTTCCTCTATGTCTACGAGCCCGGCGGCAACCGGGTCGAAGTCGCCAATGCCGGGGCGCGCCTGATCCTGGCGCCGGACTGGAAACCGATCGTGTGGACCGAGGAAGAGCGCAAGAAGGGCCAGGCGTGGGGGCTGAAAACGATCGAGTCGTTTCACACGCACGGCACGCCGCCGGTGGCAGGGTGACATGAACCAGGCATCGCTTCCCGTCCTCGTCGCCGGCGGCGGCATCGCGACCGCGCTGGCGCTGGTGTGTCAAGGGGAACATGATGACCCAAGTTACCGATCTCTGGACGCCACCCCCGTCACTGCCGGGAGGAGTTGCGCCATCAGCTTTTGCGCCGGCGAGTTTTCGGCGCCGGTCTTTTCAAGGAGAGCGCCATGACAAATACACCGCCGCCCGCCGACGCCAGGGGATATCTCGATAGCTTGATGCGGATCGGGCAGGACGCCATGAAGCAATTCGACGATGCCTTGGCGTCGGCTGCGGGTGTGAGTGACGGGGAGCCGCTATCGTCCAGCCATCTGCTGTTTCCCTTTGCCCTGATCGCCGATATGCAACGAGAATACGTCAAGCAACTCTGGCGATTTTGGAATGCGGTGTTTCTGCAGACCATGGCTGTTGGAACGCCTGCGGATATCACGGCGGCCAAGGGCGACAAGCGTTTCAAGGATGAGGCATGGCAGGACCAGCCTTACTATAAGCTTCTCAAGCAAACCTATCTGCTCGGCTCCAGGCAGCTTCACGATTTCGTCGACAACGCGCAGGTCGATGACAAAACAAGACTTCAGCTCCGCTTTTATGCCCGCCAGTACATCGATGCTATGAGCCCGGCTAATTTCCCTGCCACCAACCCCGAAGTCATCCGCAAGGCGATCGAAACCCGCTCGATGAGCCTTGCAGACGGCATGAAGAACCTGATCGATGACGTTCAGAAAGGACGCATCACACGGGTCGATGAAAACGCTTTCGAGGTTGGCCGCAATCTGGCGGTCACACCCGGTTCGGTCGTCTACGAGAACGACTTGATCCAGTTGATCGAGTATGCCCCGCGAAATAGCGAAGTCGACAGGACGCCGTTATTGATGGTCCCGCCTTGCATCAACAAGTACTATCTGCTGGATCTCGGCGCAGGCAACTCGCTGGTGGAATATGCAGTCGCGCAGGGCCACCACGTGTTCCTGATTTCATGGCGCAGCGCCGTTCCCGAAATCGGCCACCTGAAATGGGACGATTATCTGGAGATGGGGCCCATCAAGGCCATCGACGTGGTTCGGAACATTGCTGGAGCCGAACGGATCCATGCGCTGGGGTTCTGTGTCGGCGGGACCATCCTGAGCTGTGCGGCCGCGGTGCTGGCGGCGAAGCAGCAGGACAAGATTGCCACGCTCACGCTGTTGACCACCATGCTGGATTTCTCCGATACCGGTGAAATCGGCCTCCTGATCGACGGTCCCTCCGTTGCCTTGCGCGAGGCGACGATCGGCCAGGGTGGCATTCTTCCCGGAAAGGAACTGGCGTTCACCTTCGGAACGTTGCGTGCCAACGACCTGATCTGGCGCTATGTCGTCGACAGCTACCTGAAGGGCGCCACGCCCGATGCGTTCGATCTGCTGTACTGGGATTCCGACAGCGTCAGCCTGCCCGGACCGATGTACTGCTGGTACACGCGCAACACCTATCTTGAGAACAACATCAAGGATCCCGGCAAGACCACGCAATGCGGCGTATCGGTCGATCTGTCGAAGATCGCCGTTCCGACCTATCTTCTCGCATCGCGGGAAGATCATATCGTGCCCTGGAAGTCGGCGTTTCGTTCAAAGGACCTGCTCGGCGGGGAGGCGCGATTTGTGCTCGCCGCGAGTGGACATGTTGCTGGCGTCATCAACCCGCCGGCGCGCAACAAACGCAGCCATTGGCTCAACGACGATCTCGAGTCCGATCCGCAAGGCTGGTTTGATGCGGCGCAGGAACAGCCGGGAAGCTGGTGGCCAGATTGGGACGCGTGGATGAAGCGTCATTCGAACGGGTCAGGACCGGCGCCAACGGCGCCGGGTAACGCGCAATATCACCCGATCGAGCCCGCACCCGGCCGTTACGTGAAGCTGAAGTCGAATTGACCCGACAATGGCGGGCCGCGATAGTTCGGCCCGTCGATAACGAAAGTGTCGAAAGGAGGTGTCGTCGTGAAGAAGAAAAATCCCCGTATCGGATCGAGCTTTGAAAGCTGGCTTGACGAGACCGGTATCCGAGAGGACGTGACGGTCGCGGCGATCAAATCCGTACTGGCGCGCCAACCGGCAGCCGCGCAGCTTGATCGCCTGCTTGATCCGGACAACGGCGGCGCGACCATCGAAAGCCACCAGCGCGCATGTGGTGGAGATGGACATGGGTGAAAACGGTCTCGACGCCGGGTTGCCCGATCTCCCTTTAGAGAAGCCCTTATTTTATAGGTATAGTTTGAGTACCGGGGTGATTTGGCTGGGGTTCCTGGATACGTATCGAACCCTGGGCCTGGCGCCAAGCGCTGACCTTCGTTTCGGTTTCGAGCAGTTCAGAGGCTCGGCACCCGGTGTTTGAAGGGCATCCTACAATTCCCGTAACCTGGCCAAAAAATAGAGACAGCCCAAAAATAGAGACTTGAGCTATAACCCCCAGGGGTATAGAATGCCAGCGAGGAGGTTGGCTTGAGGGTTTTCGTGACGAAGTGGTTCACGCGTTTCGCGCGAAATGAAGGCATCAGCGACAGGCGACTGCGGGAAGCTGTCGAGCGCGCGGAGCAGGGCGCCATCGATGCCGATCTAGGCGGCAATCTCGTCAAGCAACGTTTGGCGCGCGAGGGTGGCGGGCGCTCAGGAGGTTACCGGACCTTGATTGCCTTGCAGTCGGCCCGACGAAGTTTGTTTCTCTATGGCTTTGCCAAAAGCGAGCGGGGCAATATCAACACCAAAAAGCTTGCCGAACTGAAAGTGCTGGCAAAGCGGTTTTTAGGTTTGACCGATGTTGAAATTGAGAAACTTTTGAATGCAGGTGAGATCAGGGAGCTGGACGGCCATGGCCAAGAGCAAGAAGACTAAATCGAAGAAATTCCGCAGCCGGCTGTCCGAGGCCCTTCACGAGACGGCTGCGGGCATGCACCGCGTGGGGCTTCTGGATAAAGCAACCATGCGCGAATTCGATGCTTCCTGCCTCACGGCGGTGGCGGAGCTCTCACCCAGGGAGATCGTTGCCCTGCGCGCGCGCGAGGGCATCAGCCAAGGTGTGTTCGCGCGCTATTTGAATGTTCGCCCGAAACTGGTGAGCGAGTGGGAGCGAGGCGAGAAGAAACCCAGTGGCCCGTCGCTGAAACTTCTGTCGATCGTGAAGTCAAAGGGCCTCGACGCCATCACTTGATTGCCGGCATCAGCAGCGCTCATGCCGCGTTCACGACGGCCTCGAATCCTGGTCCCCCTGCACTTGCAGCGCATTGATATTGTACGGAAAAAACTGGCTGGGGAACTAGGATTCGAACCTAGACAAACAGAGTCAGAGTCTGTTGTGCTACCGTTACACCATTCCCCAATAATTACCCAACGATATCAACAAGTTATATGGATGGCGGGCAACCGCTTGCGGCGGGACATTGCAAATCATCCCCGATCCGGTGCGCCGTTCTACTCGTTCGGTCCCGGCCTTGGCAAGCACGGAAGCCAGGACGTTGGTCGCGAAAACACCCGTCCCGGCGGATGCATTTTTGGTCATGTCGGTGTTCGTCTCCGGGGCGGGAGGATCGAAGCGTGCGGCATGGTGACCGCGCCGCGCCGTCGATCCGCATAGTGGGTGGAGCAAATGCCCGTCGGCGCTGCCTATCCGTACGGCATTGCGAACGGGCGAAGGCCATTGTCCTCAGCTGATCGCCGCAACTTGCCCATGTCAGGCGGCCATGCAATGCTTGGCCGCCGAGGAAAAAACGAACATGGGCTGCACGGCCTGACGTTTTCAGGCCCGGCATCGGGTGGCACCTTTCGGAGATTTCAAGATGAAGTTCAAGCGTATCGTCGGGCTGCTTTCGGCTGCCGCGATGTCGGTCGTGCTGGCGGGTGCGGCATCGGCCCAGCAGACCGTCAAGATCGGCGCGATCTATCCGCTCAGCGGCAACGCGGCTTCGACCGGGGTGCACACCAAGGCGGCGCTGGAAACCGCGGTCGAGATCATCAACAATGGCAACCCCGCGCTCGGCAATCTGCCGCTGACCAGGAACGCCGGCCTCAAGGGTCTCGGCGGAGCCAAGGTGGAAGTGGTTTTCGCCGATAACCAGGGCAGCCCGGCGGTCGGGCAGAACCAGGCGCTTCGGCTGATCACCGAGGAAAAGGTGGTGGCGCTGAGCGGCGCCTACCAATCCGGGATTACGCTGACGGCGAGCGCGATCGCCGAAAAATACAGTATTCCGTTTCTCAGCGGCGAGTCGGTGGCGGCCAATCTCACCGAGCGCGGCTTCAAATGGTTCTTCCGGACCACGCCGGTGGCGGGCGATTTCGCCAGGATCTATCTCGACTTCCTCAAGGACATGAAGGCCAGCGGCGCCAAGGTCGACAACATCGCCCTGGTGCACGAAAATACCGAATACGGCACCTCGGTCGCCAGCGTCATCACCTCCGTCTTCAAGGAAAACGGCCTGAGCATCGCGCAGGA
>Ga0075018_10000719_pt1 | contig 10433 bp, 8 predicted proteins | sample ColStrG_CSR_2014_FD_71471 | JGI IMG/M metagenome (GOLD analysis project Ga0075018, IMG submission 71471) | Freshwater sediment microbial communities in response to fracking from Pennsylvania, USA - Cold Stream Run_MetaG_CSR_2014 | ecosystem: Environmental > Aquatic > Freshwater > Creek >... | reverse complement strand
GCGGCGGCGTTCCCACTCTCAACCAGACGGTCTCGACGCTGCGGTTTTTCTTCAAGGTCACGCTCGGGCGGGCCGACCTCGTCGAACGCACGGCATTCGTCCGTGAACCGCGCAAGCTGCCGGTGGTGCTCAGTCCGGAGGAAGTGGCGCGCCTGCTCGATGCGGCGCCGGCGCTCAAAGCAGCGCTGAGCGTGGCTTACGGGGCGGGCCACAGGCCGTGCTGGCCTATCTGTCGCGCTATACCCACCGCGTCGCCATTGCCAACAGCCGATTGATCGCAGTCGGCGACAACGGCGTCGCCTTCCGATGGAAGGACTATCGCGCCGAGGGTCGCGAGCGCCAGAAGGTCATGACACTGGCCACCGGCGAGTTCATCCGCCGCTTCCTCATCCACGTCCTGCCGCACGGCTTCCACCGCATCCGCCACTACGGACTTCTCGCCAGCGGCACGCGCGCCGACAACATCGCGCGGGCGCGCGAACTGCTCGCCGTGCCGGCGACACAGCCCGAGGCCGGAAATACCAGCTGCGCTGACGCCAACGAGCCCAAGCCGCTGTCCCACCCATGTCCGTGCTGCGGCGGTCGTATGATCATCATCGAGACCTTCCAGCGCGGCTCTTCACCGCGCTCCCGTCCCTCGGCATCCACCACCATAATCAGGATCGACACGTCATGATCAGATTAGGTTCGCGGCGACATTCCAGTACTGCACTTCTGCTTCGCCGACTTTCGACCGGCCATGACCACGCTCGCCGTCGCGCCGCCCTGGACAACCGCCTCGTCGATCAATCTCCGCCGCGCGACGCCGGTGCTGCCCATCACAATCGGCTGACCAAGCTCGCCACCCCATCGACCGCTTGCCAAACAGGCGGTCAACCCACCCCGGCGACACACCGCCAGCGTCGAAATCCCCATAGCGCCTGACGCTCCGCATTGCCCGACGTCCCGCGGTTTCCTCCCTCGGAGGTTTGCGTACGCCGGCCCCCGGTGTGCGCCGCGCCACCATCATAGGGCCGCCATCCGCAAACCTTCACATAAGGCGAAGTCGCGCCGGCCACCTCGGAGCTATCAGCTCAAGGATCAGGAACTCCATCCGCTGTCGACCACCTTGTTCATGAGCGCTCGAAGTCGAACGACGAGTTCGGCTGCTAGCTTACCGTCGCTGGCGATACCATTGAGCGCCAGCCGGACTCCTTCCAGATCCGGCGGTTCAGCGCGCAGCCAGGTTGACCCGGCCTCTGCATTGATGACCACCGCCGTGATCGCGTCGAACGCCAAGTGCTCAAAGATATCCCTTAGAATAGATGTTCAAGACATCACTTATTGACATTTTAACATCACCAATTACCATACAGAAATGATGCTCGATATTGGTTTGGGTCCCGGGACAGACCGATGATCACAGCGGCACAACTGCGGGCTGCCAGGATGCTTCTTGGCATCGATCAGCGACGGCTGGCAGAACTGTCAGGGCTTTCCGTGCCTACCATCCAGCGCATGGAAGCGAGTGAGAAAATGGTTCGCGGCAATGTCGATTCGCTGGTCAAGCTGATCACCGCATTCGACGCTGCCGGGATCGAAATGATTGACGAAGGAGCCGTCAGCAATTCGCAGGGACGCGGGGTACGACTAAAAGTCACAAGTTCGGCTAAGACCCTTCTGGACGATCGATCGAAAAACAATGCATCCAGTGGAACGAGAGCGCGCACGTAATGTCGATTGTCGCTTTGCAGATGGTGTGTGTTGCCGGATTGCTGGGATTGGCAGTTCTCGCGATAGCCCTGAACCGCTCAAAGAGCTCGACGGCAATGGTCTACAGCGCGACTTTGGCCGTTTCCTTGGTGGCATTTTTCGGGTCCGTTCGCTGGCTAATTGCCGAAACGGGGAACGCTTCCGATCTGACCTTGCCGATCGGATTGCCGTGGCTCGGCGCCCATTTCCGCCTGGATGCACTGGCGTCGTTTTTCCTTGTGGTCGTCAATCTGGGAGGAGCCGCAGCAAGCCTTTATGGTCTCGGCTACGGCCATCACGATCCGGCGCCACACCGGGTGCTGCCCTTCTTCCCCGCCTTTCTGGCCGGCATGAATCTTGTGGTGCTGGCGGACGATGCGTTTTCCTATCTGCTTTGCTGGGAATTCATGTCGCTCGCTTCCTGGGCGCTCGTGATGGCGCATCACCGCGAAACGGGCAACGCGAAAGCGGGGTACGTCTATCTCGTCATGGCAAGTTTCGGCACGCTCGCATTGCTGCTTGCTTTCGGCCTCTTGGCAGGGCCGACGGGTAATTACGAATTCGCGGCCATTCGCGCTGCCCAACACACGCCCTACGTGGCCACGTCGGTATTGATTCTGATGCTGCTCGGAGCCGGGTCGAAGGCAGGCCTGGTCCCGTTGCACGTTTGGCTGCCGCTCGCCCATCCGGCGGCGCCGAGCCACGTTTCGGCGCTGATGAGCGGCGTCATGACCAAGGTCGCGATCTACGGTTTCATCCGCGTCGTATTCGATCTGCTGGGGCCGCCGACCTGGTCGGCGAGCGTGATCGTGCTTTTCCTTGGCGGCATCACCGCCGTCATGGGGATCCTGTACGCAATGATGGAAACGGACCTCAAGCGCCTGCTAGCCTACAGCACGATCGAGAACGTCGGCATCATCTTCGTGAGCCTCGGCCTGGCACTGGCCTTCCAGGCCAACGGCTTGAAGCTGGCGGCGGCGCTCGCCTTCACGGCGGCGTTGTTTCACGTTCTCAATCACTCCTTCTTCAAGAGTCTGTTGTTTTTCGGAGCCGGCGCCGTCCTGACGTCGACAGGCGAGCGGGACATTGACAAATTGGGCGGCCTGATCCACCGGATGCCGCTCACTAGCTTCGTCTTTCTGGTCGGCTGCGTCGCCATCTCGGCGCTGCCACCGTTCAACGGCTTTGTCTCGGAATGGCTCATCTTCCAGGCCGTACTGCAAAGTCCGGAGTTGCCGCAATGGGCCCTGAAGATCATGGTGCCTGCGGTAGGCGCGATGCTGGCGCTGGCGGCTGCATTGGCGGCGGCCTGCTTCGTCAAGGCATACGGCATAACGTTTCTCGGACGGCCGCGCAGCTTGGCGGCGGAAGCCGCTAAGGAAGTCGACCGGTACTCGCTTGCGGCGATGTCTATCCTCGCCGCGCTTTGCTTGCTCGCCGGAATACTGCCCGGACCGGTGATCGACGTGCTGTCGCCGGTCGCCATCGATATCCTCGGCGGCCGCATGCCGATCCAGGCCAACGAACCCTGGCTTTCGATCGTGCCGATCGCGGAGAGCCGGAGCTCCTACAACGGATTGTTGGTGATGGTATTCATCACGATATCCGCTTCGCTCGCCGTCTTTTTCATTCATCGCTTCGCCTCGCACGCGTTACGACGCGGACCGGCCTGGGGCTGCGGCTTTCCCGATCCGACGCCGGCGGCCCAGTATTCCGGCGGCAGCTTCGCCCAGCCGATCCGCCGCGTTTTCGGCACGCTGGTGTTCCACGCCTGCGATCATGTCGATATGCCGGCCCCCGGAGACACCAGGCCGGCGCGGCTTCGGATCGAACTGCACGATCTGGTTTGGGAAGGACTCTATGCACCGATCGCTGCCGCGGTCGGTTACTTGGCCGATCGGCTCAATCGTCTGCAGTTCCTGACCATCCGCCGTTATCTCAGCCTGGTTTTCGCTACACTCGTCACGCTGCTGCTGGTGCTCGCGATATGGTCGTGATCTCGGACATCCTGGTGCAGGGCGTACAGATGCTGCTGGTGCTGTTGCTTGCGCCGCTGCTGACCGGCTTCGTGCGCAAGATCAAGGCCCGGCTGGTACGGCGCCAGGGTGCTTCGATTTTCCAGCCATATCGCGATCTCTTGCGGTTGCTCCGCAAGGAGGTGGTGCTGGCCGACAACGCCTCGTGGCTGTTCCGGGTGACGCCCTATGTGACCTTTGCCGCGATCTGGGTTGCCGCAGCACTGGTGCCTACCTTTGCGACCGGCCTGCTGTTCAACTGGACCGCGGACCTGATCGCCATCGTCGCGCTATTGGGAAGCGCGCGGTTCTTTCTGGCGCTCGCCGGGATGGACGTCGGCACCAGCTTCGGCGGTATCGGCTCCAGCCGCGAAGTCATGATCGCCGCCCTTGCCGAGCCGGCGATGCTGCTGATCGTGTTTTGCATGGCGCTGGTCGCTGGTTCGACCCAGCTTTCGACGGTCGCGAATTTTCTCGGCTCGTCCTATGTCGGCTTGCGGGTATCGCTGGGAATGGCGCTGGTCGCGCTCATCATGGTGGCGCTGGCGGAGAACGCGCGAATCCCGGTCGACAACCCGGCCACGCATCTCGAACTCACCATGGTGCATGAGGCGATGGTTCTGGAATATTCCGGACGCCATCTGGCGATGATCGAGTTCGGTGCGTTTCTCAAGTTGCTGCTCTATATCTCGCTGATCGTCTGCGTGTTCCTACCCTGGAAGATAGCGCCGTTGGGCGCCGGGCCTTTGGCATACGTCGTGGGCGCGGGCATCTACATTGCCAAACTCGCGGTCGCAGGTTTTCTGCTCGCCATGTTCGAGACCGCGACGGCGAAGATGCGGGTGTTCCGCGTTCCGCAATTTCTTGGGGCGGCGCTGATGCTCGGCCTGCTCGGCACATTGCTGCTGTTCGTGTCGAGGAGTTTCTGATGCAGATGCACAGCCTCTCCTTCGACGTCTCCCATACGCTGGCCGGCGGTCTCGTCCTGATAAGCTTCATGATGCTGTACCAGGACCGGCTTTATTCGCTGCTCAACGTCTTCGCGTTCCACGCTCTGGTGCTCGCGCTTTCCGTGGCCTGGCAAGCCTTCATCCAGGACGCGCCGCATCTTTACGTGACCGCGGCCATCGCGCTGGTCTTCAAGGCGATCGTCATCCCGGTCGCGTTGCACCGCATCGTCAAGCAGCTCGGCATTCACCGTGACATCGAGTCGGCGGTGGGGATCGGCCCGACCATGCTGGCCGGCATGGGGCTGGTCGCGCTCTCGATGGTGCTGATGCTGCGGGTCACCGCAGAGGCCGACCCGTTGGCGCGCGAGGATCTCGCCTTCGCACTTTCGGTCGTACTGCTCGGCCTTCTGGTGATGGTGACCCGCCGCAACGCCGTCAGTCAGGTCGTGGGATTCATGTCGCTCGAGAACGGACTGGTGCTGGCGGCGACCGGCGCCAAGGGCATGCCGCTGGTGGTCGAGATCAGCGTGGCGTTCTCGATCCTGATCGCCTTCATCGTGATCGGAATATTCCTGTTCCGGATCCGCGAACGCTTCGATTCCGTCGATGTCTCCGCCCTCGACGACTACCGGGGCGAGCAGCGATGAGCATGCCTTCCTTCAATCCAGTGGAGGCCGTCCTCCTGATTCCGATCGGCTCGGCCGCATTGCTGGCCGTGCTGCCGGGTTACCGGCTGACCGCGCGCCTCAATGTCGTGGCCAGTCTGGCGACGTTTCTCTCGGCGCTCTCGCTGTTCGTGATCGAACGTCCCCAGCCCGGACCCTACGTGCTGGTCGACGATCTCAACATCGTCTTCATCGTGCTCAATACCTTCGTGGGTTTCACCACCAGCATCTTCAGCGCGAGTTACATCGCGCACGAACTCGAGACCGAGCGGTTGACGCCGGTCTATCTTCGTTTCTACCACGCCATGTACCAGACCATGATGTTCGGCATGAATCTCGCGTTCGTGTCGAACAATATCGGCCTGATGTGGGTCGCGGTGGAAATCGCAACGCTGACCACGGTGCTGATGGTCGGCATCTATCGCACCCACGCCGCACTGGAAGCGGCGTGGAAATATTTCATCCTCGGCAGCGTCGGCATTGCCTTCGCTTTGTTCGGCACCATCCTGGTCTATATGGCGGCGCGGCCGGTGGTCGGCGAGGGCCAGGACGGCATGGTCTGGACCTTGCTGATCCAGCACGCGGCGGATTTCGACCCCGCCCTGCTCAATGTCGCTTTCATCTTCCTGTTTCTCGGCTACGGCACCAAGGTCGGCCTCGCGCCGCTGCATGCCTGGCTGCCCGACGCGCACGCCGAAGGTCCGACACCGATATCGGCGGTGCTGTCGGGCCTGCTGCTGAATGTCGCGCTCTATGCCCTATTGCGCTTCAAGATATTGCTGGCCGCCAATCCCGCGGCGATTGCGCCGGGCCCGCTGATGGTGACGATGGGCCTGCTTTCGCTGGTGTTCGCGGGGTTCATGCTTTACCGCCGCCGCGACATCAAGCGTTTGTTCGCCTACTCCTCGATCGAACACATGGGCATTATCGTCTTTGCGTTCGGAATGGGCGGCCCACTCGCCAATTTCGCGGGGCTGTTGCACATGGTGATGCACAGCTTGACCAAGTCGGCGATCTTCTATGCCGTCGGCCATATTTCGCAGATCAAGGGCACCCAGCGGATCAACCGGATCCGGGGTTTGACCGTGACCCATCCGGCGCTCGGATGGGGACTGGTGGTGGGCGTCGTCGCGATCGCCGGACTGCCGCCGCTAGGCATCTTCATGAGCGAATTTCTCATCGTAAGCTCGACCTTCGCGCGGCAACCGCTGCTTGCGATCGTGCTCGTGTTCGGGCTTCTGCTTGCCTTTGGCGCATTGACATTGCGCCTCACCAGCGTCGCATTCGGCGAACCCCGCGGCAGCACGGCATCGGCGGAGGCTTCCTATGTGCCGATGTTTGCGCATCTCTCACTGGTTCTGGGCGCGGGAATCTATCTTCCCGCGCCGTTGGTCGTATGGTTCCAGCATGTGGCTCGGCTTCTTGGATAACTTTGGGATGAACGCGATATGCCATCTCTGATCGATCTGATGCTGGAGGGCCGCAGGATCCAGCAACATAACCCGTGGCCACGTGCCGTGGTCGATGCTTCCGTTTGGAAATTTGCGGCAAGCGAACTGACGCAGGGACGCTGGAGCCTGCTCGGCCTTTGGGGGGAACCCGCAGCGGTCCACATGGCGATCATTGACGGAGATACGGCGGAAATCGCCACCGTCAGCCTCGATTGCCCCGATCGCAGTTATCCTTCGGTCGGCATGCACCACCCGCCGGCGCTTCGGCTGGAGCGCACCATCAACGATCTGTTCGGGTTGTCGGCGGAGGGCTTGCCCGATACCCGCCGCTGGCTCGATCACAATAATTGGGGCGTCCGTTTTCCCCTAGGCGACCGCGTCGACGCTCTGACGAAGCCAGTGCCCTATCGTTTCCTGCTGACGCAAGGCGATGGCCTGCATCAGATCGCCGTCGGTCCGGTACACGCCGGAATCATCGAGCCCGGACATTTCCGGTTCACGGCGAGCGGAGAGACCGTGGTCCGGCTGGAGCAACGGCTCGGATACACCCACAAGGGCATCGAAGGACTCATGCGAGGAGCCAGTCTCGAGCGGGCGGTCAAACTCGCGGGGCGCGTGTCGGGCGACAGCACCGTCGCCTATTCCTATGCGTTTTCGAAGGCCGCCGAAGCGGCGCTGGAACTCGTCGTGCCCGATCGCGCGGTTTGGCTGCGCGCGGTGCTGGCAGAACTCGAGCGGCTCGCCAACCATCTCGGCGACATCGGCGCCATCTGCAACGACGCCTCCTTCACCTTGATGCATGCGCATTGCAGCGTGTTGCGCGAGAGCGTGCTGCGCGCAGCCAATGCAGCATTCGGTCACCGGTTGATGCGGGACATCATCGTGCCCGGTGGCGTAACCCGCGACCTCGACGATGCAGGGCGAGAGGCCATTCAGGCTGCACTGGACAATATCCGCCTGCGCTTTCCCGCCCTGGTCGAATTATACGACAACACCGCATCGTTGCAGGATCGCACTGTCGATACCGGCGTGCTCAAGCCGGCACTGGCCAGGCAGTATGCCGCCGGCGGCTATGTCGGCCGCGGCTCCGGCCGTGCCTTCGACGTCCGCCTCACCCTTGCCTACCCGCCCTATGACAATCTGCGCTTCGAAGTACCGGTCCTCAACGAGGGCGACGTAAGCGCGCGCGTCTGGATCAGGGTGCGCGAGGTTGAGCAGTCGCTTTCGCTGATCGACCAGATCCTGGACCGGCTACCCTCCGGCGCGACCGGCACTGATGCCGGGGATCGGCGCGAGACGCGCGAAGGCATGGCGATCGTCGAGGGATTTCGCGGCGACATTCTGGTCTGGTTGCGCGTGCACGACGGCCTGGTCGAGCGATGCCATCTGCGCGATCCGTCGTGGTTCCAATGGCCGCTGCTCGAGGCCGTCATCGAGAACAACATCGTCGCGGATTTTCCGCTCTGCAATAAGTCGTTCAACTGTTCCTATTCGGGGCAGGATCTTTGAGGACTGCACCAGATGCGAAAGTTACTTTTTGAAAGCCTGTTTCGCCGGCCATTCACCGAGCAGGCGCCGTCGTCGGACAATGCCGCGATAACGGAGCTCGCAACGGCCGTCGACCGCGCTGCGCGACGGCGACTCGGTCGAAGTCTCTCTATACGCGAGGTCGATGCCGGATCTTGCAATGGATGCGAACTCGAGATTCACGCGCTTAACAACGCCTACTACGACGTCGAACGCTTCGGCCTCCGGTTCGTGGCCTCGCCGCGCCATGCCGATGTATTGATAGTGACCGGCCCAGTGACTAAAAACATGCGCGAAGCGCTGGAGCGCACCTATCATGCGGTCCCGAATCCCAAATGGGTCGTCGCGATCGGAGATTGCGCTCGGGATGGAGGGTGTTTCGCGGGCAGCTATGCGGTCGTTGGAGGTGTTTCCGAAGTGATCCCGGTCGACCTCCACATTGCCGGCTGCCCCCCAACTCCAACGGCCATGCTGCAAGGTCTTCTCGCACTGCTCGAACGGGCGAACATAGGCGCCGTTACGTCATGAAAATCGTGTCGATGTTGCGGTTGTTCCAGGCAGGAGTGATCGCAGCATGCATACAGTCCCTTGCAATCATATTGGCAACGCTTCTTATTCTGTCTTACGCGCACCACCGAATTGAAAATATGCAGGTGCCTGCAGATGACCCAGCAGTTCAGCCCTTGATTCCTCTCTTGCAGCTGGTTTATCTCGTTACGGCGGTAGGAGTGGCGGCGACAAGGCACCGGTTCGTTGATTTGACCAGCGGGCGTATCCGTCGGGCATCCCGCTTGATGAACCATTCGGACCCTGATCGTGCGGCGAATATTCTGACGATTTCGCTGTGGTTCGCAGCCATGGGATTTGCTGCCGTAACTCTCAGTTCGCCCCCTTCCTTTCTAACGGAGCAGGGCTGGCATCTCGGGTCTTTCGACGCCGCACCGATCATATGGTCGGGAATAATGAGCCTTGGGGTGGCAAGCTTCGGTGCGAATGCTCAAGCCGCCGCGCTCAAGCGGTAGAAGCATGAATTACCGCGGACCGGCCACGCCCCATTACCGAGAAAACCATTGCATTCATCGAGCCCGCTCCGGGGCTCGCGAGGAAGACACCTTTGGTTGGCGGATAGTCTTCATCTTTGGCGTTGTAACATGCTCCCTGAGTCGCACGCCTCGACCTCCACTTGGACTCGGAACTCCCGGATTGATCAACTCGATCCCCGCATTCTCAAGGGCGGAAACCAGCTTCATGAGAGAATCGACGTTGCCGCGGACCACCCCGTCACTGGCTTCCATACGCTGGATCGTCGGCACCGAGAGGCTTGCCAGACCCGCCATTTGCCGCTGATCGATGTTCAGGAGCGTCCGAGCGGCCCTGAGCTGATTGGCGGTGATCATGAATGTGGCTTCTCCGACTCCGAACGAGATATATTTATTCCATAATTTTTATGGCTTCAAGCATCAATCTACATGCACAACATATCAAACAGGGCGACTGCGGTTCGCCGAATAACAAAGAATGTTGGAATCAACCCAAGCGCGCTGACCGCTATCCTTTGATCAGCATCGGTCACGAGCAAAGATGCCTTGATCGTATGAACGACCGCTTTGCGCCAAAGATCGGGATAGGGGGGAGCCTCGCGACTCCACCCCTCCCACACCACCGTACATACGGGTCCGTATACGGCGGTTCGAGAAGTTACGCTAACGCGCTTCGATCAAGGACAGGAGACCGAGCGATTTGAGGTAAGCATTGGACAGTCCCACGGAAAGCGCTTTACTCCGGGCAATATGCCAGGGGCCACGACCGCTGCCGGCCGTGTTGCGCAACTCTCCTGAGATTCCGAGCGCAATGAGCGCTGCTCGTCGGCGCCCTGGTGTTTTCCATTGGCGCCAAAGAGCGGCCCGCAATCGTAACCGGACCCAGCGAGTGAGAGCGATCAACACCTCGGGCGTTTCGCAGAAGCCGAAATATCCGCGCCAGCCCCGCATATAGGTGGCCAGTTCTTCCATTGTCGTCTTTATGCTGACGCCCTTTGCCCTTCGCGTGATCTCCCGGATTCGTTGCTTGAACCGTTCCAGCGATTTCGGCGCA
>Ga0075018_10000718_pt1 | contig 10447 bp, 7 predicted proteins | sample ColStrG_CSR_2014_FD_71471 | JGI IMG/M metagenome (GOLD analysis project Ga0075018, IMG submission 71471) | Freshwater sediment microbial communities in response to fracking from Pennsylvania, USA - Cold Stream Run_MetaG_CSR_2014 | ecosystem: Environmental > Aquatic > Freshwater > Creek >... | reverse complement strand
GCTGCGCTTCGCGGAAGTGGATCGCGGCAAACGCGAGGGACTCGCCCGGCAGGCCTTGGAGCGGGTCGGCCTGAGCTCCAGGCTGCGGCATCGCCCTACCGAACTTTCTGGCGGCGAGCAGCAGCGCGCCTCGTTGGCGCGGGCGTTGATCAATCAGCCGCGGTTCTTGTTGGCCGATGAACCCACCGGCAACCTCGACAGCCAGACCGGCACGGAGATCATGAACTTCATTCGCGAATTCAACGACGCGCTGGGCATGACGATCATCATGGTTACGCACGAACGCACTTTGGCCGAGCGCTATGCCAGCCGCATGATCTTTCTCGCGGATGGAAAATTGATCGGCGATCAAGACAACGTGCTCTCCGCCGCCACCGGGCAAACCCACGGAGGCGGCTCGTGAAAACTTACGATATGGCCGAGTTGGCGGTGCGCAATCTGCGCGAATCCATTCTGCGCAATTCGCTCACCACGGTTGGCATCTCCGTCGGCGTGGCTTCCCTGGTCGCCATGCTTTCGCTGGGCATTGGCTTGCAGCAGTTGGCCGGCCGGCACCTGCAGAAATCCGGGTTGTTTGACACTGTGGTCGTAACCTCGCGTCGCGATTTGCGCGGCTTCAACCGCGACCAGGAAGAAAACGGCCCTGCTCCAGCAGAAAGTCCCGCACTCAATGAATCTGCCCGGCAAAAGATTGCGCAACTTCCCAATGTGCTCGAAGCCTATCCAGATATTCGCTTCATCACTGAACTTCGCTACGAAGACAAGCCCTACTTGACGATGATGGCGGGCCTGCCTTTTTCGGCCAAGAATAATGACGCCTTCGATGGCATGCAAGGAACTTTTTTTTCGGCGGAGACTGCGTCCGAGGTCATCCTGCAGAAATCATTCGCCGCACAATTGCTGGGCAAGACTCCCAAAGCCGGCAGCGAAGAGCTGAGTGTGGCCGAACTGGCTAAGCCCCTGCTCGGCAAGCAACTGACCATGCGCTACGCGGAGCGAACCGCAACTCCCGCGACCGGCATAGCGAAGGGTGGTCGATCCGCCAGTACATCTGAGGCTAACAATCTCCCGGGCGCCGCCTATTCCGTAATTTCGCGGGAAGCCACGCTGAAGATAGTGGGCGTTTGTGATCTCGATCCCGACAGTATGCGTGGTCAAGCCAGGGCGCGCGTTTTTCTCCCTCTGCAACTCGCGCAAGACTTGCACGTGATGCAACCGTCCGACCTGCGGGACACCACCAGCATGGCGAGCGGCACACCGGCCTATATAACTGTCGAGGTGCACGTAAAAAACCCCACTCAGGTTCAAACGGTCGAAGACGCAATCAAGAAGATGGGGTTCAACACTTTTTCGATTGTGGACGCGACCCGCAGCCTGCGGCAGTTTTTCGCTGTGCTCGACCTGTTTCTCGGAATCTTCGGCAGCCTGGCGTTGGCGGTCGCCTCCATTGGAATCATCAATACGCTGGTAATGGCAATTCTCGAGCGCCGCCGCGAGATCGGAATCATGAAGGCCATCGGCGCCAGTGACGGCGATGTAAAAGGATTGTTCTTCGCCGAAGCTGGCGTGATGGGCGTGTTTGGCGGGGTCGTGGGAGTCGCGCTGGGCTGGACCATCGGAAGGGTCATTAACCTGGGCACAAACCTCTATCTGAAGCGCCAGCACTTCCCGCCGGAACAGATTTGGTTTGTACCATGGTGGTTGGTGATGGGCGCCATCGGGTTTGCGATTGTGGTCAGCCTGCTCTCCGGTTTGTATCCCGCAAGCCGCGCCGCGCGCCTTGATCCGGTGCAGGCCCTGCGCTACGAGTGAGACGGCGTAAGCAACGTTTCTACAGTCTCAGCCTGCCCAACCCTGTAGACTGGACTTCGTGCTTCGACCGCCGCAATTGGTTTCATTCCTGTTGTTGCTGACCATCTCCGCGTCGGGGCAGAGCCGCATCGATTGCAACGCGCTGAGGAGCCACATCCTCGGAGCAACAATCCACTACTGCGTGCTGTTGCCGGCCAACTACGATTCCGCGCCTGCCAAGCGTTACCCAGTGCTTTATTTCCTGCACGGGCTAGGCGAGAACGAGCAGACCCTGTTCAAGACCGGGGGATGGAATCTGATCGAAGACTTGCGCCAGCAGCACAAGGTCGGTGATTTCCTGATCGTCACCCCCGAGGCGAAGGCCAGCTTCTACGTGAACTCCTCCGACGGCAAAGTCCGCTATAGCGATTTCTTCCTGCAGGAATTCATACCCTACATCGAAGGCAAATACCGCATCCGCCAGGAGCGCAAGGCCAGAGCGATCGGCGGCATTTCCATGGGAGGCTACGGCGCGCTTCGCTTTGCCTTTGCCGATCCCAGCATGTTTTCCGCGGTCAGCGCGCAAAGCGCAGCCCTCATCACTGAGTCGCCGCAGGCACTCAACGCCGCTTCTCGCGCCGGCACACCCCTGGCTTCGGTGCTCGGCTCAGCATTCGGAAATCCGATCAACACAGCTCACTGGAAGGAGAACGATCCTTCTTCATGGGCGCGGAAGAACAAGGCCGGTATCGGCAAGCTAGCCATCTACTTTAACTGCGGACGGGAGGACGAATATGGTTTTGAGACTGGCGCAACGGCTCTCGACCGGCAGCTTGAGGAAGGGCACATTAAGCATGAATTCCATCTCTATCCCGGAGGCCACAGCGCATCGTACTTTGGCGAACATCTAGGTGAAGTGATGGAATTTCACTCCAAAATGTTTGAGGCCGGGAAATAAATAACCCTGCTCCCAGCCATCATCCATCCCGACAGTTTTCAGACATAGAGTGAACTAAAACCCATTGTCATCCTGAGCGAAGCGCAGCGTTCAGCCTGCGAATCCCGATTCAAGACTGTGTTCGTAATGCAATGCACAACTGTGAAAGTCCTCTAGACAACGTTAGTTCTTTTCTTTGGCGTCCTTCTCCTCGACTTCCACCGCTCCCGGCATCAGCTTCTTGAGCGGCGACTTGCGCTGCTCCTCGAGTTCCGGATGCGGCAGCGGCTTGCGCGGCAGCATCTGGTCACGCATGGCAGCGTTATAAACGAAGATAGCCTCAACCGTTGCCGCCTGCGCCAGGTCGCCCGCCTGCAGCCTTTCGTAAGTATCCATATTCGAGTGGTGAGTCCGGGTGCCGTAGTCGAGCTTGTCCTGGATGAACTGGAAGCCCGGAATGCCCACGGCATCGAAGGACTCGTGATCGGTTCCCCCTGTATCGCGCACGCTGATCGCGGTCACTCCCAGATCCTTCAACGGTTCGATCCATTGCGCAAAGATCGGCTCGTCGGCGGCATTCTCCTGCAAATAAACGCCGAGGATCTTACCGGTGCCATTATCCACGTTGAAGTAGCCGGAGATCTTCTGCTGATCCGGTTTCAGTTGTGGCGGTCCAGCGGCCTTACGCAACCACTCCGGCAATTTGATCTGGTCGGGCGCGGTGGAGAGCGGCACAAATCCAAAATGCTGTTTCACGTAGCCAATCGAGCCAAACAAGCCCTCCTCTTCCCCGGTCCACAGTCCGATGCGAATCGTACGCCGCGGCTTTACCTGGAGCGCGTTGAGAATGCGCATGACTTCCAGCGCAACCACCGTACCGGCTCCGTTGTCCGTCGCACCGGTTCCGGACGCCCATGAATCCAGATGTCCTCCGACCATGACAACTTCGTCCTTCAATTTCGGATCGGTCCCCGGTATCTCGGCAATGGTGTCGAAACCGTGTTCGTGGTCGCCTGTGAACTTTGCATCGACGTTCAGCTCAATGGTGACCGGGACATTGGCTTTAAGCAGCCGGTAGACGCGTCCGTAGTTTTCAATCGCCATGATTACGACCGGAAGCGGCTGAATATGCTCGCGCTGATAGGTGAGCCGTCCCAGACTGCCGCTGCTGTCCACAAAGATGGTCCCGCCAGAGCCGCCGCCATTCCTGCCATCACGGCTCGGGAGAACCACCGCCAGCGCATGCTCCGAGGCGAGCAGCTTTGCGACCTTCTCCCGCAGCTCCATTCTTTTCATGAACTCCGGCGTGAAGTATTCAGGCTCTGGGGTGAGCGGATACTCGACAATCTTGGCCAGATCCTTCTCATCCATACGCTCAAACAGCGGCTTGTCCACCGGCTTGACTTCGCGCATGTCGCCCAGCAGAACCACTTTGCCGGAGAGCTTCCCCTTGTACTTTTCCAGGTCTTCGTCCTTCTTGATATCGACCCATACTGCCAGCCCACTCACGGCCCCGTTGCTCGAAGGCGACCATGGCGCGGCCTGGGTGATAAATACCGCGGTATCGGGCGAAGCCATGCGCGTCCAGGTATTCAACTGCTGCCAGCCCATGCCGAACTCGCCCCAGTCTTCCAGATGCGCATTGCTGCATCCCATGGCGGCAAGCTGGTCGCGGGTCCACTCGTTGGCCCGCTTCACATTCGGCGAGCCGGTAAGGCGCGGTCCAATCCCATCCATCAGCCCGGAGGCGAACTCCATCACATGCGAGTGTCCCAGACCTTCGTCCCGGATCCGCTGATACATGGTGAAATCAAGGTTTTCTTTGGCCGGCTGGGGCAATTCGTAGGATGGCTTGCTGGCGTCAGCAGAGTTTGCGTTGGTCTTGTTCTTGTCGGCTGCCGCGAGCGGCAGTGTGAAACAGATCAAGAACGTGATAGTGATACTGAACAGTTTAGGGTATCGCATTTGCCGAAGGTCCCTCGTTTCGGAAGTGTTAGCAGAGTACCAGATGTCTTTCGCCTCTCCAACCGAAACCAATGTAGGCGCGGGCGTCTTCGCCCGTGCAGCGCCAGAAGAAATTTATCCGCAAGGGAACTCCGATCAAGGTTGTTCTGGTTGCACTTTTGAAAGGGCGTGGTTTCAGCCACGCAGTTCGTGCACGCTCAAGATGCGGCTTAGCCGCTGAGGGAACCTCATTAAGGAGCAGTTTGCACGGGCTGGACGCTTACTGCGGTTCTGACAAACTCGAACTTCAGCATCCATTCGCTTGGAACGCCCTGCCCATCCACCTGCGGTGGCTTGAATGTCCAACGCCGTGCGGCCTGCAGGGACCGCTCCGCAAAATACTCGCTGGGCCCTCGAGAATCGAACTTCGCAACCATTACATTGCCGGATGGGTCCACCGCGACTTTGACCCGAACCTTCAGCTTACCGTGAATTGTTCGCAATGAATTCCGCGACACGTCGGGCAACACCTGCTGAACAACTTCACCCTGGCGCCGATCCCCGGTGGAATTTGTGCTCGCCCCATTCTTCGTTGCTTCAGTCTTGGCCGCAACCTTCTTGGGCAAAGCAGCCGACAGAGCAGGGGCGCTGGCATTTTGCTGATCTTCATCTTTGGTGATCTGGGAAGACTGCGCTGCTTCGACCGGCTGCTTGGGCTCTGCCTGCTGCTTCAAAGACTCGGCCGAACTGGAAGCCCCAGGCTCAGCGCCCGTAGAACGATGGAGCAGCCTTGGGATCAGAATTGCCAGCAGCAAGACTCCGGCTGTCACCGCTGGAATCAGGTAACTCCACTTCGCGAACACCCCTTGGGGCTGAACTGGCTGTTTGCTCTGGGACGCGGGGGCGGTTCGCCGCAACCGGGCGGCGATTTCGGCGACCGTCCATCTGCGCTGCGGGTTGCGGCGCAGACAGTGACTCGCGATATCGAAAAAAGGCTCCGGCAATGTCTCTGGCAAAACCAACTCCGCCTGTTCGCTTCCCTCCCCAACCGGCGGATGTTGAGTCAGGGCTTCGACCAGGGTCATGCCCAGCGACCAGACATCCGAGGCTGGCGACATCCCTCCGCCGTCCGCGATCTCGGGGGCGGCGTAAGTACCTGGTGTGCCCAGAACCCGGCTCGACTCGCCCACTCCGCAGAGCCCGTCGCTCGAAAGTTTTATTTGATCGCCAACCGCCATGACGTTCGCGGGTTGGATGTGACCATGCACAAAACCTTTGGCATGAATGTAGGCGAGGGCGTCGAGCAGTGGCTGAAGCGTGTCGCGTGCTTCGGCGGGCGTGAGCGGCCGATAGGGAAGAATCTGCGACAGGCTCTCTTCGGCATACTCGCTCACGGCGTAAAGCAGTTCCGTGCCATCGAGTTGGCAACGGCCTCTTTGAAAGAGGCGAAGCAAATGAGGGTGAGATAGTTTCGCGGCCAGTTCCCACCAGGAGAGTTGCAGTTCAGGATTCTCCGCAGCCGCCAGAATAAGTTTAATCGCTACTTCCTGGGGTTCGCGGTCCGCGCGCTTGGTCAGAAATACGGCGCTGTGCTCCGAGCCGCCCAGGTACCGGAGCAACGGAAACTCCTCGTTGACCACCTGGCCTTCCCAGTTTTTCCAGACCTCGGGCATTCTCCTCCACCACCTGCTACTTGTTCGGGTCAGAGTATTGTACCCGAGCAAGCGAGTACTCGATGGCTTCAATCGTCGAGTTGGCCTGGCCACCCGAGACGTAGCTTGCTACGTCTCCCTTCGCCCGTCATGTAGCCGGTGACGACTGCCGGGCTTCGTAAGCGGCGATATCGGATTCATGCTGCAGAGTGAGCCCGATGTCGTCCAGCCCTTCGAGCAGGCAATGGCGAATGAACTCGTCGATCTGGAATGCCGCAGAAAATCCCCGCTGGTCGTGCACCTTGCGCTGTTCGAGATCTACCGTTATTTCGTAGTTGGGCATCTCTGCCGCTCTGCGGGCAATATCGCAGACTTCGTCTTCGCCCAGAACCAGGGCCAGGACGCCGTTCTTCACGCAATTGTTGGCGAAGATATCGGCGAACGATGGCGCGATGAGGACGCGGAAACCGAAATCCACCAGCGCCCAGACCGCATGTTCCCGTGAGGATCCACAACCGAAATTCTTGCCCACCACCAGAACACTCGCGCCCTGGTAGCGCGAATCGTTGAGAACGAAGGACGGGTCGGGTTTTCCATCGCTGGTGCGGCGCCAATCGAAAAACAAGAACTCGCCGAACCCGGTCCGCTCGATCCGTTTCAGAAACTGCTTGGGAATGATCTGGTCGGTGTCCACGTTCGCTCGATAGAGCGGTGCGACGCCACCTTTATGAGTGCGAAAGGGCTGCATGTTTATCTCGAATTCTGACTCAGTGAAAACGCCATTTGCGAATATCGGTGAAGTGCCCGGCGATAGCCGCCGCGGCAGCCATCATCGGACTGACCAGATGGGTGCGCCCGCCACGGCCCTGGCGGCCTTCAAAATTCCGATTGCTGGTCGACGCGCAGCGTTCGCCGGGTTGCAAGACATCCGGATTCATCCCCAGACACATCGAACAGCCCGATTCGCGCCACTCGAACCCGGACTCCAGAAAAATCTTATGCAGGCCTTCCTGCTCCGCCGCGCGCTTCACCGCCTGCGAACCGGGCACGACCATGGCCCGCACCCTGCCAGCGACGCGATGTCCCTTAGCGACGCGAGCCGCGGCCCGCAGGTCTTCCAGCCGCGAGTTGGTGCAGGAGCCGATGAACACGCGATCAACAGAAATATCTTCGATGCGAGTGCCGGGAACGAGTCCCATATACTCCAGCATGCGTTCGACCGCAGGACGATCCGCATCCGCCTTCCATTCCAGCAATTCCGGGATACGCCCATCGACCGGCGCGATCATTCCCGGGTTCGTGCCCCAGGTAACAAAGGGCGCGAGCCGCGAAGCGTCGATTTCCGCGACCGCGTCATATCGCGCTCCCGGATCGGAAGGAAGTGTGCGCCAGCGGGCGACCGCCTTGCCCCAATCACGCGGGGCAAAGCGCCGGCTCTTCACATAAGCAAACGTGATCTCGTCGGGCGCGATCATGGCGGCTCGCGCCCCGGCCTCAATGCTCATGTTGCACAACGTCATCCGGCCTTCCATGGAGAGCCCCCGAACCGCTTCGCCCGTGTACTCGATCACATGTCCGGCAGCGCCGTCGATCCCAATCTGTCCAATCACTCCCAGCGCCAAATCCTTCGCGCTCACTCCCTCGCCAAGGGTGCCGCGCACCTCGATCCGCATCGTCCTGGGCTTGCGTTGCGGCAGGCACTGGGTGGCCAGCACATGCTCGACCTCCGAAGTCCCGATGCCAAACGCCAGTGCGCCAAACGCGCCGTGCGTACTAGTATGGCTGTCTCCGCAAACGATGGTCATGCCCGGCTGAGTCAATCCCAGTTCCGGACCGATCACGTGCACGATGCCCTGGTCGGAAGAATCCATATCGAACAGAGGAATGCCAAACTCCTTGCAGTTCTGCTGCAAGGCCTGAATCTGCCGCGCCGCGATGGGATCCGTGATGGGCGTGCCGCGAGGCTCGGTGGGAATGTTGTGGTCTACAGTTGCAACCGTGCGCTGAGGTTGGCGCACCCTGCGGCCTGCCACTTGCAACCCCTCGAATGCCTGGGGCGAGGTGACCTCATGCACCAGATGCAGGTCGATGTAGAGCAGCGGCAGCCTTCCGGCAGGAACACAGACCACGTGCTCGTTCCATATCTTGTCGAATAGTGTAAGCCTCTCAGTCATCTTTTTACTTGTGACCCAATCTAGCGCGCCAGTCGCTGTTTTACAAATCCTTTACACGGATGTGACAAGTGGAAGTGGGCATAAGTGTATCTTGGTCCTCGCGATCGATCGCAACAACCGATCGTCGAACAATCTCTCCAACGGAATCGGAGTCCATGACTATGAAGAATGCATTCTCACTTCTGAAGGTGGCTATGCTGCTCTGCCTATGCGGCCTCGCTGCCTCGGTTGCCGCCGCACAAGACACAGGACCCAAGCCGGCAGGCGGGAAAGCAGTTGTCGTGCAAGACAAGTTCGGCGGGCAAATCTTTGGGTACGATGTCGATCACAACGGCTCCGAGGGCGTGCTGAGCGAAATCTTCCTGCTGTCCGACGGGAACCTGCTGCTTGCGACTGAGACTTTTGATCAAAAGACCGGCAAGATCATCAAAGTGGTCCACAAGAAAACGGAGACGCAGGACAACTTCATCACCCTGGGGGTGGTGGGAAGCCACATTGGCCTCGAGCAAGTTCAGCACGTAAAGGGCATCTACGTGGTTAAGCGCACGTACGATACCATCAATCCGCTCGGCGGCAACAAGTTAACGGGAAAGTGGACTCCTCCGATTGACGACAAGACGGAGCTTTTTGAGGACGTCGAAGCAGATCAGGGAATGCCCAAAGTCGCGATCATGGCCTCCACCGACACCTGTTGCGGCCGGTTTGTGTTTGGCTCGGATGTCGCCGCCAACACGTTTGGAAAGAAAATAGTTCTCACTGATTCGATTTTCACCGGTGGCGTGCCTCCGGTGATGGCGTTCGATGGCAAGAGGAACCGGGCAGTTCTCGCGCAGGCGCAAGGCAGTCCGTACAGCGTCCCCGTAATTGCGCTGGCCGATCTCGCCAAAGGCAAAATCAGCGAGTTCACCGGACTGGGATTCGGTTACGTCAACGGGTTGGCGGTGGACTCCGCTACCGGCATTGCCTGCACTACGACGGAGACCGACAATAGCGCGGAATTTTACGACCTAGGCAAGAAGACGGGAGTCATCGTCGTGCTCCCGGTCATCGGGCAGTACTCGGGCGCGACAGTTGCAGTTGACCCCTTGCATAAACTGTTCTTCATCGCCCACCCCGTGCCAGCGGCTACCGGGCAGATCCACATCTATGACGAAAAAGGGAATTTGATCAAGTCGCTCACCGGAATAGCGATGGGTCCAGGAGGCGTGTATGTCGCGCTGGATCCCAGCAAGCGAACCGGGTTTGTGCAGGCGCCTGGCAAGAACGGAGGCTCGTCCGCCCTTCAGTCCTTCGCCTACTAAGCAGCCGGATGAAAGAACCGTGCCGGCGCCCTTTCCCGCTTTCTGCCCTGCTTATTTCTTGTAGTCGCGCACGTCGGGCAACGGTTCCAGATCCGTTCCGTTGAAAATCTGTTCGAACTCGCTGACCAACGCCTGGTGCAGCAAGCCGTTCGAGGCCAGAGTTTCACGGCTGTTCAGTTGGAATGGCCCACCCTTGAAGTCGGTCACCTTTCCTCCGGCTTCCTGCACGATCAACACGCCCGCTGCGGTGTCCCAGGGGTTGAGGTTGAATTCCCAGAATCCGTCAAATCGTCCGGAGGCTACGCAGCACAGATCGAGTGCCGCCGAGCCCGCCCGGCGCACTCCGTGGGTGTGCAGTGTGATGTGGTGATAGAAAAAGATATTCGGATTCTTGTGGCGCTTGTGGCTGGGGAATCCGGTGGCCACCAGGCACTCAGCCAGATTCGCGATGGTCGAAACATGGATGCGGCGCTGATTCAGGTAAGCGCCGCTTCCCTGCTCCGCTGCAAACAATTCGTCGCGCGTGGGATCGTAGACTACGCCGGCGATTCGCTTGCCCTTGTACTCTAGTCCCATCGAAACGCAGAACACCGGGAACCCGTGGGCGAAGTTCGTGGTTCCGTCCAGGGGATCGACGTACCAGCGGTA
>Ga0075018_10000716_pt1 | contig 10451 bp, 5 predicted proteins | sample ColStrG_CSR_2014_FD_71471 | JGI IMG/M metagenome (GOLD analysis project Ga0075018, IMG submission 71471) | Freshwater sediment microbial communities in response to fracking from Pennsylvania, USA - Cold Stream Run_MetaG_CSR_2014 | ecosystem: Environmental > Aquatic > Freshwater > Creek >... | reverse complement strand
AACTCGACGCGATACGCCATGTCGTCGTAAGTGGGAAAGATCTCGATCACGTCGCCGCGCACGCGGAAGGTGCCACGGCGAAAATCGCCGTCGGTGCGCTCATAAAGAATTTCGACCAGCTTGCGGGTGATGTCCTCGCGCTTGATCTTCTGGCCCTTTTCCAGAAAAAGCATCATTCCGTAATACGCTTCGGGAGAGCCGAGGCCGTAGATGCAACTCACCGAGGCGACAATCAGACAGTCGCGGCGCTCAAAAAGCGACCGTGTGGCGGAGAGGCGCAGCTTGTCCAGTTCATCATTGATGGTCGCTTCCTTTTCAATGTAGAGATCCGCAGCCGGAATGTAGGCCTCGGGTTGGAAAAAATCATAATAAGAGACGAAGTATTCGACGGCGTTGTGGGGGAAGAAGTTTTTGAATTCGTGATAGAGCTGGGCGGCGAGGGTTTTGTTGTGGGCCATCACGAGGGTGGTGCGGTTCAGTTGCTCGATTACCTTGGCTGCGGTGTAGGTTTTGCCGGAGCCGGTTACGCCTAAGAGGACCTGGTGTTGTTCGCGATCGAACAAGCCCTTGGTGAGGGATTCGATGGCTTTGGCCTGATCGCCCCTGGGTTTGTAGTCGCTTACTAGTTTGAAGTCCATGGGAACGCTTCTAGCTTCTGGCTCTTGGCTGTTAGCTTTTGGCTCTGCATCTGCAGAAGGTTATTTCTGCAAGAGGGCATCTTGCGATTATAGCGTGATGAGCGAAAGTCATTGAGCGGTGCAATTTCCCGGCAGGGTAATTCAGCAAACTCGAACCGCGCGCCCTGCGGCTGTTTTCAGCGGTCTCCGCTTCTGGGGTTTTGATGACGATTTCGGCAAGCTCAAAGTCTTAAATCGCAGAGGTCGCGGAGAACAGCCGCAGAGTGCGCGGAGAGGTTCTCGCGCCGTGGATAACTTCTGCGTTGCGACCAAACGTTTACGGAAGCTTGAATTTCACAGTGATCTGGGTTTGAATTTCGACGGGCTGGTCGTTGAGGTAATAGGGCTTGTATTTCCATTTTTTGACGGCATCGAGGGCGGCGCCGGACAGGGCGGAATCGCCGCTGAGCAGCTTGATTCTGGTGATGCTGCCATCCTTGCCGATGTTGGCGAGGAGTTCGACGGCGCCCTGGATGCGCAGTTGCCGGGCTAGTGGAGGATATACGGGCTCGACGCTTTTGATCAGGAGGCCCTGTGACACGCCTTGCGATACCTTCAGTTGTTGAGCGGGTTGGGGCAGACTCACTGCAGGGGTGCTAATCAATCCAGCGATGGCCTGGTCGTTGGTTTTCGACGCGCCAAAGGATGCGGGAGCAGGCGGCGGGGCCGAGTCGTCAGATGCGGTGCGGGGCCTGGCCGGGTTCGACGCTCCGTTCCTGACTAGCATGGGGGCGTGGGCATTCGCATCCACGGGGGTTCTGACCACGGTGTTGGAGGCGACGATGGAAGTTGATTTTTTAGGCGACGGAGGACGCGTTTCCGTGGTGGAAAGAGTGATGTCGGGCATTTGCTCGACGGGGGATGCGCTGGCTGAGTTGGAGGGCTGCGATGGTGCAGGAGTTGTATCCTGGGAAGAAGGCGGAACGGCAGCCGGAGTTGGAGGCTGAACCGGAACCGTAGGGGTTTGAGTCAGCTTTTGCGCGGCTGGGATTCCGTGGGCGGTTTGCATCTTCGTCCAGCCGACATAACCGATGGCTGCAGCGGCAACCACAACGGCGGCGGCGATCAGGATGGTTTTCTTGCCGCCAGCGGATGCAGGCTCAGCGGACGGCGTGCCAAGCGAAGAAAACGTGGGAGCTTCCACATGCTGCGTGTCCACTTCTTCGGTTGGCTCCGGCGACGCTTTGGCTGGGGCGGTGGCGGCTGCCTGGCCGGATGCCGGGCCGCTGGTAAAGGAAGGCCCCATTGGCTGGTCGACTCGTGCCGAGGTGGCTGGTGCTTTGCTGGGGGTGGAGGAATCGACTTCGGATCTTCCCGCGGCTTCGGCGGCGCGGCGGAGAGCGGTGGCCATGGGTCCGGCTGCTGGCTTGGCAATCGGCTGCCAGGGATATTCTTTTGGAGTGCCGGATGCCGGCATCGGATCGGCGGCGCGACTTTTGTTGCCGAGCGGGTCGGGCATGGATTCCAGAAGAGCCGCTTCCGCCGGTTCTGGTTGGGGAGCGGGTTCATCCTCAACCTCGAGAACAGAAGCACTCAGGGCTGGAATGGGAGATGGCGGTGGCTGCACGGGCAGAAACGCAGGCACCGGTTTTGGCTCAGTAGTCGGCGCAGTGGGCGGACGCTTCGGATCGAAATTGGCGACGGGTCGCGGCGAAGGGGGCGCGACACTCACCGGTTTCGTGGCCTCGCTTTTCCGCAGCAGGCCGCGGGCGACGCGCAGCGTTCCCTTGGATTGTTCAACGTTAATGGGCTTGGTGAGAACCAGGTTGGCGCCGATCCGGAATGCCTTGGCAACCCCGGTCTGGCCCTCGACGACGGCAACCGCGAGCGATGTTTGATTGGATCCAGAGTTGTGGGCGCTCTTGAACAGCAGGGCCGCATTCTGCTCGTTATCGCAGTCCACCACGATGGCATCGAAGTGCTCGGCCATCAACTTCTTAACTGCCGCGAAAGGCTCGTTGCAGGGCTCAACCCGGAACTCCAGTTCGCTCAGAACCTGGATGACTATGCGAGCGGTTTTCTCATCTGGGCAGAATAAGAGGGCTTTGTAGCTCATAGTGGAATCGTAGGTACAGTGGTGCGCGCCATCAAGTTACCGAGGTAATTTGCGGCAGGGCTTGGTTACAGCGGGGAGAAACAGGTAGGGGAAACTGCAGTCTGTTCACGGGACAAACGGGATAGCGAAAAACCAGTAGTCAGTTGCCGGTTCCGGTTCTCAGTTTTTCCCCGGGGGTTTGCAGCCCTGGCGATTTTCTGGCCGGGTACAATGGCGGGCATGCGTATCCCCCTTTGGCTCAAGGTTGGCTGGAGTTTGTGGGTGCTGGCGTGGATGCCGGTTTACTGGCATCAATATGGATTGCAGAACTTCTTATATTTCTGCGATCTGGGGAACTTCTTGATTGCGGCGGCGCTTTGGTTGGAGAGTCCACTTTTTTTTTCGTGGCAGGCCTGCGGGTTGCTACTTTTTCAAACACTCTACACCATCGACCTGATGGGCGCGGTTCTAACCGGGGCGCATATCATCGGCGGGACCGAATATATGTTCGATCCTCATGTGCCGTTGCTGGTCCGGCTGCTCAGTTTGTTTCATGTAGTGACGCCACCGTTGCTGTTGTGGGCGATTTGGCGCTTAGGCTACGACCGTCGGGGATGGAAATGTCAGACCCTTACCGCATGGATTGTGGTTCCGATCAACTATTCCTGGCGGCCGCAATACGATGTGAACTGGGCTCGCGGGCCGTTTTTCCGGGAGCAGCATCTTGTGCCCGGGATAGCGTATTTGGCGGGGTTCCTGCTGATTATTCCGCTGTTGGTGTACTGGCCAACACATTTGGTTTTGCAACGGTGGGCAAAGCGATCCCGCAGCAGCCCGTGGTGAACTTGAATTGCGACATCCAGCGCCTAAAGGCGGAGTCATTCTAAAGCGCTTTCGGCACGCCTGAAGGCGTGCCCTGATACGAATCACACTGTTTCCACGGACCGGCAGGCCGTTTTCCAAATTTCGGTGCGATGTAGCTGCACGACCGGTGAGGACCGCAGGTGTCGCAAATACCATTCCGCCCTTTCAGGGCTATGTCATTTTCCCCTTTTCACCCGATGGCGCGGTCAGGGTGCAGTCTTTGCCGCGGTGAGCGCGTGCTTCGTCGCTTCCAGCAAGGCTTCTGGTCCTACCGGGTGGCCGGTGGCGCGCTCCATCCACAGGTCGGGTGTGATGCGGCCCATCTTGGCCATGCGTTCGAAGTCGGGGCCGATGCTGCCGGCTTTCTTCATCTGTTCTTCGATCTGGAAGGCGATCATGTGGCCGATCGGGTAGTCGGGGAGATAGAGGAACGAGTCAATCATGTGGGAGTAGATTCCGAGCAGCACGACATCGTTTTTGTGGAAGACGGGGGCGTAGTAGCGGTTCCATATGTCCTTCGAGATCTGAACCGTGGCTTCATCGAGCTGCTGTGGAGTGGCTTGCGGGTGGTCGTACATCCAGTGCCAGACGGTCATATCCACCAGGGCGACGCCGGCAATTTCGTAGGTGCCCCAGAAATCGTTCAAGGTTTTTTCTGCCTGGCTTTTGGCGTCGGGGGCTGGCAGGCCTAACAGTTCGAGGTCGTGGCCCTGGAAGACGAAGGCGAGCGCTTCGGTGAAAGCTGTGTTGGGTACGCCTTGCAGCAAGGTGTAGTCATTGTCGTTGAGCGAAAAGGTTTGCTCGACGTTGTGTCCCATTTCATGCACGGCGATGTTGAAGCCTTTGTAGTTCATGCCGGTCTTTTCTACGCGGGTTCGCAGGTGCGCTTTCTCGGAGCGCATCGACGATCCCATGGCGTGGCCTGAGCCGCGGGCTGGATCGACGATGATGTTGCTGGCGACGTACTGGGCGCGATCGGGAGCGAAGCCGAGCTTCATGAGCAGGTTGGGGATATCCTTCTGGTAGGCCTCGGCGGTTGGATATTTTTTCGCGACCATCTCGTCCAACTGTGCTTCGGTGTAGTTGCTGCCAGGGCGAAAGCCGTTGTACCAGACATCGAAGGGTTCGAGCGGGCGGCCGAGGCGCGACTGAATCAACCTTGCGGTTTGAGCTACCAGCGGCGAACTCAGCACCTGCTCCAGCATGGCTTTTACGCGCGCTTCCGGGATCTCGCGGTCTTCCTCGAAGCGGCGGTCGATCAGAGTGGGTGCGGTTGGGGAATACGGATCGGCCTTGCGGGAGGCGTTGAAGGCTTTCAGCAACATGGCGTAACGGGTATCAGGCTCAGGCGCATTGGTGAATTCGGTACCTTCGGCGATTGCGGCATCTGAATCTTTCACGGCCGCGGGCTTGACCTGGTTTGCGAACGGATTCCAGTCGGCGGCGGGATTGTTGATGACGACCTGGGGAATGGTCTGGGTGACAATGCGCTCCATCACCTGCTGGATCATGCGTTGCTTTGCCAAGCCGGTCTGCGCGTCGGAGTAGGCGGCTTTGATTTCATCGCGCAGGTTCCAGTGGCTCAGCAGGCGCATTTTGGGCGGGAAGAGACGCTGGCCCTGAGGATCGAGCAGGTGGTGCATCCAGATGTTGTATTGCGCGATGTATTGCCCGCATGCGGCACCAGCCTGCGCGAGGGCCAGGTTGACGCCGGCGGGGATGCGCTTGTCAAAACGTTGCGCGAGGCGGGTTTCGGCCCACTGCCGGCGGCTCCATGCCGGACCGTTTTTCAGGCGGTCGTCGAGGGTGGTGAGGGGGAAGTTCAGCAGAACGGTGAACGCCAGTTTGTTGTCAAAGAAATCATCGAGCACGTGGGCGGAGGGATCGTAGCCGGCAAACACCTCGTCAAAAGGGAGCACCGGGCCAAGATCGAGATCGGATTGCTGGTTGAACTCGCGATTGATCTCGTGCATGTGGCCATCGAGCTGTTCGAGCAGGCTCTGGAAACGATTGAACATGGTGTCGAGGGCGGCCTGGTCTCCGGCAAAGTTGTTGCGGGCGAAGTCCTCGAACGCAGCGGCATCGCCATCGTCAGTGCGCCAGAATTCCGCTATCTGGCGGAGGCCGCGCTCGATCCGTCCCCGTTGTTGGGCGCCGTATTTCGCCGCCAGTTCGCCTTGCAGTTTCGCAGTCGAGTCAGTCAGCCACGATGGTGAAACACTGGCCGTGGCGGGGGTGGAAGCGTTCTGCATCACAATCTCCTCGGAACAGAGCGGTATGGCGAAGCAAGCTAGAAGGCACGGCAAAATCAATCGACGTCCATATCCCGCCGGGGCTAAAGCCCGTATTCTTGTTGGCTGAATGCGGCGCGGCTGAAAGCCGCGCCCCTTCAAAACTAATTTGCGGCCAAGTTCGCTTATGGTGGGCAGCAGGGTTAAACGGGGGCGGTGTTTCATTTTCTGCTCCTCAATGCCGAGTCCGGCTGGGGATAGGGTAAGGAATTGCTGAACTCGGAGATGTCGGCAGGCGCGTAGTCGGGAAAGGGCAGCTTGCTGTTCTCGCGCCAGCGCTGGACCTCGCGCGCGACGGCCGCGGTTTTTCCTTTATCCAGGCCGAGGTCGCGGCCCACATAGATTGTTCGGGAGGGGAAGGCGAAACTGGTGCCGGACGCATCAACGATGTCCATGATTCTCAGCAGAAGGTCTTCTTGAATCGCGAGAAACTCCGGGTTGTCCCGGGTCAGCACATAGCAAAACACATCCAAAGTCAGGGAGCTGTTGTCGTATCCCGTGAATCGAATGCGGGCGCCGTCGGTTTCGACTTTAGGATGCTCATAGAAGAGGCGGCGAGTCTGGGCGAGTACGTAGCGCAGTTGGTCCGGCGAGGTTTCAAAACGCAGGCCCAGTCTGGTGTTGAAAAGGATTTTGTCGCGGCGGGTTAGGTTCTCCAGGTTCATGGTGGCCAGCGAGCCGTTGGGAATGGAAAGCTCGGTTCGCTCCTGAGTGCGAATGCGAGTGGAGCGGAGGCTGATGTCTTCCACGGCGCCGATGCGGTCGCCGATACGGCAGATGTCGCCCACGTGGATGACCTCGTCGCCGAGCAGCGAAACTCCTCCGAAAAGATTCTCCAGGGTTTTCTGAGCGGCCAAAGCGACGGCAACTCCACCGATGCCCAATCCGGCGAGGGCGGTGGTCATGTTGAAGCCGAGGGTGCTGAGGATAAGGAACAGGGCGAGAATGAGAATCAGGACTTTCAGAATGCGCTCGCCCAAAAGCATGAGCGAGCCGGTTCCTTTTCGTCCCGCATGGATGGCGCGCTGGCGAACCTTCTGCGACAAGAGCTGCAGAATCCGCCACAGCAGCCAGTTGAAGGCCACGATGAACACGACGCTGACAGCGATCTGGTAGTAGTGCCGGTGCAGCAGAGGAAGGCGGAGATACTTCACACAGAGATCGTGAATGGCAGTCCCGAGGACAAGGGTGAGAGGAGTGGAAATGGCGGTCCAGGCGGCGCTGGCAGACAGTTTGTGTTTTCGCAGCCACAGATAACGAGGGAGCCTGACGGCGTGCACCGCGAGCCATGCCAGGGCCGCGGCGAGCGGGATGGCGACAAGGATGGCGATCCATTGCCAAACCGGCATTCCCAGGAATTCGTACTGCACAAGAAAGTCGGGCAGATGAGTTTCGACCTGGTGGAGCTGCAGCCGGTCGTAAAGGTCGGGCACCCTGGCCAGGGTATCGGAGGAGATGAGCCAGATTCGCACGCCGCCGGAATCGGAGACGCGGACGAGATCGAGGTCGGCATCAATATCTCCGGCGGACAAAGCTCCGATGCGCTGGCGGTCGGAAGAAACTCCCTGTTGCAGAGTTCCGTCCGGCTGATTGCTGATCCGCCTGAGGTTGCCGGAGAAGGCCCGGTCCATCACATCCTTCAGCTTGAAGGCGAGTTCCTGACCTTGCGCGGCGCGGCGGGCGTTGGTCATCTGCAGGTACTGAGCTGCAGTGGAATAATTTCCCGACTGAGCCGCTTGCAGGAATCCGTATACGGTACCGCTCGGGTTGTCCCGGCCGAGAGGGTCGGTTACGGGCTGGTTGGCGGCGGCGGCTTTGTCCGACTGCGTCGGCAATAGCTGTCCGGCGGCGGCCACTGCGACGGTTACGCACAAGAGAAGCCAGGATGCTCGTTTAACCAAAGAAGACATGGGTCCTTCTCCAGGCGCGGATTGCTTCCAAACATGCGCTTGCGGTTGATGCCTTGTAAAGCGAGAGTTTATTGTACCGAAATGTTGTCTCCGCGCACTCTGCGGCCGTTCTCGGCGGTCTCTGCGGTTTAAGGTTTTGATTTAAGCTCCGGCCAGCACAAAATCTTAAATCGCAGAGGTCGCGGAGAACAGCCGCAGAGTTCGCAGAGAAACTCGGAGCACTGGGACATCATCACTGGCGCTTGGGCCGGTACACGTGCGTGCTAGTGCCAAAGAAGACTTCGGCTGATTCCATGATCGTCTCCGAGAGCGTGGGGTGTGGATGGATGGTGAGCGCAATGTCTTTGGCGAGCGCGCCCATCTCGATGGCGAGCACTCCCTCGGCGATGAGTTCGCCCGCGCCCACGCCGGTGATACCTACGCCGAGCACGCGCTCGGTCTGCGGGTCGAGTAGCAGTTTGGTCATGCCTTCGGTTCGGTCGAGGGTCAGGGCGCGTCCGGAGGCGGCCCAGGGGAACCTGGCCACTTTGATTTCGCGGTTTTCTTTCTGCGCCTGGGTCTCGGTGAGGCCGCACCAGGCGATCTCGGGATCGGTGAAGACGACGGCGGGAATCGCGTTGGGCTCGAAGGCGACTTTGTGGCCGGCGATGGCTTCGACTGCGGTGCGGCCCTGGTGCGAAGCCTTGTGGGCCAGCATGGGCTCGCCTACGACGTCGCCGATGGCGTAGATCGCAGGGTCGTTGGTTTGCAGTTGCTGGTTGACCTGAATGAATCCGCGCTGGCCGATTTTGACTTGAGTTTTCTCCAGGCCGGGGATTTCGGAATTGGGCTTGCGGCCCACCGAAACCAGGACTTTGTCGAAAACCTTTTCGCGTTCTTTCACCTCGGGGCCGTCGAAGGTGACGCGGATTCCGGTGGATTCTTCTTTCACGGCGGCGACGGTGGTGTTGAGCAGGATGGAGTCGAAGATCTTCTCCATGCGCTTGTGCAACGGCAGGACGAGGTCGCGATCCGCTCCGGGCAAGAGGCCGGGCAGCATCTCGACGACGGAAACTTTGGAGCCGAGCGCGGCGTAGACTGTGCCGAGTTCCAGACCGATGTAGCCGCCGCCGATCACGAGCAGGGTGCCGGGTACTTCGCTCAGGTCCAATGCGGTGGTGGAATCCATGATGCGCGGGGTGTCGAGCTTCAGGCTGGGGATGATCGCCGGTCGCGAACCAGTGGCGACGATGATGCGGTCGAAGGTGAGGGAATCCTCGCTTCCGTTGGCGCGGCTGACCCGCAGCGTATTCGAGCTTTCAAATGCGGCGCGGCCCGGGACGTATTCGACCTTCCTTTGTTTCGAGAGTTGGCCCAAGCCGGTGGTTAGTTTCTTGATGACGCTTTCTTTCCAGGAACGCAGGCGCGGGAGGTCGATCTTCGGGTCGGCGTACTCGACTCCCCAGTTCTTAGCGTGACGGGATTCGCCGATCAGTTTGGCGACATGGAGGAGCGCCTTGGAGGGGATGCAGCCGCGATAGAGGCATACGCCGCCCGGATTCTGTTCCGGGTCTATCAGCGTGACTTTCATGCCGAGGTCGGCTGCGAGGAAGGCGGCGGCGTAGCCGCCGGGCCCTCCGCCGATTACCGCGAGGTTCAGATTCGAAGCGTCTGTCATGAAAAATCATTAACCACAAAGGGCGCGAAGGTACACAAAGGAAGGCGCGGTCAATTTCACTCTAGTTTTTCCTTTGTGTACCTTTGTGTCCTTTGTGGTTTCCAGATTCTATCCCTGTACCGACAGCAGGAAGGGTTGCTCGAAGGCTTCCGCGATCCAGCGCAGGAAGCGGGCAGCGTCGGCGCCGTCAATGAGCCGGTGGTCATAGGACAAAGATACCGGCAGCACCAGCCGCGGCTCGAACTTGCCGTTGAGCCACACCGGCTCCATGCTGGACCGCGACAGGCCGAGGATCGCGACCTCGGGGTAATTCACGATGGGAGAGAATCCCGTGCCGCCGATTCCGCCGAGGTTGGTGATGGTGAAAGTGCCGCCTTCCATTTCCGCGAGGGTGAGCTTCTTTTCGCGGGCTTTCTTGGAAAGCTGGGTGAGTTCGGTGGCGAGTTCGACGATGTTCTTCTTGTCAACGTCGCGGATCACCGGTACCAGCAGGCCGCGATCGGTATCCACCGCCACTCCAATGTTGATGTATTGCTTGTAAACGATTTCGTCCCTGGACAAGTCGATGCTGGCATTGAACTGGGGAAAGATTTTCAGGGCGGACGAACACACCTTCAACGCAATGGCCGTCACGGTCATCTTGCCGCCGGCTTCTTGTGCTTTGGGGGCGAAGCGCGCGCGCAACTGCTCGAGTTCCGTGATGTCGGCTTTGTCGTTCTGGGTGACGTGGGGAATGGTGGTCCACGCCTGCCACAGGTGTTCGGCGGTTTTGCGGCGCACGCCGCGGATCGAAACCCGCTCGGTCTTCCCCCACTTGGTAAAATCTGGCAGTTCCGGTTGGGCGAATTGAGCGCCGCGTGGCCCTTGCGCAGCCGCTGCAACGGAGAGCAGCGACTTCGAATGTGCCTTGACGTCGTCTTCGCTGATGCGGCTGCCGGGGCCGGTTCCCTTTACGTCGTGAATGTCCACGCCGATCTCGCGGGCCAAACGGCGGACGTGTGGGGCTGCGGGCACGGG
>Ga0075018_10000715_pt1 | contig 10460 bp, 8 predicted proteins | sample ColStrG_CSR_2014_FD_71471 | JGI IMG/M metagenome (GOLD analysis project Ga0075018, IMG submission 71471) | Freshwater sediment microbial communities in response to fracking from Pennsylvania, USA - Cold Stream Run_MetaG_CSR_2014 | ecosystem: Environmental > Aquatic > Freshwater > Creek >... | reverse complement strand
AAGCGGAGCGCGACCTCGCGGCCTCTTTTTTCGCCGGCGTCGGTGATCACGGTGAAATGCGGGGAATGCAGTTCGAGCCAGGCCGGCTCGGAGGCGCGCGCCGTGTTTGCCGTTAGAAGTAAGGCGGCAAGCGTGGTCCCAAGCCCGAGCCAGCGTGCGGCAGAGAGAAAGCGAATCATGGACGTAAAGAAACGCGGAGCGGAAGACACAGGTGCGCCTTCAGGAAATGCTAACACGTGGCCATTCGGGCGGAGTTTGCCGGAAGCGGGTAGGGTTAGTCGCCGCTGGCGTGGGCTTCGGTCGGGACCAGCACCAGCCGTGGACGTTCCGTCTTGACCGGCTGCGTGGTGCGCCCAAAAACGCTGAAGATGCCTACCATGACAACCCAGGCGAACAGGATTCCAAGTCCAACGGCGGCTGCTACCGCGGCAGTGAGAACGAGCGTTGCAAAAAGTGCGGTCACGAGTGTGAATTCTTCTTTCTCTTAGTCTTACTAGTCTTACGCGACCCAAGTTTTGGTCACGTCCATCGCCACTCTATCCCGGTTTGACCCCTTCGTCTGTTAACGACTAAGATACGGAGTAGAGCTGCGTACACTTCTTTTTAGACGACTCCATAGGGCTCTGTCATGTTACAGAAGGGCACTCCCCAGGATGGCCATAACGAAGATCACGGTGCGGGGCGCCCGTCAGCATAACCTCAAGAACATCAACGTCGAAATCCCCCGCAACGCCCTGACCGTCATCACCGGCCTCAGCGGGTCCGGCAAATCGTCCCTGGCCTTTGACACCATCTACGCCGAGGGCCAAAGGCGCTATGTGGAGACGTTGTCGGCTTATGCCCGCCAGTTTCTTGACCAGATGGAGCGGCCGGACGTGGATTCCATTGACGGCCTGAGTCCAGCCATTTCCATCGAGCAGAAGACCACCAGCCGGAGCCCGAGGTCCACGGTGGGCACGATTACGGAAATCTACGACTATATTCGCCTCTTATTCGCCTCCATTGGCGTGCCGCACTGCCCGAAATGCGGTCGTCCCATCAGCCGCCAGACCGCCGACCAGATTGTGCAGCGCGTGATGTCGCTGACCCCGGAAGACCGGGTCATGGTGATGTCGCCGATCGTCCGCGGGCGCAAAGGCGAGTTCAAGAAGGAAATCGAGACCCTGGTCAAACACGGCTACACTCGTGCCCGCGTAGACGGCGAACTGGTCAATCTTGAGGATGAAATTCAACTCGACAAACGCAAGAACCACACCATTGAAGTCGTCATTGACCGCCTGCTGGTCAAACCCGGGATCGAACACCGCCTCGAACAATCCGTCGCACTGGCAATGAAGCTGGCCGGCGGGTTGGTGCAGGTTGCGGTGGTAAACGGTGACGAGCAGCTTTACTCGGAAAAGCTGGCGTGCCCGGATTGCGGAATCAGCGTGCCGCAACTCGAACCGCGGTCGTTCTCGTTCAATAGTGTCTATGGCGCGTGCCCCGCATGTCACGGACTGGGCAGCAAGTATGACTTCGACCCGGTGAAGGTCATTAACGATTGGTCGAAGCCGCTCCTCGACGGTGCGCTCGGGCCGGGCTCCTCGTCGCAGAATCTGTTGCGCATGATCGAGCTGACAGGCGAAGCCTACAAGCTGGACTTGAGCAAGCCTTTTGAAAAGCTGCCCGAGAAGATCCAGGAGTTGCTGCTGAATGGCGAAGCCGGCAGGAGTGGAAAGACCGGATTTAAGGGCATCCTCGGATATTTGAAGCAAGCCTTTGAAGAGTCCTCTTCGGAAGCCTATCGGGAATGGATGATGGACTATATGTCCGCTGCGGAATGCTCATCGTGTCACGGCCAACGACTCAAGCCGGAGAGCCTGGCGGTGCGGGTCGCAGGCATGTCCATCGCCGACTTTACTTCGATGCCTCTGGGACGCGCACTGGAAGTGGCGCGGGGCATTCAGCTTGCCGGCCGCGAACTCCTCATCGCCGGCCGCGTGTTGCACGAGATTGTCGAACGCTTGCAGTTTCTCAACGCCGTCGGTCTCAGCTACTTGTCGCTGGGACGTTCCGCCGCCACGCTTTCCGGCGGCGAAGGTCAGCGCATCCGGCTGGCGACGCAGATTGGATCCAAACTTCGGGGCGTACTTTATGTTCTCGACGAGCCTTCCATCGGCCTTCACCATCGCGACAACGGCCGTCTGCTCGCCGCACTGGAAGAATTGCGCGATCTGGGCAACACCGTGCTCGTCGTCGAACATGACGAGGAAACGATCCGCCGCGCCGACTACGTGATTGATCTTGGCCCTGGGGCCGGACGGCACGGCGGCAGCCTCGTCGCCCACGGCACCCCCGCTGAAATCCTGCGCGAGCCGCTGTCGCTGACGGGAGCCTATTTGTCGGGCACCGCCCGCGTGGACACGCGCAGCGAACGGCGCCCGCCCAATGGTTCGGCGCTCACCGTCCTCGGCGCATGCCAAAACAACCTCAAGCATGTGGACGTCACCTTCCCGCTTGGCCTGATGACCGTCGTGACTGGCGTCTCCGGATCGGGCAAGTCCACACTGATCAACGACATTCTCTATCCCGCGCTGGCGCAGAAGCTCTATCGCTCCCGTGAAAAACCGGGAGCGCACAAGTCCATCTCCGGCACAGAGAGCATTGATAAAGTCATCCGCATTGACCAGTCGCCGATCGGACGCACGCCCCGCTCCAATCCCGCGACCTACACCGGCGTGATGACGCCGCTCCGCGACCTGTTTGCCATGATGCCTGAGGCCCGCGAGCGCGGATACAAAGCCGGACGGTTTTCTTTCAACGTATCAGGAGGTCGCTGCGAAGCCTGCCAGGGCGAGGGACAGAAGCGCATCGAGATGAATTTCCTTCCCGATGTGTATGTTCTGTGCGATGTCTGCGGTGGGCGCCGCTATAACCAGGAAACGCTCGCCGTCCGTTATAACCAGCACTCCATCGCAGATCTTCTTGAAATGCCTGTCTCCGACGCGCTTCCCGTGCTTGAAAATATTCCACTCGTCAAACAGAAGCTCGCGACGCTGGTGGACGTCGGCCTCGGCTATCTGCATCTTGGCCAGTCGGCGGTCACACTGTCCGGCGGCGAAGCGCAACGCATCAAGCTTGCGCGCGAACTGAGCAAGCGCCAGACCGGGCGTACCCTCTATTTGCTGGATGAACCCACCACCGGCCTGCACTTTGACGACGTCAGAAAATTGCTCACTGTCCTGCACCGGTTGACCGACCTCGGCAACTCCGTCATCATCATCGAACACAATCTCGACGTGATCCGCAGCGCCGACTGGATCATTGATCTTGGTCCCGAGGGTGGCGAAGAGGGCGGGCGCATCGTGGCCCAGGGCACGCCCGAGCAGGTGGCGCGAGTGAAAAAGTCCTACACCGGGCAGGCGCTCAACGGCGCTGCATAGATGAGATAGACAAGGACGACCCGCATTGCACGACGACGACAATCCGCAACCTGAGGCTGGGCCGGTCATCCCCGTCTCCCCGCTCGTCGAAATTCCGGCTGCGCCACCGCTGCGCCTCGACGGCTCTGCTGCCTACACCGTTCCGCAACTTCCGCGTGACCCGGTCTGGAGCGGATGGGACGTACTCCTGATCGCACTGCTCGCGATCGGCTGCTTGCTGTTGACCCAGGTGACACTGCTCATCGTGGCCAAAGTCTGGTTTTTCCCGCACGCCGACCTGGCCGAGATTGGCCTGCGCCTCTCGAAACAACCCAAGCTCGCGTTGCTTTCGATGTTCGCGATGTACGGCGCGGTTGCGCTCTATATGGTCCGGGTGGTTCGCGAAAAATATCACGCGGGTTTCCTGACAGCAATTCGCTGGAACTTTCCGGCGCGCTCCTGGCGCTTCCCGCTGCTGGGTGTGGGCATGATGTTTGCCCTTGGCCTGCTTGAGCACATCCTGCCCATGCCCAAGGACGCGCCGTTTGAGCAGTTCTTCAAAACTCCACTGGATGCCTACCTGACATCGTTGTTTGCAGTTTCGCTCGGCCCGCTAATGGAGGAACTGTTCTTCCGCGGATTTCTCTATCCCGCGGTGCTGCGCAGGACCGGCGTGGTTCCCGCCATCCTGTTCACTTCAGTCTTGTTTGGATTGCTCCACTCGATGCAACTGGCCTACGCCTGGGGCGCGGTGCTGGTGATTGTTCTCGTGGGTCTTGTGCTGACGTCGGTGCGCGCCGCCACCGGCTCGGTTGCGGCAAGCCTGCTGGTCCACATCGGCTACAACGGAGCACTCATGCTGATCGCCGCGGTGCAGACCGATGGTTTCCGCCACATGGAAAAAGCGGCGCTGCTGTTTCGATAGTTTGCGCGTCGAGGGATCGCGGCTGGGATTGCTCGCGTGGGGGCAGCCGTCCTCGGCTGTCCGGGCGGCGCAAAGCGCGCCTACTTCACCGTGACCGTCAGCAACTGCGCTCCCGAAATCGCATAGTCCAGCGCCACGCTCGAGGCCTCGTCCACGCTGGATTCCGGCGACACCGTCATCTCCTGATTGCTGCGCATGCCGTCCATGACATTCATGATGGAAAGTGGAAGCGTCGGCAGTACCTTGTCGGCGATGCGCGCCTCCGGGTCCGAAGCCATCAGCGAAACATAAACGCGATCACTGGAGTGCTCGCGGTTGAGCTGGGCCACGGTCGCCGCCAGGTCCAGCTTGCGCGCGAAAAACGGGTTGCCGCGGGACATGCGGTCCAGCGTCTCGCCGTCGCTGACCAGAATTCGCAGCGTGCCCTTCGGCGCGTCCAGCGGAATGCGGACCGGAATTCGCTGGATCATTCGCTCCCCGCGATACGGTGCCAAAACTGTCTCCACCGTGATGCTCTCCCCCGGATGGGCCTCGATCACGTCCGTGCGCGCGGTCTCGATGCGCGCCGACCGGCGATCGCCCGTCTGCTCAAACCGCAGCTCCACGCCTTCCACGGTTGGCATGCTGTACGGATTGTCGTAGATCCGGCCGAAGCGTTCGCCCAGCGTCAGCGCCGCCAGCATCGCCGCCGGCTGTCCGGTCTCGTTCGGCGCGAACATGTTATGCACATTGATGTCGGGAAAATCCTTCACCCGTACCCGCCCATCCAGCCGGTACGTCACTTCTTCTTCGTACTCATTGATGCTGTGCAGCGCGCTAAACACGGTTGCGCTGATGGCGACCGCGCTCAGCCTCGCGTGGTTGAGCACCTCGTAGTGATATTGCTTGCTCCCGGCCGCGCTCTTCACCGTCAGCGTCACCGGAATCATGCGCGCCTGTTGGTTCAGCAATCCCAGAATGCCGGTCTGGCGGTCCTGCACAAACGCGCCCGCAAAATCGCGCGTGTCCACAATTTTGAAAGCGTTCAGCGGTGAAGGCAGCGTTGCCAGCACCCGTGCCTTGTTCATCGGCAGCTCCACCGCGCCGAACTGCATCAGGGGATGCCCGCAGGCCAGTAGCCGCTGCGTGTCAATGTAGGTCACCGTGCACGTCGCCTCAATGTCCATGTCGCCGCGCACCAGGGCTGCGCTCACCGCCGACCCCGCCTCCAGCGGTTCCGGCTGGCTCAGTCCGCTCGCCGATCCCGCTCCCATCACCGGCACGATGCCCGCCGCGGCAAACTCCGGCGCAAACCGCCGCACCGCTTCTTCCGAGAATCCATTGAACGTGAGCGGTGTCTCAATCGGTTGCAACAAGTTCGCGTATTTCTTTTCGACGCCGCTGGAAAGCTCGCCGCCGTCGCCCGGTGCGGCGGTCCGCCCCGCGCCTGCTTTGGTCGCTCCGTTGCCGACGCTGTGGTCCAACGTATTGATCTCCAGCATGCTGGCGATCGGCGTCATGCCGGCAATCGCCTCTTTCGAAAACGCGCCGATGCGGAAGGCCAGCGCGCCCGCCAGTTTGCCGTCAAAGTACACCGGACTTCCGCTCATCCCCGCCACCACGCCGGTGTATTCCACTTTCTCGCCGTGCAGGCGCACCAGCAGAATGTCGCCCTTGGGACCGTTGGCGTTGTGCAGCGCGCCCAGCACTTCCACTTCCATGGCTTCCGGCTTCACGCCCTGAAACACGGTGTAGGCCACGCCCCGCATGCCTTCGTGGATTTGGTCCATCGGGATGATCGGCGTCCCCGACGGCGTCGTCGCCGTCTGGGCCGCGGCCATGCTCAACGCCAGGGAGAACTGCACAAGGAGAACAAACGCGAATCGCTTCATGAGAAATCCAGGGAACCACATGTATGTTTCGTTCGAGTTCGAGCAGGCACAAGAGGTTGCCAGCAAAAGGTTTGTACGGCCCGCGAACATCCCCAAGGCCGTGTTTAGCGTCTATACTAGCACAGGGATTTTCTGGTAGACCTCTATGGATTGGGCACATTCTCACATCGTTTTCGAGCGAAAATTATTGATTGCTGGAGCTTTGTTGCTGGGCGTGCTCGCGCTTGCCTCCGCGCCGCTCCCGGCTCAGGACCAGACTCCTCCACCGGCGCAGGACAACAACGGCAAGCCCAAGCAGGACGCACCCACCGATGCTGGCGGGCCCACCGGCGATACCGGCCCTTACGTGGTGCCGAAGAAAAAAGAGGACGCCGCTCCTCCCGCGCCGCCCGCTTCGGTCCTGCCGAAAAAAGTCGAGGGCATGCCCGACTACTCCATCAAAGTCAACGTCCCGTTGGTCAACGTGGACGTGCTCGTCACTTCCAAAGACGGACAGTTCATTCCCGGCCTCAAGAAGGAAAATTTCCGCATTATCGAAGATGGCGTCCCTCAAACGGTCACCAACTTTTCCCAGACCCAGGCCCCCATCACCGCCGTGCTTCTGGTTGAGTTTGCCAGCACCAGTTATACGTTCATGGTGCAGGCCCTGCAGGCCAGTTATGCGTTCGCCAGCACGCTCAAGAAAGACGATTGGGTCTCGGTGGTTTCCTACGACATGAAGCCCTACCTGTTGTCCGACTTCACGCAGGACAAAAAGCAGGTTTACTCCGCGCTGGGGCAGTTGCGCATTCCGGGTTTTGCCGAAACCAACTTGTTCGACGCGCTTTATGACACACTGGACCGCCTCGACCGGGTCGAGGGCAAGAAGTACATCATCCTGGTGACCACCGGCGTGGACACCTTCAGCCGCATCCGTCTGGATGAGGTCACCAAGAAAATCAAGAACACCAAGGATGTCACCATCTTCCCCATCAGCGTCGGTTTTATTCTGCGCGAATGTTTCGACTCCGGAAGGTGCCGCGGCTACTCCCACGGGTTCGGCATTCCTGTGGACCACATGGACTACCTGCAGGCCGACAACGAGATGCGCACCTTCGCGGCCATGACCGGCGGGCGCGCTTACTTCCCGCGCTTCGAAGGCGAACTGGGAGAACTGTTTCGTGACATCGGCACCGACATTCGCAACGAATACTCCATCGCCTACCATCCCACCAATAACAAACTGGACGGCACCTACCGCAAACTAAAAGTGCAGATTGTTGCGGCCGACGGCGGCCCGCTCAAAATCCGCGACCAGAAGGGCAAAGACGTGAAAATTGATATCGTCGCCCGCGAAGGCTACACCGCCAAAAACACCGTCGAGTAAGCCCCGGCGGGGCGAAATAAGATAGCCCAGGACGTAAGTGCTGGGTAAACAGTTGAGAGTGAGTCCCGCAGGGACGGCACGGGTTTGCGCTGATCACATGATTGCCTGGTCACGGCAGAATCCCCGCACCACTACCCGCGAAACAACGTATTCAACAAATACATCAACCCCGCTCCCACAAACACCAACAACGCCATCCGCGCTTTCGGTTCCTTGTTCACCTCTGGAATCAGGTCCGAGGCCGCGACGTAAATCGTGACGCCCGCCGAAAGCGGCAATCCCGCCGCCACGTGATGCCGGAAGACCGACATGGTCAGCACACCGGCCAGCGTAGCGCCTCCCAGGACCATGGATGCTCCCCAGGCCGTGGCTTTGCTGCGCCCGCTCGCCAGCATCACCGAACTCATGGTGAATCCTTCCGGGATCTTGTGCAAAAACACCGCCACAAAAATCACCCAGCCCAGAAAGTTCGAGACCAAAAATCCCGAGGCAATGGCGATGCCGTCAAAAAACGTGTGAATGATGAGTCCGAGCAGCACCGACAAACTTTTGTGTGCGTGTACAAACTCCTCGCGATGCGTCTCCTCGCCAAAATGAAAATGTGGAGTGAGCGTGTGCTCAAACAGATGCACCAGCAGATAGCCGAGCAGAATCAGTCCCGCCGCGCTGCGCCCGCGCAGTTCAATGCTTTCCGGAACCATCTCCCCAAGGGCGGTCGCCAGCATGAATCCGGCGCCCAGCGCCACAAAATACCGGAGATAACTGCGCTCCCAGTTGCGCTGCACAATGATCGCGCCACCAAACACATTGGCAGCGGCCGCGGTCAGGCCCAGCAGGATGCTGATGAGGATAGGATGCATCAAGTTCTCAGTTCCCGATCTAACGTTTCTTAATGGCAGTGATTTTGGAGATCAGTCGTTCGGGGATTGCGGCAGATGCGAGCATAACCAGGCCGCCGGCGACAAGACCAAAGGAAAACATCGGCTGCCCAGTCCAATGGCTGACAACCTGAGTTCCTCCTCGTATCCGCAGATAGCCAACCGCCACAAGAACGGTTCCTATGCCGATCGCCTTTAATCGTGCCTTCCAGATCATGCTGACAACTGCCTCTCCTTATCCACTATGCCGAATATGCATCACGTCGCCGTCCTGCACGATATAGTCCTTGCCTTCGAGTCGCAGCGTGCCCTTGGCGCGGGCGTTTGCCTCAGAACCCGCTTCCAGCAACTGGTCCCAGCGGATCGTTTCCGCGCGAATGAAATGTTTCTCCAGATCGGAGTGGATGGCGCCGGCGGCGTTTTGCGCGCGGGACTTGGCGGGTACCTGCCACGCCCGGCACTCGTCCTCGCCGGCCGTGAAAAATGAAATCAGGCCCATCAGTTCGTAAGTTTTGCGAATCAGCCGGGTGAGCCCACTCTCGGTCAGGCCATAGCTGCCCAGAAACTCGGCCGCTTCTTCGTCCGCCATTTCCGACAGTTCCGCTTCCACCTTTCCACAAATGGCCGTCGCACCCGCATTCGGCCGCGACGCGATTTCCGTCACTCCGTATTTCGCCACGGCCTCCTCAATCTCCCTGCCGAGCTGCGTGGATTCCGAGATATTCAACACGTACAAAATCGGCTTCTCACTCAGAAATAAAAACCCGCGTATGCGTTTTTTGTCCTCGGCGGTCATCTCCAATTCGCGCAGCGGTTTTTCCGTTTCCAGGTGCGCTTTGGCGCGCGTCAACAGCTCCGACTCTCTTTCCAGCTCCGGAGTCCGCATCTTCTTCAGGTCTTTCTCCAGCCGCTCCAACCGCTTTTCCACCTGCCCCAGGTCGCTGACGATCATGTCGAACTCGACGTTCTTAATGTCGCGCAACGGATCAATCGCTCCAACATGCGGAATGGACGCATCCTCAAACGCGCGCACCACGTGCGCCAGCGCATCCACTTGTCTCAGATGGGCAGTATAGGCGGTGTCTTTCAATGCTTCCTGGCCGATCGCCCCTACGTCCACATACTCAACCGACGTATGCGTCAACTTTTTCGGGTTGTAGAGCGCAGCCAGCTTGTCGAGTCGGTCGTCGGGCACTTTGGCCACGCCAATGTGTGCCTCGCGCGGATTGGAATACGCCTGCTCCGACAAATGAGCCTTCGTCAAAATTCGAAACAGAGATGTCTTGCCTACCTGAGGCAGGCCAATGATGCCGGTTTTCATAAGGGGAAAGCTGCTAGCTTCTGGCTCCTGGCTTTGTGATTTGACGCTGACGCGATTCTCAGGCGACACGCACGGTTGGCTTCAGCGTCCGTTGAGCAACACTTGAGGATAAATGATCGTGCCGTCAAATGCCGAATCTGGATGAAAGGAAATTCGGCGTTGGCGAGAAAGCCAGCGGCTAGAAGCGAGAAGCCACCAGCCACACAACCACCAATCCCAGCAGCAACACCGTGACTTCCACGCGCGTGGACCATGCATGCAGCAAGTCAAACTGGACGCGATCAGGAGTGTCCGCAGGCGCCGCGCTGACTTCGCCAAGCGAGGCCCGCAGCGTGTCCATGCGTGGGATGATGCCGAACTGCGAGATCAGGGTCAGCGACAGCATGACGACGATCAGCACGTGCCTCGCTGCAAATATGTGGGCCGTGCCGTTGGTGAAGCGGCTGTGCAGCAGGGAACTGATGAGGAAGACGATGCCAGAAACCATTCCCATCCAGTGCAGTTTACCGAGCATCGTCCCAACGATATTGCCCGCCAGATGCCGGGTTGGCAGCACGTGAAAGGCGGTGGGAGCCAGCAAAGCAAACAAAACCAATCCGCCGATCCAAACCACTAGCGACACGAGCATGAGAAAACGCAGGAAGGCCATGACGCAAGAATTATAGTCCGGCAAGAAAACTCTGAGAACTGAGAACCGA
>Ga0075018_10000712_pt1 | contig 10481 bp, 10 predicted proteins | sample ColStrG_CSR_2014_FD_71471 | JGI IMG/M metagenome (GOLD analysis project Ga0075018, IMG submission 71471) | Freshwater sediment microbial communities in response to fracking from Pennsylvania, USA - Cold Stream Run_MetaG_CSR_2014 | ecosystem: Environmental > Aquatic > Freshwater > Creek >... | reverse complement strand
TGGTCTCCTTCGACCGGGTCTTCGAGGTGCTCGACCTCCCTCCCATGATCGTGGACAGCCCGGACGCCCGGCCGGTGTCTCCTGGTCCGGCCACTATCGAGTTCGAGCACGTCGACTTCCGGTACCCGAATGCCGACGAAGTATCGCTGGCCTCCCTGGAGTCGGTGGCCGTCCTCGACCCCACGGTGTCGAGCCAGATCCTCTTCGATGTGTCGTTCACCGTGGAACCCGGCCAGATGGTGGCCCTCGTCGGCCCGTCCGGGGCTGGCAAGACCACGATCAGCCAGCTTCTTCCCCGCCTCTACGACGTGCAGTCCGGCACCATCCGGATCAACGACCTCGACATCCGCGAGGCCACCTTGGAGTCACTGTCCGCCACGGTGGGAGTGGTCACCCAGGATGCCCACCTCTTTCATGACACCATCCGGGGCAACCTCCTCTACGCCCGTCCGCACGCCACGGAAGCCGAGTTGGCCTCGGCCCTGGCCGGATCCCAGATCGCCACCATGGTCGACTCACTGACCGATGGGCTCGACACCGTGGTCGGCGACCGCGGCTACCGGCTCTCGGGTGGAGAGAAACAACGTCTGGCCATAGCCCGACTCCTGTTGAAGGCCCCGGAGATCGTCGTCCTCGACGAGGCCACCGCCCATTTGGACAGCGAGTCGGAGGCCGCCGTGCAGATGGCATTGGCCACAGCCCTGGAGGGCCGGACGTCGCTGGTCATCGCCCACCGGCTGTCCACGGTACGCGAAGCAGACATGATCCTGGTGCTCGACAGCGGGCGGATCGTGGAGCGGGGCCGCCACGAGGCCCTGTTGGCGACCGGAGGGATGTATTCCGAGCTCTACCGGATCCAGTTCGAGGGACAGGACCTCGACTCTGGTGGTCCGCTCGAGGAGAGTCGATGACCGGATCGATCACCATGCGACCCATCGGTCGGGTGATCGGTGCACGGACCGAGGTCGTCGACGACGGATGGGGACCGGAGACAGCCGTCATCGAGCTCGACCCGGCTGAAGTCGAGGCAGGAGCCACCGAGGGCCTGGCTGAATTCTCCCATGTCGAAGTTGTCTTCTGCTTCGATCGGGTCGAAGCGAGCACGGTGTGCCGTGGTACCCGTCATCCGCGGGGCCGCGCCGATTGGCCATCGGTCGGCATCTTGGCCCAGCGGGCGAAGGACCGTCCCAACCGGATCGGGGTCACGGTTTGCCGACTGGTAGGAATCCGCCCGTACTCCATCGAGGTCGCCGGGCTCGACGCAGTCGACGGAACGCCGGTGCTCGACGTGAAGCCCTACCTGGTGGAGTTCGCCGCCAAGGGCGAGGTGCGCCAGCCAGGCTGGTCGACCGAACTCATGGAAGGGTACTGGTAAGCGCCGCTCAGCGCATCGGCGGTGCCTGCGGCCTGGGGCCGCCGTCTCACTCGGGAGCGAGGGTCTTGCGGACGGCCTTGGCGCTCGACACCAGGGCGTCCTTGCTGCAGGCAGTCGACACGCCGGCGATGGATACCGCCATGGGAGGCGCAGAGGGGTCCGATTCTGTCCGCCGGTCGGCACCAGCCGTCTCGACCATGGCCAGCGCCTGGTCGTGCCTGCCGGCGCTTGCTGCGTCCGTGTCCCCTGCTGCCATATGCAAGCAGTGTATCCAGCGGCGCAACCGGAGTGGCGTCACGCCGGTGATGTCACGCTGAATTCCTCTCGCCAAAGTGGGCGCTCGTGAACGATACCGTTGGCGGGTGGCCACGCTCTTCGCCGACATCTCCCCCTTTCGGCACTCGCGGGACTTCCGGCGGCTCTACGTAGGCCAGACGATCTCGGCGATCGGCAGCCAGCTCACCCTGGTCGCTCTCGCCTACCAGACCTTCCACCTGACCCATTCGACGTTCATGGTGGGACTGCTGGGTTTCGTCGGGTTGATCCCCCTCCTGGCCGGGGCACTGTGGGGCGGAACCCTGGCGGATGCCTGGGACCGCAAGCGGGTGCTCACACTCACCCAATTCGCCATGGCCATCGCCGTGATCGGCCTGGCTGTCAACGCCGCGCTGGACCATCCCGAAGTGTGGGTGTTGTTCGTCTGTGCAGCCGGCAGTGCCGGATTCCAGGGGATGGACTGGCCGGCCAGGAGAGCGGCACTCCCCGTGCTCGTGGCAGACGACGACGTGACCGCCGCGGTCACCCTGCAGACCACCACGATGGGGCTGGCCATGGTGGTCGGACCCGCCTTGGCCGGGGTTCTCATCGCCCGGCTGGGCCTGACGACGGTCTACCTGATCGATGTCGGCACCTTCGCTCTCTCGCTGGTGACGGTGCTACTGCTCCCACCGCTGGTGCCATCGGGAGGCGGCACTCCCATGGGCCTCCGGTCGATGACCGATGGATTCCGCCATCTGAAGGGTGAGCGCCTGCTGTCGGCCACCTACCTGATCGACCTCAACGCAATGATCTTCGGCATGCCACGGGCGGTGTTCCCCGCCCTGGCCGTCCACCTCTACGGCGGTGGTGCCGGCGTCGTCGGGCTCCTCTATGCGGCACCCGGAGCAGGTGCGCTTCTCGGCTCGCTCTTCACCGGTTGGACGGCCCGGATCCGACACCAGGGCCGGGCCATCGCCGCGTGCGTGGCTATCTGGGGCGCCACCATCGCCGTCTTCGGGTTGGTACCCGTGCTGTGGATCGGACTCACCCTCCTGGTCGTAGCTGGTGCGGCCGACATCATCTCCGCTGTCTTCCGCCAGAATGTGCAGCAGCGGGCGGTGCCCGACCACCTTCAGGGCCGGCTATCCGGCACATTTTTCGCGGTCGTCGCCGGTGGACCACGTCTGGGCGACCTCGAGACCGGGGTAGCGGCAGCTATCGGGGGGCCCGAGTTCGCGGTGTGGTCAGGCGGGCTGGCATGCCTGGTCGGCGTCGGCGTCCTGCTGTGGCGGGTGCCGGAACTATGGGCTGACGCCGGAGGTGGTCAGCCGATGGACCAGGCCACCCGATCTGGAATGGTCGCTGAAGCCGTGGCCGAAACGGCCACACAATTGGGCGAAGTCGAGCCGCTCTGATGAGCCACCGACGAATTCCGGTTCAGTCTGCGACCGCACCGGAAATGAGGTCCTCACTGACCTGCCACAGGCGAGCGGCGGCGGTTGCGTCTCGGGCCTTGGTCGACGGGGTCTTCTCCTTGCACTTGGCGAAGTAGCGGCCCGACACTCCCTCCACCTCGGGTGACGAGCACAAGTAGACCGATGTACGGGCACCTTTTTCGGGCGTGAGGCTGATGGGTAGGTAGGCGTAGACCTTGACTCCCCAGGCCATGAAGCCGGTGGTATCGCCGTCGCGCGCATAGCCGGTGTTGACCGAACCGGGGTGAAGCGAATTGGCCGTGACTCCGGTGCCCTCGAGACGCTTGGCCAGTTCCGCCGTGAACAGGATATTGGCCAGCTTGCTCCGCCCGTAGACCTCCATCGGCTTATAGGACCGCTCGGCCATGAGGTCGTCGAACACCATGCCGCGACGGGCGAAGTTATGGGCCGTTGAGGCCACATTTACGATTCTGGACGGCGCAGACGCCACGAGGCGGTCACGCAACAGATCGGTGAGAAGGAACGGTCCCAGGTGATTGATGGCGAACGTGGCTTCAAAGCCGTCGGTGCTGACCTGGCGCTCGGACAAGATGAGGCCGGCGTTGTTGAGCAGCACGTCGATGCGCGGGCACCGCTCGAGGAGATCAGCCGCACCGCTGCGCACCGAGGACAGGTCGGCAAGGTCGAACAGCGCCAGCTCGACCTGCGTGGATCCGCTGGCCGCAGCGATGTCCGCCACAGCGTCCTGGCCCCGCTGTTCGTTTCGGGCGGTGATGACGACCCGGGCGCCGGCGGTGGCCAGGGCGATGGCTGCGGCCTTGCCGATTCCGGAGTTACCCCCGGTGATGATCACGGTCTTGCCGGCCATGGAGGCGACGGGCGGTGCACTCGGGCTCATGGGGGTTCCTCGACGTCGCTCAGCGGCCCCGACACTCGGGAGCCAGAACCGACGGTAGTGCCTCGTCGCCGGTCCCGGCGGTGGAGTGACTGCCGGGACGGCCTCGGGGCTGGGTTGGGCCGGAGACCACGGAACATCGGATTCCTACCGCTATGGCAGTCCGTGCCCGCCGTCTCCGGCCGGGAAAGCCGGTGTCAGCCGACCCTGTGCAACGTGTTGTGGTCCGAATGCGGGAGCAGATCCGGAAACTCGTTCATACGGAGCATGGTCGTCTCCGTGTAGGACCAGGTGTCATCTCCGCCCAACGTGATCGTGGTCTCGAAGCTCACCGAACTGGCGTTCGCGGTCAGATAGGTGCCCTCGCCTATCGGGTACTGGGCGTCGCCCACGGCCGCCTTGAGGGTGAACTCGGTGGCGTCACCATCGGCATGGCCACCAGCCAGGACGGTGATGCCGCGCGGGATGGCGACGGCCCGCAGAACTTCGCCGGTGGCGCTGTCCCATAGCCAATAGCCGACCTCGGTATGGAAGGGGTTTTCCTCGTCGTTGCGCCACATGGCCGTCTTGTAGTCGAGTCCGTAGAGGTGCTGGCTGCCGTTGTCGACGGGACCGAACGGCTTGAACGTGACCTTCTCCAGGTACGGGGTGCCGACGACCTCGCCCTTGGCATGGGAATAGGAGGAGTCGAGACCGCCTTCACCTTCCCACTCGCCGATCAACGCCCCGATGGGGCCCCATTCCTTCGACATTTCGTCATCCCTTTTCTTCCGGCGGTTAGGTACGGAACCGAGCCTATGCGGCGAAGCCCGGCCGCCGGCACATCCGGACCATCCCCAGCGGCCATCTGACTGCCTCGGGTCGCGCCGACGACCACTGCCGTCATACGGCCAGGACGGTGACCGATCCGAGGGTGACGGTCCGGTCGTCGGAACCCACGTCGCAGATCTCGACCCGCACCGTGGTTCGGCCGGCCCGGCTGCCGAGGACCTGGCAGCGAGCCTCCACCGGTCCGACTTTGGCGGGGCGCAGATAGTGGAGCACGGTATCGGCCGCCGCCACCCCGTTCGGGCCGGAGGCGGCCGGCGAGTGGGCCTCGGCCGCCCGGCAAGCGGCCTCGTCGGCGAGCATGGCGATCGCACCGCCGTGCAGGATCCCCCACGGATTGCGGAGCCGGTCCACCAACTGCAATCGCGTGACCGGCCCTTCACCTGGATCGATGCAGAAGAATTCCTCGGGTCGGGACGGGTCCGGTTGCAGTGGGGGCATGTTCATGCTGAACGGACGCACGAAGTCGAGCTCCATGACCCCCGGGTCGAGGATGGCACAGGTCATGGTGGCTGCCGCCACGTGGCGCTCTTCCGCCCCTTCGTCGACTACGTCGAGCGCGGTCACCACCGACGTACGTCCGAGGCGCAGGACGTCGGCCCGGAATCGCAGTGGGCCGACATGGACCAGTTCGGACACGGTGGCCAGGAGCGACGTGGTCACGATCCACCGGGGCAGGGAGGCCAACCCGCTGGCGAATCCGCCGAGCGAGTCCAGGTTCGTCAGGAGCCCACCGGTTCGTAGCCCCCCACCAGGTCCCCGCAGGTGGCCGTCGACAGGGGCACGTCCGCCGAGCGATACCGGCGGGTCGTCGGCCCCGGTCGATGGCAGCTCCCACCGCTCGAGTCGGAAGTAGTCACTGACGTGACGCCGATGGTCGATGGGGTCGTCGACCGTCGGATGGACCGCACCGATGTTCGCTCCTGCGTCGGCACCGCCCGTCATGTCGCCGCACCGGCCAGGACCGATGCCGGGGCGCCCGATACGTTGACCACGGTCATGAGCCGGTTGTCGGCCCCGGTGTCACGCAGTTCCACCACTGCGCCGGACCATCCGTCGGAGCCTGATCCCACTATCCGTACGGAGGTCACCACAGGACCGACCCTGCCGAGTGCCAGGTAGGCGATCTGAAGGTCGGTGATCACGAAGCGGGAGCCGTCGAGTCCGTGGGCTGCACCCAGCGCCTCCGCTCCGGCCGCCTCGGCGAGTAGGGCGATCACACCTCCCTGCACCGCACGGAACGAATTGTAGAGATAGGGGCGTACCTCCAGCGAGAGCCGTCCGGCGGTGGCATCGAGCACCTCGACCGGAAGTACCTCGAGGATGGGCCTTTCGAGCCCGCCTCCTTCGAAGGCCCATCGCACCGGCAATTCGCCGGCCGCCTGGACCGAGGAGGACGGATTCTCGGCCGGCAGGACCGAAAAGGTCATCGAAGCCCAGGCCACCGGTTGAACCGGTTTACCGTCGACCGATGCGTCGGTGCCATCCTCGTCGACGCACACGACCAGAGCCTCGATCACCAAGGTCGTCCGGCCCCGACGGGCGACCGAGCCTCGCGCCTCCACCCAGGGTCCGTGCACCGGCCCGACCAATTGCAATGCCATGTCGGCGGTGGCCATCCAGTCGGGACGCAGTACCCGTGCGGCGATGGCACCACCGACGATATCGACCAGAGTGGCCAGTACCCCGGACCGCACGCCGCCGTCGGCCGTGGTGACGAACGGGGTCACCCGAGTCCTCACCTTGGCCGTCGACTCGGTGGTCAGCTCCGCCTCCATGCCGAGGTCCCCCAGGATGTGCTCCGGAGGTGGGTAGTCGTTGAAGGCCACTCAGCGTTCCTGTTCGGTCGGGCGCACCAACACCTCGTTGACGGCCATGCGACGCGGCCGGGTGACGGCGAAGGTGATCGAGTCGGCTATGTCCTCCGCCCGGAGGATCTCCATCGGGCCGAAGGTAGCCATCATCCCCTCGAGGACTTCGGGACGGAGGTGGCTGGCCAGCTCGGTGGCCACCGCCCCGGGCTCGACGACCGTCACCCGCACATGGCGGCTCGTCACCTCTTGACGGAGCGACTCCGAGAACGCTCCCACCCCGAATTTGGTGGCGTTGTACACGCCACTGTTGAGGCGGGCCACCCGGCCGGCCACCGAACTCACATTGACGATGTCCGCTACGTGGCGCGGGTCCTGTTCTGCCGCGGCTAGGAGGTGGGGCAGGGCAGCATGGGTGCAGTAGAGGAGGCCGAGCACGTTGAGCTCGATCATCCGGCGCCACTCCTCCAACGGGGCTTCGACGATCGGGCCGAGCAGCATGACTCCGGCGTTGTTGACCAGGGTGTCGAGCCGGCCGAACCGGGTGACGGTCCGGTCCACCATGTCTCGGACCTGCGCCTCATCGGTCACGTCGGTCTGGAGTACGAGCACCCTCTCGCGCCCGATGCGATCGGCCAGAGCTTCCAGTCGGTCAACGCGCCTGGCGGCCACGGCCACCTGAGCGCCGCCCTCGGCCAAGGCCACCGCCGTGGCCTCGCCGATCCCGCTGGAGGCTCCGGTCACCAGCGCTACGGTCCCGTCGAGTCGTTCGGTCATTGCTGCTTCCCCCGTCGCGTTCGCCACCGGCTCATTTCAATCCGATGTCAGCGACGCAGTGTACCGAGGCGCCTTTCGGGGTGGATGCGTGACCCTGCTCGGGGGGAACCGGTCAGGCCGCCGTCTTCTGTTGATTGCGGCGGCGACTGTTTCGACGACGTCCCCGGGGACGCACCGATGTATCGAATGGGCGCCCGGTGGCCGCCGGACTCTCATGGAGCGCACACCAGTCCGTGCTGTTGTAGCGGGAGAGCCGGACCTGACACGAGGGCTCCGTGCAGACCCGTCCGGTACCGAACGACTCCGGCGCCAGTCCACCCGACAGACCTTCCGCCAGCATCGACCCGTCTTCGACCATTCGTCGTTCCACTGTTCCTCCGCTCTCCTTGTCCGACTGCCGGCGTCTCGGCCGGCTGGATCCCAACCTCCGGCACACCTTCCGGTGCCCGGTTCTGGTGAGTCCATCGGCAGGTGGGTTCAGAAACTGAAATGCGGGGACGGACGTCGGAAGGGGGTGAGGAACGACGGATTGGTATGGTCGTTCATGGCCCCCGTCCTCAGCCGAGCCATTCCGTCTCCGGCACAATCGGACCGGCGTCGGCTCGAAAGGCCTGAGTGAGCGACGAACGCGTCCCCTGGTGGAAAGAAGCGGTTTTCTACCAGATCTACCCCCGCAGTTTCGCCGATTCGGACGGCGACGGCGTGGGTGACCTGTCCGGCATCCGGGCCCGCCTGGGCGACCTGGCCTGGCTCGGGGTCGACGCTCTGTGGATCTCCCCGTTCTTCCGCTCACCCATGGCCGACTTCGGTTACGACGTCAGCGACTACTGCGACGTCGACCCGCTCTTCGGCGACCTGTCCGACTTCGACGCCCTGGTGACCGACGCCCACCACCTCGGGATGAAAATTGTCATCGATTGGGTGCCCAACCACACCTCCGACCAGCACCCCTGGTTCGTCGACGCTGCATCGTCTGCGGACAGCGCCCACCGGAACTGGTACGTATGGCGCGACCCCATGGCCGACGGGTCGCCGCCCAACAACTGGGTGGCGGCCTTCGACCCCACTGCGCCGGCCTGGACATTCCACGAGTCCACCGGCCAGTGGTACCTCCACCTGTTCGAGGCCGCGCAGCCCGACTTGAACTGGGACGAGCCGGCGGTGGTCGAGGCCATGCACGACACCCTCCGGTTCTGGCTGGACCGCGGCGTGGACGGGTTCCGGGCCGACGTGGTGCACGCCATAGGCAAGGACCCGGCCCTCCCTGACGACCCGCCAGAAGTGGCGGGCATCCCCCACTGCGCGCTCAACGACGAGCCTGTCACCCACGAGAGGCTCCGGGACATCCGGACGCTGATCGACGGCTACCCAGGAGAGCAGATGATGGTAGGTGAAGTGTTCTTGCTTTCGACCGAGGCCGTTGCCACCTACTACGGCCACGACGACGAACTTCACCTTGCCTTCAACTTCCCCCCGCTGTTCGCACCCTGGCTGGCCGGCAGGTGGGCGGAGTGCATCGACGACGCCCACCACGCGATCGACCCCCGCAATGCGTGGCCGACATGGGTGTTGTCGAACCACGACAACCCCCGCCATCGCACCCGCTACGACCGGGGTGCGGCCCGGGCCGGAGAGGACCCGGCGACCGCGGCCCGACGCAGCGAGGCACGGGCCCGGGCGGCCGCAGTGCTGCTTCTGACTCTTCGGGGGACGCCCTTCATCTACCAGGGCGACGAACTCGGCCTGACCGATGCCTCCATCCCCGAGGACCGCCGGGTTGACCCGGGCGGTCGCGACGGCTGCCGTGCGGTGCTGCCGTGGGACGACTCCGAGGACCACGGATGGCCGACTCGTGACGGGGTGACCACCTGGCTGCCCTGTGCGCCGGAGTCCGACAGCCGAAATCGGGCCGCCCAACGTGATGGACCGGACTCGATACTCCACCTCTACAAGCGGGCGATCGCCGTCCGGAAGGCCCATCCGGCTCTGACGCTCGGTTCCTACGATCTGCAGGAGTCACCCGAGGGGTCGTTGGCCTTCCGTCGTCAGTTCGAGGGATCCTCCTGCACGGTGCTCATCAATTTCACCGGGCACCCGATCGAGATGTCCTCACTCGGTCTGCGTGGGGCCACCGTGCTCCTGGCGTCCGACGATCCCGCACCGGCCGATGGTTTTGCCGGATTGCTCGGTCCCGACCAGGCCGTCGTACTCTTGACCCGAGCCAGGTCAGAGCCAGGTCTCCTGCCAGAAGTCGATCTCGCCAGAGTCGCCGAGTGACATTGAGTGGTCGGTGTCGTGGCCACTGCGGCGGATGCAGCAGACCAGCGTGCCCATCCACGGACCACGGTCGATGCAGTGGACGGCGCCGCAACGCTGCCACGCCGGCTGGGCCGGCAATACCAGGTCGTCGAGGTCGAAGTCGTCATCGGTCCAGTTGCGTAGGACCCGCTGCGTGTGTGGTTCGATCGTCACTATTCGTTCTGCCCCTTGTCGTTGCTGTCGGTGGACTTTCGCTGTGGACCGGTCACCCGGTCTGCTCCGCCGTTCCCTTCAATTCTCGGAAGCCCCGGCGCGCACCTGTAGTCGGAACGACGAACTGCAACTGACCGGGGGAATGTGCAACCGTTCGTCGCTGTCCGTGGTCGCAGGACGACCCTCGGTCGCCAAGTTTGTTAGGAGTCAGCCCACAACTATTTCCTTGAATCCACTGAAGGTCCATGTCACAGCCGTACAACTGATGAGTTCGGCACAGGACATGTTCAAATTCCTTACATCCAAACCTGCGTCCGCTGCGATGCCGACGATAGGGTGACGGCATGAATGGCGAGGGGGGCACCACCATCGAGGACATCGTCCGGCGGAACATCGCGGCGCTGAGAGCCAAGGCCGGGCTGACCCAGCAGGCGTTGGCCGACGAGATGCTCCTGCGGGGTGTGGGCTGGACCAGGGAGACCGTCGCCCAGGTGGAGACCACCAACCGGCGGATCGGCCTGGCCGAGGCCATCGGCGTGGCCGCCTGCCTCGACGTCCCTCTGGCCCGTCTGACCGCCACCGGGGCCGCAGTCGTCAGAGTTGGCGAAAGCCAGTGGACTGCCCCGTAC
>Ga0075018_10000709_pt1 | contig 10488 bp, 11 predicted proteins | sample ColStrG_CSR_2014_FD_71471 | JGI IMG/M metagenome (GOLD analysis project Ga0075018, IMG submission 71471) | Freshwater sediment microbial communities in response to fracking from Pennsylvania, USA - Cold Stream Run_MetaG_CSR_2014 | ecosystem: Environmental > Aquatic > Freshwater > Creek >... | reverse complement strand
CGTCCCTTGCCCCTCGCGCTCCCCCATCCCGGCTCAAACCGGACTGGGAGTTCAGGAAAGTTGTCGTATTCTCAGGTGAACGGAAATTGGGGGCAGGTCATGGTTACGTCGGTATTCCACGATAGCAACGATACTGTTAGTATCGTTCGTACCGTATCTGACAATGTAAACACTGGAGTATTTATGGGACTGTCCGATGAACTGACAACTCTCCAAGACCTCCACCAAAAGGGAAAGCTAACAGACCAAGAATTTGCTGCGGCGAAGGCGGTAACACTCCAGAAACACGGAAACCCACCTGCTGTCAGTGCGCCTGCTACCAGTGCGAAACCTGGATTCAAGTGGCCTCGGTTAGCTCTCTTGCTAGTGCTGGCGTTCCTTGTATGGGTGGTCATTCGGCAGAACTTCGGCAACAAGGCTACGAACCAAATCATCGCAACCGCCATCCACACCCCTATCGAAGTAAAAAACGAGGTTGTGAACTTGCCCGCTTCGTCCTGGAAGGCAGTTGCGTTCAATCTGCCCTATTCTGGAACTGTGGACGTGAACCTAAAGGTTGTGGCCGGGAATCCCGTTGATGTGTTTGTGGCGACGACAGACCAACTAGATGCGATGAACAAAGGACAATGGAACCAAGTCCGCGCCTACACTGATTTCAACGCATCGAAGACCAAGATGTATCGGCGGAGCGTCGCCGCTTGAGCGGGGAGCCTACTATCTTGTTCTGCGCGATACATCGCTGGGAATCTTTTCCTCCTCCGCTTCTGATATCTCCGTCAAGGTCCAACTGAATCCATAAATGCTGGCGCGTCACCGGGAACTCCTACCAACTTCGCCAGCGCCTCCCAATGCCTTGGGTGCGGGCGGTAGCCTTCCCGAATCCGACCTGCATACCAATGTGAGACACCGATGCTTGTTCGAATGTCTGAGGCCGAAACGTTCGCAAGCACCGGCTGGATTCGTTGCGAGAACACCTCGCCAGTGAGCCAAGCCGGTTGCTTCGACGCATCCCACGCTGAACACGCCTGAGCGTGCCTCCGGCGAGAAGCCCGATGTTTGGCGCGGGCCTCTGGGGTGCGTGCGGCCACACGTCCAAGCTGTGCCACGCGAATCATCCGTTCCGTCGAAACTTCAATGGCACAGTTAGCACAGTTTGTAGTTCCGGTTTCGACTTCTTTGCCACATCCGCGACAGATGCTTTGGGGGCGTCGTGCTCGAAATGGCGGCAGGGATGGTTTGTCTTTTGCTTCGCGCTTGTGGCGTTGGGTCAATGGAGTGGCAAGTCTTGCCGCGCTAGGCGGTTTCCGCGTGCGTGACCATAGAGTCCCGGCGACCCATTCCGCCAAGGGTGCTACGGCGCGTCCCCACATCGGAGCCGTTTCGGAAAGTTTGACCGCTAGTTCCGCCATGAGGCGGCAATTTCCGTCCCGTTGTTCCAAGAACCAATCCCGCTTAAGAGTCTCTCGCGTGATCCAATCGAGCAGGAATGCGTCTACCTGGGGGCGCACGACTTCCATAAGATCGCAAGCTAGGCTATCGCGGGCTGGTGTGTCTACATGGAGAACGCCGATGCCGGGGTCAAGTCCGAGAGCAGCAGCGGCCAGCCTGGATTCCGATTCGATGACGGCATAGAGATAGTTGAGCATGGCGTTAGGCGGGTTGACCGCTAGACGTGGCGACCCGGTTAACGGTGAGACCCTTGCACCGAAAACGCGCCAATGGGCTGGGACGCGCGGCTCGTCGTTCCTTGGAAAGTTGATGGGCAGGGTGCGCCATGCGGCCCAATAAGCGCTGGCAGCCTGTGCTTCAATGATGCGAATGCGTTCCGGCGAATCAGCGTCGGGCAACTGAGAACGATAGCGGGCAATTGTGTCGGCGGTTTGAGTTACAAGCAGTTTGTGACGTGCAACTTGTTCCTGCACTACCAGCTTCTTCTCGATCAGCTCGCTCTCGGTCAAGTATCGCTTCCGATTTACGGAAACAAGAACGCCAGAGGAAACGCGCGCCGGTCCGCGTATGAGCGTCGTATCATGAGATGTATGGTTTTCCCCATTAAAATTTGTGCCGTTTGCGGCGAAGAGTTTGAGCTGAAGCCGGACAAACCTGGGTTCGCCAATCGCTGCCCGGAGTGCAGCGCATCCGAACAGAATGCCCCGGCGACTCAGCGCCGCATGGATGCTGATGAGCGCAAGACGGCGAGCGAAGCCAACGCCGCGCGCAGGCAGGCGATGCGAGATCTGCTCTACCGCAAAGACAGCTAAATCGCTGTTCCGGCTAAACAACAAAGCGGCGGAGATTCGCAGGACGAGCGAACTCCGCCGCTGATTTTTCTTGCCGGACCGAAGCGATCCGGAACTTACGCTCGGGCGCCGATGGCCGCTGTCTCAGTTGTAGCGGCCTTGTCTTCGCCGTTGGGCTTGACGGGCTGTCCGGCCTGGGCCGGAGTCCCGCCCTTGCGAATGTCAATTCCGCCCTTGAAGTAAGCGCCGTCTTCGATGGAGATGCGGGCGGCGATGACGTCGCCGGTGAGGGAGCCGTCGCTGCGAATATCCACGCGGTCGCTGGCGGTGAGATTGCCGCGGACCTTGCCGAGCACGACGATTTCGCGGGCGTTGATGTTGGCGGCGACAATGCCGTTGCGTCCGATGGTGACGCGGTTGCCGGCGAGATTGATGGAACCTTCGACGCGGCCATCAATGTAAAGAGATTCCGAGCCGGTGACTTCGCCCTTAATGACGAGCGACTTGCCGATGGTGGCCTGGTCGGCAACCGTGGTGAGAGTGGGGGCGGGGGCGGCGCCAGCCGGACGAGCGGCGGCAGTTTCAGTCGCGGGCATGCTAGGTGGCATAGGGCGCTCCTCCGGTCGGGCCGGTGTATTGGGTTGATTAGTCGGCTTCCACATGGGGTACAGGTCCTTTCCTCTAGGGAATTAGGGGTCACGCCGCACTTGTGTGACCAAAGCGGATTGTACTCCCAGTCTCAAAATGAGCGCTGTGGAAAAGTCCTTATTTTTCAGCGAGGTTGGCGAGTTTGGTGCCCGGAAATCGGGCTGGTGTCGGCGTCGGGATTAAGGTGCTCAGGGGGAGGAGATTTGGGGGCGGAGGCGTGTAGGGATTGCGCGGTCGGTCGGTTCGGTGGTTGAAGCGGGCCGGAGGATCCGTGCCCGCGCAATTTAATGCGGGCAGGTTGATACACAGGAAACGTTTGTGCTTCACTGAACGAGCTTGGATGAGGTGAGCGGACCATGGCGGATACAGCGGTGGTGGTTACGGGTACGAAGAGCGGGCGGCCCGAGGCGGGCGAGTACGGCGCGTACTACGGCAAGTACATTTCTCTGGTGGCGGGGGACGATGTGGTGAGCGCGCTGGATGCGCAGCGGCGCGAAACCATGGTGTTGCTGTCTTCGCTGAGCGAGGAGGATGGCGAATTTCGCTATGCGCCGGGAAAATGGAGTGTGAAGGAAGTGCTGGCGCATGCGAACGATACGGAGCGGATCATGAGCTATCGTGCGTTGCGCATTGGCCGCGGCGACAAGACTCCGCTGCCCGGCTTCGAGCAGGACGACTATGTGAAGAACGGCGACTTCGCGCGCATGAGCGTGGAAGATCTGCTGGAGGAATATATTGCGGTGAGGCGCGCGACGGTGGCGCTGTTCCGGCATTTTGACGACACCGCGTGGCAGAGGATGGGCGTGGCGAGCGAGAACCCGGCAAGTGCTCGGGGGCTGGCCTACATTGTGGCGGGACACGAACTGCATCATCGGCGGGTCCTGCAAGAGAAGTACTTTTCTAATAAACGATAGTCGCGGATTTCCATGCCCGAGCGCGCGCTGACCGAACTGCTGCATGGCAAAGGTGCTCACGCCGATCCGGTGGCGTGTGTGGAGGATATTTCCGTCGAACTGGCCCTGCGCCACGTCGCTGGCTTCCCGCACTCGATTGGCCAACTTGTCTTCCACATGAATTACTGGATGGATTACGAGTTGCGGCGAATTCGGGGAGAGCGTCCGAAGTATCCGGAGCACAGTGAGGAGAGTTTTCCAGCGTCCCCATCGCCTGCCGATGAAACGGAATGGGAACAGCTGAGAAAACGGTTCTCCGCTCTGCTTGCTGATTTTGAGGTCCTGGCGAATTCTTCGCGGCAGGAACTCGACCGCAAGATCGAGACCGTGCACGAGGGCGACAAGAAGCTCGCGGGATCGCTGGAGGCTGTGCTGTGGCAGATGGTGGCGCACAACAGCTACCACATAGGGCAGATTGCGTTGATCCGGCGAGCGCTGGGCGCGTGGCCGCCTAAGGGTGGCGGGGATACTTGGTGAGGGGACCGTTGTTGATCGCTAAGTCGCTAGTCGTTGGTCGTTAGTCGCTCGGCCGTGCGTCGTGCTTTGTGCGTTTGCGTTAGGATTGAGTCGTGCTCGAACGAGTCATGGCGGATGTAAGGCCAACGACGAACGACTAACGACCATCGACACTCCCATGGTTTCTGATTCCATCATTCTTAAACACATAGCCCGCCAACCCAAGCGCTCGGCTGGGTTCAAGCAACTGGTGCGCGAGATGGGATTGCATGGATCGGAGCGGCGGGAACTTAACGACCGCCTGCACCGGATGGCGGCGAGCGGGGCAATCATTCAGACGGACGGCGACCGCTACGCGCTGCCGCTCGGGGCGTCCTCCGACAAAAATGCGGTGCCCGGACGCCTGACCATGCACCGCGACGGCTTCGGGTTCGTCATTCCTGACTCAACTTCGCTCAGCCCACAACTCAAATCGAAGCTGACCGGCGACATTTTTATTCCTCCCCATCACATTGGCAATGCGATGCATGGGGACCGCGTGTTGGTGGACATCACGGCGGTCCGTCCGGATGGACGCGCGGAAGGGCGGATCCTGCGGTCGGTCAACCGGGCGAACGCCACTCTGGTCGGAATCTTTCACTATGGCGAACGGCGGAACGTGGTAGTACCGATGGATACCAAGCTGGCGCGGGAGATTGTGATTCCGCCGGGGATGGAGTTTCCGGGCCCTGTGTCCGCCGTGACCCCTGTGGTCGATGCCTTCAAGGAACCTGAACCACAGAGGACGCAGAGAGCACAGAGGAAGGCAATTTCGGTGGACCGCGTCCTCGGCGACGAGGCTGCGCGGCGCGCTGGCTCGGACAACCTGGAAGGCATGGCGGTGGAAGTGGAGATCACGGACTGGCCGTCGCCAACGCAGGGCGCGCGCGGCAAAGTGATCGAGATTCTGGGGCGGCCTGACGATTTTGGCGTAGATGTGGAGATGACCATCCGCAAGTTCCACCTGCCGCATCGTTTTCCGGCGGAGGTGTTGGAAGAAGCGGCGGCGGAGAGCGGCATTATCTCGTCACAAGAACTGGCGCGGCGCAAGGATTTTCGCGGCCTGCCCATTGTGACCATCGACGGCGAGACGGCCCGCGACTTTGACGACGCGGTATTGGTGACGCGTCTTGAAAACGGCAATTACGAATTGCAGGTCCACACTGCCGATGTGGCGCACTATGTGAAGCCGGGTTCGGCTCTGGACCAGGAAGCGCGGCTGCGCGCGACCAGCGTTTACTTCCCCGACCGCGCAGTTCCCATGCTGCCGTTGGAGCTCTCGACCGACCTTTGCAGTTTGCGTCCGCACGTGGAGCGTCTGGTGATGTCGTGCGTGATGGAGATGGACCATCAAGGCGAAGTGGTGGGCTACGAGCTGAGCGAGGGCGTGATCCGTTCTGCGGAACGCATGACGTATACGGCGGTGAGTGCAGTGCTGGAAGGTGATCCGGCGGCGGTCGATCGCTACGGGCCGCTGGTCGAGGGTTTTAAGCGCATGGCGGAGCTGGCGCAGGTTCTGAACCGGAAACGGCGTAAGCGTGGCTCGATTGATTTCGATCTGCCGGAGCCGGTGATTGAGTTCGATGAGATGGGCCTGATGAAGAGCATCGTGCGCTCGGAGCGGAACCAGGCGAACCGGCTGATTGAGGAATTCATGCTGGCCGCGAATGAGTGTGTCGCGGGACATCTGGAGCAGCGGCGGATCGCATCGCTGTATCGCGTGCATGAGAAGCCGGATGCGAAGCGTGTTTACGACTTCGAAGTGATTGCGGCGACCTTCGGGTATTCGCTGGGCGTGGGGGCCTTGCCGATCCACAAAGTGCAGATGAAGGCCGACCGGCGGGCGGCGCGCGGAACCGGCCGGCACGTGCGCGATGTCGAGGTGCCGCAGGAAGTGCATATCACTCCACGGATGTATCAGAAGCTCGCCGACAAGATTGCCGGCAAGCCCGAGGAACGCATCGTGAGTTATCTGATGCTGCGGTCGCTGAAGCAGGCGCGCTATTCGGAGGAGAGCCTGGGACATTTTGCCCTGGCGGCGGCCAGCTATACGCACTTCACGTCGCCGATCCGGCGGTATCCGGATTTGATCGTGCATCGGATCTTGAAGGAGACGATAAGTCAACCCCCCCACCCTGTCGCAGAAAGCGCGACAAGGATGGGGCACCCGCCGAATGACGAGGCTCCGTCTCCGTGGTCGAAGCGGCGGGACCGCGAGGCGCATCAGGGATCGCTGAAGGCGCTGGGCGGGCCCATTGCGCTGACGGAACTGCATGAGATCGCCGATTGGTCGAGCCAGGCGGAGCGCCGCGCCGACGATGCCGAGCGCGACTTGATGGAGTGGAAGAAAGTCCGGTTCATGCAGGAGCGGCTGGGCGAGGAGCACGACGGATTGGTGACGAGCGTGGCGAAATATGGCCTGTTTGTCGAGCTCACTGACCTGTTCGTCGAGGGGCTGGTGCCCATTGCGACGCTGGTCAGCGACCGGTTCATGTATCACGAAAATACGAGGCAGATCATCGGGCAGCGATCACGGAAGACCTTCAGCATTGGCGACCGGGTGCGGGTAATTGTGGACCGGATTGATCCGGTGGAGAAGAAAATCCAGTTTGCGCTGCTGGAAGAGGAGCGGCCGGTCAGTCCGCGGGCCAAGCGGGCAAAGAGGCTGCGGCTGGTGTAGAATTTGGTTCGTGTACCCCGTTCGCTGCGGAGTTGTGCAGCGGACTCCTTCCTAGTCGGGACGTGGCTCAGCCTGGTAGAGCACTCGCTTGGGGTGCGAGGGGTCGGCAGTTCAAATCTGCCCGTCCCGACCAATTCAGCCGTCAGCGGTCAGCCATCAGCACGTCGAGATGGGCATTTCGAGTTGGAAATCGCCGGACTCAGTATCGGTGCCGTGCTTCAACCGCGAACCAAGAAAAGCACTTTGACCGCCGGTGCCATTCCCCGACAATCGTAAGAAGTTCCAATCGCGCCCGTCGCTATCGCGCCGTCTCGTCGAAGCTCTCTTCAGGCTCCAGCCTGAGAGATTCTGATACTCGGGGGATAATTTATGTCCGGGCAAGTCATTCTATATTTTGACGACCAGGCCGACGCACTGCGTTTTGCACTGGCTGCCGGCTCGGTCATGGCGGGCGACGGCGCGCGCGTCACCGGCGACTTGGTCCAGGAAACATCGCGCATCAGCCGCATTCGTCTGGATGCCGCGAACGCCGTGAAAACCGGGAAACCCACTCCCGAGCGCGCGGCCTGACGCCATCAGAGACTGTACTGGCGATGCCTGCACACTCCGGGGCCACGGATCAACGCTGATTTCCACGGATTGAAACCTAAAGCAGGGTTGACCCTCGATAAGAGTTATCCGTGTGATCCCTGTAAATCCGTGGCGAAGAATGGTTTGAGCGCTTACCCGGTCCGTCGCGTGCTGAGCATGGTCAGGATTTCGCGCAGGCCCTGGCGAATATTCTGCAGTTTGTTGGCCGAGGGCGAGGGGAATGGGATGGTGGCCTGGGTAATGTCGCCTTTGATTTCGGCGCGGAGTTGCTGGCGGGCGCCGGCGATGGTAAAGCCCTGGTCGTAAAGCAACTGCTTGATGCGCAGGACATGGTCTACGTCGCGGCGGCGATACATGCGCTGACCGGTGCTGCTCTTCACCGGTTTGAGCTGGGAAAATTCCGTCTCCCAGAAGCGGAGCACGTAGGCGGGAAGATGGCAGAGTTCGGAGACTTCACCGATGCGAAAATAGAGCTTGTCGGGGATGAAGACTTCGGCGGATTTCGAGTGCGTCTTTTTCTTCGCGCGCATGAAGTCGGATGAAACCCTGTATCTGGCGGCGGTGGCCGCTCGGACTTGAACACGGCTATTGTGACACAGGCGGGGCGGGAGTCCAGCAGGATTTTCGGCACGAAAGGCCGCAGCCAAAATATGAAGGCCTTTCGGGAGGTGCTTCTCCTGAAAGGCCCAGTGGAATTTCAGACGAGTCGTGGACTCGCTTAGTGCTTCTTTTTCTTTTTTGCTTTCTTCTTCGTTGCCATAAAGGTTTCCTCCGTGAACGATTTTCCCTTGAAGGGTGAAAACAGGTCCGAATCCTGAAAGCTACCCCCACGTGTAGTGTGTGCAACTTTCATCACTCAAGATATTGAGCCAGTGTTGCACCAGTGTCAACAAAAATATTGCGTTATTGTGGGTTGTAGCCCGGTTGCGAGGCGTCGATTGTCCGCCGGAAAACGTTGACGCCGGGCATGAACGAGGAGGACGACGATGAATGCAAGCGGGATCGCTGAGCATTACCTGAGCGAGGCAAGGCGCCAAATGCGCGGCCAGAAGCGCCATGCGGAGGGCGCGATGGCACAGCTCGACGACAAGCAATTCTTCACGGCGATTGATGCGGAGGCAAATTCGGTCGCGATTCTGGTGAGACATATCGCCGGAAACGCACGCTCACGCTTCACCGATTTTTTGACGACGGACGGCGAAAAACCCGACCGCTACCGCGATCACGAGTTTGAATTGCCTGTGGCAGCGACGCGCAGCGACGTAATGCGGGAGTGGGAAGACGGGTGGGCGCGTGTATTTGCCACGCTCGATTCATTGCAACCGGACGACGTCATGCGCATGGTTACCGTTCGCGGCGAGCCGCACACCTCGCTACAAGCCATCAATCGCCAGATTGCGCATTATGCGATGCACGTCGGGCAGATCGTTTTTCTGGCCAAGCATCTGCGGTCGAGTGAATGGAAGACGTTGAGCATTGCGCGTGGGAAATCGGAGGACTACAAAACCGTCGCTCCGAAACGATTGAGCTAAGGGCCGACGTAGGCGAGGGCAGCTGTACCCTCGCAGTGCTAAAATCATACGTTTTGTGCTCGATCCAGAATTCATAGGTGGTGCATGGCTACAACGATGATGGCGGTAGTGAAGCCGGAAGCGGCGGCGGGTGCGGAAATCCGCGAAGTCAAGGTTCCGGAGTATGGCCGGAAAGATGTGTTGGTGAAGGTGAAGGTAGCGTCCATTTGCGGCACCGACCTGCATATTTATGAATGGGACCGGTGGGCGCAGGGACGCATCAAGCCGCCGCTGATTCCCGGACATGAGTTTTGCGGCGAAGTGGCCGCGTTTGGCGATGAAGTGACCAGCGTGAAGGAAGGCGACTTTGTTTCCGCCGAGATGCACGTGGCCTGCGGCAAGTGCGTGTTGTGCCGCACCGGTGAGCAGCATATCTGCCAGAACGTGAAGATCATTGGCGTGGACGCCGACGGCGCGTTTGCCGAATATGTGGTGATCCCGGAGTCGAATATATGGAAGCTGGACCCGGCGATTCCGGAGGAATATGCCTCGATCCTCGATCCACTGGGCAACGCGGTCCACACCGTGCTCGCCGGAGAGATCGCAGCAAAAACCGTGGCGGTCACCGGGTGTGGGCCGATCGGGCTGTTCTCGATTGCGGTGGCGCGGGCGGTGGGCGCGGCCAGCGTGTTCGCCATCGAGGTGAATGAGCCGCGGCGGAAGCTGGCGCAACTGATGAAGGCCGACTATGTGCTGGACCCGTCGAAAGAGGATGTGCGCGCGATTGTCAAAGAAAAGACGGGCGGGCTGGGAGTGGATGTGGTGCTGGAAATGGCGGGGCATCCCGACGCAATACGTACTGGATTCGACATTGTGCGCAGTGGCGGAAGAATTTCGCTACTTGGCCTCACCTCGAAACCGATCGCGCTGAATTTTTCTGAAGACATCATTTTCAAGGGGCTGACGATCCAAGGCATCAACGGAAGGCGTATGTACCAGACCTGGTATCAGATGACGGCCCTGCTCAAGAGCGGGAAACTCGATCTGCATCCCGTGATCACGGACCGGATTTCCATGAAGGATTTCTCGAAGGCGATGGGCCGGCTGAAGACGGGCGAGGCCAGCAAGATTCTGGTATATCCAAATGGAGTGCGGTAAAGCTTTGGCCACGGATTTACACGGATATAGATATGAACAAACTCATCGTTGCGATGGTGTTATGGGTTGCACCGGGTTGTATTGTGCAGAGTCAGGCCGCGCCGACGGCAGTTGACAAAGATTCTGACGCGATTAAAGCCACGCTGGTGGCCATGTGGGACGCGCTTGAGCACGGTGATGTGCAGCGCTACGCCACGTATCTTCATCCGGAC